>Ga0182015_10005905_pt1 | contig 12507 bp, 8 predicted proteins | sample 712P3MmetaG_FD_120478 | JGI IMG/M metagenome (GOLD analysis project Ga0182015, IMG submission 120478) | Permafrost microbial communities from Stordalen Mire, Sweden - 712P3M metaG | ecosystem: Environmental > Terrestrial > Soil > Wetlands > Permafrost | place: Sweden: Stordalen | collected...
CATCCTTGTTTTCCGTTTCCCCCTCGGCGCCATCGCCCGGCCTATCGCACCGGAAACCGCAGTTTGTGGCCGGATCCAGGCCGGTCGCCATTTGGGACACGGAAGTCCAGGTTCTGTGATCCCCCCCCCCCCGCCCTGCTATCAGTTGTGAGTGCCCGGCCCCGCGCAGTATTTCAGTTTGGATTTTTAGCTCCGCTTATTTACTGCCTTGCGACGTTTCGCGCCGCGAAGCGCTTCCGCCAAAATCGGCCAAAACCTCCGTACGTTATCGGTACCGGCGATAGAAACACCCCCTAAAAAAAGTTTAAAATAATTGTTGCATTCGATCGGTATTATTGTTAGCCTGCCGCCCATTGCTTGGGGTAGTCGTTTCGGCAGTCGGGGTGGTTGTTCGAATTTAGCGATTCCATGTGGGAATATAGGGGGGCTTAGATGCGCTACGTTGCCATCCGATTTTCGTCGTTCGTTCGAAGCATCGTCACAATTTTTGCAGCTCTGGCCATGGTCGCCGTCATGTCGGCGCCCGCAATGGCTCAGAGCACGGGTAGCGGCTCCATCGTCGGCGTTGCGAAGGATTCAAAGGGCGGCGTGCTTGTCGGCGCCACCGTCACAATCGCCGATCCTTCGATCGGCGCCAGTCAGACGATGCCCACGGGAAGCGACGGCGAATTTGCGTTCGCTTCGATTCCTCCCGGCGACTACTCGATCACCGTGGACGCTACGGGCTTCAAGACCAGCGTGAAGACCGATATTCACGTGCCGGTCGATTCCAAGATTGACGTCGGCGACGTGGTGCTCGAAGTCGGCGCCGTGAGTGAAACCGTCACCGTCCGCGCCGAGGGCGGCCAGTTGCAGCTCCAGACGCAGTCCGGCGAGCGCTCGGGCGTTCTCAGTAACGAGCAACTTCGCAACCTCCAACTCCTTAGCGCCAACGCCACCGACCTGCTCAAGATCATCCCCGGCGTCGTGCTCGGAGGCCAGGCCGCCAATTCCGCGCTCTCCGCGATCGGCAACCTCAATATCAACGGCGCACACGCCAACCAGAAGCAACTCGTGGTCGACGGCCTGACCAACTACAACGTCGGCAACGACACTTCGAGCCTCGTCACCGTCAACATCGACGCGCTCTCTGAGATCAAGGTCGAAACCAGTAGCTACAGCCCTGAGTACGGCCGGTCCGGCGGCGGTTATATCGCGCTCGAGACGAAGTCCGGCACCTCCGAATATCACGGCGGCGCCAGCTACTTCCGCCGCAACCAGACGATGAACGCCGACTCCGTCCAGAACGACTGGATGAACGCGGTGCTGCCGACTCCTTACGACAAGTTCCCCGCCTCGCTGTACGACTACAACTACTACGGCTGGCATTTTGGCGGGCCGGTCTGGATCCCCAAAGTCTTCGACGGTAAGAAGCACAAGCTCTTTTTCTTCATCGACCAGGAGTATTACCGCCAACTGGTTCCGGTGACCAGCCCCACCAACATCGTTGTCCCCACCGCGATGGAGCGGGCGGGCAACTTCTCGGAATCGTATGGCCCCACGGGAAGCTTGATCACGATCAAGAATCCCTGCACCGGCACGGCTTTCGCGGGCAACATCATCCCCGTGGCCACGATCAATCCCTGTACCGGGCAGGATTACATTTACGCCCCCGGGCAGTCGGTCCTGAATGCTCTGCCGATGCCTCAGACGGGCACGAACTGCGCCGATGGTTCGGCGACGCCCGGCGATTGCATTTATAACTACACGTCGGAACTGTCGAACGCCTACCCGCGAACCGAGACGATCCTGCGCGGCGACTATCAGATGAGCGATAGCGCCCGCCTGAGCGTCAGCTGGGTTCACAACTATGACGATCAGCAGTTTCACCTGGGCACCACCACGGCAGCCTGGAACTTCCCGCTGGCCAGCGTGGACCGTTTCAACGGCCCGGGCAACGTGATGCAGATCACTCTAAACAAGAACTTCGGAACGACTTGGACGAATGAATCCACGTTCGGTGAGACTCGAGGTCACGTCAATATCACCGTCGAGGGCAGCGCGGCCACTTCGGCATCGACGGGCATTGACACCCCGTTGCTCTACGCCAACCCGTCCGGCTTGTCTCCCGAATTCATTTTTAGTGGATTCCCGAGCGGCGAGTCTTCCGGTGCCAGCATCAGTGATGAAAGAGGTCCCTTCTTCCAGAACTTCCTGACGTGGCAGGTCATGGACAACCTGACGAAGGTTGCCGGCCGCCACATCTTCAAGTTCGGTCTCTACATCGAGAGCTCTTCCAACTCGGGCACCTCGCAGACCAACACGCAGAGCACGATCAACTTCGGATCGAACCAGAGCGGCTTTACGCTCGATTCCGGCGACCCGTTCGCGAACGCAGTGCTTGGCGTGTACGACGCTTACTCGCAGGCCACCCAGCAGGTCCATCAAAATTACCTGTACCACGACGTTTCCGGATACGCCGAAGATACCTGGAAGGTCTCGAACAACCTCACTCTGGACTTGGGTGTTCGCATCTCCTGGTACCAACCCACTTACGACAAGGGCGAACCGAACGCGATCTTCAATCCCGCGGACTATTCAGCCGCCATGGCGCCGCAGATTTACTATCCGGTCTGCGTCGGAGCTGTGACCTGCACCAGCGGTCAACCGACTTATCGCGCCATACCGCTGGCGGAAGACTCCAGTGCCGCCACGGTCTCGGCAGCTGCCGCGACCGCCACGCTGGTCAACACTCAGCCGGGATATGATGTCGGCAGGTTGGTCCCCGGCACCGGAAGCCTGACGAACGGTCTCGTGCAGACGCCCGCGACCTTGGGGTACCCGGTCTCTGGTCTTAACACTCCAGCGGTTATCGTTCAGCCGCGCATTGGATATGCCTGGGATGCCGGCGGCCACCACAACACGGTGGTTCGCGGTGGGTTCGGAATTTTCCCGGACCGCTACAAGACTGAGTCTTGCGGCGCCACGAACCCTCCGTTCATTACCACGCCGAACTTTAACAACGGCTACCTGCAAACTCTCAACTCCGGCGTCGGAGCCCTCAGCCCCTTCACCGGCGTCTGCGGTTTCGGCGAAGCTGCGAAATTCCCCACCGTCTATAACTACAACACGGGCGTTCAGAAGAATATCGGCGCCGGTACGGTTATCGACGTTTCCTACGTCGGGATGATTTCGCGGCACCTGCTGCGCCAAATCGACAGCAACGCGGTGCCCTACGGGACCGATTTCCAGAATTTCGCGCAGAACCCGACCGTGTATCCCGGTGGCCAGATTCCGGCCAACGAAAATACCGCCGGCTCCTGCCCCAACAACAGCGCCGCACAATGCGCCCTGTACCCGGAATACGTGACGGCCGGCGCCAACTTCATGGCGGATACCATTCTCCCGTCGTCCGATTTCGTCCGGCCCTACGCGGGCTATGACTCGATCACCTACTACACCTTCGACGGGAATGCGTTTTACAACTCGCTGCAGGTCAACATCAGCCGCCAGTTCCTGAAGACGCTAACCTTCAGCGCCGCGTACACACTGTCGCAGGTCAAGAGCGACACTGTGTCCGAGGACACCGCGACCAACCAGATCAGCGATCAGCGCTTCGACTACCAGCTGGCCCCGTGGGACCACAAGAACCTCTTCGTGGCTTCGTTCGTGTGGGACATGCCCGGCCTTGCCCGGATGATGGGAGAGAATAAAGTTGCCTCCGTCATCCTCAATCACTGGACGCTGGCCGGATTCACCACTCTCGAGTCCGGATCGCCTCTGGAATTGACCCCATCGCTCTCCTCGGGCGGTGATTTCACCACCCGCGTCCTGGGTACCCCCAGTGAAACGGGCGATGCGGCGCGCTTCTTCCTCAACGGCAAACCGCAATACGGAACAGCCGCCGGTAGCATCAACGCGTCGGCGTTCGTGGTGCCGCAAATCGGACAAATCGGGCCGTATCCGCGTACCTATGCCCGCAACCCGGGCCTCTACAACGAGGACCTTTCGATCTACAAGAACATTCCCTTCGGTGAATCCGGAGTCCGCTACATCCAACTGCGGCTGGAGGCCTACAACGCCTTCAATCACCCGGAATACAGCGGCTACAACTTGTCCACAGCGATTACCAATGCGGCGGGCAACACTTCCGGGACGACCGGACCAAACTCGCTCTTCGCCAACTACAACGGGTTGACGATCACGAATGCTGCTCACCTTCGCGGCACCAACGTCACCAGTCAAGAAGGAACGTTCTTCAACGAATATAGCGGCGCGAACTCACAGCGCGTCGTGCAAATCGGAGCGAAGTTTTACTTCTAAGCAGTTAACCCCAACCCCTAAGAGCGAAGAGGGGCCCGGCGAAATGCCGGGCCCCTTTTTGTTTTCGAAGGGGCGGCGCCTGCGGGCGGGCTCGTTCCTCCCTCTTTTGCTTCCATTCTGTCCCGCGAAACATTTACCGCCTCCCGTGCGTACTATTGGGTGCGATCGATTTTGCCGGGTTACGGCGTACACGTATAATGGAGGCGGCGTGCGCCGGGGTCTCGGAGAAACGAGCAACCAGACATCTTGAAAAAGTGGCAAAAAATCGGCATCGGCGTCGGCGGCGTTATGCTCGCCGCCGCGATTGTGGCCATCAGCATTCAGCAGGCCAATAAGAACACCGTCACTGTGCAGACCGCCGTGGTGGGCAGCGAGAACCTCGATTCCGTTGTCACCGCGTCCGGCGACATCTCCGCGCTCAATTACACCAACGTTCTGGGCCAGGGCACCGGCCTGATCACAGACATCCTGGTGAAGGAAGGCGACCACGTCAAAAAAGGCCAGATGCTGGTGAAGGTGGACGCCATCCAACCGCGCGCGGATGTCGACGCCGGGCAGGCCGGCATTCAGGCTGCGGAATCGGCCGTAGCCGCCGCCGGTGCCGCCGACGCCGCGGCGCAAGCCAACATTCAACAGAGTACCGCCGCTTACCAAAAGGCTTCGCTGGACGAGGAGCGCGGCAAGCAGCTCTATCAGCAAGGGCTGATCGCCAAGCAGGATTTCGACGCCACGCAATCGACCTATGACTCTGCTGTGGCCGCGCTTGCAGCCAGTAAAGCGCAGGCGCAACAGGTGCGCGCGCAGCTCCAGGAAGCCAAGTATTCGCTGGCGCAGTCGCAGGACGTTTTGGCGCACACGCGCGACGTCCTGAACAAGACCACTTACCTCGCGCCGATCGACGGCGTCGTAACCTACATCGCGGTGCGCGTCGGCGAAGGCGTCGTCCCCGGCATTCAGAATTCCACCGGCAGTTTTCTGATGACCATCTCGGATATGTCCGTGGTAACGAGCGAAGTGATGGTGGACGAGACCGACATTGTGAACGTCCGCCCGGGCCAATCGGCGCAAGTCTCGATCGACGCCATGCCCGGCAAGTTCTTCGCCGGCCACGTGATGAGCGTGGGCACGCAGGCCGTGCTCCGCACTTCGGGATTGACGAGCACGCAATCCACCACGAGCAATCAGGAAGCCAAGGATTTCAAGGTGGTCGTCACGCTTGATAATCCACCCGACGGAGTGCGGCCCGGTCTTTCGGCCACCGCCAAAATCACCACGGCGGAAAAGCAAAATATTCTGGCGATTCCGATTCAAGCGCTGGCCGTGCGCACCGAGCACGACTTGGAAGAAGCCGAAAAAAAGGCCGGCGCCAGCGCCGAAGAAGTCGCGCTGGCGGCCAGCGCGCCTCCCGCGGAAGGCGACGATCCGAGCATCACCGATCCGCAGAAGCGCGAGATTCAGGGCGTGTTCGTGGTGCGCAACAAGAAAGCCGTTTTCGTTCCGGTGCAAACCGGGATCTCCGGCGTGACTGACATCGAAGTGCTTTCAGGATTGCAGGCCGGCGACCAGATCGTCACCGGCAGTTACAAGGCGCTGCGCACGCTGAAACCCAACGCGCCGATCAAGGTGGACAACTCCCCGCCGAAAGTTCCGAGCGATAGCGATTCGGACCAAAGCTGATGCCGACCGAGACCGCCGCCACGGATTCATTTCGCCAGGACCTGATCGATCAGCGCGTGGCGATTCGCACTGAAGACCTGACAAAAGTGTATGAGATGGGCTCGGAGCAGGTCTACGCGCTGCGCGGCGTGAATATCGAAATCAAGCGCGGCGAATACGTCGCGATCATGGGTCCTTCGGGATCCGGCAAATCCACTCTGATGAATCTGATCGGCTGCCTCGATTCGCCGACGTCGGGAAAGTATTGGCTCGCGGGGCGCCTGGTGAGCGATCTCGACGAAGACGAGCTCGCCTACATTCGCAACAAGGAAATCGGATTCGTCTTTCAAATGTTCAATCTCCTGCCGCGCGCCTCCGCGCTGCACAACGTCGAATTGCCGCTGGTTTACAACGGCACGCCCGCGGCTGAGCGCACCGCGCGCGCCAAGCGCGCGCTGGAAGCCGTGGACCTCGGCGGCCGCATGAACCACAAGCCCAGCGAGCTTTCCGGCGGACAGCGCCAGCGCGTGGCCATTGCGCGCGCGCTGGTGAATACGCCGGCGATCATCCTGGCCGATGAGCCGACCGGCAACCTCGATACACAAACCGGCGAGGACATCATGAGCGTCTTCGCCAAGCTGCACGTCGAGGGCAACACCGTGATCCTGGTGACGCACGAAGGCGACATCGCGCAGCACGCCCACCGCGTGATTCGCATTCGCGATGGCCGCGTGGAATCCGACGAGCGCACCCGATAAGTTTCCCTTCCTTCGCGGCGCGTTCTGTTCCGCATGCTATAACTCCCGAGACGAATACCATGTTTGCGATGCGCACAAATTGGCCGCTCGAACCGAACTCTTTGGCGCGCGCGCTTGAGGCTCATCGCCGCGGCGCCCAGCCGCTGATCGATTTGACGGCGTCAAATCCCACGGCGTGCGGCTTCGCGTATCCCGAGCGTGAAATTCTGGAGGCGCTGCGCAACCCTCGCGCGCTTGAATATCACCCCGAGAGCAAAGGATTGCCCGCGGCGCGCTCGGCCGTCGCGGAGTATTACCGCGATCGCGCCGGCTTCGGCGATTCCGCCGAGCGGCGCGGCAGCGGCAAGCGCATCGATCCCGAGCGCGTTGTGCTGACTTCGGGAACCAGCGAAGCCTACACGCATGTGTTTCGCCTGCTGTGCGAAGCGGGCGACGAGATTCTGGTTCCCGCCCCGAGTTATCCACTGCTGGAGTTTCTGGCCGATCTCGCGGACGTACGCTTGGTGCCGTATCCGCTGCTCTACGATCACGGCTGGCAGATCGACTTCGCCGGGCTGCGCGGCGCGATCACGCCGCGATCGCGCGCCGTCGTCGTGGTGCATCCGAACAATCCGACCGGCAGTTTCGTGAAGCCGCGCGAAGCCGCCGAGCTTGCCGAGATTTGCGCGGCGCGCGAAATGGCGATCGTGGCCGACGAAGTGTTTCTCGATTACGGCGACGCGGAACCGGGCGGAGACAGGCTCCGCCCCTACGAAACCTTGGTTGGCCGCGCCTCCTTTGCGTTCGATTCCGCGGCGCTGACGTTTACGCTCAGCGGCCTTTCCAAAATATCGGCGCTGCCGCAGATGAAGCTCGCGTGGATCGTAACGAGCGGACCGGAATCCGCGGTGCGCGCCGCCGTCGAGCGCCTTGATGTGATCGCCGATACGTATTTGTCTCCGAGCACGCCAATACAGCTTGCCGCGCCCGAATTACTGGCGATGCGCGGCGCGATGCAATCGCAGCTGCAAGCGCGCATCGCGGCGAATCTCGCGTCGCTCGATGCCGCGCTCGCCGGTTGCGACGCCGCGATGCGCCTGGAACGCGAAGGCGGCTGGTACGCCGTGCTGCGCGTGCCGAAATCGGGCTCGGACGAATCGCTCGCGGTGTCACTGCTCGAACGATCTTCGCTTCTGGTCCACCCGGGATCCTTCTACAATTTCCCATCCGAGGGTTTCCTCGTCATCAGCCTGATCCCGCCGACAGTGGAATTTGAGCGGGGCGCGGAGCTGCTCGTGGATTTCCTGCGCAGCCTGTAAACGGTTCCGCGAAATCCACGCGACATTTCCTGGGGTACCCGCACCGCGGTACCCAGTTCGTAAAATCCTGTAAATCCGACAATTGTGTTGCGCGAGGGGATACACTGGGCGGCGGCGCGCACGCTGATGAAGCGGCGCAGGGTGTGACGGAGGAAACGCGATGAAGAAGATACTCGTCTATGGGGCAGCGATTGTGTTGCCGATGGGGATGGCGATGGCGGCGGGGAACCCGCCGGAAGTGAAGGAGGGGTTATGGTCGATTCGCACGCAGACGACCGACAATCCGGGCGGCGTGAAGAGCGATCACACGGCGACGATCTGCCGAAATCATGCCTACGATCAATACGCGATGGCGCTGGTGAACGGCGTGAAGGGCTGCACGACGAGCGGCGGGAATTACGCGGGGAACGAATATTCGATCGAAATGAAATGCACGGTCGGAACCACCGTGATCGACAGCAAGGGGACGACTACGTTTGACGGTGACACATCGACGCACTCGGAAACACATGCCACCTACACGCCGGCGATGGCGGGCATCAGCGACATGACGCTGATTCAGGACCAGAAATATATTGGCGCGTGTCCGGCGGGAATGCAGCCCGGCGACGAGACGCAGGCAAACGGAACGGTACTCCATCTGTGGAAGCACTGAGAGGGCGTGCTGCACACGGCACGCATCGATTGGGGGCGCGGAAATGACGAGACCAGAGAAGTATCTCGGAGTAGCTCCCGGCGAATCGCCGAGCGAAGCGCCGAAGAGTGATTCGGTCGAAGGCAGCTCGCTGACGCGGCGACATTTTCTGGCGGGGACGGCCGGCACGCTGGTGGCTCCGCTGCTGGTGGGCGGAGCGGCGGGCGCTCAGACGGAAGCGCAGCAGGGCGCGGCGGCGGCGCCGACTTCGCCGGCGGCGCCAAGTGCGGCAAAAGTGACGGGGGAAAAATTCATCGCGATTCAAGCGGGCGCAATTTCATTTGTGGATGAGGGCGTAGACAAGGCGCTGGACAATTTTCAGCAGCGCGCGGGCGTGAATGCGGTGATGCTGGCGACGTTCAGCTATGCGAACGCGATCGCGGGGCGCGCGGGGCGGGGCCAGCCGCTGCCCGATCACGGCGCGCAGCAATACGATACCGATCGCCAGGGCGGCGATTACGCCGCAGTGCACAGCCAATATTACCGAGACTCGGTGTTCGGCGATATTCGCGCGCCGGAGACCGCCAATTTCGATGTGCTGGCCGAAGTGGTGCCGAAGGCCAAGGCGCGCGGGATGAAATCGTACGCGTGGTATGACGATCAGGTGAGTCCCGCACGGGTGCCGGGATTCGAGCTGAACGCGGCGGAGATCGACGTGTATGGCAGGCCATCGCGCTTTCCCTGCTTCGCGAATCCGCACGTGCAAAAGTTTTACGCGTCGCTGGCCGAGGACTGGGTGAATTCGTATGAATTGGACGGCGTGATGTTCGGCTGCGAGCGGCAGGGTCCGCTGAACAATACGATCATGGCCTACGGCGTGGGCGGCGCGGGGCACAATGCGCCGACGTGTTTCTGCGCCTATTGCGTGGAGAAGGCGCGCGGCTGGGGACTCGATCCGGTGCGGGCGCGCGCGGGATTCGTGGCTCTGGATGAATGGGTGCGCTCGGTCCGTGCCAATGGCAGGCCCACCGACGGATATTTCGTGACGTTCTGGCGGCTGCTTCTGGAATATCCGGAACTGCTGGCGTGGGAAAAATTGTGGACGGACAATTTGTGGAGCTACTACCGGTTGGTGTACGGCGAATTGAAAGCGATTCGGCCCGGGCTGCGCGTGGGCTTGCACATCTGGCACAATAATTCGTTCAGTCCATTTTATCGCGCGGAGGTGGACTACTCGAAATACGCGGAGTGCGCGGATTTCCTGAAGATCGTGGCGTACAACAATAGCGGCGGTCCGCGCATGGCGGCGTACGTGCGCAACCTGCATTCGACGGTGCTGGGCGACATCACGCCGGAGCAGTCGCTCGAAATGCACTACGAGATGCTGGGTTACACCGGCGAGGCGGACTACGATCACCTGACGCAAGCGGGATTCACGGCGCAGTACGTCGCGGAAGAGGCGCGGCGGGCGCTGGCCGGCGTGGCGGGGCGCTTGCCGATTTACATGGGGGTTGACGTCGATGTGCCGACGGGGCCGGGGGAAAAGAGAACGCAGCCGGAAGACGTGCGGCTATCGGTGCATGCGGCGCTCGAGGCGGGGACGCAGGGCGTCGTGCTCTCGCGGAAATATTCGGAGATGATGCTGGCGAATCTTTCGGCGGCGGGGCAAGCGCTGAAGGAGATGGGCGTGTGGAAGGGATGACGGCGCGCGCGGCGCTCGGGCCCGCTACGAGTGCGCGTCGGGAGCGTAGGGCGTTTTGATGAAGGCGATGACGAAGAGCACGCCCCACGCGCCGGCGATGCGAAAGACGATCTTCGCGAATTTCACGGCCGATCTCCTGCGGGATAAGCGTACAGAAAAGTGAAGCGCGCGTGCAAGTAAGCAACGCGCGCGACAACTTCGGTTTGCGCCGGAAGTACGCTCGGCTATGATGGATTTTCTTCACAGCAAGAGTGAAGATCGTCTCCTTGCCGGAAAATTCCAACTCGATTGACGCGATGGGTCCTTCGCAGCCCGCTCGCGCGCGACACCCCGCTCGCGGTCACCTGATCAGCACGCTGGGGATCGGATTTGGGATCGCGGTGGCCATCGGGAACACGATTGGCGCGGGGATCGTGCGCGCGCCGGGAGAGATCGCGGGGTTCTTGCCGTCGACGTGGCTCTATTTTGCGGCGTGGGCCGCGGGCGGGATTTACATGTCGCTCGGGGCGCTGCAGTTCGCGGAACTGGGCGCGCTTCTGCCGCAAAGCGGCGGGCAATACAATTTCGCGCGCGCCGCGCTTGGCGATTACGCGGGATTCATTGTGGGCTGGAGCGATTGGATTTCGACCGCGGGGAGTTTTGCGGCGGTAGCGATCGTCTTCGGCGAATATACGAGCGATCTGGTGCCGGCGGCGCATGGGCACGTGCGGGCGCTGGCGGCGGGCGTGATTTTGTTTTTCGCGCTGCTGCAATGGAAAAGCATGATTTTCGGCAGCGGCGTGCAGAATTTCACGTCGATCCTGAAGGCGGCGCTATTTCTGGCGGTGGTCGCGGTTTGCTTCACGCATCACGCGGCGCCGGCGACGGCTGTGGCGTCGCGCGCGGCGGTGCCCGCGGGCTGGCCGCTTTTTGTGGCGTTCATCCTGGCGCTGCAGGCGGTGATTTACACCTACGACGGCTGGTATGGCGTGGTGTACTTCAGCGGGGAAGTGAAGAATCCGGGGCGGGACGTGCCGCGCGCGATTTTCGGCACAGTGCTTTCCGTGCTGGCGATCTATTTTCTTGTGAACGCGGCGGTGGTGCATCTGGTGTCCGTGCGGGAATTTGCCGGCAGCGATTTCGCGATGGGGATTGCGGCGGAGCGCGTGCTGGGCGTGATGGGCGACAATTTCATTCGCATCGTGGTGGTGGTGGGATTGCTGAGCAGCGTGAACGCGATGGAGATGGCGACTTCGCGCGCGCTTTATGCGATGAGCCGCGACGCGCTTTTTTTTCCGCTGTTTGCGCGCGTGAATCGCGGCGGGATTCCGGGGCCGTCGTTGTGGCTCTCTACTGCGGTGGGGCTGTGTTTTGCGATGTTCAGCTTCGAGCGAGTGGCGGCGATACTGGCGTCGTTTTTTGTGGCGGATTATGCGCTGTCGTTTGTATCGCTCTTCGTGCTGCGGCGGCGGATGCCGGAAGCCGCGCGGCCGCATCGCGCGTGGGGATATCCGTGGACGACGTCGATCGCGCTTGGGGCTTCGATCGTGTTTCTGGTGGGGGCGCTGGCGAGCGATCGGCAGAATACTCCCCTGACGTTTCTTGTGCTCGCGGCAAGCTATCCGGTGTATCGCGCGCTGAAGTGGGAATCGCGGCGCGCGGCAGAGCGCGGGGCGCTGCTGTGATTGCCGCGCTGTGAATTGGGGCGGCCATGGAAAAAGTAGCTGGGACCGGAGGGTTCTTTTTTCGCGCGCGGGGCGGCCTTAGCTAGAAGGGATTCGTAATGAAAGATGCGAGATACACGGTTTTTGAAGCGCTCGATCCATTCTTCCAGATCATCCTAAGCGGACTGAGCGGGCTGGTGGATGGCGAACACTATTTCGATACGTTCGCCGATGACGCTATCTTCGAGTCGCGCTATCGCTTTCCCGGCTGGCCTGTGACGATTCGAGGACGAGCCAATCTCATGGAGGCGCTCTCGGGATACGGCAAGATAATCAAGGTTCACTCCGCCGACGCACTTGTTGTGCACCGAACCCAGGATAGCCGCGTCGTCGTCCTCGAATACGAAGTGCACGGCAAGATTCTTCGAAGCGGCGCGCCGTATGACAACAGACTCATCTCGGTCATCACAATTGAGAACCGAAAGATCATGCATTGGAGAGACTACATGGACTC
>Ga0182015_10005906_pt1 | contig 12507 bp, 6 predicted proteins | sample 712P3MmetaG_FD_120478 | JGI IMG/M metagenome (GOLD analysis project Ga0182015, IMG submission 120478) | Permafrost microbial communities from Stordalen Mire, Sweden - 712P3M metaG | ecosystem: Environmental > Terrestrial > Soil > Wetlands > Permafrost | place: Sweden: Stordalen | collected...
ACTTGGACGGGCTACATTACGTTCGGATTGATCTCGATCCCGATCGAACTGACGCCGGCTGCGCGCTCAGAAAGAATCAGCTTTAACCAGATTCACTCCGTGTGCCATACGCGATTGAAGCAGCCGCTATTTTGCCCTTCGTGCGACAAGTTCGTTGACCGCTCAGAAGTTCAGAAGGGCTATGAATACGAGAAAGATCAGTATCTGCTTTTCACGAAAGATGAGCTGGAAGAAATAGAACCGGACTCGGCCAAGACGATGGAGATTTTGAGCTTCGTGAAAGTGGATGAGATTGATCCCGTTTACTTTGAAAGTTCGTATTACGCGAAACCGGGCGAAGCGGGAGTGAGAGCGTACAACCTGCTTCTCGATGCGATGAGGAAAACGGGATATGCGGGAATTGCGAAAGTCACGATGCACAACCGCGAAAATATCGTAATCATTCGCGCGCGGGAAAATGGATTCACGCTTCACACCATGTTTTATAAGAACGAAATTCGCGCGTCGGATGCTGCTGTGCCGAATAAACCTGAAGTGAGCGCGGCGGAGGCTAACCTGGCGATTCAACTGATCGAGAGTTTGGCGGCTCCGTTCGATCCTTCGCAATATTCTGATACGTACCAGCAAGAACTCGAAAAACTGATCGAAGCGAAAGCCCACGGGAAGAAGCTGACAGTGGTGCCGCGCGGCAAAATTGAGCCCGTTGCGGATCTCATGGCGGCGTTAAAACAGAGCCTGAAAACCAAAGACGAGTCAGCGAAGAGGGGCGTGATTCGCGCGGTACCGAAGGCGGGCGAGAAGAAATCGCGGAAGACCGCGTAGCTTTCCGGCGCACGGGCCAGCTGCAGATCCCTCACTTCGTTCGGGATGACAACTGTGGTGCTTGCCGGGTTATTGTGAGCCGATGAAGGCATCGACAGTTGCCCTTCAGATAGAACGTTCCCTTCGTCCATCGCGTCAAAATAAAATCCTCTTCCAGAGATGTTCTTCTGGAAGAGGATTGTCTTTTTCAGCTACGTCGCGGGATCTAGCTCAAAACGATTTAGAGCGACGTTTGGAGCTCGCTTTAGCTTTGAGCTATCGCGAATATTCGTCCAGTTCGTGATGCAACAGCCGCGCCGATTCAGGAACGGGAACTTTGCCGGTGAGAATGTCATGACGGTCGACTTCGTCGCCATACATGGATTTGTCTCCGCTCTTATCGGCTTGAACCACGGCGCCATCGAGAGCCACACCAGCGAAAATGCCTTTGGCGCGCGAATAGGACAGAATTTCCGCGGTTAGTTTAATGTCGGTGCCAGCTTCCGCGGTCCGGCCTACGGGACCGGCTGCGACCGAGGCGTCACCACCGAGTTTGAATTTGTCGCTAAGCAGGCTGTGCAATGCGTGGTCGTTCATAAATAGCATAACGAGATCGGTGGACGAGCCGCCGATTTGATAGCCCACGCTCCCGCCGTCAATTGCCAAGAACAGAGGGGCGCTCCAGCCATGCCCGGTTCGACAGGTAACGATTCCCCTGCCGTAGTTGCCGCCGAATACGAAGGCGAACTTCACGTCGCCTGGAATGATGGCGACACATCGCGCCTTATTCAGAAGATCGTGAGGAATGCCGTGATCCGGCGTGTCCATGATTTGCTTGAAGACGTCGGCAGCTTTGTGGGTGCGATTTACATCGTCCTCGCGGTCCGAGGCGACCGCGGTTAAACCTACAAGTAGACTTAGGGCCGCGACGAACAAAATCCGTTTCAACATTATTTTTTCTCCCCCTTCAATTGACAACTCAGCGATACAGATGCGCTGACTTAGGCGTCAGATTCGCTTGATAAGCGATGCCGAGCGGGAGTGTACAGTGGTTTCCAAAGGCAACCCATACTGTAGTTGCTGTATGTACCGATTTGGTGTTTCGGAGCGGGCAGGAAGGGCAGAAACAGACTTTTGGGGTCCGCCACGGCGGATTCGCTTGCGATGTTGTTGACGCTGCAGTGAGTTGACTCGGGCGAACTCGCGGCATAAAATTCGCGGCTATGCCTGACTCTGCGCCACTTTCTGGACGGACATTCTCGCACTATCCCATCCTCGAGAAGCTTGGGGGCGGCGGTATGGGCGTGGTGTACAAGGCCGAGGACACCAAGCTGGGGCGATTTGTGGCGCTGAAATTTTTGCCGGAAGATATGGCGAACGACCGGCAGGCGCTGGAACGCTTTCAACGAGAAGCGCGCGCGGCTTCCGCTCTGGACCATCCAAATATTTGCTCGATTTACGAAAGTGCCGAGGAGAATGGCCAGCCGTTTATCGTCATGCAGTACCTGGATGGGCAGACGCTGCGGCACCGGATTTCCGGCAGGGCGCTTCCTCTCGACGACACGCTCGACTTCTCGATTGAAATAGCCGATGCGCTCGATGCGGCGCACTCGAAGGGCATCGTCCATCGCGACATCAAGCCGGCAAATATTTTCATCACGACGCGCGGGCACGCGAAGATACTCGATTTCGGGCTGGCGAAGACGCTGGCGCCGGCGTCAGGGCTTTCGATGTCGGCGACGCAGGAGACCGCTGCGGCGATGACTCCCGAACATTTGACGAATCCGGGGAGCACGCTCGGGACCGTTGCGTATATGTCGCCGGAGCAGGTGAGGGCGAAGGAACTGGATTCGCGCTCGGATTTATTTTCGTTTGGCGTGGTGCTGTATGAAATGGCGACGGGAACGGCGCCGTTTCGCGGCGATTCCACGGGAGTGATTTTCGACGCGATCATGAATCGGCCGGTGGCGGCGCCGGTGAGATTGAACGCGGATGTGCCAGCGGAACTCGAGCGGATTATTGCGAAGGCGCTCGAGAAAGATCGCGAGACGCGGTATCAGCACGCGTCGGACATGCGCGCGGATTTGAAGCGGCTGAAACGCGAGGCGGAATCGGGGCGGTCGGGATCGTCGATGGCGGCGGTTACGGAAGCGAGTTCGCCGTCCGCTGGCGCGAATGTTGGTTCCTCTTCGCAGGCAGTTTCGGCTGCGGCGCAGAGCGCGGCGGCGGTGCAGGCGCAGAGCGGGACGGCGCATGCGTCGGGGAGCCACGCGTCGGGAAGTTCGGTGGTGGTGGAAGCGGCCAAGCAGAACAAGGGGAAGCTGATAGCGGCGGGTGTGGTGGTTCTGCTTCTGGTTATTGGGGCGGGATACGGAATTTATTCGCTGTTTGCGGGCAAGGGCGTGGTGCCGTTCCAGAATTTCTCGATTTCGCAGCTCACAAAAAATGGCAAATCGGCGCGCGCAGCCATTTCACCCGACGGGAAATACATCCTCAGTGAAGTGATAGATGGCGGTAAGGCCAGCTTGTGGTTGCGAAACGTACCAACAAACAGCAATACGCCAGTGATCGCGCCGGCCGACTCACTTTATACGAACCTCGGTTTTTCCACGGATGGAAACTATATCTATTTCACCAAGGCCGAAGCCGCGATTGGGTCGTGAATAACCTGTTTCGCGCACCTGTCTTGGGCGGCGCGCCTCAACTGCTCGTGCGCGACATTGATTCGGACATTTCATTTTCGTCCGATGGCAAGCGCTTCGCGTTTATGCGCGACAATGATCCGGATGTCGGCAAGTTTCAATTCCGGACGGCGAACGCCGACGGCTCGGATGAGAAGATGTTTGCCACGGGGCCGATGTCAGAAGCGTCGCGATTCGTTGCCTGGCTGCCAAATGAAAACCGAGTTGCCAGGCCCGAATATCAAATTGGCGATATGCTCACGGTGATTAATCTCTTCGATGTTGCGACCGGGCAGGCCAAACCGATTGCGTCATACAAGGAAAAATATTTCGAAAGGCTGGTTTGGCTGCCGGACGGGAAAGGGATGCTCGGGCTTTACCAGGATCCGTCGTCGCACTACACACGCTATCAGATCGGATTTATTGCATATCCGGGCGGGCAATTTCACGCGGTTACTAAGGATACGAACAGTTACAGGACTTTAACGCTGTCGGGCGACGCGAAGACTTTGGCGACAGTGCAACAAAAAACTTTGCGAAGCTTTTACACGTTTCCGGCGACGGGCATGGGCGCGAATGTGCCGGCTCCAGCTCTTCCGCAGGAGAAGGATATCAGCGATTTCGCTTGGGTGGGGGCGGGCGGCTTTTACCTCCGGGAAGAGCAGGATTTCGAGCGAGTCTCAGTTGATGGGAGCAACAAGTCGGTTCTGCTGAGCAACGTGGGTCTCTATGGGATTGACTCCTGCGCGGACGGACGCACGGTGCTATTTAGCTGGGAGGGTCCGAATGAAGCGGCCGTCGTGAATATCTGGCGCACGGACGCGAACGGAGGCGACGCGAAACAAATTCCTACCGGCAAGTTCGATGACTTCCCAAAGTGCTCTGCCGATTCCAAGCGGGTGTATTACACCGATGAGAACAATGCAAAACTCATGCGGGTTCCCGTGGATGGGTCGAGCAAGCCGGCGATTATTCCGGGCACGACCGTCGCGAATGGCATCGTGTCGTCCCACGATCTTGGGGTCTCGCCGGATGGGAAGTATCTCGCGTGCGTGGTAACGCTTACGCCGACTAACGGCGCGTCTGCAGGCGTGCAGAAAATAGCTCTGGTGCCACTCGACGCCGGAGCGGAGCCGCAGACGCGCATGATCGATCCAGATCCGCGCGTGAAAGGGCATCTGAGTTTCACTTCAGACGGGAAAGCGTTGATTTATTCGATTCTGGAGAACGGAGTGGAAAATCTGTGGATGCAACCGCTCGATGGTTCACGGGGGCGGCAGATTACGAATTTTACGAGCGAAGTGATAGAGGCTGTGCATTTGTCGCCGGAGGGGAAGTCGATTGGGATGATTCGGTCGCAGACGGAATCGGATGTGGTGCTTTTGAATGATACGGGCGCGGGGGCGCAGTGAACAGCTGGGGACGAAAGGCCGGGCGGGTTTGAGACCCGCCCCTACGACCGAACACCAGGGGCTCGGAAGAAGAAATGGCGTGCCGGGCGGTACACGGAGAGAAAAATCAAAGTCAAAAACGCCGGCCCCTCGAGGCTCAGGGTAAACAGGATGCTGGCGCGACGAAGCAAAGAACAAAGCCCGCACCCTTTTCGAGCAAAGGATAGGCACCCGGGGCGAAAAGCCGGGCGAGTCTGAGACTCACCTCTACGACCGGTCACCAACGGCAGACAACGATGCTGCGGCGCGTTGACTTGGAAGAATCCCCAGCATAATATTCGCGTTCATGCCTGATTCTGCGCCACTTGCCGGACGGACGATATCCCACTACCGCATACTTGAGAGACTTGGCGGTGGGGGAATGGGTATCGTTTATAAAGCTGAAGATACGAAGCTGCCGCGATTTGTCGCGCTGAAATTCCTTCCTGATGAGCTGGTCAAAGATCACCAGGCACTCGAGCGATTCCGGCGCGAAGCGCAGGCGGCCTCTGCGCTCAATCATCCGAACATTTGCACGATTTACGATATCGATGAAGAAGGCGGAATGCCGTTCATCGCCATGGAGTTGCTGAACGGCGAGACGCTGAAGCATCACATTCACGGCGCGCCGCTTCCGATCGACGAGATGCTCGAAATCGGAATCGAAGTGGCGGACGCGCTCGATGCCGCGCATGCGCAAGGAATCATCCATCGCGATATTAAGCCGGCGAATATTTTTGTCACCGCGCGGGGGCACGCGAAGATTCTCGATTTTGGATTGGCGAAGCTCAAGCCCGTCAGCGCGAGTGGGTCGCTGCTCGATTCGACTGGAGCGACGGCGGCGATGACGGCCGCGGGCGTTACGGCGGAACATCTCACGAGTCCCGGCACGGCGCTTGGCACGGTTGTGTACATGTCGCCGGAACAAGCGCGCGGCAAAGATGTGGATGCGCGCAGCGATTTGTTTTCGTTTGGCGGTGTGCTTTACGAAATGGCTACGGGCGTCGTGCCGTTTCGCGGCGACACTTCGGCCGTGATTTTCGATGCGATTCTCAATCGCGCGGCAGTGCCGCCGGTGCGATTGAATCCCGAATTGCCGGTGAAGCTCGAGGAGATTATCGGTAAGGCCCTCGAAAAAGATCCACGGCTTCGATATCAGGGCGCAGCAGAAATTCGCACCGATCTTCTGCGCCTCAAGCGGGACACGGATACTTCGAGCCGCGCGATTCCGATGGAAGTTGCGGGGCCGCCTCCCGGGCAATCCGGTTCGGTGCGCGATTCGGCATTTCAGCAAACGCCCGTCAGCACGCGCGCCATTTCGGCTGCGTCGGTGCCGCCCGCGAGTGCGAGCAGCGTAAGCGGTGGCGCGCCAGTTGCCGCTACTCCGGCGAGTGGCGCTGTTTCTGCGGCGAGCGTTTCTGCCGCGCCAAATTCGGCTACGAATGTACCGGCCGTGGATGTTTCGGGCACGATTGTGCCGGATGCGAGTGGGCCCGCCGCGATCGCTCGACGATGGGTGATAGTCGGCGGCACAGTTGTCGCGGTCCTGATCGCAGCGGGCGCATACTTTTTCTTCGCGCATCGCGGGCCGAAGCTCACGGAAAAAGATTCGATCGTCATCGCGGAGTTTACGAATACGACGGGCGACCCTGTGTTCGATGGCGCGCTGCGGCAGGGGCTGGCATCGCAACTCGCGCAGTCGCCCTTCCTGAATATTCTTTCCGACCAGCAGATTCAAAAGACGCTGGGTTACATGAGCCAGCCTGCGACGGCGCGGCTGACGAACGATCTGGCGCGGCAAGTGTGCCAACGGACGCAGAGCGCGGCGGTGCTGGACGGGTCGATCGCGCAGATTGGCACTACGTACAGCCTCGTTCTAAACGCGATGAATTGCGCGACTGGCGAGACGCTGGCGACGGCGCAGACGGAAGCGCCGGACAAGAATCAAGTGCTCGGCGCGCTGGGGAAAGTAGCCGGGGAGATTCGGGGAAAGCTCGGCGAATCGCTCGCGTCGATTCAGAAATTCAATACGCCGATCGAGCAGGCGACGACGTCGTCGCTCGAAGCCCTAAAGGCGTACAGCACCGGCACCCAAACGCGCCGCACGAAGGGCGACGCCGACGCGGGGCCCTTCTTCAAGCAGGCCTTTACGCTCGATCCGAATTTTGCGATGGCGTACGCCGTGTACGGCCAGATCAACTCAAATCTCGGAGACTCTGCGGCGGGCGCCGAATATACGCAAAAAGCGTACGATCTTCGCGAACGTGCGAGCGAGCTGGAAAAGTTCTACATCGAATCTCACTATTACTCGAACGTCCTCGGCGATGTAGAAAAGACCAACCAGGTCTATGAACTCTGGGAGCAGACGTATCCTCGTGATGCGATCCCTGTCCACAATTTATCCGTGTACTACCTTCAAACTGGCCAGTATGAAAAGTCGCTGGCGAAGTCACAGGAAGCCATTCGCCTTGAGCCCGACGATTCGCTGGCAAATCTCGGGCTGGCGGATGGCTATGTTTTCTTGGACCGCCTCGACGAGGCCAAGGCCACGCTGAATGGCACATTGGCGAAAAAAATAGACATCCCCGAATTTCACTTATTGCTTTATGACATCGCATTTTTGCAGAACGATTCAGCCACGATGACCCACGAGCTGGATACGCTCTCGAAGGGGTCGCCCGTGGCGGCGGCGATCGGGATATCCGCTCAGGCGAATGCGGAGGCATACGCCGGCCATATCGATAAGGCACAAGCGCTGTTGCGTTCGCTGGCGGACACTGAAAAAGAGCACGATTGGAACGCCCAGGTGGCCAACACGCTCGACGCTCTCTCGGGTATTCTAGGTGAGGTTGGCGACGCGGCTGGCGCACGCAAGGAGGCTGCGGCGGCGCTCGAGCTCGGCAAATCCAGGTACTTCACGATGTTGGTCGCAATTCATCTCGCTCGCGCGGGCGATGCGGCGCGCGCCGAATCGCTGGCAAACGAAACGGCGAAGACCTACCCTTCGGACACGGCAATTAAAGAAACTTACCTGCCCCTGATCCGCGCGGAAATTGCGATGGATCGAAACGATCCCGGCAAAGCCCTCGAAATTCTTCAGGCGGCTTCGGCATATGACCTCGTCAGGGGGCTTCGTATTCCCTACGAGCGCGGCGAAGCATACTTGAGCGAACATAAGGGAAACGAAGCCGCTGCGGAATTCCAAAAGTTGCTGGATCATCGCGGCGCTGTCGGGATTTCGATGGAAGGCGTGCTGGCACATTTGCAATTGGGCCGAGCCTATGCGCAGGCGGGCGACGCGGCGAAGGCACGCATGGCGTATCAGGATTTTTTTGCGCTGTGGAAAGATGCCGACCCCGGAATTCCCATCCTGCAGCAGGCTAAGGCTGAATCCGCGAAATTGAAGTGAGTGCGCTTTCCTTCGTTAAACGACGGACAAGAAGCCGCGCGGTTAGGAAACAAAGGCAAAAACAAAGATGCCGGGGTGAAGCCCGGCGCTGCAATTGCCTGCCGCGGGCAAGCCTTCCGAGTTATCCCTTCCCCTGTTTTCGCTTGTGTTTGCATATAATCCCATTTCGGTTGACGACGACACGGTTGCGAGCGATGGGGGAAGAGCATGAAGAACTTTGGCCAACTAACCGAGCAGGAAATTCTCGCGCTGGCGATTTCACTCGAAGAGGAAGACGAGCGCGTGTATGCCGATTTCTCGGAAGGGCTGCGGCAGGATTTTCCCGGCACGGCGAAAGTGTTCGACGGGATGCGGGACGAGGAGTCGGGACACCGGCGGCGATTGCTGGAGCTTTACCGCCAGAAATTCGGCGAGCACATTCCGCTGATTCGCCGCCAGGACGTGAAAGGATTCGTGCAACGAAAGCCGATTTGGCTGGCGCGGCCGCTGCGACTCGAAGCGATTCGGAATCAGGTGAGCGCGATGGAGGAAGAGACGCGGCGGTTCTACGAGAAGTCGGCGACAACCACGCATGATGCGGGAATCCGGCAACTACTCGACGATTTGGCGCAGGAGGAGCGCTCGCACGCATTTCGCGCGGCACAATTGGAAGAAGAGCGCGGGAAAACGGAATCTGTGGGCGACACGGATCAGGCCAGGCGGAAACGGCTGGTGTTGCAGATCATTCAGCCGGGACTCGCGGGACTGATGGATGGCTCGGTTTCGACGCTCGCGCCCGTCTTCGCGGCGGCTTTTGCGACACGCAACACGCACGACGCGTTTGTGATCGGGCTCGCGGCATCCGTGGGCGCGGGAATCAGCATGGGTTTTGCCGAGGCGCTTTCGGACGACGGCACGCTGAGCGGCCGGGGAAGCCCGGTGCTGCGAGGACTTGTGTGCGGACTGATGACGACGCTGGGAGGAATTGGGCACACGCTGCCGTATTTGATACCCGCGTTCAACGTTGCGACGGCGATTGCGATTGCGGTCGTTGTTGTCGAGTTGTCTGTGATCACGTGGGTGCGCCATCGCTACATGGAGACGCCGACGCTTTCTGCGGCGGTGCAGGTTGCGGTGGGCGGAGCGATCGTGCTGGCGACGGGAGTGTTGATCGGCAGTTGGTGATGATGCTGGCGAGGGGGGAAGGCAGGATGAAAAACTTGCCAGACACACGATCGGGAGAAAATCCGCATCCATTGGGAGGCAAAGGATGCGGTACCCCGGTAAGGAAAAATCAACGTCAAAGACGCCGGCAGGATGCCGACGCGACGAAGAAAACGGCAAAAGCGAAAGGCCGGGCGGGTCTGAGACCCGCCCCTACGAACTTTCGGCATCACTCTCGATGAGATGACAGCGACAACCCAGCAATCTACTACTCCTGTTCGCACGCAATTGCTGCGAATCTTGGGCGCGGGATTCGGTGTCGCCGTTGTGCTTGGCGCCACGATCGGCGTGGGAATTCTTCGATTGCCGGGAACGGTGGCGGCGGCACTTGGAAATTATTGGCTCATTTTGCTGGCGTGGATTGTGGGCGGCGGGTACACGCTGCTGGGCGCGGTGTCGATGGCGGAGCTGGGAACGATGTTGCCGCAGGCGGGTGGATTCTATGTTTTCTCGAAACGAGCGTTCGGCGGCTTCGTGGGATTTGCGGTGGGGTGGGGCGACTGGGTGAATAATTGCGCGGCGATCGCGTACGCATCGGCTGCCGCCGGGGAATACTGCGTGGCGCTATTTCCCGGCGTTGCGGGACATGAGAAGACGATTGCGATTGCGACGCTGGGATTGTTTGTGTTGCTGCACGCCGTTGGATTGCGATTGAGCAGCTTAGTGCAGAAATTTACGAGCGCGGCCACGGCGATTGCGTTGATCGGGCTCGCGGCGGGGTGTTTCTTCGCCGGAGGCGGTGTTTCGTCACAGGCGACTGAGCGCGCGGGCTCGGCGGTTGACGTTCTGAATTTTCACGGTAGTTGGCTGCTGATTCTTGCGTCGGTGGTGATGGCGTTGCGGGCGATTGTGGTGGCGTACGACGGATGGTATCAGGCGATTTATTTCCTCGAAGAAGATGTGAATCCGGCGCGGAATTTGCCGCGGGCGTTGATTGGCGGCGTGCTGCTCATCATCGGGCTGTATCTTGTGGTGAACCTGACGCTCTTGCACGTGCTGCCGGTGCGAGTGCTGGCCGCATCAAAACTGCCGGCGGCGGCCGCGGCACAAATTCTGTTTGGCGGCTGGAGCGGAAGGATCATCACGATTCTTTCGCTCTTGACGCTTTTGAGTCTGATCAATGCCGTGCTGCTCGGCGCGACCAGGATTATTTTTGCGATCAGCAGAGACGGCTTGATCGGCAACGTGGCGACGCGTGTGAGCGCCGGCGGGACGCCGCAGGTGGCGATGCTGCTATCGGCGGGGACGGCGATGATTCTGGTGGCGTCGGGGACGTTTGAGAGAATTATTTCGATCGCGGCGGTGGTGTTCGTTGCGAACTATTGCGCGACTTATTTCGCGGTGATATGGCTGCGGCGCCGCGAGCCCGATGCGCCGCGGCCGTTTCGCGCGTGGGGCTACCCGTGGAGCACGGGGACCGTTCTCGCGGGATCGGCGTTGTTTTTGGTTGCGGCAATTTGCAGCGCGCCGAGGGACGCTGTTTTTGCCGCGGGGCTGCTCGGCGTGTGTGCGCCGGTTTACATTCTCATGAAGAAGTCTCCGCCGGCTGTGGAGACGGAAGCCTGATGATCCATTTAGCGGCGCCGGAATCGGTTGAACGGCGCGGGCGAGGAGGGAAGCGTTGTTCAAGCACGCCATCGTGCGGAGACCTGGCAAGAATTTCGCCGACGGATTGGCGTCGTTCAAAGGCGCGCCACCCGATTACGAAAACGCGCTCGGGCAACACGACGCGTATTGCGCGGCGCTCGAGCGTTGCGGGCTTGCCGTCGTGCGGCTCGAACCCGATCTCGAGCATCCGGATTCGACCTTTGTCGAAGACGTGGCCGTGCTCGCACAAAACTCCGCGATAATTGCGCGACCCGGAGCGCGGAGCCGCGAAAGGGAAGTGGACGGGATTCGCGAGCCGCTTAAGAAGTTTTTTCAGACAATTCATGAGATCGAGGCGCCAGGAACGCTCGATGGCGGCGACATTTGCGAGGCGGAAAAGCATTTCTTCATCGGCGTGTCGCGACGGACGAATGAAGGGGGAGCGAAGCAGCTAGCGGCCTTTCTCGCGCGAGATGGCTACACGTCTTCGCTCGTGGACATTCGCGCGATGAAGAGCATTCTTCACCTGAAAAGCGGCGTCGCATGTGTTGATGATAGACAACTCGTTGTAATGGAAGAGTTGGCGGCGCGAGAGGAGTTTCGCGGCTACGAACTGATTCGAGTCGCGCCCGGAGAAAATTATGCCGCGAATTGCGTGCGTGTGAACGAACACGTTCTGATACCCGTGGGATTTCCGGCGATCGGAGGAGAACTCGCGAGGCGCGGATTCCGACTCGTGCCGCTCGATGTGTCGGAATTTCGGAAGATGGATGGCGGACTGAGCTGTCTATCGCTTCGATTTTGAACAAGCGGAGATGTCGATCCCACCGTTGAGTCGTGTCTGCCGCCATCCGGGCCAAGCTTTCGAAGAAGGCCAAGGTGGGCAATGATCAGGTCCGAGAAGAACAAGCGCAAGAAGAGGAAGTAGTCGTCTTCCGCTGGCAACCCGTCCGCTTCGAGTGGGCGTGCGACCTCTTATCCGTGTGCGTTCAAGAGCGCTACCCACTGTCTTGCTGTAGTCGGTGAGCTTTCTGGTGACACACGACACAGAGAGCTATCAGATTCTCGTCCGTGTCATCGCCGAGGCGGCTCCGCGGTTGGATGTGATGGACTTGAAGTCCTTCGATTTGCCCGCACCATTGGCAACGCCAATTGTCGCGCTCGAGGACTCCATGACAGAGCTGGCGATACGCCTCGATTTCAAGCCTCTGTCGCGGCCGCTTCCGTTTGAATCGGTTCAAGGCTGTTCCTCACGATGTCCAGCAACTGGAGCCTCTGTGTCACGGGAAGAGCGCCCGTTAGCCGAGTGAGTGCAATGAACAACGTACCCTCAGTGCCAGCTTCCAGGCTCGCTCCCGCCAGAAAATCCGCGCAGATCATTTCGAGGCAATAGCCC
>Ga0182015_10005907_pt1 | contig 12506 bp, 12 predicted proteins | sample 712P3MmetaG_FD_120478 | JGI IMG/M metagenome (GOLD analysis project Ga0182015, IMG submission 120478) | Permafrost microbial communities from Stordalen Mire, Sweden - 712P3M metaG | ecosystem: Environmental > Terrestrial > Soil > Wetlands > Permafrost | place: Sweden: Stordalen | collected...
ACGACGCCCGTCCGGTGCGCTTGTTCCAGGCCTTCGCAAATTTCGATCCCGTACTTGAGCAGTTGGTCCAGTGTAAGTGGTCCCTTCCGCAGCCGATCGGCCAGCGTTTCGCCTTCCAGGTATTCCATCACCAGATAGTCGGTCCCGCTCTGGTGGCCGACATCGTAGAGCGTGCAGATGTTGGGATGGTTCAAGGAAGAAATCGCACGAGCTTCGCGATCGAAGCGCCGTTTGGCCTCGGAGTTGTCAGACAAGTGCGCAGGAAGAATCTTGATCGCCACCGTACGATTTAGGCGCGTATCAAGCGCCCGGTACACCTCGCCCATTCCGCCGGCGCCGAGCGGCGATTCGATTTCGTAAGGGCCAAGTCTCGTGCCAGAGGTCAGAGCCATGCGTGGGCGCAATTATAGCCCGTGCATCACGTTAGAGAGAATGCGACGATTCTGGTTGTGTTGTCGGCAACTCGGAAGTTATCCAGAAAAGGGGCTTGGACGAAATCATTTGCTGATCTCCCCGAAGAGGACTTCGGGCCCGTTTAGAGTGCCAGGGTAATCAGGCAGTGTTTATGCGGGCGGGAAGCTATGGCAGATTGGCTCCGCCGGCGGTGAAAGAGACCTAAGCGGAAGACTCCCAAGGGATCGACCATTAGAAGAATCAACAATTCAGTTAGCTTCGACGCAACGTACGCGAGTCTCGGACAAACATTCTCAGTTCAGTAAGACCGATGGTCTATCTATCAATTCCCGTCACCAGCGAGAGAAATCGATTGCGGTGAAGAGGTCGCATTGTCAGTCACAGTCACAGAAGCCGTCAACGATCCCGTTGAGGTAGGCTTGAAAACCACCGAGAATAAGCAGTTGGCACCCGGAGCCAAAGATTTTCCACAGGTGCTGGTTTCGTGAAACGAACTTGCATTGGGGCCAGCCATGGCAATTCTCGAGATGCTAAGCGGCGCTGTTCCGGGATTCTGGACGGCGACGGTCAGGGCCGCGCTGGCGGTACCCACCGACTGGGCAGGAAAGTCGAGCATGGACGAAGAGAACGATAGTAGCGGCGCCAGTGCGGAAACCGTGAATGGCACGGTACCTGAAGTTCCGCCGCCCGGGGTCGGATTCGTCACGGTGACCGAGGCCGTTCCGCTGTTGGTAAAGTCAGAAGCGGGCACTGTGGTCATCAGTGTTGTGGTCGCCACATAGGTTGTCGGAAGAGGACTGCCGTTCCAGTTGATCACGGAATTCTCCGCGAACTCTTGACCATTTAAGAACAGTGGAAGTGGTTGACTACCTTCTGGTATTGACGAAGGATTAAGAGATTCGATAAGCGGAACACCATCTGCTTTCAAAGGTGTCGCCACGCTGCTTGTCAGCAAGTACACTCCTTCGCCGGCAATAAATGCAAAGCCGTCGGACCCCCAGCGCACGAGAGAACTCACAGTTGGCACAGACACTTGAGGAAATGCTAGAGCGCCGGTGAGACCCAGCGACTTCTGGCCATAGGCCGAAAGTGTGATCGCCGTGGAAGCGTTTTCATAGTCCTGGTCTCCGATCACGAAGATATGTCCCGAAGGCAGGTCCATAACTAAGTTGTATAGGTTGGGGTAAGTAGTGTCATTGGCAGTACTCACCGGGAATGTACCCACTTGGGTCTGAGTCGCCGGATTCCACACCTCGCCGGCGCTGGTGTAGAGCAGCGTGCCATCCGACACAACTTCGGCCCCAGTGGTGTTATTGCCCTCGGAATTTCCACTAACGGGCGTAAACCCCAGCCCACTGGGGCTGAGCGTGATGATATTGAAGAAGCTATTCTGCGCGAACGTAAACGGCAGCGCGTAAATCGTCAGCGGATTGCCCGCATAAGCAAAGCTGGAGAAGACAATCGCACCCGCAGCAGACGCGGTAGTCGGCACGTAGTTCACCAGTCCCGTGGAGTTGTATAACGCCATCTCGCCAAACTCATAACCCGGTATTCCGACTGCGAGCACGACTTCTTGTGGAGAGCCCGGAACCGCCTTCAGGTCCGTAGCCGAAAGCGCACCGCAACAGTCAGTACTGTTAGGCGGGAACGGGAACGTGTGAATAACGGCCTGAGTAGCCAGATCAATCTGCTGTACCGTCTGGTCTTGATTAGCCGCGACAAAGAGAGAGGTGCCATCACTGGATGCGGCGAGTATCCCAGGATTTTGGCTAACCGGAATTGGTTTGCCCAGGGCTCCATTGGCCGGATTGATCGATATCACCGTGTTAGGATTCGTCGGCGCGCTAGAGGGAATCGATGCATAAAGAAGGTTCGAACTCGGAACCGCGGTCAGGAACGCGGCATTCAGGTTGACAACCTCGTAGCGAGTCAACGGTATGGCGACACTGGCGCCGCCACCCGGACCAGGATTAAACACACTCAGCGAGATCTCACCTATGGAGTTTACGACGTTGGAGTCGAGAATGGCCTGCAGATACCCTGCACTGGAATATGTTGTCGGTTGCGGCTTTCCATTCACTTCAATTACTGATGCCGGGTAAAAGTTCGCTCCGGTAATTCCCACCGTTACTGCGCCATTCTTAATCTGTACCGTTGGCGAATTCAGATAGCCGACGACGGGAACCGCGTATAGCGTGTCTCCTACGCCTTGCAGGCTAAACGCCGCTTTCGGAGTAACCGGATCGTTCGAAGTGATAAACAACGTTCCGGTGCGAATTCCCGCTGCGCTGGGCGAGAAAACGACTCGAATGGCACAAAAGTTATACGGATAATTCGTTCCTATGCAGCCGTCCCCACTGACGGAAAAATCACCGTCCACTGAGACCGACGAAATAGTCAGCGGCAGGTTGCCGATATTGTCGAACGATAAGAAAACGGCAGCGCCACTCGTATTCACCAGCAGATGCCCAAAATTGAAGCTACCCAAACTCGGCGATAGTTGCGGCGCAGCTCCCTGACCCGAAAAACTAAGAATCTGAGGGCTTATAATTGCATTATCGTTGATGGTGATGGTTCCCACGACCGACGAGTCGTTCACTGGCTCGAAAGTCACGGGAATGCGGCAAACGGCCGCCGGCTGGATGGTGCCACAAGTCTCGCCGGCTTTAACTGTCGTTGTGGAGGACACGAGGCTAGCCAGATCCAACGGCGCGTTACCGCAGTTGGTGAGGAGAACGACCTGGGTACTGGATTTCTTCGCTGGGACGAGTCCAAAGTTCACATTCCAGGTATCCAGACACACAGACGGCGCCGGCGTGGCCATATCGAACTTGGCGACAAAACCGTGGCTAGCCTTAGTTGGCGGGACGGTCTGAAAGGCGCCGGGGGTTGTCGGAAAATCGGTTGCGCTGGTGACGCCGGTTACGATCAGGTTGTCCTGATAGTCAACTGCCAATCCGGAGAACATCGAACCTCCAGAAGTCTGGTCCGTGGAGCTCAGGAAGCTACCAACCTGCAAAGCGCTGAGGTCAGAGTTCATTCCGGCAACCACCATGTCCGAGAAGTAGCCGTCGGAGTTCCATAGACTGGTGAATGGATTCTGCAGAGGGAAATTGCTCGACCCTGTGCTGCCGCCCACATAGACATTTGAACGGCTGTCAAGCCCGATGCCGGTGAAGGCTGTTCCTAAGTTGTTTGCTGCCGGAGTTCCCTCAAGGTATGGGCAGCCAGGACATTCTTACCCGCCCCGTCCAGCTCGAGAAGAAAGCCGCTATTGCAGGTGCAGTTTTGTCCCGCCTTGAGGGTCTTTTGATATGCGTTGCTGCTGACGGGAAGATTGGTTTCGCTGGTCTCTCCCGTTAAATACGAATCTCCCGCGCCGTCCACGGCCAGTCCGCCCACATTGTCGGTTCCCGGAATATACGTTGCATAGTTAATAGATGATGCTGTGTCATTCAGCTGGAGAACGAACCCAGCCGACTCGTTCTCCACATTGGGATTGTTCGGGAATGCAGGCGCTATGGTCCCGGCGGTGGTCGGCAATCCAATACCTGCTGTACCTGCAATCGTCGCTTGTCCGTGGATATCTACAACAATTCCTGTAGGAATAAACACATTCACTAAAGTGCCCGGATCGCCGGGCGCGGTACCGGGGACTATTGTGCTGTAGACAAGTGCGCCCTGGCTATTCGCCTTAAGAACAAAAGTTGAATTGTAAGGAGAACCCGGAACGGTAGGCGAGAGTGTGCCGGGAGTGATTTCGAATTTGGAATCGTCGGTTACGCTTGCCAGGTAGGCGTTCCCGGCGGCGTCCAGCGCTAGAATTCCACTGCCACTGGTGGCTGTCCCCACGAACGAACCCTCAGTACCTCCGATCAACCCGGCGTAATTGAAGGCACTTCCATCCGGCTTAAGAGATGCCAGGAAGAAGCAGGTATTTTCACAAGTCAACGCCGGGACAGAACCAACATGCGGAAACTTTTTCGAACTCGAAGTACCGGCGACGATAATATTTCCCTTGGAATCCACTGCGATTGCATTACCGTAATTACTGGAAGACCCGCCAATATAAGTCGAATAGAGCAAAGTATGGCCAGTTGGATCAAGCTTGGAGACAAAAGCGTCAGGTGAGCCATCATAGGTGGCCTGCACTCCGTCTTCGATGGGAAAGTTCGAAGAGTAGGTATAGCCTGTAACGTAGATGTTTCCGCTGGAATCACTCGTTACCGCTGCGGTGTAATCCGCATTGCTACCAGCTAAATAGGTCGAGAAGCCGAACACCGGGTCGATCACCAATCCACGACCTCTGTCATACGGCCCTAACCGAAACTGTACCGTGTTATCCGAATTGAGAACAAAACCGGACTCAACTGTCTTTCGCCCTTGGGTCGACTCCTGATAGGTAAGTGGCCTGTGAAATATCATCGTGCCGCCGCTCAAAGAGACTTCGAGATCCCCTGTGGTGGATAACGAAAGAGATCGCGCTCCCACAATCGAAAATCGCAGCCGTGCGGGATCCGCCCCAGGCGAAATTCTGAAATCGTGTTCCAGGTTGTCGCCGGAGCCGTGGAAAATAAGATCAATCCCGGCATAAATCTCTGGATAGACTACTTCGGAGTGATTAGAGACACCGTGGATCCAATACGAAGGGTCAGGTCCCAACAAATAGTGGCTCACGCTAGGTAGAAGACCCCTTCCTTCGGGAAAAACATCAGACCTCGCTCCAACAAGATGAAAGCCGATACGGGCAGGGCTGCGGGCTCCTTGGGGAAGATACATATCCACACCGGAGCTCGAAAAGAGCGCCACCATAGTGCCATGGCGAGATACGAACTGATACGCCGGTGGCGCCTGCCCCATATTCGTCTCGAAAACAATTGGCAAAGATACAGGCGTTAGCTGGGAAGCAAATCCGAAGGCTCGAAAAAGCACCAAGAGAACCAAAATAACGGGAACGTAAGACAAATTGCCCTTAATTGCAGTGCGACGAGCTCTGTGTAAGGAGTGATAATACCTGCCTGATTGGCAATCGAGAAATTCAGCGGGATACGAAGTCACTTACGCCTCCGATAGCCACGAAGGTATCGTCTACTGGCGAACGGTCAATCTTCCTAGGACAGCCCATCAAAGTCAATATGCAATAACTTTCTTTTCCCAATGATACCAACCCGCCTTACTTTCATAACTTTGCGTCGAATCGATTTCTTCGGTCATACTATCTACATGTGTGGACGCTACCGCCTGTCGCGGAAGAAGCAGATTTTGGAGGAGCCGTTCGCAGCCATCTCAGATGATGCAGACTGGAGTCCTCGGTACAACATCGCTCCGACACAGCTCGTGCCCGTCATCAGACGAAATCTCCGGAGCGTCAGTCGCGAATTTTCTCTGATTCGCTGGGGGCTGGTGCCTTCGTGGGCGAAGGATTCATCGAAGGCCGCAGCGATGATCAATGCGCGATCCGAGACAGCGTCCATCAAGCCCGCTTTCTCTGACGCATTGAAATTCCGGCGGTGTCTGATTCCGGGGGACGGCTTCTATGAATGGCAGAAGGTTAACAAGGCGAAGCAGCCTCACTGTTTTGAAGTCAATCGAGGCGAGCTCTTCGCGTTCGCCGGGCTATGGGACACCTGGACAGGTCCAAGCGGAAAAGCTTTAGAGACGTGCACGATTTTGACCACGACTGCCAACGTGCTATCTGCAGTCCATGGCCGAATCGCACGGCTTTTTCGTGGGACATTCGACGCTCGAAATAGACTTGTTCAAGAACGGCCGCCATTCGTCCATCTGTAAAACACAGGCCGAGCTGACGGAATCCGGAGCCGCCAGGAAACGGGCGGAAGGCTGGAAAGAAAATCCAAACACGCTTGATGATGCACGGTTTCTCAGTGACATTGAGGCAATCGGTAAAGGAAGGTTCGCTCAGAGGCTTGCGACGCGTATCACCAGTGACAACTGCCCGCGATACATCCGGAATGCGATCGATCACGTGAAGAAAGCGCTCGAACAATAATGCACACGGCATACCTGAGGGCGGCAGAAGAATTGCGGGCCAATCCTGGCCAATGGGCGGCATATGAGTCCTCCGGACACTGCGTGGTCCTTGCAGGCCCCGGCAGTGGCAAGACGAAAACGCTTACCATCAAGCTAGCCCGGATGTCGGCGGAAGACGTGAGGCCTCCAAGGGGTATTGCCTGCATCACCTACAGCAATGAGTGTGCACGTGAGTTGCGCCGTCGGTTGCGAGCCCTTGGCATCGTCGAGAGCGACTACCTTTTCATCGGAACGATTCACGCGTTTTCTCTCAAGCATATTGTTTCTCCCTTTGCATCTACCGCTGGCCTTGAAATTCCCCAGCCCATTAAAGTGGCGACCCAAGAGGAGCAAAGAAAGGCCTTCGACCAGGCGATAACCAAAATTCTGGGCGAAAGCGCAAAATCGGCCCAATTCAAGGTTCCCATCGATGCGTACCGCCGCACTCATCTGGACCGTGATCGTATTGATTGGAACGAACACCCCGACTTTGCCGCCGTGATAACGGAATACGAGCAGCGGTTGCGCCGGAGCGGGCTCATCGACTTTGATGACATGATGCTCATCGCATTGCGCTTGGTGGAGTCGCACCAATGGGTCAGGCAATCCCTAGCCGCCAAGTTTCCTATCCTAGCCGTGGACGAATACCAGGATCTTGGAGTCCCGCTCCACCGCATGGTCATGAGCCTCTGTTTCGAAGCTGGCATACGCCTTTTCGCGGTCGGTGATGCCGACCAGTCGATCTACGGATTCACAGGAGCGAGGCCCGAACTGCTGCGCGAGCTGTCTGAACGAAGTGACGTTACGCGTATAACATTGCCTTTCAACTATCGAAGCGCTCCCGAAATCGTTGCCGCGGGAGAAGCTGTGCTGGGGGCATCAAGGGGGTATTCCGCGACGAGCACGACCAAGGGAATCGTCGATTTTCATTACTACGAAGAGGGTCTCGCTGAGCAAGCGAACGCCATTATCGAAGAATTGATCCCGGAGGCACTGGAGCGCGACAAGCAACGAACGCTAGGGGACATTGCGGTACTTTATAACGACCAATACGACGGCAATCTCATTTCGGGCTTCGCTACGGAGGCTGGCATGGAGTTCGTGCGCATTGACAATGGCGCCCCCATCCCTACGACACCTCTTATCCGATGGCTCCAGGATTGCGCAGAATGGTGCGCAGGGGGATGGCAGAACGCGCATCCACGCCTTGCATGGCTTATCAAATCGTGGATTCGCTTTAATCCATCTCTCAGCCGAAACTCGGATATCCGCCGAATCCAGAACGCTCTTGTCAATTATCTTTTCGAAAACCGCGCGCCCGACAAGCTGCTGAAGGATTGGTTGGAAGGCTTTCGTGAAGAAGTCCTGGCTCCGGCTTTCGCCAGCGAAGGAACGTTGAGAGACGAAGAAAAAAACGTAACTGCGATTATCCGCCTCACGGAGAAAGGAAAAGAACTCGAAGGATCAACAATCGCGACGTTTTCAGGGAAAGCGGGTTCACCTCATCACTTAAATCTAATTACAATGCACTCGGCGAAGGGACTTGAATACGATGTGGTCTTTTTGTTGGGCATAGACCAGGGGCGCTTACCCTCCTGGCGCGACAACACGCCTGACAAGAAAGCTGAGGCTAGGAGGCGTTTCTACGTTGGCGTAACTCGTGCAAGGCGTGAGGTTCATCTCACCTATTCTGGATTTACGGAGAGCCAGACTGGTTCTCGCTTTCACAATGGCGCATCGCCATTTTTGTTGGAGCTCCAGAAGAGAGCTGGGACGTAACATTTTCCGTTAGCTCATTCGCAAAACCTCAATACTTCACATGAAATGTTGGGCTGCCCTCGGGCTTGCGCTTGCGCCGGTCGCAGAGGCGGGTTTGGGCCAAGTTGCCTACGTGCATCACCTCGACAGAATCCGACCCATCATCGCGCGCGCCTCTTGGCAGCATTCTTGCCACGTGATAATCCGGTTTATCTGGAGGAAGAATGAGGTACAAGATTAGCCCTTAACGCCAGGTGGCGCCGGAGACATAAGACGCGCCTGAAGATCAGCAAATAGTTCCGATAAGCGATGATTCCGAGTAGCCAGTTCCGATACATTCACGAAAAATCCCGCCCCGATCTTTATTTGTTCATTCCCTCTTCTCACTGACAGGCTGTCGCGACCAATTGCTTCCGCCAGGCATACTGCCCAGCCCACATTGTTCAGAAGCAAGAGTTGGGACGAGGTTGCGAAACCAGACGCACCCAAGATGGACTTCGTATTCACCGTCTGCGACAACGCAGCGAATGGATTCTGCCCCATCTGGCCGGGCCAACCGATGACGGCTCACTGGGGAGTTGCGGATCCAGCTGCCGTACGAGGGACAGAGAAGGAAATTGAACGGGGTTACCGTGATGCCTTTCTGACTTTAGAGCGCCGAATCAGCCTCTTCCTCTGTCTCCCTCTCGTAACCATCGACAAGCTGGCAATCAAGAAAGAGATCGACAAGATCGGGCGTCAATGAAATTCAATCTGCGCGCCAGATTGACGGCGGAGTTTCTAGGCAGCGCGTTCCTCGTTGCCGCTGTGATCGGCTCCGGCATAATGGGCGAAAGGCTGGCGGGTGGAAACGTCGCCATTGCCCTGCTTGCAAACACGATTGCGACTGGTGCGGCATTGGTCGCTCTGATTCTGACGTTTGGGCCGATCTCCGGCGCACACTTGAACCCAGCCGTTACGCTTGCCGACGCGATGGAACAAGGGATTCCCTGGCTCGAAGCAGCAGCTTACATCGGTGTGCAGTGCGCCGGCGGAGTCGTGGGAGCGATCATCGCGCATCTGATGTTTGGGCTGCGCTGGTATTCTGTCTCGACCCATTCTCGACACGGATGGTCGTTAGTCCTCAGCGAATTCGTGGCTACGTTCGGACTGCTGTCGGTCATCTGGGGATGTTCGCGACTACGCTCCGGGGCGGTGCCCTTCGCCGTTGCGAGCTACATCATCGCCGCCTACTGGTTCACTGCTTCAACCTCGTTTGCAAACCCAGTAACTATTGCCCGTTCCCTCTCTGACACCTTCGCTGGGATTCAACTGTCTGACGTCCCTGCATTCATCGCGGCACAACTGGCGGGAGCCTTGTCCGCGACCTTCTTGTTTCGGTGGCTAGTTCCGAACTTAGCAGAATATGCAGAGCAAGTGGTTGTGCCTCATTCCTCAGCTCCCGTCACAAATTCAACGACATGAACGGGCGACTAGGGCGTCGTTGTGCGCTAGAGCATTTCAGACGCAGGCTGATTGATCATGAACGTCGACATCTCATCGAGGAATTCCCGAAGAATTTGCTCGGCCTTTTCCGGCAGCGCAGCTTCCGCAAAAGCATTATTCATCATCCGCATCCATCGGTCGCGAGCCGCCTGATTTATACGAAACGGAGAATGCCGGGCACGAAGGCGAGGATGGCCCCTTCGTTCGATGTAAGTCTGAGGCCCTCCGAACCGGCCGATCAGGAAATCTCGCAGGCGCTGCTCGGCACCTGGAAGATCCTTCGCCGAGTACATCGGGCCCAGAAGGTCATCTTGCGGAACTTGTCGATAGAAGGCGGCGACCAAGCGTGTGAAACCCTCCGTGCCAATCATCGAATAAACTTCGAGTTCCTGCATGTTCTTTGCTCTCCTGACCGAACTGTTCCGTCATCAGTTCTTGACGAAGTTGCCGAGCATCGGTTCCCTTACCCCCGTTGCTCCAGCGGCTCCGGCTGTAACGTACCACGCCGGAGAGACCGTTCCTTCATCAGCACGAAGAAAACCGGAACTAGAATCAGGACGTGAATCGTGGACGTAATCATTCCGCCGACCATGGGAGCAGCAATCGGCTTCATTACGTCAGAACCGACACCACTTGCCCACAAGATCGGTACAAGCTGGCGAGCACGGCACAGACCGTCATCAGCTTTGGCCGGAGCCGATGCACAGCATCCTCGATGGCGGCCTCATGGATGTCGGCTTCTGTGAGCGGGCGATCTGACGCGACGCGCTTGTCGAGCGATTCGTTTAGGAAGTGATCACACTCACTCTCGGTAGTAATGACTGCAGTGGAAGTCAAATCGCATTCGTGAATTGATCGCTTTCTCGTCGTGTTTCATTCGCCGGCTGAAATGGCGGAAACCGGACTGCTCTCTTGCCGATCAGAGAAAACAGGCAGAGTGTCGAGGTGTAACGCTCACACGAAAACTTTCTCTGGTCCGGTTTGGCAATAAAAACTAGCCAATTGGCGGGGATTTCGCGTGATTATCGAGCAACCACGGGCTGATTTCGTTGTACTGCAGACTATATGGCGGAGAGATAGAGATTCGAACTCTCGTTACCCTTTTTCACGAACGCGCAGCGCCCTGAGCGGGAGATAGGGGACAGAGTCTAGTTTAACAATTTTGACGAAAGTGAACGGCGGGCGATGGTCGGACAGAAAGAAATAGGAATGCGCGGCCTGTGGACCAGCTTTGAACGGTTAGCGGAGACTACGTGGGCTGCCGGGCAGTCAGAAACCGAAAACATTCTCCGCAAAGGCTTGGCAAGAAAGCAATGCTCCGGCGATTGTGTTCGTGTCTTGCTTATGACCGGCAGTCGATCGATTCGACTGGTAAGCAACGTCTGACAAATCCTGTGAGCCGCTGGTCCGTCAAGACCGTTGGGCTTGCAACTCACTGACCTACAGCCCTGCCCAGCACAGGCCTGACACACAAACAGCCTAGAAACAAGTAGATCAAGCTGTATGCCGCATGTCGGACAGTCAGTTAAACCACGACTTCAATGTACGTGGCGCAGACGCACAATTAGGCACTAGATAACTCGTTCACAAAATCTTCGACTACCCGGCTCTGTGCTTTCCTCTTATCGATGTTAACGGCCTGCGCATAGATGTCCATCGTTATCCGGCACGAGGAGTGCCGTAGAAGCTCTTGAACTACTTTGATGCCCTCTCCATTATGGTGTAACGAGGTGGCAAAAGTATGGCGGAGCGTATGCCATCCTATCTTCTTTGTGATGCCGACCGCGCATGCTACACGCTGGATATGGTGCTGCATGATTTTCGCCAGAGAAACTGGCTGTTTGCCCCGCTGATCACTGGCGCGATTCGAATCGGTCGCAAAAACGTAGTGCTGTGACTCCGAATACTTCGAGACGGAACGCCACTCCTGAAGCAGCTTGGCGATTCGGACATCCATCGGGAGGTTTACTCCGACGACCACTGAGCATCTGCAATCCGCTCCACTATTTTCTTCTTTGTAAGGAAATGATGCAGAACTGGGCCTCGATAGCCCCCCGCGTCGCCGGAACGTCACTTGCCGCAACCACTCCGGAGTTCAAGACTGTCGGTCGTGCCATCGACGGCCGATGGCCGCAACGCGCTCGCCCGGAGCTTGCCCAGAGTACTAGACTGGGACGGCGCTATGTCCTCCAAACAGACATCAGCCGGTTCTACGACAGTATCTACACGCACTCCATTTCGTGGGCATTGCATACAAAGCCTACAGCCAAGGCCAATCGTACGTTGAACCTTCTTGGGAATAAAATTGACTACTGGGTACGAATGGGACAGGACCAGCAGACCGTTGGCATCCCGATTGGGCCGGATACGTCACTGGTCATGGCTGAACTCATCATGCAGCGATGCGATGACGAGCTTCTCGCCAAACTGCCCGGCCTCAAAGGTCACCGATTCATCGACGACTACGAACTGAGTTTTCAAACTCGAACCGAGGCCGAAAACGCCTTTCATATCCTTGATACTTGCCTATCCAAATTCGAGCTGGCCCTTAACCCCAAGAAGACCCTGGTCTTAGAGTTGCCATTGCAGTTGGAAGCTGCTTGGGCAACCGAGCTGAAGCGATTCACCTTTTCGCGCAATTCACAGTTGGGGCAAGCTGCCGACCTTACCAACTATTTCAGCAGAGCCTATTCCCTCTGACCGGACCGATCTTTTGTACCAAGTGGAGTGTTAGTGTAACGCCTTGTTAGACATTTGTCCGTAGCCGCCGCCGGGGGTGTGGGGATGTGGGAAACGCAGAGCGTTTTCCATATCTCCAT
>Ga0182015_10005908_pt1 | contig 12505 bp, 7 predicted proteins | sample 712P3MmetaG_FD_120478 | JGI IMG/M metagenome (GOLD analysis project Ga0182015, IMG submission 120478) | Permafrost microbial communities from Stordalen Mire, Sweden - 712P3M metaG | ecosystem: Environmental > Terrestrial > Soil > Wetlands > Permafrost | place: Sweden: Stordalen | collected...
CGCTTCGTCCTTGCGCCCCGCGTAGAACAGCGCCTTACCACATTCGAGATGCAGGCGTCCCCAGTTGGGTGCGTATTTGTTCGCCTCTTCGAACTTCGCGAGTGCGAGATCGGAGCGGTTCTTCTGCATCAGCACCTCGCCCCACATCTCCAGCGGATCGGCGAAGTGGGGACCGATGGCATGCGCCAGTTGAAACTTCGCGATGGCGCCGTCGAGATCGCCTTTCATGCGCAACGCTGCGCCCCAATCGGTATCCGCGAATGGAATGGAGGGTGAACGCGCGGCCACCACGCCGAACCAATCATCGACGGCGCGCCAGTTATGCTCCAGCGCCGCGATTTGTCCGCGCGCGCGTACGCACAGATCGCAATCCAGCGGTGTTTTCGAAATCAACGAGTCGGCGCCGGCAAAATCTCCAAGATGCGCCATCGCGATTGCCCGCAACGGCCGTACCTGCACTTGCTGCCATGCGGTAAAATTAGGGTCATTCGCCATCGGAACATCGACCGCCGCGCCATACGCAATCACGGCGCGCCAATCCTCGAGCATGAATCCGATGACGGCGTTGTCAAAGGGAACATCGTGCTTCGGGTGATCCGCAACATCCGCGGCTTGAGCGATTTGATCCCGCGCAGCGGCGGTATCGTGTCCGACCGCAAGTTGAGGCGCGAATTCACGGATATAACCGTCGGCGCTGACGTCGGCGGGTCCGAATCCACCCAGGGCCTTCAGCCGGTGCCAGTCTCTGGCGGCAGCGGCAAAATCGCCTTCATGCCCGTCCCGCCTCTGGGCGATGTAGGATGGCAAATATGCCAGTTGCGGCGACGCGAGTTCGGCGCTGCTCCAGGTTTGCGGAGCTGTCTCTGTCATCCGGACCTCTGCCCGTTGCGCCGCTTCGTCGTGGCCGAGCGCCATATGAATGTCGGAAACGACGGCCCAGGCGAAACTTGCGTCGGGAGCCAAGCGAACGGCTTCCTCAATGATAGGCGATGCTTCGCGGGCCCTCCCGTCGAAATCCAGCGCTTCGGCCCAGCTCGTCAGCGCCCGCGCGCGGTCAAAAGCAGGGCCTTGCAGCGCCAACGGCCTGAGCATGGCGATAGCCTCATCATATCGATTCCTGTCAGCCAGATAGTCGCCGTAACGCAGAGGTTCAGACTGCGCGAAAAGGGCCTCGGCCGCCTTCTGCATCAAAGGATCGAGATTGGCATCTGTGCCCGTGAGCCGCGTTCCGGTCGTTCCGCCGGCACGTATGGTAAGTGCTATTCCCTCCGCCGTATGCACAACCTCGCCAGTCACGTGCGTCTCATGGCCGAAAGTCTCGCGCAGGTAACGATCGATCTCGCCCAGCGACAGACCGCCCGTTTCGGGAATCTCGACTTTGATCACATCGCCTGAATCGACGCGATAAGAGCTTTCGGTCTGAGCAGTCGGCAGGGTCGACGCTTCCATTGCCGTCAATTTGTCGAGCAGTTCTACCGCGACCGCCTGACCTGTGACGCCGCGGGTCGCCATATCGGGAGGCACCGCAAACGCTTCGATCACCAGGCTGTGGTCGTTCGCCGCGTTCCAGACCATTGTGCCAAATCCGAAAACGATAACGAGAAGAAACAGACCGGCGGCGATCTCGAGCGCCATCTTCGAATAGTCCGAGAGGCGGCGGATGCGCAGATGCGAAAGCTGGAGACGTTGCTCTTCTTGGATGTGATCGTCCTGCGCTTCGATGCGCGCAAGTTGGGCGCGAGCGAGCCGTGACTGTTCCCGCAAAAAGGCATCCGCCTCCGCGCGGCTGGCTCCTCCAAGTGCAAGCGCCGCCGCAACTGTATCGGTTCCTGCGCCACTCGCAGACGCGCCTGTATCCTCTTCCTCAGACATGCGGCCCCATCCATTTTGCGAGCGACGCTTTGTCGGCTGCCGAAAGATCGAGACTTGCGGCAATCGTAAACTGTTTGCGCGCCTCGTCCTTCCGCCCCGCGTAGAACAACGCCTCACCCCATTCGAGATGCAGGCGTCCCCAGTTCGGCGCGTATTTGTTTGCTTCCTCGAACTTCGCGAGCGCCAGATCGGAGCGGTTCTTCGCCATCAGCGCTTCGCCCCACATCTCCAGCGGATCGGCGAAGTGCGGACCTTTCAGATTCGCTTCGCGGAATTTTTCGATCGCCGCGTCATATTTTCCTTCGCGCAAAAGCTCGGCGCCCCATTCGGAATAGGCGAAGGGAATGGACGGCGCCGCCGCGACCGCGCGCGCGAACCAGATCTCCGCGCCGGACGCATTTCCTTTAATCCTGTCGATGCGCCCGCGGAGGCGCAGGCAAAGATAGCAATCGAGCGGTGACCGCCCGATCAAGGCCAACGCCTTGTCCAGTTCGCCCGTCTCGGCTTCCGCGAGTGCGAGCCAGGGATAAAGTTGGGTGCGGTTGGAAGCTTGCGAAACAATCGAGCGCACGACGGGCAATTGCAGCAGGCCTTCGATATGCGCGCGCGCGACCTTCCAGTTGCCCTCTTCCGCGAGCGCCATGTATTGCGGCAGAACGAAATTCGCGAGCGTCCAGCCGAAACCTACCGCGGATTGTTTCTCCATGTCGGTGTCGGAGCCCTGGTCAAGGGCTCTGCGCGATCCCGAAACGTCATGGTCAAGTACGAGATTCGAGGCTTTAATGTAGAATGCAGCCATGTGGGCGCCCTCGAAATCGGGCCCCTCGAGCATTCGCTGGTCGTCGGCGACTGCACCGGCGAAATCTCCCAATTCCTCCTCGTCTGTCTCGCGGGCTTGCAAAGTCATGGTCACGGCCGATCGCGCCGTGATCATCGAGGCGCCCGAACCGGCAAGATCACGCTCCGTGGCTCGTGTCATCGCGAGCTCGTCCTCATCGTGCGCAACAATCGCATCCATCTGCACGATGTTGTAAGGCATGAGCGGAAGCTCAGGCGCCAATTCGTAGGCCTTGCGCGTGAGGGAAAGCGCGAGCGGCATGTTGTCGTCCGCCGCTACATCTTCTCCCCACACCGAATAGGCCCACGGGCGGTCTGCTTCAGAGCCGTTGAGCGCGAGTTCTTTCATCAGCGCTTCGCCCCTGGCCGACTCACCGCGCACGTTGCTGACATAAACCGCATAACGATAAGGCTGCGTCTCGTGATAGATGCTTTCGGCGGCGCGGCTGACGAGTTGATCGACATCGCCGTCCCGGCCCTCGAAGCGCGCGCCCGCATGACCACGAACACGCGCCACAAGCGCAATGCCCTTTGCCGTGTGATAAACTTCGCCGGAAATATGCGTCTGATGCCCCAGCCAGCCCACGAGGCTGCGGTATGCCTCGGCAACGGAGATTCCCGTGTTGGGGATTTCGACCTTGATGTCGCTGCCCCAATTGCTGGCATAGGTATCGGGCGCGCGGCTTGAATCCGTTTCGTCCTGCAACGAGGCCAAACGATCGAGCAGCGCGCTTGCGACGACTTCGCCTGACACGCCCTTTTCCGCCAGGTCGGGCGGCACCGTGAACGCATCGATGACGAGGCTGTGGTCGTTGGCGGCCTCCCAGGCCACCGCGAACAGCGCGAACAGCACGGCGATGACGAGAAGCCCCGCCGCAGTTTCGAGCGCGAATTTGCTGAAATCGCCGAGCCTGCGGAAGCGCAGATGTGAGAGGTTGAGCGCGATCTCGTGATCGATCGCCACGTCTTCCTTTTCGAGCTTCGCTTTCTGGAGACGCAAGACATCGATCTGCTCGTCGAGGAATGTGTCCGCTTTCCCTCGGCTTGCGGCGCCAAGGATGTCCCATGCCGCGCCCGATGCTGTCGGCGCTGGCGATGCGCCCGAGGATTCGTTTTCTTCGGCGTCATTCATGCCGCGATTCCCACTTTCGAAGGTCCGCGCGATCGGCCGCAGACAAATCGAGATGCGTGGCGATAGCGAATTGCCTCTGCGCGCCGGGCTTGTCGCCAGACCACCGCAACGCTTCTCCCCACTTCAGATGCAGGCGGCCCCAGTTGGGCGCGTATTTGTTTGCGTCCTCGAACTTCGCGAGCGCGAGGTCGGAGCGGTTCTTCTGCATCAGCGCCTCGCCCCACATTTCCAGCGGATCGGCGAAGTGCGGACCGATCGCGTTCGCGAGGTCGAACTTCGCGATTGCCGCGTCGTATTTGCCCTCGTGCAGTAACATCTCGCCCCAATCCGCGTAAGCGAACGGAATCGACGGAGCTTCGTCTATCGCGCGCGCGTACCAGAAGGCGGCCGCGTCGCACTTGCCTTCGAGCGCATCGACGGTCCCCCGCGCGCGGTCGCAGTCGTAGCAATCGCGCGGCGTCGCATCGATTGTGCGATGCGCTTCGGCGAAGAGACCGAGATGCGCTTCGGCTTTCGACCGCAAGGGCTCATAGCGAACCGCCGATATCGCGGTGTGAGATTTCCCGCGACCTTTCTGCGTCGTGTAGGATCGGATCGCGGCGGTAACGTCCAAGAGTACAGCGGACCAATCTCCCCTGTCGGCGTCCGCGAGGTAGCGAACGCGGCTCGCATCCGTGGCGCCGACATCCCCCGCAGACTGGGCCTCTTTCAGCAAACGCTCGGCTTCGCGTGGATCGTGCTGGTTTGCACGCGCTTCGGCACGCGTCACCGCCTTGTCGGAGAGCGTGCAATGAAAGGGGCAGGCCGTGGCCGCATCGCTTGCATAGTCGCCCAGGAAATATGCGACGACTTGTCCCGCATATTCGCGGATCATGACGAAGACACCTTCCTGCTTGATTGCCGCCTGATCCGCAGCTTTCAGCGAAGAGACAGCGCGATATTCCTTCAACGCTTCCTCTTCACGGCCGAGCTCCGATAAATGGTCCGCGAGTTCGAGATGGGTGACCGCGATTTTGGGATCAAGTGCTACGCCGAGGCCCGCCCGCGCAACGGCGAGCGGAATATCGCCGATCACGTTGGCCGTCGCATCGCTCCACAATCCGTAAGCGTCGCTTGCCATCGCAGGATCGGTAACGCTCGGCGCATAGCGGGTGACAAATGCATAGGCCTCCGCCGAACGCCCGCTGACGCCCAGATAGACGACGGTGTTAACGGGATCGATTTGGGCGAACACCTTTTCCGCAATCTGGTCTTCGAGCACGCCGAGGTCGGCGCCCGTGACGGAAATCGGTGCGGTGCCCGCGATATCGATCGCCACCATAATATTGCCATGCGCCAATTCGCTGACGCTGCCGCTGACGTGGCGTTCGTGGCCGAGCCAGTTGCGCAGATACCGCATGGCTTCCGATATCGAGATGCCCGTTTCAGGGATTTCGACGCGCACCTCGTCGCCGCGATCCGCCGAGACGTCGTTTGTAGCGCTGAAGGAATGCTCGATTGCGACGCGGCGAATGGCGAAGAGCCTGGCCGTGATCGCGTCGGCGACAACTGTGCCGGTCACGCCTGTTTGCAAATAGGGGGGCGGCACGGAAAACGCTTCGATGACGAGGCCGTCGGCTTGGCTCGCGCCATAGATCGCGGCTGCGATCGCCACGACGATGAAGACGCCGAGCGCCACCGCCATGATCTGCAACGTGCCTTTCATCTGATCATTGAATCGCCGCCATCTCATGTGCGACAGCTCGAGCGCGTGCTGCTCGTGCAAGATCTTCGCCTGCAATCTTGTGAGCTGTTTCTGTTCGCGTAGGAATTCGCGCGCTTCGTCCGTCGATGCGGCGGGACCTGTGGTCGCCGCATCCAGCGCGGCAGGATTGATGCCACCCGAGCCCGGCGGAATTTCGGCGTCATCGTCTGAGGAATCGTCAGCCATGCGCGTTCATCCACTTCGCGAGCAGCACCTTGTCGTCAGGGGTCAAATCGAGGCCCGCTGCAATCGCGATCTGCTTTTTCGAGTCTGCGAGCTTGCCCGCCCAGTAGAGCGCCTCGCCCCACCTCACGCGCAAACGGCCCCAGTTTGGCGCGTACTTGTCGGCTTCGGCGAACTTCGCGAGCGCCAGATCGGAGCGGTTCTTCGCGATCAGCGCCTCGCCCCACATCTCCAGCGGGTCGGCGAAGTGCGGCCCTTTGGAATTCGCGACCGTGAGTTTTGCTATCGCGCCGTCGGTGTCGCCTTTGCGTAGAAGCACCCCGCCCCAGTCGGTATAGGCGAAAGGCAGGGACGGCGCGGCGCTTGTGGCTTCAGCGAACCAACGGTCCGCTGCGGGCCAGTCGCGCGCGCTCGCGGCTGCAAGCGCGCGCGCACGTAGACACAAGTCGCAATCGAGCGGCGTCTTGTTCGCAATGCGTTCGGCGTCTGCAGCCCGGCCCAGTGCCGCCAGCGCCTGTGCCTGTAGCGGCCGCGCCCAGCGTTCTATGTAGATTTCTCCACCGGCTCCCTGTTTCCGTGCCGCGAACTCTGCCCCGTAAAGGTCGATGAGCGCGCCCCCCCAGTTTCCAGCGGCGGCGTGTGCTGCCCACGCGACAAACGGAAAGAAAGCAATACCGCTGGCGTAGTCTGAAATCCGCGCCAGCGGCGGCGAAGCTGCCGCGGCGGCACTGCCGGCCAGATCGCGATTCAGCGCGCGCTCGTAATCGCGGAATGCGGGCGACAGGGAAGCAACATGCTGATAGTCCGGCGCGGCTGCCGCTATCGCGAATTGTGCGGCCGCGGTTTGACGGTCGCCCAGATAATCCGCGATCAGGGCAAGGTCGGCGGGTTGCCATGCCTGAATGTCCTCCACGGTATTCTGTGCGGAATCGCGCGCGGTCTCCCGCTGCACTGCGCGCAAATCGGCCAGTGCCTGTTCGTTTCGGCCAAGCGGTTCTTCCCCGCCCGCGCGATTGAGATAGCCGATAGCGAGCCGGGGATTGAACGAAAGGGCTCGCGTTGCAGCGTCGACACCTTCGCGATAACGGCCTTGCAGCAGATTGAGATTGGCGATCTGTGCGAAGGCCCAGCTTCGTTCGCCGGATGGTCCATGCGCAAGTCTGCGCACCACAGCCATCGAATCCGAATAACGTCCCAAACCTTCCAGATATTTGCTGTAGCGATAAGGTTGCGTGCGGACGTAGATGGCGTCGGCGGCCTGTTGAATAAGCTCGTCGAAGTTTTCTTCGCTTCCCCGAATGGTCGCGCTGCTTGCGCCGGTAACGCGCAGGGAAATCGCGACACCGCGCGTGGTGCGGTAAACTTCTCCCGTCACGTGCATCTGGTGGCCGAGCCAACGCACGAGGATGCGATAAACTTCGCCGACCGATACGCCCGTATCGGGGATCTGCAACTTGATGTCGTCGCCCCAGTCGTTGGCATAGGAATTGGCCGGGCGCGCCGATTCCGTTGCGTCCTGCATGGCCGAAAGCTTGTCCAGGAGTTGCGATGCCACCGCCTGGCCGCTTAAGCCCCGGTTGGCCATGTCCGGCGGCACGGTGAACGCCTCGATCACCAGCGCATCGTCATGCGCGGCAGCCCACAAGGCCGACCCGCATCCAACGACAAGCGCAAGCACAAGAAGGGCGAGCGAGAACTCAAACGCCAGCTTCATCACGTCGCTGATGTGATGCACGCGCAACGACCAGTGCCGCAGCTTGTCTTCGCGCCGCAAATCCTCCACCTGGAGGCGCGCGAGAATGGTCTGCTCGGTCATCAGCTTGATCTGTTCGACGGAGAGCTGGCTCTGCTTCCTGAGGAATGCGTCCGCTTCCTCGCGGCTCGCCCCGCTGGCGGCTAGCGCTATGGCAGCGGGGTCACCACCAGCGCCTGTCCTTCCACTGGCCGTCTCTTGCCCCACAGTTTCCTCAGCCACGCCGCCCCCTCAATTCAAGTGGCTTCACTATAGCGAATGCTTACCACGGTTGAAGCCGAAACCGGCCCGCCACTGGCAGATGAAGCAGCCAATTGGAAGACCTGCACTTGGCCGACCGATGCTCACGCGGGAAGATGGTTCGCTCCACCCCGCGCCGGACCAAGACTTGCCGTGAATTGCCGATTCAACCGATGATTCTATGTCTGCAACAGTAACCGCCAACTGCGATCAGGGAGTGTCAAATCCGTCATGGACGAGGAAAGGATTCTTCCGTTTGACCTGCCAGCGGTCGCGCGCAAGAAGGTGAGCGTGGGGTTCGATGGAGGCATGCTGTCATCCGATGGGGGCGTTCTGCTGCTGCGCGGGACCGAACGACGGCTTGGGCTGTCGGAACGGCTGGCTGCGTGCATGCGCGATCGGCGCGATCAAACGCGCATCGACCACACGCTGGAGGAGATGCTGCGCCTGCGTATGTTTGCCATAGCTGCGGGCTACGAAGACGCCAATGACTGCGCCACGCTCAGGCACGATCCGGTGTTCAAGATGGCAGTCGGGCGGCTTCCGGAGACCGGCGATCCGTTATGCTCGCAACCCACACTGTCGCGCCTTGAGAACACGCCTTCGCGGGTCGTTCTCCTGAGGATGATGGCGGCGATGGTCGATCTGTTCTGCGCCAGCTACAGGCAAGTGCCATCCTCGATTACCCTGGATATCGACGACACGTTGGACACGGTGCACGGGCATCAGCAGCTATCGTTGTTCAATGCCCATTATGACGAACGCTGCTTTCTGCCGATCCATATCTACGAAGGAACATCCGGAAAGCCGGTGGCCGTAATCCTGCGTGAAGGCAAGACGCCCGGCGGCGTCGAGGTCCGCGCGATCCTGAAACACGTCATCGGCCGTATCCGCAGCCATTGGCCCAGGGTGAAAATCCTGGTGCGGGGCGACAGCCACTATGGCCGTGCCGAGGCGATGGAATGGTGCGAGTCAGAAAACGTGGACTTCATCTTCGGCTTTGGCGGCAACGAGGTTCTCAAAGCCCTGACGCAGGATGCCGCCGACGAACTGCGCGTGAAGCGCGCCATCAGCGGAACGCCGAAGCTTCGCACATTTGCCTCGCTGAGCTACCAGGCCAAGAGCTGGAAGAGATCGCGCCGCGTTGCTGCGCGCATCGAGGCGACACAGCAGGGCTTGGACATCCGCTATGCCGTAACCTCGCTCAAGGGCTCGCCAAAGCACCTCTACGAAACGATCTACTGCGCCCGCGGTCAGGCCGAAAACTCCATCAAATGGCACAAGGCGCAGCTTGCGTCAGATCGCACCTCATGTCGCGACCCCAAGGCCAACCAGTTCCGCTTGATCCTTCACACGGCCGCCTATTGGCTCATGCTCACAATGCGAGCCGCTGCGCCAAGGCGTTCGCTCCTGTTCCGCGCCGAGTTCGATACCTTGAGGTCAAGGCTCATCAAGATCGCCGCGCGCGTTGTGGAAGGAGCTGCTCGCATCCGTATCTGGCTGCCAAGCGCGTGCCCCGACGCTGCGCTGTTCCGTCACCTCGCGGGACGCTTTGCGGCGGCAGGACCCTGAGGCGCGCGGCGTTGTTGCCGCTTCCCGCCCGCCGTTGAAACCCTCCAACCAGAAAATCGACGATCTATTCGCGCCACCGCTGGCGCAGCGACCACCCATTCCTCGTGTGCAAAGGACTCATCGGCCGCGCCGATTTGGAGATGCGTCATGAATAGGACGGGCTAAACCCCTACCCACCACCACCACATGACGAGGTTGTTTGTTTAAGCACCGTAACACCCAAGGTCTGCGTACCGCCGGTATACGTATCGGTCACCGTCACCGATTCCTTGTACTTACTATCGCTATTCGGAACATCGCCAAACGTCAAAGCTTCTTGAGTGAGGCTTCCCCCGAACTGAATATCGTCGCTGGGAAGGTCACCGCTCCACTCAAATGTAAATCGAGGAGGGATTACAATCGCCCAGTTCTTTCCGCCCGATAAGGTATTGGTGCAGGTCGGAGCAGTACTGTTGTTATATTCATTCACATCGGAATCGCCAATCCAATCGCCGACATCCCATTGGGTTCTGCACCCGCCGCCTTCACAAACAGTAGGATCGACCGTACATATAAAGCCAACACCGACGAATACGTCGTTACCGTCGGGAATCCCGGCACCCATACAAAAATCGCGATTGGCGACGTTGGCGAGGTCGCTTTCGCAATGCGGCACGTTTGGATCTTTTTGCACGACGGCGCAGCCTGAGACGAAGGTCGGCATCGCTATGGGAGCGGTGCAATGGTATCCGCCGGTACAATCCCAGGTCCAAGTTGCGCCAGAACCGGTAGTGTGATTTTCACTGGTCGCGGAACCGCTCACGCAGAGGCCGTCCGGGCCATCGATCCAAGGCCCATTAACGCTCGCAACGCCTTGATCAGCGCCGCAACCGCCTGCCGGTTGATAGGGCGCATAGCATATGGCCGGCGTTCCGCCACCGTTTCCGGCAAGACAGGTCCATGTCCATTGCTGCGGGCTGCCGCCCGTGAGAACGACAGCGGTGTTGATACCGACATGACAAAGATCGTTGGTAGGTGCCGTACTGCTGGGGGCATCGTGGACGGCATCACCGCAAAGGCCGTCATAGGTGTAGGCCACCGAAGAAACATTCCAGCCAGGCGTAGTGCTCGGGCCTGCGCCGGAATCAAATCCTGCTAAAGTCGGAAGCGCCTGTTCGTCGAAACCAGTTCCATCGGACGATATGCAATTCGGAAAATCGACCGGCGTTGCAGGCGTGTATTGCGGCGGGGAGGCTGCTGTATAAAGCGCAAAAGGTGCTGTGATGTTTTGATCCGGTGGAATGGGGGAACCCACACACTGGTTCGTCTGCGCGCCGCTGCCGAAATTTGGCGCAATCGGCACCTGCCCACCGCGTGAGCAATCATTCAGAGCAACCAAGTCCGGCGTATGTTGGAAGAAGGCTTGCCATTCTGGTGTGTAGGTTCTGAAGGGAATAAATATGGCGTTAGTTGAGTTATTGGAGACGTAGCGGCAATAGCCGTAAGCATCGATTGCCGTTCCGGTATCGTTAGTCCCCGCGATTATGCGTGCGGCGACAATTCCATTGCCGTTATTAGGTACGTCATCAGGTCCCACCGCGTTATCGAGAGTTGCGGGGTACGCCGGACAGTTTGCCGTAACGCCACTCCCGCTCGTCAAATCGCACTCACCGGACGGCAGGTCTTGGTATCCCTCACTACAATGTTGATTCGTCGAGTAGGTGGGTGGTGCAGCGAACGCGGGTTGCGAGGAAAATAGGCCAACCAAGAACAGAAGATTGGTGGCAAGGAAGCAGCGCGTGAATGTAGAATTGATAGAGACTACTTCCATAATCGCTCCTGATATTCATTTGCACGTTACTACAACATGATTAACTAATCATTATTTCTTTATTTCAGTCGTTTTCAGTGATTTAGCCGTAGGGGAACACAGTAGGGCACTTCAGCCCGAAGCTATTTTGTAGTGCGCGGGAACGCACTGGCTTGCGCCGAAAATTCGCTTCTGAATACTGCTCGCAACTCCTTCTGAAAATTCCCACCGCATTGCACCCTTAAACCGGCCATCGCGCGCCTTACCTCGGCCTCATGGCCTCATGGCCGCAAGTGCAAGCACTCCTCCTCTTCGTTCCGGTCGCAAGCGATGCAGCCAGCCTCCTCACGCGCCTTCGTCTCAGCCGGACGGCCGCAATTACGCGGTCGGAAACGAAGGAGACATAAGATGCGAGCCTATTCATTGATCAAATTATTCAACCTCACCCGCGCCGAGCTGTTTGCGCTCCATGCGAAAATCGTCGCCGAGCTGCCCGAGCTTTCGGGGGGCGACGCCGAAGTCGCTCTCCAAAATCTTCGCCGCATTCGCCACGTACTGGCTCAGCCTCGTTGCGCACCAGCGTAAAACGCGCTGCCGAACTCTTCTCCCCCGAAAGGGGGAGAAGGAGGCACGCCAAAGCCTCTGAATACGGCAGGCGTCCTACAAGGGCCTTCGCGAAGACAAGAAAGTGCAGGAAGTCGTCGTTGAATTTGCTCACAAGCCACCGGACGATTGACGACTCGTCGCGTGTAAAGTGAATCGAGAACGCTACGGCACCGGCGCTGCCCCAGCTAATGATTCGTCCTCTTTGTAAGCAATTTCATTACTCCATTTGTCACCACCTCGTTTTCAGTTGCTTTTCACATTGTTTATTACCATCCTTAACTACAGAGGGCCGGGAGGCGGCGGCGAAATGTTTGCGCAAGCAGACGTTTCGGATGTCCAAGCCTCGCGGCTAAAGGTCGTCGCAATCGTTTCTTAGCGATTAATGAACTCCCGGCCATCAGAGGGGACATGCTTCCGGTCGGGTTCTTGTTTCGCGTTCCAACCGGAGTTGTATGAATTTCTTTTCGCCAACGGCCATCATCCTCATCTTCGCAAGTGTAGTTCTTGTCGGCCTGATCTTTCTTGTCACTGAAAAGGCTAACCATTCGGCCCCTCAACCCGGGGATGTCCCGAGGGATGTTGAAAAAGAAGGAGCGGCGTTGCCATTGGTTGGTGTTACGCGGCTTTGAGTGTTTTCTCAAGACTTCCGTGGTCTGACGCGTGAGCAAGAAGTGCTGCGCGCAATGCGGGGAGCTGTTTGTAGGCTTTCAGCCTGCGAAAGCCTTTTTGCGCTTCGCCGAGGGCTGCGGCGGTCCAGCGCAGCGTCATCGATGCGGA
>Ga0182015_10005909_pt1 | contig 12505 bp, 9 predicted proteins | sample 712P3MmetaG_FD_120478 | JGI IMG/M metagenome (GOLD analysis project Ga0182015, IMG submission 120478) | Permafrost microbial communities from Stordalen Mire, Sweden - 712P3M metaG | ecosystem: Environmental > Terrestrial > Soil > Wetlands > Permafrost | place: Sweden: Stordalen | collected...
AGGGCGGTGTGACCGCCACGAAGCGTGGCACGGGCGCGGTGGTGGAGGCGGAAGCCACCGTGGAGACGGGCGCCAGCGAGACGGTGCCGTTTGAAGTCGACGGCGGACTGTTGGCGGGGATGGTGAAGAAGTTTGGAATCTGCGCGCTTTCGATGGCGGATGGGTCGGCGTCCACCACCTCGTATACGGCGTAGCCCGCGCCGTTTGTGAGGGGCACGGGATTCGCTCCGTTCAGCACCAGCACTCCGGAGCCGTTGGGAGCCGGAAGGGTGGCGAACGTGCCGCCCGCGCCGGTCGAATCCGAATTCAGGACGCGCACCAGCAGCAGCGTTTGGCTGCCCGGCGTGTACTGGCCGGTGGCGGCGGCCGTCCCCAGATCGCCGCCCGCCGTGGGCACAGTGGCGGTGGATCCGGCCACCGCATCGGGAACATAGATAGCCGCGCCGCCAGGCACGCCCGAATACGAGAGCAGGAAGCGCGTGCCGGTGTCGCTGGTGGGGTCCTTCGGCTGGAAAGACGCCGGGAAGCCTTCGGTGACGCGCGTGGTTTGTTCGGCTGTTCCGGCGGCGGCGAGGTTGCTCAAACTGATGCCGGCAGGCGTGGGAGAACCGGTGCAGGTGACGGCGGAATCCATGCTGGTCGCCAGCAGGCCCTGCTGCGCGAAGGCTATCGCCACCGTATGGTTCTGCAACGGCAGCGAGCCGCCGAGGTTTGCGTCGATGGGGGCCTGCTGCTGCAGACCGAGTTGATTCACGTTCGCGCGCACATCGTCAATCACCAGCGAGACGGCGCCGCTGGCGGGGAACGTAAATTGGAAGCCATTGAACAAGATGCTTTGGCCGGCGACCAGCCCGGATACCCCCGATGGCACGCTTCCCGTGCCGGTATTGATGCTCAGCGACGCGCCCGTGGCGTACCCGCCGGCGTTGACTTGGTTGGTGATCGCAACCGGAAGGAACACGGTCAGTTCTGCGGTGACAGCCACGCCAGGCGTGCCGGAACATTGCAGGACGATATCGCCTATCCGCTCCGCAAGGCCTTCGGAGTGTACGATGGGGGGCGCGGCGGAGACGACGCACGTCGTGGGTTTTTGGGCATACATGCCGAGGGACGAAGTTAAGAAAAGGATGATACCGAAAGATCGATAAATATTGGATTGCATCATGTTAGTGTAACAGGGTGGCAACCGGCAATGACCGTCCGCTGTTCGCCTTCCGCGTCGGAATCACGGGACACCGGGACCTGGACGATCCGGAAATCAGCCGGTACCTCCCGTCCCGCCTCTACGTGAGGTTGCAAGAGATCCAGCGTTTTGCGCAACAGGCGGCGAGGGCATCGCAGGGCTTCTACCATGACGAGGAGGATGCAATCCTGTGGGCCATTTCCCCATTGGCGAAAGGCGCCGACCGGATTTTTGCGAAAGCGGCACTTAGCCTCGGCTACAAGCTCGAATGTCCGTTGCCATTCGATCGCGAGGAGTACCGGAAGGATTTTCGGAAGGAGAGCACGCGGGAACTCAGCGATCTGCTGGAGAAGGAATTCAACGATCTGCTGGAAAGGGCAGACGGGGTCTTCGAACTGGACGGCTCGCGGGAACACGAACCCGCCGCCTATGAAACCCTCGGCCACGTGGTGTTGGACCAGAGCGACATCTTATTGGCAATCTGGGATGGTACACCCGCGAAAGGCGCCGGTGGAACGCGAGAGGTTATCGGAGAAGCCAGGCGCCGCGGCATCCCCGTGGTGTGCCTGCATCCCGATTCGGGCCAGCCGGATACCATATTCACAGCCGGAGATGAGGGTGTCCCGGTTACCGCCAAGCGGATCAAGCATGCGGTGTGGCGCGTCCTGTTGCCGCCAAGAGACCTAGCCCAAGGTCGTCACGCCGGTGGCGAAGTTTGGCTGGATCGGCCCGATTCCCTTAGCGCCACGGAACGGTGCCTTGCGCCGATATTCGGCAGGTTTTGGCGAGTTTTCGAGAGGGTATTCACGTTAGGCTGGAGGCCTTCCAACACGCCTGCCGGCGCTCCCCGCGAATCGGGCCGGGTTTGGCGAACTTTCCCCGTGGTGAGTGCGGTGGGCGGGACGCATTCCAACGCGCCTGCCGACGCTCCCCCCGAACCGCCTTCCTTGGACGTTTTTCGCGAGCGGTTCGATGAGAAGTACGAATTTTGGGACAAAAAGGCCAACCTCCTGGCCGGGCTGTATCGTGGCGCTTTATTGTCTATCTACGTGCTGGGGGTCTGTGCCGTGTACACCGCCCTCTTCGGCAACGCGACCGGCGGCGGCCGGAGTTGGCCGGCCATCGAGATGGCAGTGATATTGGTCATCGTCTTACTCCTAATCTGGTCGTACCGGCGCCGATGGCATCTACGCTTGGCGGATTGCCGTTATCTGGCGGAGCAGTTCCGAATCTTACACCACAGCTACCCGCTGGGGCTGTCGCCGCGCAGGCAAAACCTGCCTGCTCAACACTTGGATGCGAAACTGCGGGATAGTTGGACGGAGTGGTTTTGGCGCGCCTGGGTGCGCCAGACGCGGATGCCGCGCGCTACGGTGACCGCTGGTTACCTGGAGGAGCGCTCCGCAGCGATTGGCGACTGGGTGCTGGGACAGGAGATTTATCACGAGCGCAACGCGGACAGGCTGAAGACAATCGAAGACCGGCTCCATGGGATTTGTTGGGGTTCGGTCGCGGGGGTCCTCGTGGCTTGTGTTTACCATTTAGTTTGTGATTGCAATCGCGGGGAGCCTTGGCTGTTGCTCGTTACCGCGGGTTTGCCCGCGTTATCGGCGGCGGCGCACGCCATCTCCAGGCAAGGCGAGTTTGGAAGGCTGGCGGACCGGTCGGAGTCGATGAGCCAATGGCTGGCGTCCTACCTCAGCGAACTGCACCCTGAGGGAGAGTTCAGCGCGGCTCACTTGCGCCGTCAGACCGAGGAACTGGCACAGGTTTTGTTAGACGAGGTCGCAGACTGGCAGATTTTATATCGCCAAATCCCGCCGCCTCCTCCTCCTTAGCCATCCGCCCGTAATGATCGGCATGCACCGCCGGCCGGTGAACTGGAGCCCCGCCCCACGAAGCAGCTAGCGTCCCTTCGTTCATGACCCAGCCGTTGCCATCAGGGTCGCTGAAAGTCAGATATTTTCCCCATGGCGCTGCTTGCACGGCGGAAGTCTCCAGCCCGCGCGTCTGTAGCGTCCGGAATGCGCGTTCGATATCGCCGGTGAGAAGGACGATACCACGCATGCAGCCGGGCGGCATGCTCTCGAACCACGTCACCAGTGCGATGTTGGTCTTCGTGCCGGGGATGCTTAACTCGATCCATCGCGCGTCCGGCCGGAAGTCGGCTTCGCGCGCGATGGGCAAGCCCAGCACTTAGTTTTAGAATCGCTTGGATCGCTCCTGGTCTTTGAGCGGAATGGAAACAACGGCCAGGCCATTGCTTACAGCTTCTTGTTTTGTGTCCATGATGTTGCCTTTCTTCGTAGTTCTCAGAATATAAAATGCCGCGGGACGCGCTTCTCGATTCTTGCGGTCTTTGTGCGCCATAATCCTTCAGAGGGCCGTGCGTCTACGATGGTAGAATATCTACCATCGATATGTGCTGGGGCCGGAGAGACCGGGAAGACGAAGTCGCGCGAGAGTTGCGTACCCACCTCGACCTTGAGGCCGACGAACTCGGCGAACACGCGGCCCGGCGTGCCTTCGGCAATGTGACAGCGGTGAAGGAGACCATACACGAAATGTCCAACTGGACGGTAGTGGAACAATTCGGACAGGATTTGCGATACGGGGCGCGCCTGCTGCGCCGCAGTCCGGCGTTCAGCATCGTGGCGATACTCACGCTGGCGTTGGGAATCGGCGCGAATACGGCCATCTTCAGCGTGGTGAACGCGGTGTTGCTGCGGCCGCTGCCCTTCTCCGAACCGGATCGGCTGGTGCGCATTTGGGAATCCCAGCCGGGAAAAGGGTGGAACCGCAATGTGGTCGACCCGTTCAATTTCCTCACCTGGCGCGAACGCGCCCGCAGTTTCGAGCAAATGGCTGCAATCGACAGTTGGACTTCGAACATCACCGGCGGCGGCGAGCCGCTGGCGGTGCATGGCATGCGCGTCTCACCGGAGTTCTTTTCAATCCTGAGAGTATCGCCGCTCATAGGCCGGGGATTTAATCGGGAAGAGGAAATTCCGGGCCGCGACAACAGCGTTATCTTCAGCTACGGCTTCTGGCAGAGCCATTACGGGGGTGATCGAAACATCTTGGGACGGAAGATCGCCATGAATGGGGAACCAGCCACTGTCGTTGGTATTCTGCGGCCCGATTTTCACTTCCCCGGCTGGAAAGCGGACCTCTACGTACCCCTGGCACTCGATCGCGCGGAGGCCCGCAAGGGCGGCCGCTGGCTTTCGACGATCGCGCGCTTGAAACCCGGTGTGAGCCTTGCACAAGCGCAACAGGACATGGCCGCCGTCGCCAGGCAGCTCGCCGCAGAGCGGCCCGAAATGGATAAGGGCTGGAGCGCAGCCGTGGTGCCTCTCCTCGAAGACGTGACGGATAACATCCGCCTGCCGCTGTTGGTTCTGCTGGCGGCGGTGGGCCTGGTCCTGCTGATCGCCTGCGCCAACGTGGCGAACCTGCTGCTGATGCGCGCCAACGGCAGATTACGCGAGTTCGCGTTGCGCGCCGCGCTGGGCGCGGGCCAGCGGCGCATTCTGCAGCAACTGCTATCGGAGAGCCTGCTGCTGGCGCTGGCGGGTTTGGCCGGAGGTCTGGCGATAGGCTACTGGGGCTTGCAGGGTCTGCTTGCACTGCTTCCCGAGAGCGTGACGCTGCCCAGAATGGAATCGATACATTTGGATTCCGGCGTATTCCTGTTCGCGCTCGGCATCTCGCTGGCGACGGCCATTTTGTTTGGGCTGGCGCCTGCCATCCAAGTTTCGCGGCCGCAGCTTCAAAGCGCGTTGCAACAGGGTTCCCAGCGCACCGGCGTGGGAGGCAGCCGCATATTCCGGCGCGCGTTCGTGGTCGCCGAGATCGCGCTGGCGCTCGTGCTGCTGGTCGGCGCCGGATTGCTCATGCGTAGTTTCGCGCGGCTCACCTCCGTTGACCCCGGCTTTCGAACCGAACGCTTGCTGAGCATGGAAATGTTCACTTCGCCCGCCAAGTACGAGGACAACCTGAAGCGGTCGCAGTATCTGGAGCGGGTGCTCGACGAAGTGCGCCGCGTGCCGGGCGTTCAGGCGGCGGGATCCACGCACTTTCTGCCGCTAACCGGAATGGTATCGGGTTCCTGCTTTGCGCCCGCCCCCGGTCCCGAGCCGGACACATCTTCGCCCGGCGCGGATTTCCTGGTGATCAGTCCAGGATACTTCCAGGCCATGGGGACGCCCATGTTGAGCGGCCGCGATTTCGCCGCTGGCGACCACTTTGGAACCCCCAGCGTTCTGGTGGTCAACCACGCATTCGCCGAGCGATTTTTCGCGGGCCAGAATCCCGTCGGCAAGAAGCTGAACGTCTGCTGGACGGTTCCCAATCCGGTCGAAATCGTGGGAGTGGTGGCGGACGCCCGGCAAGCGGAGTTGAAGGAGGCGCCGCATCCGACCATCTTCCTGGCGAATGCCCAAGGCCCCATGTACTTCGCGCATCTGGTGGTGCGGGCGCGCAACGATCCGCGCCAGATGGCCCACGCGGTTCAGGCGGCCATTCACCGCGTCGATCCCGACCAAGCGGTTTCGAACGTGCAAACCATGGACGAAATCTTCTCCGATTCGGTTGCGCGACCGAGATTTCAACTGGTGCTGCTGTTGGTGTTCGCGGGGATCGCGGTGCTGCTGGCGACCATCGGCGTGTACGGCGTGGTTTCCTACTCGGTAAGCCAGCGCACGCAGGAGATCGGCATTCGCGTGGCTCTGGGCGCGCGCGCCGGCGATGTGTCGCGCCTGGTGCTGCGCGAAGGGCTGCTGCTGGGAGGGCTGGGAGTTGCGGTGGGGCTGGCCGCCGCGCTGGCATGTACGCGTGTGCTGGGAAGCCTCTTGTTCGAAGTGACCCCCACCGATCCGTTGACGCTCGGCGTGGTAGCGTGTCTGCTGCTGGCCGTGGCCGTCGCGGCGACTCTCTGGCCGGCGCGCCGGGCCACCAAGGTGGATCCGATGGTGGCTTTGCGATACGAATAGTTTGCTAAGTTGGGATGCATGTTTCCCAACTTTCGGGCATTCGTCCTCTTCGCGCTGGCGCTGCCGGCAGCCGGACAGTTGCCGCCGGCGGCTACGGCCAAGATCGATGCAGCCGCGGAGAAGGCGCTGGCCGATAGCGGAGATCCCAGCGTCTCCATCGCGGTGCTCAAGGACGGCCGCATCGCCTACGTGCAGGCCTACGGAAAGGCGCGCCTAAATCCCGTCGCTGCCGCCCGTCCGGAGATGCGCTATAGCATCGGCTCGGTCAGCAAGCAGTTCATGGCCGGCGCCATCCTGATGCTGGTCGAGGAGGGCAAGCTTTCGCTCGACGATTATGTAGGGCGATACTTGCCGAACCTAACCCGCGCCAACGAAGTCACCATCCGGCAACTCCTCTCGCATACCTCGGGATACCAGGATTATTATCCGCTGGACTACGTGGCGCCCTTCATGCAAAAGCCGGTGACCGCGGACGAGATCCTGAAGATATGGGCCGGTAAGCCGCTGGATTTCGATCCTGGCACGCGCTGGCAGTAAGCAATACGAACTATGTAGCGGCCGGCCGCATCCTGGAGCGAGTCACTGGCAAGTCTCTTGCGTCGTTTATGCAAACGCGAATTTTCGGGCCGCTGGACATGGCCAGCGTCATCGATCTGGATGAGAAGTCTCTTACGGAATCCGACGCAGCGGGTTACACGCGCTTCGGGTTGGGGCCGGCCCGCCCTGTTGCGCCCGAGGGCCGGGGCTGGCTCTTCGCGGCGGGGGAACTGGCGATGACCGCGCGCGACCTGGCGCGCTGGGATGTCTCACTGATCGAACACAAGCTCTTGAAGCCCGGCTCGCTGGATGCGCTGATGAATCCTGTCCGCCTGAAGAACGGCGCGCCGACAGGTTACGCCCTGGGTGTTCGAGTGGACGAACAAGACGGACACCCGATGCTGCGGCACGGCGGAGCGGTGTCGGGCTTTGTCAGTTCGAACACCGTCTGGCCGGATGAGCGAGCGGCCGTGGTGGTCTTTGCGAACATGGATGGATCGAGCGCGCATCGATCGCGAATCAGATCGCGCCATTGCTATTAGCCGAAGCTGAAGATCCGCAGGCGGCCCAACAACTCGAACAGGACCGCCGGATCTTCAGTGGCCTGCAACAAGGCAAGATCGACCGTGCGCTGCTCAATTCCGATGCGGATGCCTATTTCACGTCGCAGGTCTTGCAAGATGCGGCTGCCAGCCTGAAGCCGCTGGGCGCTCCTGAGAGCTTCCGGCAGACCTCTGTCGAGCTGCGCGGCGGCATGACCTATCGACATTTTCAGATCGAGTTCAAGGGCAAGTCGCTGCACCTGAGCACATTCACCACGGTGGACGGGAAGCTGGCCCAATATCTGATTCAGTAATTGGAGGGCGGGCAATCCTGCCCGCAGCCGGCTTTCAGCCGGCTCTGGCCGCCTAAAAAGGCGACTGCGGCCAAGATTGGCCGCCCTACAATTTATGCAGAATCGCGCATCGTTTGGCAAATCTAAGTGGCATGCTAAAGCCTGCCCTATCGCGCGCAACAGATTTGCGTAGACACGAGCGTAGCCGGCGTGAACGTGTGGTTGGCGGCGAAGTAGTTCTTCTGGGCGAGGTTGCGGTAGATTTCTCCCGCTACGCTGGCCGCCAGAGGCCCTATAGCGGGCCGTCCGCCAGTGAGCAGGACGACCACCACCAGCTTGCTGTTGGCTGCGTCGTTGAAGGAGCCGAACCAGCCCAGGTGCGTGTGGCTGTCCGTGCAGGTGCCGGTCTTGCCCGCGATCGGTTCATCCTGCTGTGCCCGGCGCGCCGTGCCGTACTCGACGGCGCCGCGCATGCCCTGTTTCAACTCCGGAATCACGTTTCCGATATCCAAGTGGCGCTTAATTTGCGGCACGAACTCGCTGGCTTCCTGCGAGGTACGCGGGTATTGCAGGTAATAGAGAGTGCCGCCATTGGCCAGCGCGGACATCAGGGCGGCCAGTTGCAGCGGTGTTTGGGAGACTTCTTCGCCAAAGCTCGTAAGCATGCCCACCCCGCCGTTGCTGGGCGGCTCGGCGGGAAAATGCCCGGGGCTTTCGCCGGCGATGTTCAGGCCGGCCTTTTCGCCGTATCCGAATAGGTGCGCGTAGTAGCTGACCTTGTCGAAGCCGAGCTTGGTTCCCAACGTGGCGAAATAGAAATTGTTCGAGTGCGCCAGCGCCTGCGTCAGATTGTAGCCGCCGTGGCGGAAGAGCTTGCCATCCCCGCCCACCAACTTCTCACGGAGCGCCGCCAGCGCGACCGAAACCTTGATCGTGGAGCAGGGCTGAAATCCGCCGCCGAGCGCCAGCTTTTGGTTGACGATGGTCAGGATGCGGCCCGTGTTGGGATCTGCCACCACTACCGATCCGTTGTATGAACCGAGCGCCTCGACGGCGGAACGGCGCACTTCCAGATCTTCGCCATCGGCGTTGTCGCCCATGGTGGAATCGGCATAAGTCGGCTCAGTCCACGGTCCGCCGCGCACCACGACCGGCGGGGGCACTGGCACGCGATAAGCGGCGCGTTGCACCAAAGCGCCACCCGCATGGCCGGTCGCGTGCTGAACCACGGCGGCGCGATGCACGGGCCGATGGTGGCGGCGCGGCGGCGTAGGCGTGGTTGCCGTCGCAGCCAAGACAACGTGGGATATAACGTGGGATATCAGGAAGCAAATCGCGAACTGCGGAAGCCGGGGGAGGCTGAATGAAGGCTTATTCATACAATCTAGACACGAGCGCCCAGGTGGTGAAACCTGTCGGAATTCGCCAGAACCCAAATACAGAATGGCGGTCGGAGCAACCGGATACTTTGATTGTGCACACCACGGGCCGTTTTCGTCAAGTTTTCGATGGATTAAATGCGATTAAGTTTTGGGTATCAAGTGGCAGATCCGGTCGCTCGTCTGCATTAATCAGGCGATGACCCGCGCCGGGCCGGACAGGGGCGAGACGGGGATGGCATCGATGAGGCGGCGCGTGTAGGGGTGGGCGGGGCGCCGGAAAATGCGCTCTACCGGCGCGAATTCCACGATTTCACCTTCGTGCAAAATGGCCATGCGTTGGCACAGCGACGCGATGGACAGCAGGTCGTGCGAGATATACAAGATGGCCATCGAAAGCTCGCGGTTGAGGCGGGCGAACAGGCGCAGGATTTCCGATTGGGTGAGCGCGTCCAGGGCGCTGGTGGCCTCGTCGGCGATCAGCAGCGCGGGTCGATGGAGAATGGCCATGGCGATGAGGACGCGCTGGGCTTGGCCGACGCTTAGTTCGCCCGGATAGCGGCGCAGGAAGGGCTTGTCGACGGCGAGGCTGACGGATTCCAGGGCGTCGAGTATCGCAGTTTCGCGCCGGGCGCGGGGCGTGTGATTATGGGCTTCCCAGGCTTCCGACAATTGCGTGCCGATGCGCAAAGCCGGGTTCAGAGAAGACACGGGATTCTGCAGAACGAGCGAAATCTCACGACCGCGGATGGCGCGCATGTCACGTTCGGTGAAGCGCAGGAGGTCGCGGCCGCGGAATCGGATTTGGCCGCGCATGGCGCCGCCTTTGAGGTGCAGCAGGCGCATGATAGCCAGGGCGATGGTGCTTTTGCCCGACCCGCTCTGGCCGGCCAGCCCCACGATTTCGCCGGCTTCGATTTCGAATGCAACGCCGCGCAGCACGTTTTCCCGCGCGCGATAGTCCGCGGATATCCGGACCGATAGCAGGGGCGCGTCGTCGATAGGCGAGTCGGTCAAAGGATCTACCCCTTCCACGATGGCTGGCTGAAGGGGGTCACAGCAAGTTGCCTTTCGTTAAGATCACAGGCTAAAACCCCAATATCGGTAAGTCTGCGGAATTCGTGGGGCCGACCCCCCGCGTGGCGCACGCACTCGTGCCGACGCTAGCGGGTCCAGGGGGCCAGACCAGGCTTTAGCGCTGGCTGTTGTTTAGCAACACCGAAACGGCGTTGAGTTGGAAGTTGGCGACCACCAGGTCGGGCAGCGTGCTTGCCGTAAAATTCCCCGCCGCCAACTGCACCGGTTCGTTGCCGGCATTCCAGAAGACCGGCGCGGCGAAGCTGCCCTGGCCGTTGCCCGTCATGATCGCGAGGTCCAAGCTCCGGCCGCTCAGCACCGCCAGATCCAGCGTGCCGTTCTGGTCGAAGTCCGCCGCAATCATAGCTACCGGATCGGTTAGCGTGAAGGTCACCGCCGCTTGAAACGTGCCGTTTCCGTTGCCCGCGAGCAGCGCAATCGTACCGGAGTTCCGATTTGCTATTGCCAGATCCACCTTTCCGTCGCCGTTGAAGTCCGCCGCCACCACTGCCACCGGACCACCGGGGTTAGTCAAAGGATTCTGCTGGGGTTGAAATGTGCCATCGCCATTGCCGACCAGCAGGGAGAAACTTCCGTTCGTGCCGGCCTCGCCGAGGTTAGCCACCGCCAAGTCCAGTTTGCCGTCGCCGTTGAAGTCGGCCGCCGCCAGCGCGATGGGCTCTACGCCCACCGCGGCGTTCAAGGGCGCCTGGAACGTGCCGTTGCCATTGCCCAGCAGAATCGACACGTTCTCGGAATTCCCGTTGGCCACTGCCAGGTCCAACTTCCCGTCGCCGTTGAAGTCCCCGGCCAACAGCGCCGTGGGCGCGTCTCCGGCGCCGAAGTTCACCGCCGCTTGAAACGTGCCATCTCCATTGCCCAGGAAGATCGAGACATTGTCGAGGTCCTGGTTGGCCACCGCCAAGTCGATTTTGCCGTCGCCATTGAAGTCTCCGGCCACCACCGCTACGGGACGGATGCCGGTAACCAAGCTGCCAGACACAGCGAAACCACCGTCTCCATTACCTTCGAGCAATGTTACGCTGTTCGATCCCCGATTGGCTACCGCCAGATCCAGCTTTCCGTCGCCATTGAAATCGCCGGTAGCCACCGACAGCGGCAAATCCCCCACCGTCTCCGACGGCGCTGCCTGGAACCCGCTCCCGGTGCCCAACAGCACCGTCATCGCATTGGACGGCAGGTTGCCGATAGACAGGTCTGTGATACCATCGCCGTTGAAATCGCCCGTCGCGATGGCTACCGGCTGGTTCATTTCAATTAATTTGGGCGCCGCGAACGTTCCATTCCCTTTGCCTGCCAGGAGCGACAACGTCTCCGAGATGGGGTTCACCAGAGCCAGATCCAGTTTCCCATCGCCGTTGAAATCCAGAACGGCCAGCCCCTCGGAGCCGTTGCCGCCGGATGGGACCATGGCCGGCGTGCCGAAATTGCCTCCGCCAGTGCCCAGCAGGATCGTGACATCCGAAGAATTATCGTTGGCCACCGCCAGGTCCGGAATCCCGTCGCCGTTAAAATCGGCAACCGCGATCCCGTAAGGGTTGTTCGCGGCGCTAAAGATGTCTTTCGGCTTACCGAACGTGCCATCGCCGTTTCCCAACAGAATGGTGAGCACTGAATTCACTCCCGCTTGGTTCCCCACGGCCAGGTCCAGCTTTCCGTCGCCGTTCAGATCGGCCACAGTGACGACAAAAGGATCTGCGTTCGCGAACACCTTGATGGACGCGCCAAAGGTACCGTCGCCATTGCCCGGCAACTCATAAACGTAGTTGTTGTTCGCAATGGCCACCGCCAGGTCGAGTTTGCCATCGCCATTGAAGTCGCCGGCCGCCACGGAGGTCGCGTTCCCGACGTTTTTCAGATACGCCACAGGCGTCTGGAAGGTGCCGTCGCCATTGCCAATCAGTACCCACAAGGCGCTTTCGGTGCCCACGGCCAAATCCGGGTGGCCATCGCCGTTGAAATCGCCGGACACAATGGATACCGGGTTGATGCCCACCGCGTAGGTTCCGGCCTGCCGAAACCTTCCGTTGCCCTCGCCCAGTAGGATGTAAACCACGGCCTCGCCGAATCCAGTGACGGCTTGGTCCAGGCGGCCGTCGCCATTGAAGTCGGCCACGGTGATTGCGGACGGCCCCGGCGCCCCGGTCAGCACCTGGTCTCTGCCGGACCGGAAGGAAACTGCGGCCGCCGCCGGCAGGGCCAGGGTAACGATGAGAAGAGCAATATGGCGTGCCATGCTAACCAGGATCGCAGATTCGGCGCGCAAGAGGCACAAAAGGATTGTAAACAAATGGCGTGGCGCACGCACTCGTGCGTGCCGGGGTGCCCTCTGGGCCCGGCACTCGTGCCGACGCCCAGGCTGCATTTTCTCATCCAAGAATGAGCCTGGGGAGTGTATCAGATATGTGGGTCTCCTTTCTCTTAATATTGCTTTGTGTGCCACCGTCTCAGGGCCGACCAACGGGAGGCGGGACTGCGC
>Ga0182015_10005911_pt1 | contig 12504 bp, 9 predicted proteins | sample 712P3MmetaG_FD_120478 | JGI IMG/M metagenome (GOLD analysis project Ga0182015, IMG submission 120478) | Permafrost microbial communities from Stordalen Mire, Sweden - 712P3M metaG | ecosystem: Environmental > Terrestrial > Soil > Wetlands > Permafrost | place: Sweden: Stordalen | collected...
CGGTTCACTTCAACGCAAGCTCGCAGATCGGTTCCATTATGGGCTACACCGGACAGGGTGTTTCTACCAGCAATTTGTGCGGCAAGTTGCTCGCCGGTTTGATCACAACGCGGCCAACCGGGCTGGAGCGGCTTCCACTCGCGCAGAGGCGTTCCCCGAACTGGGAGTGGGAGCCGCTGCGCTGGCTGGTTGTGCGCTACATGCAGGGAGCTTATCTGCGTATGGACGAAGCAGCAGAGGCTGGCCGGCCGCTCCCGATCGATGCCCGGCTCGCCGAATTTTTGGGCCGACACTAGGTAAAAGACCACCGTAGCAACCCTGCCGAGAATCGTTCTCTCCGTATTACACTGGCGACACAAACCATGGCGTTGAAAATCTCCTGTTGAGGCGCTGCGTTGAGACAGCTGTCATTATTCGGTTTTGTTATCCGTGGATGCGAAGCAGCACAATGGTTGCTGCTTGCTTCTTTGAGCTTCAGCGCTTTGCCGGCTTCGCCTCAAACCGCTGCTCCTGCTTCCTCGCCCGCGGTCGCCACGGCGGCCGATAGTCAAGATGCGGACGCTTCCACAGACGATACCGACCTCCCCGAGGGAGAACTTGCGCCGGCGGCGGTTCGGCTTGATGTCTCCAAAGCCTCCACTCTCATTCAAGTGCTCTATGCCGCCACCCGTGAAACCAAAGACCAGCCCACGGTGGACCACCTTACAGAGGCGAAGAGCCTGATCAATAGCGGTGCCGATGTAAAGGCGACAGACTCGCTGGGAAGGACAGCGCTGCACTGGGCAATCTTCGGATCAAGCTATGCCAGCAACCAGGCGCTGATTGTCGCCTACGAAGAGGTTGCCGCCGCTCTTATTGCCCATGGCGTGGATATCAACCACGAGGATAGCTACAACGACACTGCGCTTGACTACCTGCTCTACTCGCCCAACTTTGAAATGCAGACGCTCCTCATCGAACATGGTGCAACCAGTGGATTTTTGGCAGCGTCGTTCAACTTCATTCATCAGCTGGAAGCCTGCAACTCCCCAGCCGGCCAGAGCCTCTCTTCCCGCACCTCTGCGAATCACGTCGCGGGAGGACACAGTTTTCCCGGTACTGTTTCCATCGCCCAGGTTTCACAATCCGATGCAAAATCTGCCCCTATGTCTGCCAGAACGGGAGTTCCCCTGAAGTCTGACCTCACTCCTGGGCAAACCATGAGCCTCAGACTTACGACGCCGGCCTTTAGCGATCGCTCACGCACCGGAGACCCAGTGGAGGCCGTGGTCACGTATCCGCTTTGCACGTATGGTGAGTGGCTGGCGTGCAAACCCGGCGAATTGCTGATCGCCCCGGGAACCAAGGTGAATGGTACGGTGCTCTTTGCGCAAAAGGCGCCGGACAAATATTCGCGGCCTCGCCTGGTGCTCGACTTTTCCAATATCGTCCACAAAGACGGAGGGACCTCACCGCTTTACTCGCGTGTGATCGATGTCGATAACGCGCGTGAAACCGTCCGCAACAACGAGGTGCTCGGCATCATTCAACCGCACGTAAACGGGAAGGTTTCGATCGCCTTCGCCGCAGTGAGCGCGATCAATCCGATCGCCGGTTATACCATCAATGGTGTTCGAGCCGTCTATGGGCGTTCGATCCGGCGGGAGATTGCCTTTCCCGCGGGAACCGACACGCAGATCCAGGTGGTTCGACCGTCGATGCTTACCCAGAAGGAGCCCTGGGAGGCGTGGCCAACACTCACGGTAACGCCCAAGCTTAACGCTCTGGTGCAACACATGCCCATGCGGACACAAGCCGCGAACGGCGCACTTTCCGACGTGACCAACTTAATGTTTCTGGGTACGCGAGAACAAATCCTGTCCGCATTCAACGAAGCGGGTTGGTTTGAGGCTGTTCCTGCCGGCTTTGGTGCGGACGTGAAAGTCGTGCAGGCCACATTGCGGCAGACCGGTTACTCCAAAGCCCCGGTCTCATCACTGATGCTGTATGGCCGTTTGCCCGACCTGGTGTTCCAGAAATCTCTCGATACGTTTGCCAAGCGCCATCACGTGCGCATTTGGGACGCCGGGACCACATACGAGGGCCGCGAAGTCTGGGTGGGTGCGTCCACACATGACATTGCCGTGGAGCACTCCAAGACCATGACCAAGTGGACCCATCGCATCGACTCGCACATCGACCGTGAACGGGACTGGGTCGAAAGCGATCTGCTTTTCATTGGAAGCGGGACTGGCTATGCAGATGTGAATCGACCGGCGGCCCCGCGCAGCACCGCGAATGCAACCGGAGATGAAATCGCCACCGACGGGATCATGTCGGTCGTACAAGTAGGGTCCGCCAAGGCGCCGGACGGTGGCACTCCACAACTGATTCCACGTTGAACCGGCAGCGGTTGTGTCGGACGAGGAAGCTAACACCGTAAGCCTCTTGGCTTTTCGGACGGGAGCGCGTAAAGGCGCTCGAGTTCCTGCACATCGGCCAGCTGGCCTGCGGTTACGATCCTGCCGAGCGCCGCGCGCTCGATCCCTTCCCAATTGGCCAGGAAAACCATTAACGCATCGAAGTTGGGGTTTGTTTGTTTCACAGCTACATGATGCATCGCGGGGAACCCCGCTGAAATACTACGAAGCGGTGCCGATGCCGCCCATTGGTGGTAAGGATCTACATCTTGCTACTCTTTCGGTACTGCTTTTGCCTCGCGCTGGCTCGCGTCGCCTCCATTCGTTCCTGGTTCCCTGCGGAGGCGCAGAGTTTTGAACCTAATCCAGCATCGGCTGGTTCAAGTGGAGCGAACGAACACTGGGCGGATCCTTCTTTAATCCGTCCCGGACGATCAAAGTGGCAGCAAGCTTATGACCCAGGCGTATGAACGGTTTCTCCACCACGTAGTAACTGAACGAAGCGCAAAGCAGGAGCGCCACAAAACTGATCGGCGGTTGGCGCAGCAGTGCCAATCCTTGTGGGCTACCAACCAGGTTGGTTCCAAAGAAGAGTTGTTGCCAAAGGTACAGGCTGTAGGAAATCCAGCCGATCCAACGCATCGGCAAAAATTCCAGGATGCTTCCCGGGAGCGCATTGGGGTGCAACGCGGTGGAAAGGATCAACAGGGGAATGATAATCGCCTGCCACGTTAGGAAGGCTGGAACCCTGGTGGTGAGAAGACCTATTTCCAGCACGACCCATATGGGGAAAGACCATGCGGGAATATACCGCCTGGCAGCCCTGTTGCGCAGGAGAGGAAAGAGCGCCAAAGCGATCATCGCTGGAACGAGCAGCGCGTCCACATGGGTGTCGGTTCGAAAAAGAATCTCATAATCGCGATGCAAGACGTGCACAAGAACCAGTCGCCAGAGTGCGACGGATACGGCCAGGCCACCGAGGACCGAAAGACGCGTCCTCCTGAAAACAACCAACACGGCCGGCAGTATGAGATAAAAGTGTTCCTCCATCGACAACGACCAAAAGTGACCGGTGTACCAATGCAGCGCCAGCGGGCTATGGCGCAAATATTCGAGCACCATGGTGTAGTTGCGGAAAAACAGGAGAGCCCCAAACCAATCCGCCGGCAGGAGGGGAATGACATGAAACGCCGCGAGCACTGCCACCACAAAAAGATATAGAAGCGCGGCGGGAAGAATGCGAAAAGAGCGCCGCAGATAAAAGCCCTTCAGGCTGATCTTTCCATGCTTCGACTCCTCATCGAGCAGCCTGGAACAAATCAACAATCCGCTGATAGCAAAGAACAGCTCTACGCCGATTTCACCTACTTTGCTGAGAGCTTGCAGCACTGCTCCCAGAAAGGGAACAGTGCACCGCACCTGGGAATGGTGCAAAATCACCAGCGCGATCGAGACGGCACGCCATCCATCCAGCGTTGGTATATAGGTCGACTGCTTTATATCAGGGTCAGACATCAAGAGCCCTCTGCCTAGAGCTATCGTCTGATGGACAGCGAACGCCACTGCTTTGGAGAACTACCGGCGGTGAAACGTGAGAGAGTTTGTTCCAAAGCCGAACGCACATGGAGGGTGCGGCACAATTCCGCGTGCCTGGGCGGGGTGCGGGTTAAACGCCATGCCTCATCCCCGGGAGCGCGTACTGGTATCGCCTTCGCCGCGGAGGAAATTGAAATCGCATCCCTGGTCAGCCTGCAACACGCTGTCTTCGAACAATCGAGCGTAGCCTCGGTTGGCACGGTTGGATGGCGGTGGCAATTTTTTCCACGCCACGAGACGCCTTTGCAGCTCTTCGTCGTCGATCAGCAAATCGATCCGGCGCGCGTCCACGTCGAGGCTGATCCGGTCACCGGTCTTGACAATTGCCAGGGGGCCACCCATGGCCGATTCGGGCGTGATATGCAGCACAATGGTGCCGAAGGCGGTGCCGCTCATCCGCGCATCGGAAATGCGCACCATATCCTTCACACCCTGGCGAGCGAGTTTCATCGGGATCGGCAGGTAGCCGGCCTCGGGCATGCCGGGCGCGCCCTTCGGTCCCGCGTTGCGCAGAACCAGGACGTCGTCCGGATACACCTCGAGATCTGGCAAGTCTATGCGTGCGGTCATATCTTCGACGGAGTCGAATACCACCGCGCGGCCGGTGTGACGCATCAGGTTGGGCGAAGCAGCAGATTGTTTGATGACCGCACTGTTTGGCGCCAGATTACCGCGCAGCACCGCCATGGCTCCCGCTGTCTTAAGTGGTGCGGCGATGCTGCGAATCACATCCTGGCCCGGCACTTTTTCTGCCCGTGCAATCGCGTCACCGATGGGGCCACCGGCAACGCTGGGCGCGTCGAGATCGAGCACCGTGCTCAGCTCGCGCATGAGAGCGGGCAGGCCGCCGGCATGATGGAAATGCTCCATGTAATGCGTGCCCGAGGGTTTGAGGTTGAGCAACACCGGGACTTCCCTGCCCAATTGATCGAAGGATTCCAGGTCAAGATGGACGCCGGCACGGCCGGCTATGGCCGTCAGATGAATCAATCCATTGGTGGAGCCGCCGATCGCCTGCAGCACAATCATCGCGTTGCGGACCGAGCCGGTGGTAATCAGGTCGCTCGGCATGGGCGCACCCGCTATTGCCATCTCGGCGGCGCGCTTGCCGCTTGCCTCGGCGATGCGGCGCCGGTCGGCGTGGGTGGCGGGCGCCGTGGCGCTCATCGGCAAAGCCAGCCCCATGGCCTCGAGGATGCACGCCATCGTGCTTGCGGTCCCCATCACCATGCAGGTACCGACCGAGGGAGCGAGCCGTCCACTGATCAGTTCGATCTCGGCAACATCGATGGCGCCGGCGCGGTACTGCCCCCAAAGCCGGCGGCAATCGGTGCAAGCTCCCAGCACTTCACCCTTGTGATGGCCCACCACCATCGGCCCGGTAGGGACGACGATGGCCGGCAGATCGTTGCTGGCGGCGCCCATCACCTGGGCCGGTAGAGTCTTGTCGCAACCGCCGACCAGCACAACCGCGTCCATCGGCTGCGCGCGGATCATTTCTTCCGTATCCATGGCCATCAGGTTGCGCAGGAACATCGAGGTCGGGTGAGCGAAGCTTTCGCCGATAGAAATGGTGGGAAACACCATGGGCAATCCGCCAGCAAGCAGAACGCCGCGCTTTATGCTTTCGATCAGGTCGGGCACATTGCCGTGGCACGGGTTGTAGTCGCTGAAGGTATTGGTCACGCCAACGATCGGGCGGTCGAGCGCATCATCGGAGTAGCCGCTGGCCTTGATAAAGGCCTTACGCAGAAATAAAGAGAAACCAGCGTCCCCATAGCTGGTGAGCCCCTTGCGTAGCCCTTTGGTGGTGTCCCGTTGCTTCGGATCATTCACAACGCCATACTATTGCAGTTTCGCAATTACTGTGGCCTGATAAAGATCGCGAGGTGTGGTTTTCCTTGGGAGAAAACCACGAAAGAGCCGGTCACTTCCTGGATTTCCTGCCGCGCAGCACTGGCCGAGAACCACTATGTGCGACTTTTTTCGCGGAAAGTCGCATGCAGTTCGGTGGTTCCACCAAAATCCACAGGAAATCCGGTTTCGATCAACACCAATTGCGAAACTGCTCTATTGCACGGCGCGCCCGGTCGCTAGCTTCGTCATTCTCCCTGCGTTACTCTCCCTGGACCGCCTCGAATGCAGATCTGAGCCTCTGGTGAAGCTGCGCCAGATCGCGCGTGTGCGCCAGAATCGACTCGACCAGGGCTTCGAAGAAAATGCCTTCTGCCAGCGTCGTCCAACCGGCACTGCGAACGATGTTGAGCAGTTCCGCGTGGTACTCCTCGCCAGGAAGGCTGGCGACCGCCTGTTTCACTTCGCGGAGCTTTCGCTCGAATCGCTGCACCTGATCGGTAGATCCTTCAGGCTTTGACTTGGCCAGAGTTGCCACGAATTTCTTCCTCTTCATCGGCGCGTTTACGTCCACGACGAGTAGTGACGTAAAAGCCGCATTCGTATCACTTGGGTCAGTGTTTCCTTCGAACCCAGGGCTCTGGCCAGATATTTCTCACGAGCCAGTGTAGAGTTGGAACCCGCCCCAGTAGAGCGGCTTGCGGTAGACAGCCGGGGAATGGATCAGCGATAACTTGGCCGTGCGGAGAGCTGCGTCCGGGGTTTGGCCAGCCGCAAGCTCGCCGTAAAGCCGGTCCATTAACAGCGGCGTGGACGCATCGTTCACTTCCCACAAAGCACCGATCACGTTGTGCGACCCGGCCCGCAGAAACGCCCAGGACAAACCGACCAACCCCTCGCCGGCATAGGCGCGAGATCCCGATCCATAGCATGCTGAGATAGTTACCAATCTGGCATGGAGCGGGAACCGCATGATTTCGCGGGCGTACAGCTTGAAGTTATCGGGATCTCCTGGCGGCGGAGAAAGCACCACCGCGGAATCCAGTGGACTTAATTCGCTCGCCGTACCGTGCGCGACAAAGTGGATGTATTGGAATTCTTCCGGCTTGCTCGCCGCGTACGCGGCGGGTGTCGCGTCAGACTGCGTGATGACGGTCCGGCTGTCGGGTGGAAAATGCTTCTCCAGCCCCCGAATCTCGGCAAAGGCATTGACCAGATTTTCATAACCCGTGCCGGTAGAGACAGGGTTTCCGATCAGCAGCAGCTTCTTTGCGTCCCGTCGAGAAGAGCCTGTGGCCAGCATGGAGAGCATGCGAATCGAGTTGGCATTGCTGATCGTTACATCTTCAATCCAGTAGTGGGAGCTGTCGGCTCCAGGGGTCAGAAGCGTTTCAAAATTCAGGTCGTTCAAAATGCCGTCCGGAATGACGAATACCCTGGAGCCCTTGGGAAGCATCGCAGCCGCCGGGCTTACGAGAGTTTCATAGAGAGTTTTCGCGGTTTCATTTGCCTCTCGCAAGGGGTCGCTCGATTTCAGGATGGCTTTCTGATACTGCTGGACCTGGGCCGCAATTGCCGCTCGCGCTGGAAGGATGAAGAGCTGGGTGTGATGAGGGGTAACCGCCCACAAGTAGGACTTCTCTTCCCCCAGCGAATAGAACAGAATTGCGCCATCGACCTTGCGAGCAACCGCCTGTACTTCGACCGCTCTTTCTGGATGTGCATTGGACAGCTGGTTCGCCATCTCCAAGCCTTCTGACAGTGTCTTCGCGCGGCCGATATCGAGCAGCTGCAAAGCTTCTTCCTGTTTTTGCGACGCGATCAGAAAGTCTGCGTAATCCCGGTAGAGGGCTTCGCCATTTGCAAAAAAGGGAAGTTTGAGCTCCTCGTCGCTCACCTCGGCTCGCTGGTCTTCAAAGGTACGGATGGATTTGCGAAACCAGAGGTCAGCTCGCTTCGATTGCTTTCTGCCGGCATATAGCTTTGCGAGGGCATTCTCGATTTGTCCTCGCAGCGAAGGGCTCTCCGCAGATTGCGCGTACACTTGCAACAACCCCCGATCGGGGTCCCGCCCATTCTCCTGTTGGCTGTCGAGAAGTCCCTGAAGGTATAGGGCATCCAGTTCCTCAAATTTTTTCCCGGCCCTATGCGCCGCCTGAATTGCTTCTTCATTGTGCGTTTCTGCCAAATCGTAATGCCCTTGTTTATAGAGCAGAAATGCCAGATGGGTGTCGATGTCCGCAATTTCTGTCGGTGCGTCAATCGCCATCGCAGCCTTCAGCGATTGTTCAAAGCAAGTCTTGGCTTCCCGTAGGTCACTGAGTTTGTAATAGGAGGAACAGGCATCAATCAACCAGTCAACCTGTAAGCTCGCAGTTCCCACTTCTTTCGCTTGCTGTTCCGCTTGTGAAAACACGGAAAGTGCCTTCTCAAAATCGCCCAAGTGGAAATAGGCGAGTCCAAGATTTCCCAAGGCCAATTCAAGGATCACCCGCGCATGAATCGGCCGGGCAATATCCGCAGCTCCATTTAACAAGCTCAGAGCTTCGTCGTAGTGCCTGGTTTCGATGGCCATCAACCCAAGGTTCAAGAGATCCTCGGCCTCAAGAAATGGGTTCCGCTTCTCACGGGCAACCTTAAGACTTTTGTTAGCCAGGTCCGCCGCCTCAGACAAGTGATCGCGATAGAGTTGAACCAGTCCCTCTGTCCGCAGAACCTCGCCATTCAAATCGGAGTTGCTTGCGTCGGAAAGACGTCGCGCCTCCTGCAACTCTCGATCCGACTGCTGCGCCTGCCCGAGCCTTAGGTGCGCCAATCCACAGAGTAAATCCCTCTTGATCGCGAGATCGCCTGTGGTGGGATAGGAGACGCCGGGGGTGTTTAGTAAGGCAATCACCTCCGGCCGTCGGCCCCGGTAGGTTAATATCTCGGCCTCAATAAGACGAAACTTCATGGGCCAATCCGCGCCGCTGGCCAAGAAGTCCACGCGGGCCTTCTCGGCCTCTCGCTGGGCAGCGTAGAGATTACCGTGTAGGAAATCGCTGCGGATGTTTTGATAGGTCGTTGCCGGATCAGCGACCATCGAAGAGTGGCAACTAGTCAGGATGGTGGCTGCCCAAAACGGAACCACGAAGCCTATGGCGGAGACGTACCACCTTGAACATTCGCGGAAGGGCCGCTTCCATGCCCCCCGGTGCCGCACCCAAGCTCGAACCGAAACGAGAAGACTTGAACCGAAGATGGACAGACAAGCAACTCCCCGAGAGAAATTCTTCCGAAGTCCGGTATCTCCACGACATGGCCGAAAGATGCGCCTGGAATTGGGCCTTTCACGCCGTCTACCAACGAACAGAGAACGCATCGGTCTTCCTCTGGCTTTCGATCAGAAGCCATCCATCCAAATCTCTCGGCTAACCACTGGAAATCATCCCCGCTCCGGTCGGCTTCGATACTGCTGATTATTCTGTCAGCTTGTTCCTGGCCCGTCTGTGAAAAGACAGGATAGGTAATGGGCGTCCTGGCTCCGCACAACAGCTTCGAGCTCAGCGTGGGAGTAGCGTCGCAGCCCCCGAGTCGGAGGCCCTCGAAACTGGAGCCGGCGAGAGACACCCTAAGATAGCTGCCATCCCCGGGATATTCAACCGAGACTTGAGCCACAATCCGCTCGGCAGTGAAGACTTCCAGAATTTTCAAGCCTTCCACAACCGCGGTGGCCGTCATCGACCATGGGCCATTCTCCGCGATCTGCCGACCCGAAACGCGGGTGTAGGCCGCACGGCACGAAATGATCTCCTTAAAATTGAAAGCTTCCGTCCGCGTGGTTGCGTGCCCACCGACCGAAGGGAGCGACACCGACGCCTGGGAAGGAATGGCTTCCTGAAACGGCTTATCGATAAACCCGCCGAGCGAGCTCGCATCTGCATGATAGTAAAAGGTTTTTTTTGCATTCGAACGCATGGGGCACCCTCGTTATGCGGAGATTTTAATCAAGATGGTTCAAAGTAAAGCGCAAGCGCGTGAGATCGACTGCAGTCCCTGATGCGGCTGGGTCCCCATTGCCTTTTATGAGTAGAGTGTACTGCCCTGACGGCCTGCCGGCCGAGGGAACGCGTATCGGAACAGTATCTTTTGCCGACTGCGCCGAAACTTCCACTCGCCAGGAAAGCGAACCGGACGGTGCATAGAGCAGGCAGGTGTAGCTCGAATAGCGATCTTGCGTAGGAATATCAAGCAACAGCAGAAAAGGCTGTTTGGCCGCAACCACGATCGCAGGGATTGCCCCGCCGCCCCGGCTATTGCCTCCAACCAGGGAAAGCGAGGGCAATATCTCTGGCGCACTGAGTTGAGCAATTTGAGTTCTCAGGCCCGGATAGACAATCACATTCTGGTAGGCGGTCACAAGCAGGGACGCCGCGAGCGCAGACCAGGCGAGAGCAGGCCGCAGGGGTGCCCAGTACGATTTACGCCTGGACACCGGCCCGGGCTTGGGTACTGGATTCGCTTTAAACTCTTTTTTTGCCGCATCGATGAACCCAGCAGCGGTGCGAAGCTCAATGGAGCACTCGTTACAGTCGAAGAAATGCTCCTCAAATTGATCCCGTGCTTCTGGCGTAAGCTCCTCCAGAAGGTATTTTTCTACTGCCATAGACTCTGTGGCCTGGCGATGGTCCATTTTTAGGGCCTCATGATCCCTTGGTTAAGCCGTTTTATACGGCCGTCCGGTGATATTTAAAGCAGCTTCGCAATTCCTGTGGCCTGAGAAAGACCGCGAGGTGTGGTTTTCCTTGCGAGAAAACCACGAAAAGGCCTGTCGCTTCGGTCTACACCCATTGCGAAACTGCTTAGTTTTCGCCTAAACGGCTAATATAAAACGACTTGAAGGACTGCTTGGCACGGTGCAACAACACTCTCAAATATTCACGGCTGATGCCGAATTCAGCACAAACTTCATCCTTGTCGCGCTCTTCCAGTAGTACGAACTGAAGCAGTCTCCGGTCCCGCTCTGGCAGCTCGTTAAGGATCTTGCGCACCACCCGCTCCGTATCCTTGGCCTCAAGAATGCTGAGAGCACTTGGCTCGCGGCCGGGAATGGTGGCCTCGGTTTCGTCGTCAATGGACGCTTCCACTCGTTTTTTGGAGCGATAGTGCTCCAGGAGCACATGGTTGCAAACCGAATTGACAAAGGGGCCCAGCCGGTCGGGTTGTCGCAGACCACCTTCTCCGCGCAAAAGCACCAGAACGCGCATGAAGGTCTCTTGCCTCACGTCTTCGATGGCTTCTCTGGAGGTCAATCGCGAGCGCAACTTGAGACGGATCAATTCGCTAAAGTAGGTGACGAAGTGACCCTCTACATGCGCGTCCCCAGATCGAAGCCTTTCGACGTACGAGGCATCGAAAGCAAAGAATTCCAAGCCTGGTACCTCCGTGGCGACAGCGAGCGCGTCCAAGTTTACACCGCCGGGTGCACCAGATATGAACACTATTCGGTCCTGGTGCGGACTCACGAGACTCTTGGTACGTGCGGGATGTCTTGGCCGTTTGCCCGAAACGCTGGTGGAACGCGCTGCCCGGCTACGCATGGAAGGACCTTTCGTACTTCTCCATAAACCCCATGACCCGCTCGGCCAGGGTCCGCCACGGGATACATACGGCCCCTTGATCCTTGTCGCAGATCTTGCCCATCGACAGATTGTCCAGGTCGTTGGCCCCCATTCGAATGTGGTCGAAGTTCCTGCCGATTTCTCTGTCACCCGTAGCCTTGTTTGCCCGCATAATTGCCCCGTTTACCCGCTGGAATGAACCAATGCAGAAGGTCTTACAACCGACAAGCCCCCTCTCAAGTTCGAGGTTGGCTGACCGGCCAAATTTTCCATACTGGGTAGTGTTTGAGAACCTGCAAACGTTACAGGGCAAACTCGTATTTTGATTTCCGCTGGCTGGAAATCGGCCTTTTGTTCACACTTGAACCGCCGCGGCATGACTTTTGTAACGCTTGGGCCGGCTATTCACTATGCCAAGTGCAGTACGTTTCGACGAGCCCAATCCTAAGGTGGAAGGTAATGATTGATAGTTTTGGAACCCCGGCGGTGGTTCACTTTGCCGGCAAAGTATGGATGGCATGGAAGGGAGAGGGCGCCGACACGCGCGTCTATATCTCGTCGTTCAGCGCCTCCACCTGGTCAGAACGCAGTCCAATTCCAGGCATCAGCACAAGGTCCTACCCAGCCCTGGCGGTGAGCGTTGCGGAGCTCTATCTGGTTTGGCGAGCAGAACACAACAACACCATTTACTGGTCAAAATCGTTCGACGGCAAAGTGTGGAGCCCTCCGGCACGCGCGCCAGGTTCCGGTACGAGCGAAGCGTTCACAGGGACACGTTTCGAAGAAGTAGTCGACTATCCCTGGGACATCGAAGGCGAAGAGGCTATCGACTCGTGGTCGGAGGAGAACGGTCATGGAAGCTCTGCGCCGGGCGTTTTACTCGGCGATGATTCGGCAGAGCATGGCGGGAGCTCCCTGAAACTCGGCAACCCGGGGAAACCCCACCTTGTATGGACCAATGTGCGGTTCAAGACCAGCTGGACACGGAAGGTAAAAAGCCGCTGGCCGTTGCGGCCTGCGCTGGTATTGACGGAGAGAGAGGCCAGGCAGATCAG
>Ga0182015_10005912_pt1 | contig 12501 bp, 9 predicted proteins | sample 712P3MmetaG_FD_120478 | JGI IMG/M metagenome (GOLD analysis project Ga0182015, IMG submission 120478) | Permafrost microbial communities from Stordalen Mire, Sweden - 712P3M metaG | ecosystem: Environmental > Terrestrial > Soil > Wetlands > Permafrost | place: Sweden: Stordalen | collected...
GGAGCCACGACTCCGCGCTCCTCATCACGCTTCCCCCCGGCGCCTACACGGCGGCCGCGACCGGCGCGAGCGGGGACACGGGCGTGGCGATCGTCGAGGTCTACGAGGTGCCTTGATCCGGGGGTCCGGGTGCGGCTTCTGTAAAAGATTCCTGAATACGCCGCTAAAAGTTCGTCAACCTCGGCCCCGAAAGCCGACGCCTGTTGACGAAAAAATAACGGGTCGGAAAAATCGGCATTGTATTAGGTGAGACCCGTCAAACACCGCCTCGTTGCAAAATGGAGGTGGGAAGTGCCGGGAATTACAGACCACCCTGCACGAATTCGTTCCTCCAAGAAGTCTGTCGTGCAGGGTGGCTCCCTCTAACCCAGAATACCCCTAACCTTCCTCAACGGTGCACGGCCCCGGCTGATCCGTCAAAGGGTGGAAATACGCATCCCGCGGTTCCACGCCGTTAGGCGCCGGGGCCGGGACAGGTTGAGCGGGGCGGAGCCAGGACATTGCCGCACCGGAACCGAACGCTCTTGCGGCGTCCCGGTTTTTGCATTCGATCCAGTCGTCCGGGGCCGGTGGGGACGATGCCGTTTTCCGCCATAAATGGGGGGATTTTGGCAACCGGACGCCCTTCGCGGGGTCTATCGACGGTTCCACCCATCCAATTGAGCTTTTGCCATTTGCCGAATTCCCCCACACGCGATGAGCGCCGAGGACACCCAGCAGCAGGAAAAGGACAAGAAGCCGGCCGCTGACGCCGCGCAGGGTGGACAGCAGCCGGGCGAGCAGTCCAAGGAGAAACCCAAGGAGGACAAGGCGAGGTCCGGCCCCCCCTGGCACAAGCGGCCGGCCGTTGTCGGCGTGATCGTCCTGGTGGCAATCGTGGCCGTCGTCGCCATTGCGCTCATCTGGCGCCACACCCGGAAATATGTCACCTCCGACGACGCCTACATCGACGGGGTCGCCCAGATCGTGAGCCCGCAGGTAGCCGGACGGGTGGTGAGCGTCAAGGTCGACGACAACCAGGACGTCACCGCCGGCCAGGTGCTGGTCGAGCTCGATCCGGCCGACTACCAGGCGCGCCTCGACCAGGCCCGGGCGACGGGCGCGCAGGCCGAGGCCCAGCTGGCGCAGGCCCGGGCGCAGCAGGTGGTCTACGCCGCCCAGGTGGACGAGGCGCGCGCGAGCATGGGCACCGCGGAGGCGAACGCGACCGACGCGGCGAACCAGCTCGGGCGCTACCAGCGCCTGAAGGCGGTCAATGCAGGCGCCGTGTCGGACCAGCAGATGGACAGCGCCGTCACCTCCGCCTCCAGCACGGGAGCGCAGCTCGACGCGGCGGGGAAGGCCGTGGCGGCCGCCGAGGCGCAGCTTGAATACGCGAAGAGCCTGATCGGGGCGGCCCAGGCCGGCATCCAGAGCGCGAACGCCGGGGTGGCTCAGGCCGCGCTCACGCTGTCCTACGCGCACGTGCTGGCCCGGATCGACGGCCGCGTCGCGAACAAGAGCGTGGCCGAGGGCAACATCGTGAACGCCGGCGCCCCGCTGATGGCGGTCGTCCCGCGCAACGTGTACATCACGGCGAACCTCAAGGAGACGCAGCTCAACCACCTCCGGCCCGGACAGCCGGTCACGATAAGGGTCGACGCCTATCCCGACATGAAGCTCGGCGGCCGCGTGGACAGCGTGGAGCCGGCGAGCGGCCAGACCTTCAGCGCGCTCCCGGCGCAGAACGCGACGGGCAACTGGGTGAAGGTCGTGCAGCGGGTGCAGGTGAAGATCGTCTTTGACCAGATCCCCGACGATCCCGGCCAGCGGCTGGCGCCGGGGATGTCCGTCGAGGTCTCGGCCAAGGTGCGCTGAAACCCATGGGCCTCGAACGATCAGCCGCGGGCGACCACAATCCGTGGCTGGTCGCCGTCATCGTATCGATGGCGACCTTCATGGAGGTGCTGGACACGAGCATCGCGAACGTGTCGCTCCAGCACATAGCGGGCACCATGGCCGCCAGCCTGGACGAGAGCACGTGGGTGCTGACGAGCTACCTGGTGAGCAATGCCGTCATCCTCCCGATAAGCGGGTGGCTGTCCCGGGTCATCGGCCGCAAGCGCTTCTACATGATATGCGTGGCCGTGTTCGGGGCCAGCTCGCTCCTATGCGGCCTCGCCCCCTCGCTCAGCTGGCTGATCGTCTTCCGGATCCTCCAGGGGCTCGGCGGCGGCGGGCTTGCGCCGAGCGAGCAGTCGATCCTTGCCGACTCGTTCCCCCAGCAGAAGAGGGGGCAGGCCTTCGCGCTCTACGGGATCGCCGTCGTCGTGGCCCCGACCCTCGGCCCGACGCTCGGCGGGTTCATAACCGACAGCTTCTCTTGGCGCTGGATCTTCCTGATCAACGTCCCGGTCTGCCTCCTTTCGCTTTTCCTCTCGGGCATGATACTCACGGACCCCCCGGCGGTCAAAAAGGACCGCGAGGACGCGCTCAAGGGGGGCCTCAAGGTCGACTTCCTGGGGTTCATCCTGGTCGCGGTCGGCCTCGCCTGCCTGCAGGTGGTCCTCGACAAGGGCACCGAGGACGACTGGTTCGCGTCGGACTTCATCCTCGTCTTCGCGATCATCTCGGCGATGTCGCTCGTAGCCCTCGTCATCTGGGAGCTGAACCACGACGACCCGATCGTCGACCTTCCGCTCCTGAGGAACAGGAACTTCGCGGCGAGCATGATCGTGATGTTCATCACGGGACTCATCCTCATCAGCACGACGCAGATGCTGCCGCAGTTCCTCCAATCGATCATGGGCTACACCGCCCTGAAGGCGGGCCTGGCGCTGACGGCGGGCGGCTGCGCGACGCTGCTCTTCATGCCGGTCTGCGCGCTCCTGATGAAAAAGATCCAGCCCAGGTACCTGATAGCCTTCGGCCTGCTGGTCGAGGGCCTCGCCTGCCTCTACCTGCGGGGATTCGACACGGACATCAACTTCGGGCACGCGGCGCTTGGGCGCATATTCCAGGGAGCCGGGCTCCCGTTCCTGTTCGTCCCGATAACGACGGTTTCCTACGTGGGCATCCCGCCGGGCAAGAGCAACAATGCCTCCGCGCTCATCAACACGATGCGCAACCTGGGCGGGAGCGTCGGCATATCCATTGCAGTCGGCCTCCTTGCGCACAGGCTGCAGTACCATCACGCGAGGCTCGCGAGCACGGTGACCATCTTCTCCGGCGCGCGCCGGGGAATGGCCTCCCTGGTCGCCTTTGGCAGCGTGCTCGAGAGGCAGGCCGAGATGCTGAGCTACATCGATGTCTTCCTGTTCCTCGCCGTCCTGGCGATGGCCGCCATACCTTTCGTGTTCCTGCTGAAAAACGTGAAACCGGGAGGCGAGCATGCCGCGCCGTAGGAAAGCCGCCGCGGCGTCGATCCTGGCCGCCGCGCTCGCGGGCTGCGCGGTCGGGCCCCGCTATGAAAAGCCGAAGCCCGCCATGCCCGCGGACTTCGGCGAGGTCCGAAGCGGCGGCACGGCGGCGGCTTCCCCGTCCGCGGACGCCGAGAAGCTGCGGGAATGGTGGACGCTGTTCAGGGATCAGGAACTCGGGTCGCTGATCGAGCGCGCCCTGGAGAACAACCGCGACCTGAAGACGGCCGTCTCCCGCGTTCGCCAGGCGCGGGCGGAGCGCCAGATTGCGGCCGGGGCCCTCCTGCCCGAGCTGGACGCCACGGCCGGCTTCAATCGCAGCCTCGGAAGCAAGAACGTGACGATTCCCTTTTCGGCGCTGCAGGGCGCGAGCGCCCCCTCGGGCGGGCAGGCCGGGGGCGGCAGCAACGCCGCCGCCGGGCACGCCTCACGCGCGCCGCAGGCCCGCGATGTCCAGTCGGGGTCCTCCTCCTCGGCGGCGGCGCCACCCGCCGAGACAATACCGCCGGGGGGCCCGGTCTCGCCCTTTGGCGAGGGCGGGCTGCCGGGAGTGACGACAAACCTGTACCAGGCGGGATTCGACGCGGTGTGGGAGCTGGACGTCTTCGGCGGGGAGAAGAGGGCCGTCGAGGCGGCCGACGCCGAGATCGCCGCCCAGGCGGAGGGCGAATACGGGGTCCGCGTGACCCTGCTCGCCGAGGTGGCGACCACCTACATGCAGCTCCGGGAGGAGCAGGCTAGGGAAGCCGTGGCCCGCAGGAACGTCGAATCCCAGGAGAAGACACTCAAGATCTCGCGGGACAAGTTCAACGCGGGCCTCGGCGACGAGGTCGAGGTGGCGCAGGAGTCGGCCGAGCTCAGGGCCGCCGAGACCGCGCTGCCGCCGCTTGCCGCCGCCGAGCGTATATCGCAGCACGCGCTCGCCTTTCTCCTCGGTGAGGAGCCGACGGCGCTTGCCGGCGAGCTTTCGCCGCCCAAGGACCTCCCGGCGCTGCCGCCGGATGTACCCGTCGGTGTCCCATCCGACCTCCTGCTGCGCAGGCCGGACATCCGCCGCGCCGAGCGCGAGCTCGCCGGGGCCTCGGCTGAGATCGGCGTCGCGACCGCCCAGCTCTATCCGCAGTTCAGCCTGACAGGCTCGGTTGGCATAGACAGCAGCGAGCTCAAGCACCTCCCCGAATGGAGCAGCCGCTACTATTCGATAGCGCCGGGCATCAGCTGGCCGATCCTCGACTGGGCGAGGCTCCATGCCGCCGTCCGCGTCCAGAACGAGCTCGAGGCCCAGGCGCTGCTCGCCTACCAGACCGCAGTCTCGCAGGCGCTCAAGGACGTGGAGGACGCCCTGGTCCAGTATGAGTTCGAGCACGACCGCCACGCGGGCCTCGTCGGCGCCGTGGAGGAGGCGCAGCGCGCCCGGGAAGTGACGGCGCAGATCTATTCGCAGGGGCTCGCCGACCAGACCGCAACGCTCCAGGCCGAGAGGGCCGTCTTCCAGGCCGAGGACAACCTGGCCCAGAGCGAGGGAAGCCTGCGCATGGACCTCGTCGCCCTCTACAAGGCGCTCGGCGGCGGGTGGCGGGTGCACGGGTAGCGGCTGCCGGCGCCCGGGGATCCTGACGATCATTTCGATCGCGCGGCATCCCTAGGCCGCCATTCTTCCGCAGCAACATGGCGTCCCTGCGGTTTTTGGCGTACCCTCGCGATGCCTATGAGAAAATTGCTCCCGACCCTCCTTGCGCTGTTCCTGGCGGTCACCTGGTTCGTCACGGCGACTTTTGCGCACCTGGAGGGTTTTGGGAGCTGGTGCTGGACCGTGGTCCCGATCCTCCTTACCGCGAGTTTCATCCCGACCACGATGCTGAGCCAGCGAATGCGTTCCCCGCGCCTGAGGGCGTTGAACGTCATTTCCGGGATATCCATCGGGTTCCTGACCTATTTCCTGGCCGCCGCCCTCGGCTGCTGGGTCGCGATCGGGGTCTCGCGGCTGGCCGGCATTCCCATCCCGCGCGGGACGGTCGCCTCCGTCGCCTACGGGGCCGCGGCGCTCGTCGGGACGTTCGCGCTCTTCTCCGGGTACTGGCTCCGGGTGACCCGCATTTCGGTCCGGCTTCCCCAGCTGCCGGCGTTCTGGCACGGCAGGACGATCGCCCTCGTGAGCGACATCCATCTCGGCAACTTCAGGGGGACCGCATTTTCCAGGCGCGTCGTCGCGCGGATCCTCGGCCTCCGGCCGGAATGCATCCTCGTCGCGGGCGACTTTTTCGATGGCGTCAAGATTGACGTGGGAAGGGCGGTCGGGCCTTGGTCGGAGCTCTCCGCGCCGTCAGGCGTCTTTTTCGTCGGGGGAAACCACGACGACTACGGCGGGAGGAAGGCGTATTTTGACGCGCTGCGGAAGGTGGGGATGACGGTCCTCGACAACGAGAGGGTGGTCGTCCACGGCCTCCAGCTGGTCGGCGTGCACGACAGGGAGACGCACGATCCCAGGGCCTTTGCGTCCGTCCTGGAGAAGTCCGGCCTGGCGGGGGGCTCGGCCAGCATCCTCCTTGCCCACCGGCCCTCGAATCTCTCGGTCCCCGAGGAGGCGGGCATCAGCCTGCAACTCTCCGGCCACACCCACGGCGGGCAATTCTGGCCCTGGACCCTCCTCGCCCGGCGCGTGCACGGGAAATTCGCCTATGGGCTCAACCGGCATGGGAAGATGCTGGTCTACACGAGCAGCGGGGCAGGCACGTGGGGTCCCCCGTTCCGCCTGGGAACGCGCTCCGAGATCGTGCTGATTCGCCTGGAGGCGGCTTAATATACCGGGCGCCTGCTTGCACTGCGGCTCACGGGGCGCATTGTCGCCGGCGACGACAAGCGCCGTCGCCCTATTCCAAAAACCCGGCGGAAACCCGAAGTGAAAACCATGAAAACTGCCAATTGGACGCTCGGATGCGCCGTCACTCTTGCCGCTGCGGCGCCCATGCTCGCCGAGCCCTCGACGCACGAGCGCCTCATGCGCCTCGCGGAGGCGGCGACCTACAAGAGGGTCGAATTATACCCGATCAGGGGCACCGACCTCGGCCTGACCGGTCACGACGGCGACCTCAATACCCCAAGCGAGCCTGCGCTCGCAGCCTACGTGACGCTCCTGAGGGATTGGAAAGGCCAACTCGATGCCGTCACCGGGTCGGCGGGCCCGGGCATGAGCCTCGTCGACCGCGACGACGCGATGCTGCTCCGGGCGAGGCTCGACTCGGAGCTGAACGAACTCCTCGTGAGGCAGCCGGACCGCAAGAATTACGCCGGGAGCGCGCTTGAGCTGACTGACGCCATCTTCACGCAGTTCCTCACGCTGCCGATAGTGGGCACGGACGGGGCCAGCCAGGCGGACCTGGACAAGGCGTGGGACGACATAACCTCCCGCCTCTCCAAGGGGCCCGCATACATCGCCGCGGGCCAGGCGCTCGTGACCCAGCCCGGCCGGCTGTTTGGGATCGTGGGGAGCAAGAGCCTGGCGGGGGTGCCCGATTTCCTCCAGGGCGCGCTCACCGACGCCGCCAAGGCGCAGCTGGCCGGCCGGCCGGCCGCGCTCGGCCGCTTCATCGCAGCCCGCGACGCCCTGTCCGCGGCAGTCGCGCAGACCAAGGCCTACATTGATGCGCATGCGTCGTCATGGCCCGAGAACTTCGCGATAGGCAAGGCGGCGTACAACCAGATGCTGCATGAGGAGGAGCTCCTCCCGTTTGACGACGTGGACCTCGAGCACATGGCGCGCGACGAGCTGGCCCACGGTTGGGCGGAGGAGGGCTGGCTGACCGCACTGTCGGCCAGCAGGGGGACCCCCTTCGGGCCTGCCACCGGCGGCGGCATCGCGCCGGGCGGCCCGGCCCTGGTCGGCTACTACCGCGACCGAATCGGCGAACTGACGAAGTTCGTCGAGGACCAGGGCATAGTCACGGTGCCCGCGTGGTTCGGCTCCATGGAGATAGTCGAGACCCCCGCCTTCCTGCAGCCGGTGTCCCCGGGCGCGTCCATGAACCCGCCGAGGGTGTTCTCGAAATCCACGACCGGGTTCTACTTCATCACGCCGCCGCGCTCCCTTGTCGACGCGGCCGCCAGGCTGGACATGAACGAGGACTTCGACCGCGACCGCATCTGGTCGACGGCGGCCCATGAGGCCATGCCCGGGCATTTCTTCCAGCTCTCGATCGCGAGGCGCCATCCCGACTTCATACGCAGGACCGGGCGCAGCGGCGTCTTCCAGGAGGGATGGGCCTTCTACGGTGAGGAGATGTTCGTCAGGCTGGGGCTGTACGGCGACGACATCGACCCGCGCCTGTTCACAGCGCGCTGGGAGCGGGTCCGCGGCGCGCGGGCCACGGTTGACCCGAAGCTGGCCTCCGGCGAGTGGACAGTGGCGCAGGCGGTCGATTTCTTCGTGGCCAACTCAGGCTTTACCCGGGAGGCGTCCGAGGCGGCGGTCGCCGGGATCGCCCTCGAGCCCGGCTTCGTCATCGCCTACACGGCGGGCCGGCTCCAACTTGAGACCCTGCTCGGCGACTACATGAAGCAGATGGGGCCCCGCGGCTCGCTTCACGACTTCCACGATCGCCTGCTCTCGTACGGCTCGGTGCCGTTCGCCGCCATCGCCCCCGAGCTGCTGGCCGATCTTGACAAGCCGGCGGCCGCCGTTCGGGCCGCCGCGAATTACTAGGGGGGATTGCCGGGCGCAGGACGGGCCCACGCTAGTGGGACTCGGAGAACCTCGTGATCGAGTGCCACTCCAGCACCTCGCGCAGCAGCACACGCTCCGTCCGCAGGACAAGCCGCTCCAGGCTGTTCCACGTCTGGCAGAAGGTGATCTGCGTGCGGCTGTCCTCCAGCATCGAGCGCATCTCCCGGTAGCGCGCCACCCGCCGCTGCAGGTCGTTGATTGAGATCAGCGAGATGAGCGACGCCGCCACGACCGGCAGGGCGATCGGCAGGAAATAGAAGATGGTGCTCTGGATCCACTCCGATACCTCCACGTCGATCGTGTCCGCGAGCGCGTAGGCCGCGGTGCAGATGAGGGCGAGTATCGTCGCTATCCAGAAGCCGGCCTTCAGCCGGTTGAAGAGGGGCAGCGCGCGACCCTCCTGCCGCTCATAGTAGGAGATCTGGTCGTGTATGCGCTTCTCTAGGTAGATCCGCTTGAATTCCTCCATCGACGCCTGACGGGCGGCTGTGGAGCGGCTGTGCAGGATCTGCAGCGAGCGGGTCAGGCCGCGCACGCTCGGCAGGTCCAGTTCCTGGAAGAGCGGCACGGTCCGCGGCAGCCCCCAGGTGGCCAGGGCGGAGCGGCAGAATTCGGCCGCCAGCCGGCAGCGCACCCAGCTGTCATGGGAGTGCGCGTGCCGGCGGAGCACGATCGCGACCCCCAGCGCCGCAGCCAGGCATGTCAACTTGGCCCATGGCATCGCGAGGTAGTGCAGGCCAAAGGCCAGGGCGGCGGCCGCGATCAGGGTCGCAGCCACGTGGAGGAGGACAGTCGAAGCTATCAGCCGGCGGAACTGGGGCGCGCCCTTGCTCGCGGCGTAGTCGCACTTCTGCTGGAAGTTGAAGATGGCGTCGGGGGCGTTGAAGGGGTTCCCCTCCAGGCGCGCTGCCGTGTCGGGCAGGTGGTTCAGGTTGGCGAGGTTCAAGTCGCCGCGCTCGATCTTGCCCCAGTTTTCCTTCCGCGCCGCGAATGTCGCGGCGTCGATGATCAGGAGCGGCTTGCCGATGGACTTCGCATACTCGATCACGTCGGCGGTGCCTCCCCTGCCGCGGGCCGGCTCGCCGTCCCACACCGCGACGAGCACGTCGGAGCCGTTGACGGTCTCCATGCCGCAGTCGAGGTAGGCGTCCTCCCGCGACCCGCTCTCGGCGATGACCTGCACGTTCTCGGCCTGCCCCAGCGCTTTCTCCACCTCCTGCCATTCCGCCTCGGAGAAATCCTGGGAAAATGCGGCGCGGGGCATCGGGAGGACGGCATACCAGGACATCCCGAGGGCCCGGGCCCGCTCGGCAAACATCTGGTCGCCCCCCGTGGCAACTGAGGAAAGAGCGACCCACTCGCCGTCCGTCTCCTTGCGCAGCAACTCGAGGGCCCTCGTCACCGCGCTCGCGGCCGAGGCGGGATCGTGCAGCTGCCTGTGCCCGGAGAAACCCACGACGTGAAAAAGGGGCAGCTGGGAGCTGTTCGACATCCGGCGCAAGGTTGCCTGGCCTCCCGGCTTTGCCAAGCCTCATGCCGCGCGGGCCATGAGAAACCGCCGGGCGGCCACGGGGAAATTTCCGGCGGGGCGGTCGCCGGGCGCGCCGCGCCGCCAACCCTGTGAGGGTGCGTGAATCCCCAAACCGCGAGGCCCCGCCCGCTTCTTTAAGCTGGCCCGGGCCGGGACGCAGTTCCAGTCCGGTGCTGTCCATGGCAAGCCCTGCACCCAACTCGGGCCGGAGCCCGGCCCCCGGCTCCGTCTTCCTTAGCTATGCCTCGCAGGACGCGGAGGCCGCGCGCAGAATCTGCGACGCGCTTCACGCGTCCGGCATCGAGGTCTGGCTCGACCAGAGCGAGCTGAAGGGAGGCGACGCCTGGGACGCCAGCATCCGCAAGCAGATCAGCGAATGTGCGCTGTTCGTACCGATTGTCTCGGAGCACACGCAGAGAAGGCTCGAGGGCTACTTCCGGCTCGAGTGGCGGCTCGCCGACACGCGCACGCACCGGATGGCCAAGGGCAAGCCCTTCCTGCTCCCAATCGTCGTCGACGACACCAGGGACTCGGAGGCGCACGTGCCGGACTCTTTTCTCGAGGTCCAGTGGATGAGGCTTCCGGGAGGCCAGGCGGGAGACGCCCTGGTGGCGCGGGTCAGGCATCTGCTCGATCCCGGGGCCGCCGGGGATAGCTCGCCGCGCCCGCAGTGGCGCTCGTTCTCCTCGCCGGCTGGCTCGTCCTTCGGCGGGCGGCGCCCGAGCGGCCCGCCCGCGCCGAGGAGAAGGCCCTTGCCGTCCTGCCATTCACGAACATGAGCGACAGCACGGAGAACGCCTATTTTGCAGACGGCGTCCAGGAGGACATCCTCACCGGCCTCGCCTCGATCGGCGACCTGAGCGTCATTTCCCGGACTTCCGTCATGAGCTACCGGGACACGACAAAGCCGATCGAGGAGATCGGGAGGGAACTGGGGGGCATGATTTCGGGAAGCAGGCTTACACAAGAGCCCCCCCGACAACCAGCCTTCAAACACCGCGCTTTAACGACCCGCCGGTCGGCCTCAATCATTCCATCCGGTCCATAGATCCTCATCTGCGGGGCGAACGGGAGGTCGTACTGATTCGCGACCGGCGACCCCCAGTCGACGCCCTTTGCGCCGGGCCTCACTGTGCAGGCAACGTGAATGGCACGCTGAAAAGGCAAACGCGTGGTGCTCCCGAGGGCGAGCGTTCACCCTTCGGTCACATCACTTCACCACGTTGTTTCGGCGGCGCGCACCAAAATGATTTTCAGATGCCGAAGGTGCTCTCAGTTCTGGGGCCGCATGACACCACCAAATACCCCAAGTCGGACTACCTACCCGATATATATCTGCACCTGGCTGCTGACGGCCTTTCTTGTCCTTGGTACTTCTGGACGAGTCCGCGCGCAGGGCTGCGTCGCCATCCACGGCTCAGGCATTTCTTCCGGAGAAGATGCAGCAACCGATTCCAGCAACAACATGAACATCATAGGATCGCCGGGCTGCGACCCGTGGGCGATGTCGATTGACTACCGGTATTTCAATTCGCTCCATGATTACGTCGGCAGGACGGAGAACGCGCGAATCGGAACAGGGGTTTTCAACAAGTCGAACTTCACGGATTTTGGGCTGACCTATCTGATCGACCCCCGCTGGAGCGTCACGATCGAGCTTCCGTTTGTGATCAACGATCGCTCACAGGAGACGAACGGCCTGCGCTACCATACCGACGCGGTTGGCATCGGCGACACCTCGATCGAGGGCAACTTCTGGGTATTTGATCCCCTGAAGCATCCCAAGGGTAACATCCTGCTTGGCCTGGGGATGTCCATGCCCACCGGGAACGACCGTGCTATGGGCACCTTTCTATCGTACAACAAGACCGACAAAGTGTATGTGGCCACGGAGGAACCCGTTGACCAGTCGATCCAGCCGGGCACCGGAGGATGGGACGGCATCCTCGACCTTTACGTCTACCACCAAGTGGCAGTGACAGGACTGAACGCCTACGGGAGCGCCACCTACCAGTTCGTCCCTTTCCAGAACACCAACGGTGTGCCCACGTACCGCTCGAATCCCTTCGAGGCGATCACCGGGATCACGGACAGCTACCTCTACCGCGCGGGACTCGAATACCTTCTGCTCCCCCGGCAGGGCATATCGGCAAGCTGGGGTTTGCGCATGGAGGGTGTTCCCGTCAAAAATTGGTTTGGTGACAGCGCGGGCTTTCGGCGGCCGGGATACTCCATTGACTGGGAGCCGGGTTTGATTTGGAGCCACAAGACCTACTCCTTCCGGCTCTATGTTCCGTTCTCAATACTGCATGATCGGACACAAAGCCTGGCGGATCAGGAAGACACCGTCCTAACGGGGAAGTACCAGCACGGGGACGCCTTCTTCGCCAACTACGAAATCATCCTGGGCTTTAGCAAGAAGCTCTAGGCCCAAGAGCCAGGGAGTTCCCGGCGTTGGTTTGGATGCCGGGCCAGACTCATCCTTCGGCCACGCGGCAACTTTTTCGAAGAAAAACCATGCATTGGCAGCGTATCATCATCGCGCTCGTGTTCGCTGGATTCATCGCGGTTCCAGAAATGGCGCTGGCTAACGGCGTACACGAAAAGGGTCCGGTGCCCATAGTCATCTCAAACGGCCGGAACGTGAAGCTTGCGGACTACCTCGTGCCCGGCAAGACGACCGTTTTTGATTTTTATAGCGAATATTGTCCAACTTGCCGCGCCCTCGCCCCCAGCCTGAAGAAGCTGCATTCGACCCGTGACGACATTGCCTTGGTGCTCGTGGACATCAACCGGCCTGGCGTGAAGGGAATCGATTGGGATTCCCCGGTCTCACTGCAGTTTGATCTCCC
>Ga0182015_10005913_pt1 | contig 12498 bp, 8 predicted proteins | sample 712P3MmetaG_FD_120478 | JGI IMG/M metagenome (GOLD analysis project Ga0182015, IMG submission 120478) | Permafrost microbial communities from Stordalen Mire, Sweden - 712P3M metaG | ecosystem: Environmental > Terrestrial > Soil > Wetlands > Permafrost | place: Sweden: Stordalen | collected...
CCCGGCGAGCCCGTTCGGCGGCTACCGCGAGTCCGGCTTCGGGCGGGAGGGCGGCAGGCACGGCCTGGCCGCGTACCTCGATGCCTGACAAGAACGGGGCGAAGCGGCCGGCCGTGGCGAAGCCGGCCGCGGCGAAGCCCGCCGGGGCAGCCGCAGCGAAGTCAGCCGCAGCGAAGCCGGGCAGCGCGCGGCGCGGCGCGAGCGCTGCCGCGGCCAGGCCCGCCGTGCGCCCGGATGCCGTGCAGCCGGATGCCGTGCAGCCGGACGCCGCGCGGCCGGACGCTGGCCGGCCGGAACGGCTCGACGTCAGGAAGACCTACAAGCTGTTCATCGGCGGGGCTTTCCCGCGGTCGGAGTCCGACCGGTCATACCCGGTGACCGGGGCAGATGGCACGCTGCTGGCACACGCCGCGCGGGCCTCGCGCAAGGACGCCAGGGATGCGGTGACGGTGGCACGAGCCGCGTTCGGCAAGTGGTCCGGCGCGACTGCCTACAACCGCGGCCAGGTTCTTTACCGTGTCGCCGAGTTGATGGAGGGCCGCGCTGCGCAGTTCGCCGAGTGCTGCGTTGATGCTGAGGGTCTTTCCGCCGCCGCGGCCCGGCGGGCTGTTGCCGCGGCCATCGACCGGTGGGTCTGGTACGCGGGCTGGCCGGACAAGGTCGCGCAGATAGCGGGCTCGGCCAACCCGGTCGCCGGGCCGTACTTCAACTTCAGCGTGCCGGAGCCAACCGGCGTGGTCGCGGTCGTCGGGCCGGCCAGGTCCAGCCTGCTCGGCCTGGTCAGCGTCCTCGCGCCGGTGATCGCGACCGGCAACACGGCGGTGCTGGTGGCCAGCGAGGCATTCCCGCTGCCGGCGGTCACGCTCGCCGAGGTGCTGGCCACCTCGGACGTGCCGGGCGGGGTCGTCAACGTGCTTACCGGCGCGGTGGCGGAACTCGCGCCGGTGCTGGCCGGCCACATGGATGTCAACGCGATCGACCTGACCGGCGTCGAGCCGGCCGGCCGCGGCGAGCTTGAGCGGCTAGCCGCGGGCAATATCAAGCGGGTGTTCGCGGCCGACGAGGACTGGGCCGCGCCGCCCGCCCCCCGCCGGATGCTGGCGTTCCTCGAAACCAAGACAGTCTGGCATCCAGTCGGCATCTAGCCCCCGCCAGGTGGTGGATCCGCCAGGTGGGTGGTGGATCTGGTAGGTGGTGGATCCGGCAAGCGATCACCTTTGATGGTGGTTGGTCCGGGGATTCACCCCCTACCGCACCGACCCCCTACCGCGGGAGGGGGAGCCGGAGTGCGCGGAGGTCGCGGCGGAGAAGCTGCGCCGAGGTGTACTGCACCGCGACGATGCCCAGTGCCCGGGCCGCCCGGACATTGCCGGCCACGTCGTCCACGAACACCGTCGCCGCTGGCTCAAGCCCGTAACGCTGGAGCAGGATCTCGAAGATCCGCCGGTCCGGCTTGGCCACGCGCTCGATGCCGGAGATGACGTGTCCGTCGAACCACTCCATGAAGGGGAACCGTGCCCGCCGGAGAAGGAACGTGTCCGGCTCCATGTTGCTCAGCGCATAACAGGGGATACCAGCTGCCGTCAGCTCACCCAGTACGGCGACGGTGGCGTCGATCTGGCCGGCCACCATCTCCTCGCCGCGCTCAGCCCAGGCCATGATCATTTCCTCGTGGCCGGGGTACTGCGCGGCGAGGCGGCGGCAGGACTGCATGCTGTCGCCGCCGAGGTCATGCGCGCTATGCCAGGCCATGGTGCAGATCCGGGCGAGGAAGTCCTCCATCTCGTCAGGATCGGCGAAGAGTTGCCGGTAAAGATGACGCGGATCCCAGTCGATCAGCACCCCGCCGAGGTCGAAGACCACGGTGTCTACCGGCTGGCCGGACATGCACATGACGCTAACATCCGGCGGAGCGGCGCCATCACAGGCACAGCGGAGGCCTCAGGGGACGTAAAGCAGGACCGTGTCGGCAATGCACGCCGGGCGCTTTTGCCCCTCCACCTCGACGATCACCCGGGCATAAGCGAGCTTCCCGAGCCCGGTTTCCCTGATGTCACGCAGCGTCACGCCCGCTCGCACCCGAGCGCCGGCTCGCACCGGGCTCGGGAAGCGCACCCTGTCCAGCCCGGCGTTGACGCACGTCGTGAGGCCGTCGATGCTGACGATCTCGGACATGAAGACCGGAAGCAGCGCGAGCGTCAGGTAGCCGTGCGCAATCGTGGCGCCGAACGGTCCCCGTGCCGCGCGCTCCTGGTCGACGTGGATCCACTGCTGATCGCCGGTGGCGTCCGCGAACATGCTGATCTGCGCCTGCGGCACCTCATGCCATTCGCTGTTACCCAGGTGCTGGCCCTTGGCGGCGGCGAACTCGTCGAGGCTGCTGAATCTGCGCACATCTGATCATCGAACACCGTTGCGGGAGCGCGCCAGTTCCGTTGTGTCCGCGGTGAGCTTGAGCGGCTCGCGGCGCGCTCCATCAAGCGGGTGTTCGCAGCCGACGAGGACTGGGCCGCGCCGCCCGGCCGGCGCCGGATGCTGGCGTTCACCGAAACCAAGACAGTCTGGCATCCAGTCGGGATCTAGCCCGCCGCCGTCCCTGACCCTCGCGTCCAGCCGCCCGGCCGCCGCCCGGCTGCCCGGCCGGCGGCCGGGCGGGGTTGGCCGCCGCACTGCCGCATGCCTCGATGGAGTTAGCGGTTAGGTTCTGTCCGGCCGGCGCCGGACTTTTCCTAACCGCTAACTGATGCGGCATTGAAGATGATTCGCGTGTGACTGGCGGGGCTTATCTTGCGGCGCATGGAGTGGCCCAGGCACGGGTCGCGGCGTGCACGCTCAGATCTAGTGCCCGGATGGCCGGGTGCTAGATCTCGCCGAAGAGCCGGTCGCCGGCGTCGCCGAGGCCGGGCACGATGTAGCCAAGCTCGTTCAGCCCGTGGTCCATGCCCGCGGTCACCACCCGCACGGGCACCGGCGCGTCCGAGGGGAAGGCCTCCGCAAGCCGGGCGGCGCCCTCCGGCGCGGCCAGCAGGCAGATGGCCGTCACGGCTGCCGCCCCGCGCGAGACGAGCATGCTGATCACCGTCTCCAGCGTCCCGCCGGTCGCCAGCATCGGGTCGAGCACGAACGCCTCCCGGCCGGTCAGGTCGGCGGGCAGCCTGGCCGCGTAGGTAGACGCGACGAGCGTCTGGTCGTCGCGGGCGAGCCCGACGAATCCGACCTCGGCCGTGGGCAGCAGCCTCGACATCCCGTCCAGCATCCCGATGCCGGCCCGCAGCACCGGCACCACCAGCGGCACCGGCCTGGCCAGCCGGACGCCATCCGCCTGGCCGATGGGGGTCTGCACCTGGACCCGTTCTACCCGGATGTGCCTTGTCGCCTCGTACGCGAGCAGCGTCACCAGCTCGTCGCTGAGCAGGCGGAACGCGGGTGACTGCGTGCGCACGTCGCGCAGGGCGGTGAGCTTGTGCGCGACCAGCGGATGGTCAACTACGAGCGTCTGCATGATCCGTATTCTGGCAGCCTGACCGCGCTGGCGCTGGCGCGGCGCGGACGATCCTGCGGCCGGGCACGTGATCAGGCTCCACTGACGGTCGCGGCCGTCTCGCTGACCAGGCCATCGGAGATCCGCAGCTGCCGGTCGGCAATGGCCAGCACTGCCTTGTCGTGCGTGGCGACAAGCACAGTGACGCCCTCGCTGTCGGACAGTGCCCGCAGCAGTCGCATGATCTGCCGGGCGTTCTGCGAGTCGAGCTGTCCGGTGGGCTCATCCGCGATGAGCAGCCGTGGCCTGTTCGCCAGTGCCCGGGCGATGGCCACCCGCTGCTGCTGGCCGCCGGAGAGTTCATAAGCCCGCTGGTGCGCGTGCTCGCCCAGGCCGACCATGCGCAGCAGCAGCATCGCCCGCTCGTCCCGCTGCGCGGGATCGGTCCTGGTCAGGCGCATCGGAACAGCCACGTTTTCCGCGGCCGTCAGGATCGGGATCAGCGCGTAGGACTGGAAGACGAACGCTAGCGTCTCCCGGCGTAGCCGGGCCAGTTCGTCGGAGTTCAGGCTGGTCACCTCGGTGCCGCCGATCACGACCGTGCCCGAGTCCGGCCGGTCCAGGCCGCCGATGATGTTCAGCAGCGTGGTCTTGCCCGATCCGGACCGGCCCTCCAGCGCGGCGAGCTCGCCCGGCGCGATATCGAACGAGGTGCCGCGCAGCGCCCGGACGGCTGACCTGCCGCTGCCGTATGTCCGGACTACCGAGCGGACGGCGACCATGGCCTGCTGACTGGCGGGACCGTCGTGCACTGTGGTCACGTTTCCTCCTGCCGCCGGGCGGGCGCGCCGTGAGCGCCGCGGCGGTGCGTGCCGCGACGGCGCGTGCCCCCGTCGTTGTCGCCGCCACCATCGTGCGCGCCGCCAGCCAGGCTGCCGCCGTCGTGCGCGCCGCCAGCGAGGCTGCCGCCGTCGTGCGCGCCCCCGTCGTTGTCGCCGCCACCATCGTGCGCGCCGCCACTCAAGCTGCTGCCGTCGTGCGCGCCGCCAGCCTGGCCGCCGCCACCCAGGCTCCGGCTGGCACCGCCAGCCTGGCCGCTGCCGCCATCATGACCGTCCCCGCCAGCTCCGCCGCTGTCCGCGGCCGCGATCTGCGCGCCGGGCCACACCGCGATGTGATCAGCCTCCAGCGCGAGCCGCACCCGGTCCCGCATGCCCAGCACGTCGGTGAAGTCACGTGGCAGCTGCAGCCGGCCGGCCCGGTCGAGCACGGCGAACTCCTCGCCGCCGTCGGTCCCGGCGCTCCCGCCGGGATCATCGGCCGCGCCGCCGCCCGCCGCCTGGTGCTGGCGTAGCACCTCCGTGCTCGTCCGGCCGTCCTGGATCGCGATGGTCCGCTGCACGTGGGCGGAGACCGCGGCGTCATGAGTGACCACGAGCACGGTCACGCCCGACTCCGCGTTGGCGGTGCGCAGTGCGGCGAAGACATGCGCGGCCGTGCCGGTGTCCAATTCGCCGGTCGGCTCGTCGGCCAGCACCACCTGCGGCTGGTTGGCCAGCGCCACCGCGATGGCGACGCACTGCTGCTCGCCGCCGGACATCTGCGCCGGGTACCGGTCGGCGCAGCGCGCCACGCCGAGCAGCCCGAGCAGGTCGGCCGACCTGGCCTGCCGCAGCCCGCGGCGGGTGCCGGCGAACCGCATGGGCAGCGCCACGTTCTCGGCGGCGGTCAGGTAACTGAGCAGGTTGCGCCCGGTCTGCTGCCAGATGAAGCCCACCGTCTGGCGCCGGTAGGCCAGCCGTTCCTTGCCTTTCATCAGCAGCAGGTCGTGCCCGGCCACCAGGACCTGGCCGGCGGTGGGCCGGTCCAGGCCGGACAGGATGTTCAGCAGCGTCGACTTGCCGCTGCCGGAGGCACCGACCAACGCGGTCAGCTCGCCCGGCCAGATGACGAGGTCGAGGCCCTGCAGTGCCTGAACCTCGATTCCCTCGACGGTGTAGATGCGGACCAGCCGGTCGCATGCGATCACCGCGCCCGCGCCGAATCCGTTCTTGCTCCCGGTGTCCGCGGCGGCTGCGTGCTCCAGCTCGGTCAGGGTCTCCCCGGCGGTGCCGGGCTGCCTGCTGACGCCCGTCATTAGTCTTCCCCCTTCCGGAGTTCCTGGCCTATGCTGCCCCGCATCGCGGCGGCGGACTGCCCCAGCGCGGTAACGATGACCAGCACCGCGGTCCCGACGGCCGCGGCAGCCAGCGGCAGCAGCCCGGGCCGCACCGTCACCGCCGGACCGGAGCCGACGAAGATGGCGAGGTTCAGCGCGGGGCCCACGGCCACCGGCAGGGCCAGCGCCGCGAGCAGCCCGCCCGCCACCGCGACGACGAGCAACGGAAGCGCCTCCAGCACGGCGACCGTCCTGGCCTGGCGGCTCCGCAAGCCGAGGGTGGTCAGGGTGACGAGCAGCCGCTTACGGGAGTCGGCGGACAGCGCAAAGCCGAGCACTACCGCGGCCACCGCCAGCAGTGCCGCGGCAGCCAGGCACAGCTCGAAGATCCGGGTGGCCCCGCTCGCCAGCGGGCTCGCGGCGACGTCGCCGCGGAGCACGTCGGCGCGCAGCGTCAGCGTCCCGCCGGGGACGGTGTGGTGCACGAGCGCCTGCAGGGCCGCCGGGTCCAGTCCTGAGCCCGTCAGCAGTGCCTTGTTGACCGGCCATGGCCCGTCGTCGCGGTTCGCCGCCCAGGCGGGAATCAGCATGAAGGAGCCGGCCGGGACGGCGGGCGTGGCGGGCAGCACCCCAACCACCCGGACCCGCAGCGGCCGGTCGACTTCGGTCTGCAGCGTGCCGGTCTTGCCGGACAGGTGCGCCAGGTCTGGCGAGACGAGCACCGGAATGGCGGCCGACGCGGGCTGCCCGCGGTCGGCGAGCAGCGACGGCGCGAAGGAGCCCAGCGGGGTGGCGGCGCTGAGTGCCGCGTACGGCACCGGGGATGCGTTCACGGCCGTCGTGTTCACCACGCGCCCGCTAATGAGCAGGCGCCCGGCCTCGTTCGACACCGTCACCGCATGCTGCACCCCGGTCGCCCGGGCCAGCTTGCCCGCGGCCACCCCGGTGATCGGATGGATATCGGCGACGGTGACCGACGCGTCGGCGCCGACCTGCCGCCAGGAGCTGGCCACCCGCGCGCTGTCCACGGTTGACGCGACCATACCGCCGAAACCGGCCAGCGCCATGGCCAGGATCAGCGCGAGCGCGGGCAGCAGTGCCGTCGACGCGGAACGCGCTGCCCGGGCCAGACCAAGGTAAATGGCGGCGCCGCGGCGGTGCGTGGTGAGGCCCAGCAGCAGCCGGAGCGGCGGCGGATAGCAGCGAATGGCGACCAGCGCCGCGAGCAGCGCGACGAGCAGCGGGCCTGCCCCGGTCACCAGGTTCACGCCGCTGGCGCCGCCCGGCGCGCGGTAACGCAGGGCCGCCGCGACGCCCACGGTGAGCACAACGGCGGACAGCTCGGCGACGGTGCGCCGCGAGGACCGGCGGGGGATTGTCACGTCGGCTCGCGCTGCGCGGCGGGACTGCGCGCTGTCCCGGTGCGCGATCATGGCGAGCAGCGGCGGAACGCCCAGTGCGGCGGCCCCGAGCAGCGCCGTCGTTTCCCACGAAGCTGCAACGCTGCCCCCGGGGCTGACCGCTACCGCCGCGGCAATCCCGGCGGCCAGTGAGACAACGAGCAGCGGGCCCGTATCCGCGAGGATGCGCAGCGCCAGGCCCGGCAGCGAACTGCCCCGCGCGCGCAGCGCGGCGAGTTCCTCGTCCCGCCGTTCGACGATGAGGCGGGAGGCCAGCAGGATCAGCACCATGCCGATCAGGAAAAGTCCCGTGATCATCAGCGAGAGGACCTGATCGGCGGCGGCCTGCTGGGCCGGGAAGGACGCCAGTACGGCCTGCGGGTTGCCGACGATCGCCAGCGGTAGCGGATACCCCACTCCAGCCGTGCTCGCGAGCAGGTTGACATTCAGGCTGTGCAGCGCGGCTACCGCCTGCGGTACCTGGCTCGCGGTCAGCGAGCTCAGCCGGAGCGGCAGATCCCACAGCAGGCTGAGCTGCTGCCCGGGGAAGAGGGAAGGCAGCGCTGCAAGCTCGCGCGGTCCGATGAGCACGCCGCCCGCCCAGAACGGGCCCGGATAGCTCGACGAGAACGCGTCTTGCAGCGCTGGGAACTCAAGGAACGAGTCATACGCCCAGAAGGCCGATGACGGACTGACCGGCCGCATCACCCCGGTCACGTGCAGGACGGCGGCCGGCGGCCCGGTCGCGTGCTGCGCGAGAAGCCCGCTACTGTTCAGCGGCTGCGGGCCGGTCAGTATGTCGGAGCCAGGATGCAGCCCGAACCTGGCTGCGATGGCGGTCGAGACGGCTACATCGAGGACGGGGACCCGCCGTCCGCGCACCGTGGCGGTGGAGAAACGGTTCGGCAGGGCTCCCGCGGTCAGCCGGAGATGGCCGCGGGTCGGACTCCGGTAGACGAGCTCCAGCTGCGGGTCCTTGACTCCCGGGCGGGCGGTGGCGGCTGGATTCAGCACGGTGATGTTAGGAGTGGTAACGCCGGTCCATGCAGTGCCGGGCATTGTAGATAGCGGCGGCCGGAGCCCGCCCCGCAGCACCGCAATGGTGGCCGTCAGCTTGGCGGGCGGCGGATAGCTGCCGCGGCCGGCCTTGCCGGTGGTCACCCATCCGCTGGTGACGCTGATCGAGCGGGCCACGGCCGGCGCGGCGGCCAGCGTCTGCCGCAGGGTCCGGGTCTGAAACACCTCCAGGATGCGCGGGGCGGCTGCCGCGAGGAAGCAGGTCACCAGCAGCACGGCCGCGAGCACGCGGGTCGGCCGCGGGGCCGCGCCCCCGGCCAGCAGCCTTCTGGCGGTCCTCATTCCTGCGCTCCCTGGCGCAGCACCGCGACGGTGTCACTCGCTCTCCCGGTGAGTGGCGCCACGATGACCGGGAAGGCCGCGATGATGGCTGCCATGGCCACCGCTACCGGCCACGGAACTTCCACGATGACCGGCACTGGGGAAGCGCCGCCGGTGGGCGTGAGGGTCAGTGCCGGGACGATCAGGTGCGCAAGTACCACCCCGAGTGCCAGCCCGGCGGCTGCACTGGGCACCGCCAGCAGGATCTGCTCGGTGCGCAGCATCCTGGTCAGCTGCCTGCGCGGCATCCCGAGCGCGTCGAGCAGCGCCAGCTCGGGCCGCCGTTCCCGGGCGGCGGCCGCGCCCACGGCGAAGCCCGCGATGGCCAGGATCACGGCGGCCGCGGCGATGGCAATCAGCGCCAGCCGGACGTCCGCGTCAAACGGGTTCGCGGTGATCGCCGCCGCCACGGCAGTCCGGCTGATCGCCTGCAGGCCGGTCGCGATGCCGCTGAAGTCGGGCGCGCGGGCGGCCCGCAGCCACCACTGGGTGGCCGGCAACGGCAGCGCGCCGGACGCCAGCAGCGTCTGCTGCAGCGGTTCCTCGTCGAGGATCAGGCCGCCGCCGGCCGCGGGAATGGTCGGGAAGGCCGACACGGATGCGACGACCCGCATCTTCACCGGCGCGTTGTTGACCGGGAGGCTGACCACGGAACCGACATGCTGCTGGGTGGCGGCGAGGAACGCGGTTGTCGCTATCGCCGGAATGGCGGGCGATGCCCGCAGCCAGGTGATCTCGGCTGAGTGGTTGCCCTGCGGGGTGCCGTTCGGCCCGGCGGGGAACCTGGTCGTCGCGGCGGGCAGCGCGTTTCTGACCGGGAGCGCGGCCGCCGGGAACGGTCCGCTGCCGGCCGCAGTGGCCCGGATCGGGCCGATGCGCAGGACGCCGGATTGCCGCCGCGAGGGCGGGATGAAGCCGACCTGGACGCCTGCCAGCCGGAGCGGATAGGCGGCGTGTCCGCCGGACGCGACGTCGGCGATGAGCGTGTGCGGCCGCCCGTCTGCAGGCAGCGCGCCGGCATCGGCGAGGTAGTAGAGTCCCGCGGCGTCCCGGATCTGCAGCTTCAGGTCCGGCGAGCCGAGGCCGATTCCCCGGGTCAGCGTCGCGGTGACCGCGACCCGCTCCGGCCGGCCGGGCAGCACCGTGCCGGGCAGTACCGCCGAGACGCCGCCCGGCGCCGCTGCGCCCGGCGCCGCTACCGGGGTGATCTGCTTGCTGAGCTCGGTGAGCGGCTGCTTCGCCAGGTCGGCCCGCAGCAGCACGGTGGACGCGGCCTTGGCGCCGTCCAGGCCGAGCATGGTGACGGTCGTCACGCCGTCGCTGAGCGTGGCTGTGGCCTGCACCACCGGCATGATGCTGCTCGCGCCCTTCAGCCCGCTCAGCCGGCCCGCCTCGCCCGGCGGCAGCGCGCCGTACGGCAGGTCGACCCGGTAGTCCGAGCCGGTGGTGAAGGTGGCCAGGTCGCGGGCCGTCTGCTGGCTGGTCTGGTACTGGCTGACCGCGAGCACCGCGGTGGCCAGCGAGATCACCGTGATCAGCAGCGGCCCGGCGTGCCGCAGCGGACGGCGCCCGATGGACCAGGAGGCGAGCGGGAGGACGATCCGGCGGCCCTTCGCCGCGCTGCGGTCGGCCAGCCGGGCGGCGAGCGGCAGTGTCCGCAGGATCAGCACGCTGCAGGCAGGCGCGGCCAGCACGGGCGCGGCGACCAGCACGGGGTCGAGGCTGAGCTGGCCGCCGGCGCCGACGGTCAGCGCGACGCTCGTGTGCGCGAGTTCCCAGCAGGCCGCGGCCGCGAGGGCGACGAGCGCCAGGTCGGCGCCCGCCCGGCTGGCCGCGCCCACGGCGCGCTGCCTGCCGCGCATGGTGGCGACCCCGATCGGGGAGACGGCGGCGCGGACCGAGGGGAACAGCAGGACGGGAAGGCTGACCGCGGCGATCACCAGCGCCAGCAGCCAGATACTCGCCGGGACGCCATGTCCCCCGGCCGGTCCCGCGGCGTTCGCCAGGTGCACCCGGCCGGCCGCCAGCCGCCCGGCGAGCCATATCCCGGCAACCGGCCCGATGAGCACCGCAGGCGCGACGATCAGCGTGCTCTCGGTGGCGCCGAGCCGGACAAGCTGGCGTTCCGCGCCTCCCCTGGCGCGCAGCAGCGCGGTCTCCGCCCGCCGCTCGCCGGCCAGCGCGCGTGCCATCAGGGTGAGCGTCGCGGCACTCATCACCAGCAGTTCCAGCAGGCCGATCAGCAGCAGCGCGCGGGAGATGAGCACGGCCGCGGACAGCCGGCTGAGCAGCCCCGGCAGGGGGGATGTCGCTACCGGGTTGCCGGCCGCGTTGGATGCGGTCAGCGCGCCGAGCGCCGAGTTCATCCGCGTGCTCAGTGACTGCAGCCCGGTGGCCGCGATGCTGGCGCTCGACCGGGGTATCGCGACCCAGTCGGCCAGCTGAGCCGACAGCGGCCCGGCCTGCATCATGCTGGCGCTGGTGAACAGCGGGCCGTACGTGGTGAACCCGCCGGCCTGCTGGATCCCCCTCCCGTTCAGCGGATCGAGGTGCCAGTACGGGCCGGCCGGGTCGTCCGGCCGGAAAATGCCGCTGACCCGCAGCGTGACGTCGCGCCGATCGTAGGGGGACCTGAGGGTGAGGGCCTTTCCGGTGGACAGTCCCAGCCGGGCCGCGGCCTGCGCCGAGAGCGCCACCGGCACCGGCTGCCCGGCCGCCGCGGCGGCCGGCCAGCCGCCGCTGATCAGCGTCGCATGCGCGGCAAGGGCGTCGGCGGCGACGACCGTCGCGATCTGCCGCGTGCGTCCGGCGCCGGCCAGCCCGGCCGGCCGGTTCCCGGTCAGCGCGAGCCCGTCTACCCGGAGCGACCCGAACAGGGTGAAGGGGACCGTGCCGAAGGCCCGCCGCAGGTCGCCGCTGATGGCGGCCCGTGCCTGCGGCCGCTGCTGCGCGGACAGCGAGCTGGACAGCGTGACGGCCAGGTTGTCCGGCCTGGCGAGCGCCGACCGGATCGCGCGGGCTGTCTGGGTCTGGGTGAACGACACCAGCGCGGCGATGAAAGTAATGGTCAGCGCGGTGGTGAGGACGCCGGCCGTCAGCGCTGCCCGGGCCGGGCCCATGCGCTTGATCACGAGCGGCATACGCCGGGTCGTCACGCCGCTCCCTTCATACCCTTCTATATCTGCCGGCCGCCCATTTGGTTGCAGGCCGCCAGGCCTGATCATGCGGGCCGCCCGGCTCTGGCCGGCTATCAGCGGGATTCCGTCGCCGGCCGCGGCCCGGCGCACCGCTTTCCCTGGGCAGCGCCGCCGCGCGCTGCCGCCCCGGCGGCAGGCCGGCCGGGGATGGGACAATGGCGTTATGTCCAGGCTAACGACCTTGCCATCCGGGAAGCCCGGCCACCTCGCCGCCGCCCGGTGTTCCGCCCGATGAGCGCGGCCAGCACCACGCCGGGCGCGGACCGCCTCACGGCCACGACTACCCGGCTGGCCGGCGACGGAACCGGCGTCCGCGCCGCGGCCGTCGACCTATTGGCCGCGGCCGGCCGTGACGGCATCCTGTGGCAGCACGAGGGCTTCGGGCTGGCCGGGCGCGGCGTCGCCCTGCGCATCGAGTTGCCCCGCGGTCTCACCGACGCCGCCGCGGTGGCCGGGGTTACCGCCAGCCTGGCCGCCATCCGGCGCGGCGACGACGTGGCCGGGCCGGGCACCGGGGCGGTGGCACTCGGGGCGCTGCCGTTCGCGCGCGAAGCACCCGGGACGCTGGTCGTCCCCCGCGTGGTGGTCGGCCGCCGCGACGGGGAAGCATGGATCACCACCGTGGCCGGCCCCGGGGACGGCCCGTCGGTCGCCCGGCTGGCCGGCCAGATGGCCGCCGATGCCCTCGGCGGGTTCACCGATCCCCGGCCGGCGCCGAGCGAGTTCACCCTGACGGCGATGATGGACCATGACGCCTGGGGCGGGCTGGTGGCCGGCGCAGTCGCCCGCATCGACGCCGGAGCACTGGGCAAGGTAGTCCTGGCCCGGCAGGTCGACGTGACGGCCAATCGCCCGTTCGTCACC
>Ga0182015_10005915_pt1 | contig 12496 bp, 10 predicted proteins | sample 712P3MmetaG_FD_120478 | JGI IMG/M metagenome (GOLD analysis project Ga0182015, IMG submission 120478) | Permafrost microbial communities from Stordalen Mire, Sweden - 712P3M metaG | ecosystem: Environmental > Terrestrial > Soil > Wetlands > Permafrost | place: Sweden: Stordalen | collected...
CTTTACGGTTCGCCGCGGTTTCATATGACCGCCAAATCGAATGGGATCAAATCGCATGTAGGCACTGAATTGTCTGTCGGAGAGACACTGGCGTCGAGATCGTCCTACTACCCGTTGCTAGCGGCGAACCGCGTTGGATATCAGAACCTCTGCCGTCTGGTCACCAAAACAAAACTACGGGCCAATAAGAACAAGCCTACTGCGGCCACACTGGCGGAGTTGGAGGAGCACGCTGAAGGTTTAGTTTGCTTGACCGGGGACGAAGATGGCCCGCTGGCGCTGGCACTAAAGTTGGGAGGCAAAAACGAGGCCCGGCGTCTATTGGACCGGCTTCAATCCATCTTCGGCCGAAAGAATGTCTATGTGGAATTGCAACGTCACTTCCGCCCAGAACAGGAGCACCGAAACCATGCCGCGATTGACCTGGCACGGGAACTAGGCCTGCCAATGCTCGCCAGCAACGGTGTCCGCTATGCGACGCCGGATGACCGGCATTTGCTCGACGCATTGACTTGCATCAAACACAAATGCACGCTCGACGAAGCCGGAGATCGTCTGCAGATCAATTCCCAGCGCCATGTCCGTTCAGGCACGGACATGCTGAAACTTTTCTCCGACCTTCCTGATGCCGTCGCCAATACTTCGGAGTTGGCGTCACGGCTGGAGTTTACCCTCGAAAAGCTAGGCTATGAATTTCCGCATTATCCGGTTCCTGATGGAGAAACCGAGATCAGCTATCTTCGTGTTCAAGTCGCCAAGGGATCCCTCGAGCGCTACCAGCCTGTGACCGACCGGGCGCGCCGACAACTGGAACGGGAACTTAAGCTGATCGAGAAGCTAAAACTGGCGGGCTACTTCCTGATCGTGTGGGACCTGGTGAAGTTCTGCCGCGAAAATCACATCCTCGTCCAGGGAAGAGGCTCGGCCGCCAATAGCGCGGTTTGCTACTCCCTAGGCATCACTGCCGTGGATCCGATTGCGATGGATTTGCTCTTTGAACGGTTCCTTTCTGAAGAGCGCGGGGAATGGCCGGACATCGATCTCGATTTACCAAGCGGCGACGAACGCGAGCGCGTGATCCAGTATATGTACCAACGCTATGGCGAGCGGGGCGCCGCCATGACGGCCAACGTGATTACCTACCGCTCCAAGCTGGCGGCGCGGGAGATGGGCAAGGTTTTGGGTTTTGAACCGGATTCGTTGTCGCGCCTGTCTGCGGTTGCCGGGTCGTGGGAGTGGAAAGGAGCGGACGATACATTCGACGAGTATTTTCGCAAAGCGGGATTTGACCTGAATCATTCCCGCATCGCGTGCTTCCTCGATTTATGTAAACGAGTCATTGATTTGCCGCGCCATCTCGGACAGCACTCGGGCGGAATGGTCATCTCCCAGGGGGCGCTCGATTCGGTGGTGCCGCTTGAGCCCGCATCCATGCCCGGCCGCGTCGTCGTGCAATGGGACAAGGATGATTGCGCTGACCTGGGAATCGTCAAAGTGGACCTGTTGGGTCTGGGAATGATGGCCGCGCTCAAGGAATCGATTGAGTTGGTCGGCGAGCACTATCACGAAAAAGTCGATCTCGCACACCTGCCGCAGGATCAGTCCGACGTGTACGAAACCATCCGCAACGCCGACACGGTTGGCATGTTCCAGATCGAATCCCGCGCGCAGATGGCGTCGTTGCCGCGGAACAGCCCACGACGATTTTATGATTTGGTGGTCCAGGTCGCGCTGATTCGTCCCGGACCGATCGTCGGAGAGATGACCAACCCGTATCTCCGGCGCCGGCAGGGTAAAGAACCGGTGACCTATCCCCATCCGTCGCTTGTGCCGGTTTTGGAAAGAACACTTGGCGTTCCGCTGTTTCAAGAGCAGTTGCTGCGGATGGCCATGATCTGCGGCAACTTCACCGGAGGAGAAGGAGAAGAACTAAGGCGCGCTTTGAGCCACAAGCGATCACAACAGCGTATGCAGGAGATTGAGGCTAAATTGCGCGCGGGCATGACGAAAAACGAAATCCCGCCGGAAGCACAGGACGCGATCGTCAAGTTCGTGTCGTCGTTCGCTCTTTACGGGTTCCCGGAATCGCATTCCGCCAGTTTTGCCCTGCTCGCCTACGCCAGCGCGTATCTAAAAGTTCGTTACCTGGCCGCCTTTACCTGCGCTCTGCTGAATTGCCAGCCGATGGGTTTCTACAATCCCGCGACGCTCGTCAAGGATGCACAGAGGCATGGACTGAAAATTCGGCCGGTGGACATCACTCGATCGAATTGGAATTGCACGCTTGAGAGTGAAGCCGGAGAAATCGTTCTGCGCCTGGGTTTGCGATACGTGCGCGGACTGCGGCAAAGCTTGGCGGAATCCGTGGTCACAAGCCGCAATGCCCGACCTTTTGCCTCCATTGATGATCTGACGGTGCGCGCGCCGCAACTAGCCAAGCCGGATCTGCGGATGTTGGCCGCTATCGGATCGTTGAACGCAATTGCGGCCGATCGCGGAGCCCAATCTCATCGCCGGGGCGCCTTGTGGCAGGTGGAGAAATACGGCTCGCGAGTGCCGCGGCTCCTCGAAGGACTAGTCGAGCAGGACAAGACAGTGCCGCTGAAGCCGATGGAAGTCGAGGAACGGCTGGCGGCGGATTTTCACGGTACCGGCCTAACCGTTGGCCCGCATCCTATGGCCTACCGGCGCGAACGACTGCGGCAAATGGGCATCGTGTCCGCCAGCGAACTCAGGAAGCTTCCGCACAACCGGACGGCTGTGGCCGCGGGTTGTGTCATCACCCGTCAAAGACCTGGAACGGCCAAGGGCCTCATATTTCTGACGCTCGAAGATGAAACCGGGCACGCCAACGTGATCGTGATGCCGGATGTTTACAGCCTTGATCCGATGGTTGTACTGCACGAACGTTTTGTTCAAGTGAAGGGGCGCGTTCAAAATCAGGATGGTGTCGTTCACCTCCGGGCAGAACGAATCTTGCCGCTTTCGGTCAGCGCGGCTGCTACGCAGTCCCACGATTTTCATTGATTCTGGAACTTTCGCCATGTCCAATCGCACCCGATTCGCCACGATGCTGCGCCGAGAGCTAAGTGCTCGAAACGCTGTCTACGCAGCGATTGAGCAAGCCCCGAACGTGACCAGCTACGGCGAACTGCCCGTGATGGTTTATCGGGCATCGCCATGCGGTAAGAAGCATGGCAATTTCATTTCGGCGAGCTACCAAGCACTGGTAAGGCGACCCGGATGGAAAAGAAGATTCGATAAAGTCCACAGCCATGCGGGTCGCGCATTGCCGAAAAGCGATTGCGTGTGGAAGGAGCTCGATTCCTCGATGAGCTCCGACGCCCTGCTGATGAACATATTCTGTTATCCCGGAGTGACGAAAAGAAAAGAGCTTAGTTCGATCCTGGGGACAGAGATCGGCGATCTGCCGGAGTTTGGATTCAAGCCCCATATTCCTCTGACCAGTGGCTTTGTCGAAAGGACGGAAATCGACATGAAACTTGGCTCCGTCTTGTACGAGGCCAAACTCACCGAGGCGGATTTTCAAGTCCAGAGTGCCGCGATCGTCGAGGGTTATCGTGACCTTGTAGAAGTCTTTGAAGTCGGCGAACTGCCGCGCCGTGGCCAGAAATACGTCTCTTATCAACTCTTGCGGAATGTGCTCGCGGCGCACGCCCTTGATTGCTCCTTTTGCCTGCTTCTTGATGCGCGGAGACCGGACTTGATTGAGGACTGGTATGAGATTCTGCGATGCATTAGAACTTCCGAGCTCAGAAGCAGGTGCAGGGTTTCGACCTGGCAGGGACTCGTCCAATTCCTGCCACTTCGCTTGCGGAAGTTTCTGGATCTGAAGTATGGTATCGCGCGCTCTGCAATTACGATTTACTCCGCTCCGGCCGCATTTTGAGTGCTGGGTGAGGTGCCTGGGTGCCGTGTCATTGCGTAGAACATACTTGAGTGTTAGGATGTGTAGCGAACAAAAGGCGAATTTCGTTGAAATTGCCAGGTCGCGATCTGTTGAGAGGCGATCCAACACCCAGTCTTCTCCTCTTGGCGGTCACGGGTGAATCAGTACGGATGAGAGCCATACAATGAACACGGGTCTTCCAGAGGTTCTGTGATGAAGGGTTCGTATGTGGATGGCGCTTCGCAGGCAGGGAGAGGTCTAAACGCGGTGGCTCTGCAAAACGCAGTTCGCTGTGCGGAGTGCGATATGGTCAGCGACAGTCCCCATGATCAGTGTTTGGTATGTGGGAGTCGTTCAGTCTTCAATATCGCTCGCGTGTTTGGCGGGAATCTTCCCAAAGATCGAGCAAGCCTGATTGCCTCTGACTCGCGGGAATTGACGCCGTGCGAAGTGGTCCTGAGTTTTCCGGAACCTCGTCGACTTCATGCGAAGGCGGCCGGTTGAATCGTTTCGCCATCATTTGATTGTGCGAAAAATCATCCATGTCGATATGGATGCGTTCTATGCTTCGGTCGAACAGCGCGACGATCCGAAGCTCCGCGGCAGGCCCGTAATCGTCGCGTGGAAGGGCACCCGCTCGGTCGTCTGCGCCGCTTCGTACGAGGCGAGGGCTTTCGGAGTGCGCTCGGCCATGCCCGCAGTGAGCGCGGAGCGCTTGTGTCCCACTGCAATCTTCGTCGCTCCGGATTTTACCCGCTATCGTGCCGTCTCGAAGGGAGTGCGAGAAATCTTCAAGGCACATACCGACCTGATCGAGCCCCTGTCGCTCGACGAAGCCTACCTTGACGTCACCCAGAACAAGACGGGCATGCCCACTGCAACGCTTGTGGCGCGCACGATCCGGGAGCAGATTCGCCAGGAGCTGAATCTAACTGCCTCGGCGGGAGTGGCCCCCAACAAATTCCTGGCGAAGCTAGCCTCGGACTGGCGCAAACCGGATGGGTTGTTTGTGATCCAGCCCGAGGAGATCGATGCGTTTCTCGTGCCATTGCCCGTTGGCCGGCTGCCCGGCGTCGGCAAGGTTACAGGAGAGAAACTGGCGAAACTTGGAATCCAGACTGTGGGGGATTTAAGAAGGCTGGATCTTTCGGCACTCGAAGGGACTTTCGGCCGCTATGGCGTGCGGTTGCATGAGCTGGCGCGGGGCATTGACGAAAACGAAGTCGTGCCGGATAGACCCACGCAGTCCATCTCCGTCGAGGATACCTTTGAAAGCGACGTTCTCTTGGCGGAGACCGAGACCATGATCCGACGCCTGGCAGAAAAGCTTTGGCTGGCTTCGCGCCAAGAATCGAGAATCGCCCGCACGATTGTACTGAAATTGAAAACAAGCGAGTTCAAGATTCTTACCCGCAGCCAGACTCCGAATTGTTTTCCTTCTTCGTGCGCAGAATTGACGGATGCCGTTCTGAAGCTGCGAGAGCGCGTCGATCTGCGCCCCGAACAACGGTACCGGCTCGCCGGCGTCGGCTTGAGCAACTTTCGGGATCCTCAGGCGACCGCCGCGCAACCCGACCTTTTCGCGTGAGGGTTCAGAACAACGTCGGGATGGCGCTCGAGATTGGAACCTCTCTCCCGCACTCCGGGTCATCGTTGTCGGCGCGGTTGACCCGCGTACTGACGGGATATTTCTTCATCGACCCGGAGTCGAACGGCTTGAGACGATCTGCAACAAGTTCGACACGGGTCATGCCCGGGTCGAGCCACAGTTCGTAATCGTCAGGATGGAGGATCGCGGGCATACGATCGTGGATACCGGCAACCAAGGCATTTGGTTTTGTCGTTAGGATCGTGCAGGTTTCGATGAATTCGCCGGCTGGATCTCGCCAGCGTTCCCATAACCCGGCGAAGGCAAACAGCGAGTCATCTGCCATGCCAAAATTGTAGGGCTGTTTCACTTTGGTCCCCGATTTTTCCCACTCATAGAACCCATCCACGGGGATCAAGCAGCGGCGAAGTTTCATGGCGTCACGGAAGGCTGGCTTGTCGGCAGCAGTCTCCGACATCGCGTTGATGGTCTTGAATCCGATGGACGCGTCTTTGGCCCAGGAAGGAATCAGCCCCCAACGGAGCAGCGCAAAGGTCCGCTTCGGCTCTTTCCTGTCCTGACGGACAACCGGAACCGGCTGCGTTGGCGCAATGTTCCAACGGGGCGCCCATGACACATCTCCGTCGAGACCAAAATGGTCGCGGAGGTAGCGCTCTTTCGCGGTCAGCCGATAACGTCCGCACATGGGGCATCAGTTTAGCATTTTGGATCTCTATTACAGCTGGCTGAAACTGCCACGTTCTCGTTCATCATCCCTGCGGCGGCGCCGAGCGCAGTCTTTCCGCTGCTGCCTGGTCGCGCTGGTGCGGATCGCGAGCCAGCGACTGCTCATCGTCTGTAAGGTGGGCGAGAAATCCGAAGCCCCTGACGCAATCGGCGGTGATTCTCTCCCGGTCAATCACCACGGCGCGGTTGAGGAGCTGGCGGAGGTCGTCCCAGTCGAAGTCCCGGCCGTCCGCGAATTTCTGCATCAGGCGAGCAGGATCGAAAGTATCCCGCGCCTGCCAGAGCTTCAAGACTACAAGCCGGCGAATGAGGGGTTGATTGAGCGGGCGCGTGGCGAACATGCCGAGATCGTAGATGTCGCGCGCCTTGTTCCGTTGATAGCAGGCGCGGATTTTCTCCGCTAGGATCTCGGGCAGTGCAAGACAGAGAATGTGCGCCGGCGCGAAGGGCAGGAACTTGAAATAACCCTGGAATATCTGCGCCTGCCGTTCCGTCGGCAGGGTCGGCGTCTCGCGCCGGCTGATCTGAAGCTTGATCTCGCTCACGCCGCTCGCGTTCCACTCCTGCGCGTAAGTGGGATTGACTCCCCAGGACAAACCATCCTGCGTCTCGTAGTATCCTTCGTCAGGAATGGCGAATTGAATGCCGTAAAAAGGCTGTTCGAAAGCCTCCATCATGGCCAGGATGACTTCCTCGTGATCGTGCTCTTCAATGCCGGTGAAATCGAGATCGGTAGAGAACCGTCCCTGCGTGCCGAGGAACATTCTCCGGAGGCATGTACCTCCTTTGAACGCCAGTCGGTTCAGAATGCCGCGCTCCGACAGCAACTGCAACAGGAAGGTCAGCACCACCTCCTTCTCCGCGATCATCATGTCCCGCAGCCCGGATTCATTCGAATAGCGCTGCACCTGGGGCTGGGTCAGCATCATTAGTCTTCTTTCCTGACGGGCTTTTTCCGGCCTATTCCTGCGCTGCCGTGCAGTTCTTCGCGGGGCACGTTGACGAAAAGGCGCCAGGTTTCGTCATAGCCGATGGCGTGGGGCACGGAATGCTCGGGAGCGGGACCGAGCCAGGCCCGAGTGCTGCGTCCGGTCATGGTGAGCAGACGTTCGCGGATGTCAGCCGGCATGTCGGCTTTGACGTGGTCGGCGAACCAGCCGAAGCGCCGTACCAGCGCACCCGATTCCATCCGTCTGAGATAGTCGGCCGCCTTCTTCCAGTCAAACCGCCGGCTGGCAGTGGCCAGAATGGTGGCTGCCTCCCCAACGCCGCCGGCCAGCGCCGGGCGGTCGACGCAGTCAATCGCCGTCTTTTCGCGGTCGGAGATCATAACCTTGTAACCGAGCACGTCGACGGGTTCGAAACCGAAGAACTTGCTTGCGGAGGGGTTGACAACGCGAACCTGAGCGTCGCCGACGCGGCGCGCGCGCACATGCACCGGTGTTACCAGGAAGATTACATTGCGGTGCTGCGTCGTCAATCCGTAATGGGCGGCGGCGGTGCCGTAGCCGATGTAATAGGGATCGACAATGAGACTGGCTTGGGCCAGAAGGTTGCTGTTGCCGAGCGCCTCCGGTCCCTGGTCCGCAGGGATGAGCAGGTACTTGCCCCAACTGGCGCGCTCGAGCCAACCTTTGCGACGCAATGACTCGATAATATTGTCGACCGCCTTGGGGCTGGCATCCAGCAGTTTAATAATTTCTTCCCGCGAAACGCCCCGGAGGCCGCGCTCGCTGAGCGCAAGCACGACCCGGCTTTCCTGCGGGGACAAGGAGCGAGTTTGGACCTCCATAGACTTTTCCATTCACAAAACCCCCTAAATAAGGGGGTTGTGTGTAATATAGTAATACTCAGGACGGCCTGACGCAATATTTTATTGCACAAAGCCCCCTTTGTAAGGGGGTTTCGTGCAATTCTACGCAGTCCGCTCGCCGTGCTTCCCATCACTTGTTTTGCTTGCTTTTCTTCCATTTTGCCCAACGCGCACGTTGAGCCGCAGCGATCCTTTTGCGAGCAGCCGCTGACATGGGCCTCCGCGTCTTGCGCGCGCGAGATCCCTAAGACTTTCCGCCGAGCGCCCCGAGACTTCCCAAGGCTGCCAAGGCCGCGTTCAGCTGCTCCATTTTCCTCCGCACGCGTTGCCTTTCATTCTGCAATTGCCGGACTACTCCCGTCAGGTTCGTCATAGTCCCCTCGGACAGGCATTGTAGCAGCCCCATCTGAGGAACTCTCCGTCCCGATTGCCACACACCAACGACTGATTTCTCCGATTCTGCCAGGAGGAAATGCCATGAGGTTACGTCGCAATGAATACTGTCCTGTGCACCGATCGTTGTTTTGCTGTGGCCGAGAAACAATACGAAAAGAAAACAAGCCCAGACTGGTCAGGATAGGCGTACAGCGGGTCGAGGATCCGCACCATCCCAGAGGATATCGTGAACTTCGATCAGCAGCCGAGATGCGCAAACTACTGAATCGTAAGATTCGACAACAAGCAGGCGTATGCGCACTCTGCCACGAAGAATTCACCGATTACAACGACATCGTGCCAGATCACCGAGATCCCAAAGGAATGGGAGGGGCATGGAGGGACGACCATCCGGACAATATCCAAGCAACACACTGGTGGTGTAACGAAGAAAAAGGGTCAACCAGAATCGACTAACGGCCCATCAGCCGACCTCTCTGGCAAGCCGGCATAAAATCGCTCGCTGATCGGTTCCCGGTGTGCCAGTTGTGCGTCGTGTTGCGAGCATAGGGGACAAGATGGAATGGGTCGTTCCTGCGAGCTCTGTCGTACTGTCGGGTCGGTTCCTGCTGACACGTGCCAGTGCAGATTCCGCGGCACCCGACAGTTTTCTTCGCAATCTGTACGCCGCAAGTCCTCGCAGCCTTGCCGAGGCTTTCTTCGGGGGCGTCATCTTTAACCTCGGAAATTTGCTCCTCGTGGCAGCTATATCTGTGGCGGGCATGGCTGTGGCCTTCCCGATAGGAGCAGGTTTGGCTTTGGTCATTGGGGCAGTCATCAACTACAGCATTTCGCCGAAGGGGAATCCCATTCTTCTTTTTGGCGGAATCGCATTGATTTGCATCGCCATCGTCCTCGATGCAATGGCGTACCGGGGCTTGCCCGGTGGTGCGAAGGCCAGCACAAAAGGGGTTGGATTGAGTCTGGCGTGCGGTGTTGCTGTTGGTCTGTTCTACCCATTTGTCGCCAAGGCATTGACGGGCCCGAACCATTTAGGACCCTACACCGTCTATTTCGTCTTTGCCTTGGGGGCCGCCATTTCCAATTTCCCAATGAACTATGGGTTGATGCGTCGGCCCGTGAATGGCGAACCGCTCCGGGTGAAGGACTATTTTAAAGGACATGCGAGCCTGCACGCGTGGGGGATACTAGGCGGAGCGATTTGGGGCATCGGCACGATCGCCAACTTCGTGGCTTCCTACGTGCCGATGATAGGACCCGCCACTTCTTTCTCCCTGGGCGAGGGCAACACAATGATCTCCGCCATCTGGGGCATTTTTGTGTGGCAGGAGTTCCGCAGCGCGGGAAACCGGGTCAAGGATCTCCTCGCGATTATGTTTCTGTTCTTTCTATTGGGACTGAGCTGTATAGCGCTCGCCCCGGTGATCCACTAGGAAACGCACACTGGCAGAGCTGGAGCACAGGAGGCAGGATGACGAAGTTAGACAATAAAAACGGAGCGTTTGGACAACCGGGGATTCGTCCTCGATGGACCCATGGAGGCAAAGACGGAGTGGGAACAGCGTATGCAGCTTCCAGCCGAATCTGGTTTACGCTTTGGAACGGCATCATCACCGAAGTCTACTATCCAACGGTTGATCGGCCGCAACTCCGCGACCTTCAATACTTGATTACGGATGGTAAGAGTTTTTTCCATGACGAAAAGCGTCACCTCAAACATAAATTCGAGCGCCTATCCGATCACGCGCTGGGGTACCGCTGCACTAATTCCGATCCCGACGGCCGCTACGCTATCGTCAAGGAAATGATCACGGACCCTCACCTCGCCTGCGTTCTTCAGCGCACAAAATTGACGGGTGACGAAACGTTCATTTCGAAGTTACAGCTGTATGTGCTATGTGCTCCTCACTTGGAAGTCGGAGGATGGGGGAATAACGGCTACATTGCCGAATTGAATGGCCGCAAGATTCTAATGGCGCAGAAAGAAGAAATATGGCTGGCGCTGGCCGCCAGCGTGCCTTTTTCTCGCACTTCTTGCGGATATGTTGGCCGCAGCGACGGCTGGACTGACTTATCGGCCAACTTCCAGATGGACTGGGAGTTCGACCATGCGAACGATGGCAACATAGCGCTCACCGGGCAATTGGATCTGAGTGCCCACCGCGAGTTCACCCTGGCACTCGCCTTTGGAGACACGCAACATCACGCGATTACAACACTCTTTCAGTCGCTGGACACTCCCTTCGACGAGCATCACAAGCGATACAAGGAGCAATGGGATCGCACTTCCGCGCACCAGATGCCGTTAGAAAAGGTTTCGAGCGACAACGGCAACCTCTATCACAGCAGTTTCAGTTTGATGCTTGCTCACGAAGACAAATCCTATCCGGGCGCTTTGATCGCCTCCCTCTCGATTCCTTGGGGAGAAGCGGCGGGCGACAAGGACCAGGGCGGGTACCACTTGGTTTGGACACGGGATATGGTCAACAGCGCCTCTGCGCTGCTCGCTTCCGGTGAGAGTGCCACGCCGCTGCGGGCACTCATCTATCTTGCGGTCAGCCAGCAAGAAGACGGTGGTTTTGCGCAGAACTTTTGGGTGAACGGAAATCCCTACTGGCGGGGAATTCAATTGGATGAAGTTGCCTTTCCTGTACTGCTGGCCTTACGCCTCAGCCAACAGAAAGCGCTTCAGGAGGTTGATCCGTACCCGATGGTGTTAAAAGCGGCAAGTTACTTGCTGCGGCATGGGCCGGTCACCCAACAGGAACGCTGGGAGGAAGCCAGCGGTTATTCTCCGTCCACTTTGGCCTCCAATATCGCAGCGCTAATTGGCGCGGCTTACTTTTGCCGGCAGCGAGCGGATAAAGCCGCGGCGGAATATCTAGAGCAGTACGCTGATTTTCTGGAATCGCATATCGATGCATGGACAGTCACAACCGAAGGCACGCTGGTTCCAGGCATTCGACGCCACTATATACGGATACTGCCAGACGATGTGGACAACCCTGATCCGGCGGAAGACCCCAACTCCGGAATCCTGAAGATCGCAAACCTTGCGCCCGGCGCCCAGAATTCATTTCCCGCAAAGGAAATTGTCGATGCCGGATTTCTTGAACTGGTTCGTTATGGCATAAGAAAGCCGAACGATCCAATAATTCTGGATTCATTGAAAGTAATCGATGCAGTACTGAAAGTGGACACTCCAATGGGGCCGGTTTGGCGCCGCTACAATCACGACGGTTACGGCCAGCGAGAAGATGGAGGGCCATACGTCGGGTGGGGACAGGGCCGCGCATGGCCGCTTCTCGCCGGAGAACGGGCGCACTTTGAACTCGCTGCGGGACGAGATGTAAAGCCCTTCATACGAGCGATCGAAGGCTTCGCCTCGGCGACCGGTTTATTGCCGGAGCAAGTTTGGGATGAAAAAGACAAGCCAGATGCTCATATGTTCCTCGGGCGACCGACAGGCTCGGCCATGCCTCTCATGTGGGCTCACGCCGAATACGTCAAACTGCTGAGATCCGTATCCGATGGCCGCGTTTTCGATCTGATTCCTGAAGTTGCAGAGCGCTACCTCGGAGATCGGAAGGCCTGTCAGTTATTCGAGATCTGGAAGCCGAATCGCAAGGTTCGTTTCGTCAAGAATGGCTACACGCTGCGCGTCCAGGCTACGGCTTCCTTCCATCTCCATTGGACGGGAGACGAATGGAGCACGGCCAACGACACTCCGTCCTTAGCAACTACTCTCGGAGTTGACTTCGTCGATATTCCGATTACTGCAAAGCAGAAGACGCCGATTAAATTCACCTTCTTCTGGCCCGAACGAAATTCATGGGAAGGCTGTGACTACATGGTCGATATCAAACCATAGAAAGGTTCTGCCGCTTCGTCCGTACTGTCATCCAAATAGAGCACAAGAGACATCGGATCACAGAACGGCACCGACTATCTGGTAATGGAGTTTCTGGAGGGCGAAACTCTGGCAGAGCGCCTGCGGAAAGGCGCGATCCCGCTTCCTGAGGTCTTGAAAATAGGAATCGCA
>Ga0182015_10005916_pt1 | contig 12496 bp, 9 predicted proteins | sample 712P3MmetaG_FD_120478 | JGI IMG/M metagenome (GOLD analysis project Ga0182015, IMG submission 120478) | Permafrost microbial communities from Stordalen Mire, Sweden - 712P3M metaG | ecosystem: Environmental > Terrestrial > Soil > Wetlands > Permafrost | place: Sweden: Stordalen | collected...
GCTGGCGCCGGTGCCGGTGGAGTAGGCCTCGAGTCGGCCGCTGTGGTGGCCGGTGTGCGAGCCGCGGACTTCGATCTGTGAGAGCGCTGAGGGCGCGACGCCGAGGAAGCTGATTTGGGTGCTTGCTGTCGCGTCGGGCGTGCCGGGCAGCGGTGAGATCGTGACCGTGGGAAGTGGGGAGCTCGCGGCCTGTGTACCTGCGGGCCCGAGCGCGCCAGCGAGAAGCGCGACGGCCGCGATGCGCGCGGCGGCTAGTGCATGGGAGGTGCGCACGCGGCGTTAGTCGGTCAACGGCGCCGCGGTTTCGGCGTCGCGCGGACCGCACCAACAACCGTGGGCCGCCCGGGAAACTCAGCGCTCACGGCGCCACCCTACCAGTGAGAGCGAGACCTGGTGTCGGCTATGCGCCACGCGTTTGGGGCAAGCACGGGCCGCGCCCGTGCGCGAGCCGCCGGCCTCGTGCCGGCGGCGATCCAGCTCACGCGGTCGGTGTCGTCAGTGTGGTTGGGGGACGATTCTGATGTACGGTCGTGGTGATTTCCAGCCGTTGGGGTAGAGCTCTTTGGCGGCGTCGTCGGTGACCGATCCGGCGATGATGACGTCGTCTCCGTCCTGCCAGTTGACGGGGGTCGCGACCTTGTGCTTGGCGGTCAGCTGCAGCGAGTCGATCACGCGCAGCACCTCGTCGAAGTTGCGCCCGGTCGTCATCGGATAAACGAGGATCAGCTTGACCTTCTTGTCTGGGCCGATCACGAACACGTTGCGCACCGTCTGGTTATCGGCCGGGGTACGGCTCGCCGGGTCACCTTCGGTGCCCGCCGGCAGCATGCCGTACAGCTTCGAAACATTGAAGTCGGCGTCACCGATGATCGGATAGTTCGGTGCCGTCCCCTGCGTCTCCTCGATGTCCTTAGCCCAGCCGGAATGCTTGTCGACCGGGTCGACCGACAGCCCGATCACCTTCACGCCACGGCGATCAAACTCCGGCTTGATCGAAGCCATGTAGCCGAGCTCGGTCGTGCACACCGGCGTGAAGTCCTTCGGATGCGAAAACAACACCGCCCACGAATCACCGATCCAATCATGAAAATGGATGCGGCCCTCCGTCGTCTCAGCCTCAAAATCCGGCGCCGTATCACCAAGCTGCAAAGCCATATTCGCTCCTAGGTAGCTGTTGTCGGCTCTGCTGCGAGCCGCAATCAATTGTACAAAACCGGACCAGCTTTCCACCATTTCGCTCTTGCCCCATGGCTAGCGGGGCCGAGCGCGGACTGCGGGGCGTCTAGCGGGGTACGCTGAGGCTTCGTCGTGAACATTCCAGATCCCATCCGTGCTGGCTCCTTTGGCTTGGCCGCGCGAGAGTACGAGAGTGGCCGGCCCTCCTACCCTGATGAGGCGGTCGATTGGTTGCTCCCGGACGGCCAGGTGCGCGTTCTCGACCTCGCGGCGGGCACGGGAAAGCTCACCAGGCAGATCGCCGCGCGAGGACTGGAGGTCGTCGCCGTCGAGCCGTCTGAGGCAATGCGCAACGAGCTCGACCAGGCGCTCCCGGGCGTCAGGGCCCTAGCCGGATCGGCCGAGGAAATCCCCGTGGACGACGGGTCCGTGGATGTGGTGCTCGTCGCCCAAGCATGGCACTGGGTGGACACAAGACGTGCGGTGCGTGAAGTCGCGCGTGTACTCTCGCCGGGCGGGCGGCTCGGATTGGTGTGGAACGTTCGCGACGAGCGCGAGGACTGGGTGGCGCAGCTTGGCGCGGTCATGCACCGCGGGGTCGTGGAGGAGACCAATACCACCGACCCGCCGGTCGGTCCGCCGTTCGAACCCATTGAACGCCTTGACGTCGAGTGGACCTACAACCTCAACCGGCAGACACTCCTCGATCTCGTCAATTCGCGCAGCTACATCATCACGCTCCCGGATGACCAGCGCGCGAAGTTGCTCGACGACGTTCGCGAGCTTCTAGACCGCCATCCCGCCCTCGCCGGCCGAGCCGAGATCGGTATGCCCTACACCACGCGCTGCTCACGAACCCAGCTCACCTAGTGTACAAACGGATTCCGGCTCAGGCGTTGCTCGACGCCGACCAGATATTGATGCCGTCGTCGCTGGCGTAGCGGTCGATCTCGACGAGCTCCTCCTCGGTGAAATCGAGATGCTCGAGTGCAGCGACGTTCTGCTCGAGCTGGGCGACGCTCGAGGCGCCGAGCAGGGCGGAGCTGATGCGCTCGTCGCGGAGTACCCAGGCGACTGCGAGCTGGGCGAGCGACTGCCCACGCCGTCGTGCGATCTCGTTCAGCGCGCGGGCGCGGGCGAGGTACTCGTCGGTCAGCATGTTCTGGGCCAGCGCCTCGCCGACGCGCACGCGCGAGTCCTCGGGTATGCCGTCGAGGTAGCGGTCGGTGAGCATGCCCTGAGCGAGCGGTGAGAACACGATCGCTCCAACGTGCTCGCGCGCGAGCACGTCGAGCAGGCCGTCCTCGACCCAGCGGTTGAGCATCGAGTAGGAGGGCTGGTGGATGAGCAGTGGCGTGCCGAGCCCGCGCAGGATCTTTATGGCCTCCGCTGTCCGCTCCGGCGAGTAGGAGCTGATGCCGACATACAGCGCCTTGCCCTGGCGCACCGCGGTGTCGAGCGCCCCCATCGTCTCCTCGAGCGGTGTGACCGGGTCGACGCGGTGGGAGTAGAAGATGTCGACGTAGTCCAGCCGCATGCGCGTGAGACTCTGCTCGAGACTCGAGAGCAGGTATTTGCGCGAGCCGAAGTCGCCGTACGGGCCGGGCCACTGGTCATAGCCCGCCTTGGTCGAGATGACCAGCTCTTCGCGATATGGGCGGAAGTCCTCCGCGAATATGCGCCCGAAGTTGGTCTCGGCTCCACCATAGGGCGGCCCGTAGTTGTTCGCGAGGTCGAAATGGGTGATGCCGAGGTCGAACGCGCGGCGCAGAATCGCGCGGCTGTTGGCCAGCGGCCGGTCGTCGCCGAAGTTCTGCCACAGGCCGAGTGAGATCGCCGGCAGATCGATGCCGCTCGCGCCGACGCGGCGGTAGGGCATCGCCCCATAGCGCCCGGCGTCGGGCACGTACACGGCGTTAGCGCGAGCGGGGTTGTACGGCACGGGCGCGAGTATCGCACTGCCGACTCGGATGCGTCCTGCTTCGGTGCTTCCGCCCCTACCGCGGAGGCGAGCTCGGCTCGCGCAAGGGCGGTGCAGACGTGGCAATCCGATCGTCTGCCGACTCGATGTGGGGATGATCGACGCCTCGCCTGGGCGATTGCTGGCCGCGCACCAGCCGGGTGGACGAATGCGATCGCGATACCGCCAGCCTGGGATCGTGAGCGTATGCTCATCGCGTGGCCTCCGATCCGGCGCCCCGATCTCACGAGGAAGCCGCGCGGGTCTTCCGCCGTGCGGGTTACTCCGATGAATTCATCCGCGAGGTGCTCCGTCAACTGCCCGACCCGTTTGACCTTCAGCGCGACCGGCAGATCCTCGCGCGCTACGGCTTGACCCCAGAACGACTCACGGGTCGCATAGGAGGTAGTCCTTGACTGGCCACCTGGAGTACGTGCACGCTCGGTAGCCGCGCTTGTCCGTGACGATCGCTTTCGCCATCTCGCCCGGCCACGAGTGCGCGATCGGATCCAGCGACGAGGAGGCAGTCGCGGGTTACCGGTGGGGAGGGGTGGTCTTGTTAGAGGCGTAGATCACCGATGGTCTCGTAACGCACGGGACCTATTACTGCGCCGAACCTTTCGCCGCGCCATCAACCGGGCCCACTGATCAGCCGTTGACTCACGACTATTACCTGACTAAGGTCAGGTAATAGCCGACGCCGTTGAGAAGGTGCGCAGTTTCAACCGCACGGTCACCGGGGTGGTTGGAGCGCTGAGCGACCGATACCTGGGTAGCGGTCGGTCGTTGGGCGAGGCGCGCGTCCTGTGGGAGATCGGTCCGGCTGGATGTGATCTGGCCACGCTGCGCCGGCGCCTTGGTCTGGACTCCGGATACCTGAGTCGGGTGCTGCGCTCGCTCGAGGCCGACCGCCTGATCCGGGTGAGCACGAGCCCGCAGGATCGACGGGCGCGCGTTCTGCGGCTAACGGCCCGTGGCCGCCGCGAGCGGCTGACGCTCGACGAGCGATCCGACGAGCTCGCCGCGTCGCTGCTTGAGCCGCTCAGCCGGCCGCAGCGAGAACGGCTTGTGGGCGCAATGGGTGACGTCGAGCGATTGCTCACCGCCGCCAGCGTGAGGATCGCCGCGGTCGACCCCGAGCACGAGGACGCACGATCTTGCCTCGAGCGTTACACGGTCGAGCTCAATGCACGCTCGCGGCGTCGGTTCGACCCGGCCGTCGGTGCGACCGCACTACCCCACGAACTGCGCCCGCCCGAGGGCGAGTTTTTCGTCGTCTATCTGCACGGCGAGCCGATCGGCTGCGGCGCGGTCAAACATCCCCTCGGCAGCCACGCGCAGATCAAGCGAATGTGGATCGCGCCACCGGCGCGCGGCCTTGGACTCGGCCGCCGCCTGCTGCAAAGGCTCGAGGACTGCGCGCTCGCGGCGGGCTCGCGCGTTGCCCGGATCGAGACGAACAGTGATCTCGGCGAGGCGCTCTCCCTCTATGCCACCGCTGGGTGGACCGAGGTCGCGCCCTTTAACGACGAGCCGTTTGCCGATCGCTGGCTCGAGAAGCACCTCGACGACTAGAGCAGCGCCGCTTGCCGACAAATCGTGGTCGAAATTGCAACGAGCGAAAACCCCTGAGTGGACAGTATTCAAACCAGAGTTGCCGATAGTGGACTTGCTGGCGCTTCTAGCCAGCGAGCCGCCGAGGAGCCCTCGAGACCCTGAGCGCCCGTTCTGTGGCACGTTCGACCAGGCTTCTTAAGACCGCTGTTCCGCTCACCATCAGGACCAGTTATCTCGGCAAGAGCTCTCGATCCCGCCCGCGATGGGCTGCGTACGTCCGCGGAACTCGCATCTCGGCCCGGCGGACGCTGCGCTCGAAAGCACCTTGCGCTGCATTCGAGCGCGCGTTCTCGGGACGGTCAGCTGGCGACAGCCGTCGAGCGGTGAGTGCGGCGGGTGCGGCGATTCGAGCTATTGACCGTGGTGCCGGTGGGTCACGAGCCAAGCGCAGGCGACGCGACCGATCGTGGTCTCGCTGCCGGCCGCTGACGTACAGCGGAAGGCGCATGAGCCAATACTCAGTGCCTACGGGTGCAGTGTCCCGACCTGGATCGCACTAATAGACGGGTTGCTCACGTACACGTCCGTGGCGCCATTCGATCCGATACACGAGAAGCTGAGCGTCGTGCTCGCCGTAGTCGTGTACCCCGTCTGCGCCGTGTTCGTAGCATCCCCGACCCCATACGAACCGACGCTATAGGGGAGAGCGGTCGAGAAGTTAGCTACGAGGCTGGTGGTTCCTGCAAGCAGGGAGCATTTCAGCGCTGCTGAAAGAGTGGCGTCCGAGTTCTGCTCCTGCCCCGTGCCGGTGACGATGTAGCTGCCGGCCGGTACGCAGAGACCACCACGGCTGTTGATGTTGCTGGGTTCGATCCTGCGGTGGTTGCGAAATAGCCGTCGCTGGGCCCAGTCGGACCGGGCGCACCTGCAGCGCCGGGCGCGCCTGCAGGGCCGGCCGCCCCATGAAGCGTCTTCAGCACGCTCGGTTTGATCTGCTTGGTCGAGGTGATGAGATAGTGCAACTTGTGTGCGGCGTAGGCGGAGCCGGCGCCAAGTGCGAAGACGAGTGCCAGCGTCGCCACGACGTTCGAATACGAAATACGACGGCGCGGCGCGGCCAACCCGACTGGGGCGCGATTCTCGCGCCCGCGTGACCTAAACATCCCTGCCTCCCAGTGTGGCGTTTGACGTCCAGCGGCGGCCATTCGAGCCACCCGCTGTTGACGCGAGCACGTTGCGTGCCGACCGCATGCTATTGCGGTCACGCGCGCTCATGTCGGCACGGACGCTCAAGGCGGGGCCCCCCGAACGCCTCGCCGATCGCAAGGCGGGTGCCGAGCGGCTTCCCAGGTAAAGCGGACGCCGCACGGAGTTCAGTGAGATGAACTGGCGGCTCGTTCCCGAGTACCGCGTTGGCGAGCGTCCGCCTGCTCGCCGAGCCGGAGCGACTGCTCGGTGAACAGGCCGGACTGGTGGCGTGAACATCCGGGCTCGGACCTGATGGTCCGGGCCCGAGGTCCAGATCAGCTCGGGACGATCTTCGCGTTCATGCTGCACTGACCAGTGCCGCCGGTTGGCATCGCATTGGATTCGCGGTCTTCGTCGGTAGCGCCGAAGACGCCGACAAGGCGAAAGCAGCCATCACGACTGCGCCGCCCAGCAACGAAAGCCCGACCGCGAGTATTGCGGGCGAGGCCCGTAACCCTGCGCGCCGAAACTCGAACGGCCGCTTGGCGCCCCCGCCAGGGTTGTGGCGTGACTGGCGCTAGTCGACGAGGAGGTTGAAGGGCTCCGCGGCGTCGGCGCCCCCGGAGGTGATGGTGATCACGGCGACGTTCGTGGTCGGCCCGCAGTAGCCGTCTGCGATGAGGGTATCCAACTCGAGCGAGGCAGGATCGTACGTCACTTCGAAGGTTCCGGTAGCGCCCTCGCTGCCGTCCGGGGTGGCGACCGCGACGTGGGGAGTGCCCGGTACGTGTAGGCAGTACAAGTACGCTAAAGGGCTGGTGCCGGGAGTGCTTGTGATCCCGCCACTCTGCTGTGTGATCGTTCCGTCCGGGACTACCTCGGCCCAGGCATCAGGAACGCCCGCTGCCCCCGGGTTTCCTGCTACTCCTGCAGTTCCCGGGGCGCCGGCTGGCCCGGTCGCGCCGTGGAGCGCCTTGCGCACGCTCGCGCTGATCTGCGAGGTCTTGGTGATGATGATCTTGCTCGCGGCGTAGGCCGTGCCGCCGGCAAGGACGATCACAAGCGCGAGAACCGCGGTGACGTTCGTGTAGCTGACGCGGCGCCGCGGCGCTGACGAGCGATCGCGGTCGCGCTCCCGACGTCGGTCTCCTCGAAACATCACTGCCTCCCAAGTTTGCTTTGCTTTCAGCGCTGTCGGTCACCTGCCGGGCCGGCAATGCTGGCGGCGTGGACAGCGCTAGCTGACGATCAAGTTGAAGGCCTCCGCGGCCCCGGCGCCGAAGACGTTGAGGGTGACCACGACGAGGTTCGTGCTCGATGAGCAGACCCCGGACGCAATTGTGGCCTGTAGGTAGCTAGACCCTGGGTCGACGAGTACCTCGGTGCTGAGCGTTCCGCCCGGGGTGCTGCCGTCTGCGCTCGCCACGGCGAGGTGAATCGTGCCCGGCACATTCAGGCAGTACCCGTACGCGCTCGGGCTGCTGCCGGGCGTCATCGTGATCCCACCACTCTGCTGCACGATCGCTCCGTTCGAAGCTATCTCCGCCCAGGCGGACTCGCCGCCGGCCGGTCCCGCTGCTCCCGCTGCTCCTACTGCTCCCGGGGCGCCGGCTGGGCCGGTCGCGCCGTGGAGCGCGTTGCGCACGCTCTTGCTGATCTGCGAGGTCTTGGTGATGATGATCTTGCTCGCGGCGTAGGCGGTACCGCCGGCGAGCGCGATGACTAGCGCGAGCGTCGCGGCAACATTTGCGTAGCTGACGCGCCGCCACGGCCCTGGCGGGCGATCGCGGTGGCGCTTCGGGCGCCAGGGTGCGCGCAACATCACTGCCTCCCGGTCTCGCGTCACGTGAGCGGCATCAGTTGATGAGTACGTTGAAGGGGCTCGCGCCGGCGGACGCCGACGCGTCTTGCGTGACCACGACGATATTGGTGCTCGCTGTGCAGTAGCCAAGTTCGATGGCGATGCCTAGATACTCAGACCCGTGGTCGAGGACCACGGCGAAGGGGTTTGCGCCGGTCGAGATGTCGGTCGGGCTGGCCACGGCGACGTGAACGGTGACCGGGACATCCAGGCAGTACACCGACGCCTGTGGCAGGCTGCCGGGGGTCATTGTGATCCCGCCGCTCTGCTGCACGATCGCTCCGTCGGCCGCCACTTCCGCCCAGGCGACCGAGCTGGCCGCAGGCCCCTGGGGTCCCTGCGCCCCTTGGGCTCCGGGAGCGCCTTGAGAGCCTGTCGCCCCAGTCGCGTTGCGGAGCTTCTTGACCACGCTCTTACTGATCTGGTCCTTCTTGGTGATGATGATCTTGGTGGCGGCATATGCGGTGCCCCCGGCGAGCGCGACGGCAAGTGCGAGCGTCGCCGCGACGTTCGCGAGCGTCAGGTGCCGGCGCGGCGTCAACGACCGATCGGGGTCGTGCTCCAGGCGTCGGTCGAATCCAAACATGGCTGCCCCTCACATTCGCTAGACGGCTAGCGCTGGCAGCCACCGGTCCGCCCACTGCTGCCCCCGCCCACGGCGCGCCTACGCTACCACGATATGCGTCCCGCGGTGGGTGAATTCCCTCCGCGCGAGACTCTGCGGTGGGTGCGGCCTAAGTGGGACGAAATCGCGCTGGCGAATCAACGTCACGGCGGCCAGCGCGCCGAGGAAGGCGACGACGACGGCGATCCGCCTCAGGTCGTCGAGCGCTCACGGCGCCCTGTTGAATGTTCACCAGCGACGCGAAGACTGGCGCCAGCGGGGCCGTGAACGGCGCGATCACGATAGATCCGCTTCCAGGCTCCGGCAAGCACGGAATGCGTGCTCGCGGAGGATTGTTTGCGCCCTCGCCCACTAGACGAAATCAACGCCCACTGCCGCGAGCTAGCATGCGCTCGCTCGCGCCAAGCCATGCACGCCAGTACGTCCGTCAACGCGATTGACTCACTGACTCTGCAGCGTGCGCACCAGATGCTTGGCGCGACGGCGAGAAAACCGGTTGACCTCAAACGCCCACGCGGTGCCGTCGGTGAACGTGATGCGCAGCGGAGCCGGGCTGAGCACATAGAGCGTCGGGTGCAGCCAACCGCCGGCGAGCTCGACGTGCGCGACTGTGCTGCGCGGAACTCTCGTGACCAGCTGCCCGAGCTGCCGGCCGGCCCCCCAATTTCGCTGCCTCGGTGGTCGTTAGGGCGAGCTCGGTGTCCGTCACGGCGAGGTAGCCCGAGTCGCCGCATTTGGGTGTGCTGTCGCTCGCGGCGGCGTCCCGCCGGCGCTGCTGAGCGCCGCGCTCGCGGGCCAGTTTGTCGCCGATCCACGGGCTGAGCCTGTTCCCGTTATACGCCGTGCCGGCCATCGCGCGTCTTTGCCAACCGATCGGGTTTACCCCGACGCCCGCGATCTGCGGTGCCCCAAGCAAGTCGGATGCGTTGATCACGCCACTCCCTCGATTCATGACCCGAATGCCCTCGGGCCAGCGCAGGCGAACATACACGAAAGGCGTGGGAAGCAGGCGGCCCCGCGTAGCCAGTGCGAGACGCCCGAGTTGGACGAGAAACAGCGCTCTGGCAGGCACCAATCGAGACGCTCGCTTTCGCCGGCGAAAGGAGCTGCGCGACTCTCGCCGCACATCGTGACCCCATTCGCGTGGTTGCGAGCACCGCCGCATCCCGGCACCGAGCGATACGACAGAAGAAATACCCGCTAAGCAGGCAAATCGTTGTCGAAATGGCAACGAAATACCCGGGGTGGGACTCGAACCCACAAGCTCTCACGAGCGGCGGTTCTTGAGACCGCTCCCTTTACCAATTTGGGCACCCGGGCAGGTGCTCGCGAGATCGTAGTATCAACCAGTCCCCACCCACCCGGGCGTTGTGGACGGTAGACACCCCGGGCCTACGGAGCCGGTGGGCGAAAGCTGTTGCGATGCGCGAGCGCGATGGCTTTGGAAGGCGCGTTGGGCCGCGAGAGCGTCGGACCTCCTCCGGAAGGCCCATCTGGGTCGCATGCCAGGTCCATTTCGACTGCCGGCCGAGCAGCCCCGCGAGCCGTCGAGCTCACATGACCGCGCCGAGCTGCCACGGGTTGAACTCCTCGTCGCCGACGTCGAGCTCCTCGCTCTTGGTGTGCCTGCCCGAGGCCACGGCGAGAATCTCGGCGAACAGCGCATCCCCGAGCTGCGCCACGCTGGCCGAGCCGTCGAGCACCGGTCCGCAGTCGAAGTCCATGTCGTCGGTCATGCGGCGATACAACTCTCCGGTGCTGGCCAGCTTCAGAGTGGGCGCCGGCTTGCCTCCGAACACCGACCCGCGACCGGTGGTGAAGCACACCACATTGGCTCCCCCGGCGACGATGCCCGTCACCGATACCGGGTCATAGCCGGGCGTGTCCATGAACACCAGCCCCCGCTCGGTCACTGGCTCGGCGTAGCCGTAGACGGCGCGCAGCGCGGTGGATCCGCCCTTGGCAACCGCCCCTAGCGACTTCTCCTCGATGGTCGTCACTCCTCCGGCCTGGTTGCCCGGTGAGGGGTTGTTGTCCAGCGTCCCGCCGTCCGCCCCGGCGTAGCGCTCCCACCAGGCGACTCGGTCCAACAGCGCTTGCGCGACCTCCCGCGAGGCGGCGCGCGAGGTCAGCAGATGCTCGGCGCCATGGATCTCCGGCGTCTCGGCGAGGACGGCGGTGCCGCCGCAGGCCACCAGCCTGTCCACGGCTGCCCCGAGGACGGGATTGGCCGTAATACCCGACCAGGCGTCGGAGCCACCGCAGTTCAGTCCCAAGATCAGCGCGTCGGCCGGTACCGGAGTGCGCCGCGCGGCGGCCACTTCGGGCAGCAGTGCGCGGATCCGGGCGACGCCCTCGCGGATCGTGGCAACCGTGCCGCCGAGCTCCTGAATGGTCAGCTTCGCCAGCGGGGTGCCGACGTCCAGCTCAAAGCCGTCTACGAGCGCCGCGACCTGGTTGACCTCGCAGCCCAGGCCGACGACGACCACCCCGCCGACATTAGGGTGGCGCGCATAGCCCGACAGCGTCCGGCGCAGCAGGTCGAGACCCTCGCCATCGGCGGCCAGCCCGCAGCCCGTGCGGTGGGTGATGGCGATCACTCCGTCGACGCCGGGGAAGTCGTCGAGCGCGCCCGGTAGGGCGAAGGCGGCCGCGATCCGTCGCACGACCGTCGCAGAGCAGTTCACCGAGCTGAGGACCGCCAGATAGTTGCGAGTGCCGACGCGGCCGTCTGCGCGTACGTAGCCGTCGAACCTTGGAGTGGGGGTCGCCGCGACCGGGGGCGTTGCGCCGTGCTTGACACTCGCGGTTGGCGCGGTGATCGCCAGGGCGGCGCCACGGGGGACCGGAGGTAGCGCCATCGGCGCGCCGGCGGCGCCGGTACGCGAGGGCGACACCAGGTTGTGCTCGTGGACGTGCTCGCCGGCGGCGATCGCCCGGCTCGCGATCCCGATCACCTGCCCGTACTTGCGCACCAGCGCGCCCGCCTCGAGCGCGACCAGCGCCACCTTGTGCCCGCGCGGCACGGCGTCACGGGCGGTCAGATCGTCATCGCCGCCGAGCAGGCGATCGCCGGGCTGCAGGTCGCGGCGGGCGACCGCGACAGGGTCGTCGGGGTGCAGGGCGAGTACGACCTCGAACCGCTCCGCGGTGCTCGTCATCCCGTGTATTGGTTCTGCACCCAGGTATGGGTGCGGTGGACGTAGGGGATCGTCTTGCGTTCTTCGCCGGCCAGCACCCGCAGGAAGTAGAGCGAACAGCCCGACGGGGTGAAAGCCGCTGCGGATCGCGACGATCCAGTCGTCTCTGACAGGGACGTCACCTTCACATTCTAAAGCTTCATCCTGGCAAAGCCCTCAATGCAGCGCTTTGGTTGGTGCGCGAGGCCACGAAGGTGTCTGGCTGCCGCTGCTGCGGCAGCCAGACAATCGCGTCGGACGCGGACTCGACGCGAACATCACGGTTTTGGCTATGAGCTTCGGCCGCGACGGGTGGGCTAGTAACGAGAAACGCCTCGGAAAGTCAGACTGTGCTGCCCGCTCACGCTCGGTGAGCCGACCCCGTAGGTACTGCCCTCCGCGACGGACTCTATCACCGCGGCGAGGCAGCTAACCGGCGACTGGGACGTATCCGGGGTGCCCCAGACTGATCGATCCTGCGGAGGTACTGTCAGACAGACAGCGTTCCCGAGTTCGAACGCATGAGGTTGTCTCGATATGCGGATGAGAGGACTCGAATCTCAACAGAGTTACCTCCACTGACCTGAACTAAATCGGGGCCGTGTAGGTGCTTCCGGGGCGTCCAACACGTCCAAATTGGGGGTTCCACGTACCGCTGCGCGCCAGTCAGCTCTGCGGCTTGTCGTAGTTCAGCAGCCAAGTGACACCAAACTGGTCGATGCAGTGGGCGACGATTGCACCCCAGCCACCGTCGACTGGCGCAAACACCTCTTTGCCACCGTCCGCAAGCCTTGCGTAGAAGTCTTGCAGCTGTTCCTCTTTGTCGCAATTCAGCACCATACTGGAGCCGTAACTGCGCTCCAATTCAGGCTGATCGCTTTGGCGGTCGCTGCCCATAAAGTGAATATCGCCAGCCTGAAAGTCCAAGTGCATAACGCGCTCGCCGTCCA
>Ga0182015_10005917_pt1 | contig 12495 bp, 7 predicted proteins | sample 712P3MmetaG_FD_120478 | JGI IMG/M metagenome (GOLD analysis project Ga0182015, IMG submission 120478) | Permafrost microbial communities from Stordalen Mire, Sweden - 712P3M metaG | ecosystem: Environmental > Terrestrial > Soil > Wetlands > Permafrost | place: Sweden: Stordalen | collected...
GGAAACCGGCGGCCCACATTCCCGTATAGTGCATCAGCGGAATGGCGCTGCCCATCACCAGCGCGCTCACGATTTTCCGCCAACTCACTCGTTTCTCATCTCGCACTCGGAAGGCAAGTTGCAGAGCTACCAGAGAGATCGCAACCGCCAGCACGATCGAGAGGGCAACGATTCTGCGGTCATACACGATCACCGCCGCACAACGCATGGCCGCCATGCCGATATAATGCATGGCTGCAATCCCGCTGCCCATCGCCAAACTGCCTGCAATTTCCTGCCAAAGACTCATCTTCGCCCGGCTGACGACGAACAGCGCCACCCAGGAAGCAGCCATCGCCGCCAGCAGCGAAAGCACCACGGTGGGAACATGGTAGGAGACCGGCATCGGCAGCGTGAAAGCTAGCATGCCGACATAGTGCATCGACCAGATCCCGAGGCCCATTGCCCCAGCCCCGCAACTGAGCCAGATGGCACGCACCCAGCCGCGCGCCCACGTGACCCGGCCCCCCAAATCCAACGCGGCATAAGAAGCGCATATCGCCAGCACAACGGAAAGCGCCACCAACCGGTGGTCGTAGCTGCCGTTCATGGTCGCGATCGAATTCATCGATTAACCGTGACGCTCCAACCCCTCCCAGAAAGTCTTCGGAGAACGCCGGATAGAACCGGATTCTCCCCGCCGACGCCCTCGAGCCTCTACCTGTATATCGGCAGCAGTCACAGTTTCCGGGTTAGGAATCGCTTAGGAGTTACGATAGCTTGCCGGTCGAAAATCATGCGTGCAGGCGACAAAGAGCCTCGGTAGAGGCTCTCGTGGAAAGTCGAGAATTGGAAATCAGAGTTGCGTCGGTTGGACTACAGTGCGTTGCTTGCGAGCTTCACTGCGCAGAAGCGGTGTCCGCTGGCCTCAGAGGACCGGCGAGGAAAAAATTGTGATCGTAAAGATTGCGGTACATACGTCCGGCGATCTCGGCCGCTTTGGGGCCGAACGTGGGCCGCCCACCCTGCAGGAAAACCACCACCACCACGCGTCCGCTGCTGGTGTTTGCGTAGGAGGCGAACCAGCCGAAACGAGTTCCGGCATGGGAGCAGGTTCCGGTCTTGCCCAGGATCTCTTCCTCGCTAAAATTGAGCCCCAGCCGGCGCGCCGTGCCATACTGCACCGCTCCTGCCATGCCGTCGGAAATTTCCGGAATCAGCGGGGCGATATCAAGTTGCCGCTTGATCCGCGGCTGGAAATTCGCAATTTCTTCCGCATTCATCGGATGCTGCAAATAGTACAGCGTCCCCCCGTTGGCGATCGCCGAAACCATTGCGCCCAACTGCAACGGCGTCATCGAAACACCTTCGCCGAAGGAACACATCTTGCCCACTCCGCCCAGCTTCTGCGGAATCACCTCGCCGGGATACGTGCCCAGTTGCTCACCCGGAATGTCGTAGCCAGCCAACTCGCCCAGGCCGTACTCGTGGGCATAGTAAGCAACTTTCTCGAATCCCAGCTTGCGTCCCAACGCCTCGAAATATGCGTTGTTGGAGTGGGCCAGCGCTTCGGTCAGATTCATTCGGCTGCGGCCCCCGAGCGATACCTCGGTTTCCTTCGAAACCACGCCCTCGGTTAGCGCCGCCAATGCCACAGAAAGTTTGATGGTCGAGCAGGGCTGCGCGCCGCTTGACAGCGCCAGCTTTTGATTCACCATGGCCAGCACTCGTCCGCTGGTTGGCTCAATCGCCACCACCGTGCCATTCATATTCCCCAAGGCATCGATGGCCGCCTGGCGGACGACGGGATCTTCACCGTCGGTGATATCGCCGCCAGTAAGGCCCCCGGCAAACGAACTCACAAAAAAGCGCTCGTGATATTTATGGGTGGTGCCATGGGAAGCGCTGACGGAAGCTCGGGTGAAAGTCGCGCTGTGGCTGGTCGCACTGTGAACGGCTGTGCCAGTGCTGGCGCTGTGCGCCACCGTGCTGCGGCTGCTGGCTAAGTGGTGAATACGGCGCCGGGTCCGCTGCGTCTCACTGAGTTTGGTGGATTTCGCTTTGCTGGTATTCAGCGCATGCGAGTTGACGTGCGCCGCCCACATTGCCGGCGCCAAACACAACCCCGCTACCATCACCACCAGACGAAGACCGCGCATTCCCAACTTGGACATCTGAGCCTGTTCCCCTGAATTCCAGGATTTCTACGTCTACATAGATGCACGACGCTGGCCAGTTCCCGGATTTCTCCCGGTAACCACTTCCATCTTCGCGATACTACGGGAGTTACAGCCTTTCAAGCAACAACAAAGTTTTTATCGAAGCAAACATTAATTTCGATGTAACCCGTTACGGGAAAAGCACTTAAACTGGAATTACCTTCGGCACAGAGCCTCCAGTAACCGTTACCCCGTTACTGAAAAGACACGGGACGGAGCTGCAAAGTTTTTCCGCTTTAATAGGGGCCAAGGCTAGGGGCTGGCAAGAAGTATCGCCGGGCCCATCTTGTTCCTCCCTGATCCCTGATCCCTAGCCCCTGCTGTTACATCACTTCGCCGCGCTTGCGCAGGAATGCCGGAACATCCAGGTCGTCCTGCTCGAAGTTTGCCACCATCGCGCTGCGCATTGTATCCAGTGAGATCACTTCGGTCCCGCCGTGAGCCATCGCCGCCGGTGACGATTCCGGCAGCGCGGAGTGCTCTTGCATCATCGGCTCAGCCATCGACTCAGAAAATTGGCCGGGAAACGGCTCGGGCATAGACTGCGCCGGACCGACGGGGTCGGGAAAATCCATCGCGTCATCATGCGACGCCGCGAACGAGTGCTGCACTTGCTGCGGCCGCTGATGTGCCCGGCCAACTTCCGCCCGGCTCACTTCGCGGAAGCCGGTGGCGATCACCGTAATCTTCACCGCATCTTTCATCTTCTCGTCCATCACCGCGCCAAAAATAATATTGGCGTCCTCATGCGCCGCGCTCTGGATGATGGTGCAGGCCTGCTGCACCTCGGCCAGCTTCAGCGAAGCCGACCCGGTGATGTTAATCAGAATGCCGCGCGCTCCGTCGATCGCGCCCGCCTCCAGCAGCGGAGACGCAATCGCCCGCTGCGCCGCTTCCGTGGTGCGGTTCGCGCCGCTCGCCGTCGCCGTGCCCATGACCGCGTAACCCATGCCGGCCATGATCGTCCTCACGTCGGCGAAGTCGCGGTTGATGATGCCCGGAATCGTAATAATGTCGGAAATCCCCTGCACGCCCTGCCGCAGAATGTCGTCGGCAATGCGGAACGATTCGAAGAATCCCGCATTCTCCGCCACCGCCAGCAGTTTTTCGTTGGGAATCACAATCGTCGTGTCCACCGATTCCATAAGCTCGGCGATGCCCTTCTCGGCTTGCGTCATGCGCCGCTTGCCCTCAAAAGAAAACGGCTTGGTGACCACGGCAACGGTGAGCGCGCCCATCTCACTCGCCAGCGACGCAATAATCGGCGCCGCTCCCGTGCCCGTGCCTCCGCCCAGGCCGGTGGTCACAAACACCATGTCGGCGCCCTCGAGCGCCTCGATGATTTTGTCCGAGTCCTCGAGCGCCGCCTTGCGCCCCACTTCCGGATTCGCGCCCGCGCCCAATCCGTTCGTGAGCTTTACCCCGAGCTGCAGCTTCACCGGCGCGCGCGACATGCGCAGCGCCTGCAAGTCGGTGTTGGCGACGATGAACTCGATGCCCTCCACTCCCGCATCGATCATGCGGTTCACCGCGTTCCCTCCGCCGCCGCCCACGCCGATCACCTTGATCTTGGCATCGTTAAGAGGATCCTCGTTGAAGCTGATGCGAATGCTCGAATCGTTTGTCATTTTTTCACCTGATTTGAATTACCCCTACCTTCGCGTTCTTTGCGGCCTCTCTTCGCGACCTTTGCGGTTAAGAGCTTTCGTCTCAACTGCAAAGTCGTAAAGAAGCCCGTCTTAATTGACTCAATCACTCAATCGCTCAATGACTCAATTCCTATCCCACCAGCAGCGCCTTCAATCTCGATCCCCACCGGTCCCCCTGAAACCCGCGCGCCACCCGCGCCCGCTGCCCGTAATTCACCATGCCGAGCACGGTGGCGTACTCCGGCTCGGCCAGCGTCGCCGGCATCTTTGCCAGAGGCGTAGGCCACGACAGCCGCACTTGTCGCCGCAGCACGGACTCCGCCACATCGAAAATTCCCGGCAGCCGCGACCCTCCGCCGCTCAGCACGATGCCCGCCCGGCACGCGTCAAACATGCCGCTCTGCCGCAGTGTCTCGCGCATCATCTCAAACAGTTCGCGCGCCCGAGGCTCCAGAATCTCCGCCACCAGCCGCTGCGGCAGCAAGCGCGAAGGCCGGTCGCCCACCGACGGCACCTCCACTTCATTCCCTTCCGGAATCAAGGTGACGATCGCATTCCCATGCACTTTCTTGATCTTCTCCGCTTCCGCCAGCGGCGTGCACATGCCCACCGACAAATCGCTGGTGAAGTGGTCGCCGCCCACCGGAATCACTCCCGTATAAGCCACCGCGCCCTGCAGAAAAACGATCAACTCGGTCGATCCGGCTCCAATGTCCGCAAGGCACACTCCCAACTCCCGTTCGTCCGCCCGCAACACGGAATCGGCCGCCGCCAGCGGCTCGAACACTGTGTCGTCCACATGCACGCCGGCGCGATTCACCGCCGTAACCACGTTCTGCGCCGCGCTCGCCGCCGCAGTCACTAAATGCACTCGTACTTCCAGCCGCGCCGCCATCATGCCCAGCGGATCGTGTACCCCCGCCTGATCGTCCAGAATGAACTCCTGCGGCAGCAGGTGCAGCACTTCCCGATCCGCCGGCAGCGGAATCGCCCGCGCCCGCTCCACCGCCTGCTTGATCTCATCCCGCCCAATTTCCCGCGGCCGCGTACCCAAGCTGATGCCGCCGTGGCTGTTCACACCGCGCACATGCGCTCCGCCAATGCCCACAATGGCGTGCTCAACCGCCGCACCCGCCACATCCTCGGCCGCCTCCACCGCCTTCTGAATCGCCGCGACCGCCTTGTCCAATTCCACGATCACGCCCTTGCGCGACCCCCGCGACTCCGCCACGCCGTGCCCGCGATAGCGCAAGCCCCCGTCGCTGACCTCCACCATGAGCGCGCACGTCTTCGCGCTGCCCACGTCAATCGCCGTTAAGAGATTTCCCTGTTGGTTCGCCATTTCTTATGAGTTCCTCAATACATTTCGCCACTTCTATGAAATTCGCACCCTTACTGGCTCGGCCCCTGACTCGTCTGGCTCTTAACAACCCCCGGGCTCGGCTTCCCACCGCCACCACTCCCGGAAGGCTTTATTGTTGGCTTCGACGATGCCGATGGAGGCTGCTTCACATTCTTCGCTTGCCGCGCAGCGGAGTCACCGCCGGCCGGCGAATTTATCTTCGTCATCCCCGTGTTCTTCGCGGTTGTCAACGTTCCCGGCTTCGCGGTTGACGCTGGCTTCCTCATGCCCACGGCGACTCTCCCCGGCTTCGCGCCAGCCTTCTTGACTTTGGTTTTCGCGGCTGCCTTCTTGGTTCCGGCTGCTGCAGCCTTCGCACCGAGTGTCTTCTGCGTCAATTCGAACGCAGGCTTCGGCACGGCACGATCATGCGGCAAGCGCGTAATCAGCGCCGCCGGCTTCACTCCCGCCGCAGCCGCCAACTTCGCCGCCGCCGGGCTCAACTCCGCTGCCTTCGCCGGGCGCTGCGGCATATCCGGATTCACAATGATCTGGTTGTCGTAGCGCAGGTCCACCGACTCCAGCTTCTGAAACTGCTGCCGCCAACTCTGCGCATGGCTCACATAAATCCTGAAGCGCCGCAGATAGTCCGACGATCCCAGATGCACCAGCACATCCCCCGCCGGATCGTTCACCCGTACCTTCACGTCTTCCAGATCGGAGAGATCCACTTCGCTCAGATCCTGCGAGTAGCGCGCCCCGCCCGAATCCAGGTCCCGCACCATCTCTGCAAAGGTTTTCATGCGCGGCGCCCGTGTCGAAAGCGGCTCGCCCGGATTCATACCCAGAATCACCGGGAAGGAATATTTGTGCTTCGGCGTCAACTCCATCAGCGTTCCGCCCGCGTCGATCAGCGACATCCGCGGCCCCACCCGCGCAAACGCCACCGGCGTGCGCTCGTGAATTTCCACCTTCAGGCGATTGGGAACAAACCGCATCACGCTGGCCGATTCCACCCACGGAATCTGCTCCAGTTGCGCCTTCTGCTGCGCCAGAGAAATGAAAAAAATGTTGCGCCCAATGTCGGCGCCCATCACTTCCATGATCTGCGCCTTGCTTACGTTCTGCATGCCCGTGACTTCAATGTTGTCGCTCGATTCCACGCGAAAGCGCCAGGAATGCTCGCCATAGTGATAGAGCCACGCCGCGCCTAATCCTGCCAGGCAGCACGCGCCCGCCGCCACACAGGCCCACAACAATCGATTGGCAGTTTTTCTTGGAAGAGAACTTCGGCGGGCGGAGACCCGCTTTTGCCCGCGCAGGAACGGAGATTCCTCGTCCACATCCAGGTCGACCAGGCGCGCATCGTCGATCCCCTCGTGCGCGGCCTCGGCGCTGGGTGGATATAACTCCTCCTGCAAGATGGTGGAACCTGGCTTCCGCGCCATCAGTTCAGGTTAATTGTCGCTGTGGAATCGCTGAGCCTTCAAACTATAACTTTATTTTCAGGATAGAGATAGACAAAATCTTGGTTCTTTTGCACAGAGAGGAATCGCGTTGGACATCGTCGCGCCGAACAGCGAACCCGATGACGGGCACGGACTATGTAGAGACAGCCGCCTCGGCTGTCCGGACTGGGCGAGCCCTGTGAGTCAGGAGACGGTCGCAGAGATGATCGGCACAACCCGCTCCCGGTAAGCCGATTCTGCCGATCAGACTCCGAGACGCCGCACGATGGCCTGAAATCGAGGATCGGATCGCACCGGGTCCATTTCCGGCTCGACACGAATGAAGAGCAGCCAGTAATCGCGGTTCTGGTAAGACTTCTCCAACCACTCCAGAGCCAGATCGCGATCGCCCAATAGCACGGCATCATAAGCAACGTCGTAAGGCCGGCTCAGGCCGCTGGGCACCTCGGCGATACGCTGGTTCATAATGCGCCGCGCTTCCTCCGCATGCCCATCGACCAAAGCGCGCCGAAACGCCTCCTGCGGCAACTTGGCGTCGGCCGCGCGCCACTCCTCCCAGCGGTGCTCGCAGAAGTAGCCCGACGCCAGCATGCTGTACCCCAATTGAAAATTCGGGTCCATCTGCAGGATTCGCTGCGACTGGGCGACGACGCCATCGTAGTTCCGTTCGAACTTGAGCAGCACCGCAGCGTCCACATCCACAATCAGCGCCAGCGGATCGAGCCGGCGCGCGGTCTCCAGTTGTTCGCGGGCCTCGGAGAAGCGTCCGTGGGCCATCAAACCCAGCGCATAATACTGGTGCGCGCTGGCATAGCTGGGATTGAGCTGCAGCGCCTTCTGGTATTCCTGCTCCGCGGACGGCCAGTCGTAATCGTAGTGGCAGGCCACCATGCCCAGAACCGCGTGCGCCTCCGCGAGCGACGGGTCGAGCAGCAGGGCTTTGTGCGCTGCATCTCGAGCGCGCGGCATATACGCGGCCGGCGACACCTCTTCGTTGTTGCCGATCACCGCAAGCGAATCGGCCAGCCCCGCCCAGGCCAGCGCGTAGTTGGGATCGCGTGCAATCGCCTGCTGCATCAAACCCACACTCTTCAGTTCTGCCGGGAAGTTTCTCTGGTTCCACAGATAGCGGCCCTGCAGATACAACGCGTGTGCTTCCGGGTCGGGAGGAGTCGTAGCCGGGCCCTCCGGACTTATTTTGCGGGCCAGCGCACGGGCAATTGAACTCGCGATTTGCGATTCGATCTGTATCCAGTCGGTCGAGTTGCCGTCGTAGGTCTGGGACCATACCGTGAAGCCGTCGCGGGTGCGGTTCAGTTGCACGGTGACATGCGTGCGGTCGCCCGCCCGCTGCACGCTGCCTTCCACTACCGCCTCCACATTCAGCCGCGTCCCCACTTGACGAAGATCGTCATGTTTTCCCTTGAACACGTAAGCCGAGCGTCGGCCGGTCACCCGCACACCCTCCAGATGCGAGACTGAAGCCGCGACCTCGTCCGTCAGCCCATCGCTGAAGGCGTCGTCGGGCGCAGCTCCGACATTGTCGAACGGCAGAACGGCAATGGAAGCGATCGCGGGCGGACGCGTCCTTATCCACGCCAACCCCACCGCCAACGCCATCAAGACCACCGCGCACCCAATCCACAATTCGTATCGTCGGCGTCGCTTCTGGCCCGGCGCCTTCAGCCCGATCAGATAACGCGCCGTGAACTCCTGCCCGGATTGTCGGTCCCCGGCGGAAGCGATATCCGGCGTCTCCGCTGCGGTTGCATTCGCGGCGCTATCGTTGCCGACACTTCCAACCGGTAACAGGCCTTCCGCTAGGATCACGGGCGCTGAGGCTCGAATGGGCGCGATCCAACGGTAGCCACGGCGCTCCACGGTCTCAACGAAGATTGGATTCTCAGCCGAGTCACCCAGCGCATCCCGCAGCCGATTGATCGCGCTGCTGATGCCGTGATCGAAATCCACAAAGACGTCATCCGGCCAAAGCGCCTTGCGGAATTCCTCGCGGCTGAGCACTTCGCCAGGGCGGCTGAGCAATAGCTTCAGGGCGCGGAAGGGCAGCTCCTGAATCTTTACCTTGATCCCATTCCTCCGCAGTTCGCCCGAGCGCAAGTCGGCCTCGAATATCCCGAAGCGCACCACGTCGTCTTGAGCGGCAGTCCGATGCATACGCTCGCCTTCCCAAGGAAGGCAGCCAGTTTACCACGCGAGAAACCGCCGAAATCCCCCACCTTCGAGCCAGTTCATCACCCCTTCGTGCCGGTTTTTCCCCGTGAGATGTCTTCGCATTTATCGGCAACTAAACAATTTAGCGCGTGATCCACTGTGGCGCGCGGCGTGAGCCGCAGAGCATTGACGCCACCCCAGCTTTCGGCGAGAGTGAGCGCCGTGCCCGGAAGTTACGCCGCTGCTCGTTTGCGGAACAGCGCGGTGACGCCGGGCCGAATCCAGGACATCTCAGGAACTGGCGGAACCCAGGAGACTTTCAATGAAGAACCTTCGGCAGCAAAAAGCAATTCGCATCGTCGCGACCCTCGCGCTCACTCTGGCCCTCGCCGGCTTCGCCATTCCGGCCCACGCACAAACCTTTACCTCGCTGCACACCTTCGGTGGGCTCGACGGCACACCTCCCGACGGCGAATACCCCAACGGCCTCGTGCAGGGCGCCAACGGATACCTATACGGAACCACGTTCGGGGGCAGCTCGCTTGGCAACAATATTCAGGGCACGGTCTTCAAAATCAGCATCAGCGGGACAGAAACGGTCCTCGATAACTTTTGGGCCGAGGGACCCCTAAACGGAAACCAGGCGGCGCTGGTGCAGGCCACCAACGGGGATTTCTACGGGACAACGCAGTCGAACGGGGCGGTCTACAGAGTCACTCCCAGCGGCGCCTTCTCTGCCCTCTACGACTTTTGTTCAGCCGGCTTACCAGACTGCCCGGATGGCGCCACACCCGAAGCGACGCTGGTGCAGGCCAGCAACGGGGACCTCTACGGGACAACGCAGGGAGGTGGCGGAGCGTACGGCCAAGGCACGATTTTCAAAATCACCATGGGAGGCACGCTGACCACGCTGCACTCCTTTTGCGAAACCCAGAACGCGCAAGGTGACTGCCTGGATGGAAACGGGCCTTATACGGCGCTGGTGCAGGGCACGAACGGAAACCTCTACGGCGCCACGCATGTGGGCGGGGCTAACGGAGCCGGCACGATTTTTCAAATCACCGAGGCAGGTAAGTTTACGAGGCTTTACACCTTTTGCAAGGTCTCAGGTTGCCCTGACGGCGAAAACCCCTATGCCGCGCTGGTTCAGGGCGCAGACGGGAACTTCTACGGGGTAACCGGCACCGGTGGGACCGGCGCCTTTGGCGGCGGCGGCACATTTTTCACCATGACCCCAAGCGGCGCGCTGACCACGCTTTACAGCTTTTGCAGCTTGGCAGATTGCGCTGACGGCAACTACCCCATGGCGCTGATGCTGGCCACCGACGGGAACTTCTACGGGGTGACGGGAGCCGGTGGGGCCAACGATTTGGGCACGATCTTCCAGATCACCCCCAGCGGCTCACTGACCACGGAGCACAGCTTCGACGGCACCGACGGCATCGTCTCAGAAGACTTCCAACCCGGACCGTGGCTCATCCAGGATACCAGCGGCACGTTCTACGGGGTGACTTCAGAGGGCGGGGCCAACTACCAAACCTGTACCAGTTGCAACGGCACCGTCTTCAGTTTGTCCATGGGTCTGCGCCCATTCGTGGAAACCCTGCCGGTCTCCGGCACGGTTGGGTCGGCCGTCAAAATTCTTGGAAACAAGCTGACGGGCGCCACCAGTGTCACTTTTAACGGTGTCGCGGCTAAGTTCACGGTGGTTTCGAGTACCGAAATCACGACCACCGTGCCCACCGGCGCCACCACCGGCGAAGTTAAGGTGGTCACCTCCAAAGGGACCACGCTTACCAGCAACGTGGTCTTCACCGTGCCCTAGCTGAAACAAAAACGGGCACGGCAGTTTCGCCGTGCCCGCTCTTCAAAAGACAGGGACCTAAATCGGCCCGTCGTCCGTCATCTCAACCTGCACCGCCGGAACATCGATGCGGGGAATATCCACCCGCACTCGTGGACAGCTCACGGCCGGAATCCTCACGGCGTTGAACGCAACCGACGCAAAGCGCACCCGCGCAACCTGCGCCTCGATCCTTGCCCGATCCGCCTCCCCCTGCGCCACAGTCGCTTCCTGCCGCGCCGACATAGCCTCAAAGCGCTCCATTCCACTCTGCCTCCGAGCAATCCCGGTCTGGAACCGCGCCATCGCTGTAGCCAGACGGCAAGACGCAGTCTCATCCCGCGCCACCCCAAAACTGACCCTTTCCATGAACCGTTCAGCCCGCTCCGAGGCCAGGTCCGCCAAACTCCCCGACCGATCGACAAGCCGATGCGCCCAGCCCGCGCCGCCGTCCTGGTACAACCCATTCAATCCCAACGCCAGCACCCCAGCCGCCAGCCATCCCCATGCCTGTGTAGTTTTCATCGCCATATCCCCATCTAGCGGATTGGACGAACCCCACCCCAATCCGTTAGCAATGGAAGATACGCAGCCACGAGGAAATTAGTTCCTCACCGGAAGGATAAGGACCAGGGAGGGACGGCCGAACTAGCCTGCCCTGAGCGAAGGCGAAGGGCTGTCCGGCCAGGGCATAGCCCGGCCGCATTGGAACGAGCGCGATCCTCAAGCCAGCGGGGCAATCCGTTCCTTCAACTTCTCCACAATCATCGGCCCTAACTGTGAAACGCTGCCCGCCCCCAGCGTAAGAATCATGTCTCCATTCTCAGCCGCGGCAGCGGCCGAACTCACCGCATCGGCGAACGAACTCACGTACTCCGCGCTCAGCCCACCCTTCTCACAAATCGTCCGCGCAAGCCTTTCCCCGCTGATCCCCTCGATCGGCTTCTCGCTGGCCGCATAAATATCGAGCACAAATAGCGAATCCGCATCGCCAAATGCCGTGGTGAATTCCTCCATCAAATCGCGCGTGCGCGTGTACCGGTGCGGCTGGAACACCACATGAACCTTGCCAAAGCCGCACGACCGCGCCGCGGCAAGTGTTGCCTTGATCTCCGTAGGATGGTGCCCGTAATCGTCGATCACACTCACACCCGCTGCCCGACCGCGCAGATGAAATCGCCGGTCAACCCCGCGGAACTGATCGAGCGCCGCGCGAATCGCCTCCACTCCCACATCCAGCCCCACCCCTACCGCAATCGCCGCCGTCGCATTCAGGATGTTGTGAACTCCCGGCACATGCAGCGTAAACTCGCCCAGGTCCTTCTTGCGATAACTCACGCGAAAGCGGCTCAACGGCTGAGGATCGGGTGCCCCATTTTCCGCGCGTTCTTGGCGCGAGGAGTAGGGAACGCCAGGATTCCCGCCGGACGTCTCCAACTTGATCCTGAAATCCGAACCCCGCTTCGTCCCGTAGGTCACGATGCGCCGCTGCACTTCCGGTAGCAGCCGCCGCAACAGCGGATCGTCATTGCAAACCACCACCATCCCATAAAACGGCACCTGGTTCATGAATTCCAGAAACGTTTTCTTCACATCCCGCATGTTGCGATAGCAATCCATGTGCTCGCGGTCGATGTTGGTCACCACCGACAAAATCGGCGAAAGCTTCAGAAACGACCGGTCGCTCTCATCCGCCTCCGCCACCAGATACTGCGACCTCCCCAGACGAGCATTCGATCCCATCGCATCCACGCGCCCACCCACCACCACGGTAGGATCGAGCCCACCCCCGGCCAGCACCGCCGCTACCATCGAAGTTGTA
>Ga0182015_10005918_pt1 | contig 12494 bp, 10 predicted proteins | sample 712P3MmetaG_FD_120478 | JGI IMG/M metagenome (GOLD analysis project Ga0182015, IMG submission 120478) | Permafrost microbial communities from Stordalen Mire, Sweden - 712P3M metaG | ecosystem: Environmental > Terrestrial > Soil > Wetlands > Permafrost | place: Sweden: Stordalen | collected...
AACATGCGAAACACTCCGATGCGTTCGTGCGAACCGAGCGTGCTGCGTTGGCGCGTGATGATTTCTTTGGCGCGCGAAATCGCCGTCGAAAAGCCGATGCAATATTCGGTGCCGCGCACATCGTTATCCATGGTCTTCGGAATGCCAAGTACGTTCACGCCTTTACCCTGCAGGGTTTTCGTGAAGCTCAGCGTATCGTCTCCGCCGATGGCCACCAGGCAGCCCAGGCCGAGCCGCTCGATATTTTCGATCACGATCGGCGTGAAATCGAAGGTGTCCGGTCCAGTCGCCAAAGTTTTTAAGCGCTCAGGCGAAATGTGCGCGGGCAAACCGGAGCGTTTCATCTTCAGCGCGTTGGTGCGCGAAGTGTGCAGAAATGTTCCGCCATAGCGATCGACGGTGCGCGTGTTGTCCCAAGTGAGCGGCAGAATGTAATCGGTGTCCAGTTCCGGGCCGGGCTTGAGGTGCGTCAATCCTTCCCAGCCGCGGCGAATGCCGATGACTTCGTAGCCCCAGCTCGTGGTTTGATACACGACGCTTTTGATCGCGGCGTTGAGGCCGGGAACGTCGCCGCCGCCGGTGAGAATTCCAATGCGTTTGGATTGAGCCATAGGGCAAGGATTTTAACATTGAGGGCGAGACTGAGCGCAAGCGCGAACGGCCCTCGGAACAAGCGAGTTCGGCGTGGCCTATTTTTCCGCGAGGGTGGCGAAGCGGTACAGAGGAAATACGTCGCGAAAGATTTTGCCGATCTCGTCAGCAAATCCGGGACGCGTTGCGGCCGAGGCGGGCATTTTTCGGCGCACGACCCAGGCTTGAAGCTTTTTCCATTCGTCGGCGTTCACCGGCCAGCCATTCTTTTTGGTCCATTGGCGTTTTTCCATCGCGTACCAGTAGCTATCGTAGCGGCGGCCCAGGCGCCGTTTTTGTTGCGCGAGCCATTGCGGACGCGCGACGGCTCGCGGACGGGCGAGCGATGCGATGGCGGAGGATTTATCGTCGGACATGGCGTAGATGCGGAAGCCGGCCGTCGCAAAATCGGGCGAAAGGCCGAGATACAGCTCGCCGCCGTGCGAATTCCGCGCGGAAATGCGCAGATACATGCGCGTGTGATACGGAGTTTTGTCCCGCGCGAAACGGATATCGCGATTGATGCGCGAAAAATTCGTACCGGTGCGGCCATCGATCTCGAAATCGGCATCCAGACGCGAGATGGCCGGCAGCAAAGCCCTGAGCATGGCGCGGAAAGGCTCGACCAGCGATGAGCGATACCAATCGCGATTTTCATGCATCCAGGCTGTGGAATTATGGCGCGCCAGCGCGTGCAGAAATCGCAGCGTGCCTTCGGAGAAAATCGCGTTCCCTGACTTCATGGCGGCGGACCTCGAATCTTACGCCGGCAGACGAATCAAACGAGCCTCGGTGATGGCCTCGAGCTCGCGCAGCGGAGCGAGCACCGCATCGGACGGCTCGCCATCCAAGCGCACCACGGAAATAGCTTCCGCGCCCAGGACAGCGTCGCGGCGCCCCAGCGCGTACGTGGCGATGTTCAGATTCTGCGCGCCGAGCAGCGTGCCAATTTTGCCGATCGCGCCCGGAACGTCTCGATTGCGAAGCAGCAGAAGAGTGCCTTCAAGCGGCGCTTCCAGCGCCATGCCGTCCACGCGAAGCAGGCGCGGCGGCGTATCGGCCAGCGCCGTGCCTTCGATGGAAAACGCGCCGCTCGCCGCCTCGCCGGTAGCCGCGGCTTCGCCGGAGACTTCGATGGTGTCCGGGAAGCCGTGTTCCCGCCGGCCGCCACGCTCTTCCACGGCCAAGCCGCGCGCCGATGCGATGGATTCCGCGTTCACCAGGTTCACTTTTTCGGCCAGCGCGGAATTCAGCACGCCAGCCAGCACCGCACTGCGCAAAACGCGCGTGCCGATTTCCGCCGGTTCGCCGGCAAATGCGATGCGCACGCGCGCGAGGCGCGCGCCGCGAGCGGCAACCACTTGCGCGACCATTGAGCCGAGACGCTCGGCCAATACCAGATACGGCCGCACGCGGCGATATTGCTCGGCCGAGAGCGACGGCAAATTGACCGCGTTGCGCACCACTCCGTCGGAGAGAAAATCGCGCACCTGCTGCGCGATCAGCGTGCCGACTTCCTCCTGCGCTTCGGCGGTGGAACCGGCGACGTGCGGCGTAGCGATCAGATTGGGCAGCGCGACCAACGGCGAATCTTTCGGCGGCTCGACGGCGAAAACATCCAGCCCCGCGCCGGCCAATTGGCCCGAGCGCAACGCTTCGGCCAGCGCGACTTCATCCACCAATTCACCGCGCGCGGTATTCACAAGGTAGGCGCCGCGCTTGGTCTTCGCCAAATTCGCGGCGTTGATGATGCGCTCGGTTTCGGGCACGAGCGCGGTGTGCAGCGAAAGAAAATCGGATTCGGCAAGCAGTTGATCGAGCGAAACCAGGCCAACGCCGGCTTGGCGCGCGGCGTCTTCCGTGAGAAACGGATCGCAGGCCAGCACGCGCATTTCGAGCGCGCGCGCCCGGCGCGCCACCTCTGCGCCCACGCGGCCGAGGCCCACCAGGCCGAGCGTTTTGCCGCGTAGCTCCGTGCCCTGGCCTTTGGATTTCTCCCAGCGGCCGGCGTGCATCGCGGAATCGAGCGCGGGAATTTTTCGCGCCATCGCCAGCATGAGGGCCAGCGTGTGCTCGGCCACGCTCGGCGCGTTGCCGCCGGGCGTGTTCATCACCAGCACGCCGCGGCGCGTCGCGGCGTCCAGATCGACGTTGTCCACGCCGACGCCGGCGCGTCCTACCACGCGCAATTTCGTCGCGCGCTCCAGTACGGCGCTGGTGACGCGCGTGGCGCTGCGCACGATGAGCGCGTCGGCCGCGGGCAATTCGGCGTCAAGCGTTTCTTTCGTCGGGCGCACGACTTCCCAGCCGGCCGCCGTCAATAGGTCGATGCCGCGTTCACTGATTGGGTCGGCAACAATGATTCGCATAGGACAAACAGCGTATTCGGACCGAACCGGCCTGTCAAATCACGGCGCCTACGCGTCACGCTTTCGGTGCGCGTTTTATTTGCGGCTCTCTACGAAAACCGAATACTGCGCGACACCGGCCTCTTCGAGCTTGAGCACGGAGAACGTCTCGGGGGAATAAAAGCGCGTCTCGTCCCGCGAAAGATTTGAGGCTTCGGAAAAGCCGGCGTCGAGCAGCAGCTCTTCGAGGTAGGAAAAATCGAGACCCTGGCGATGGCCGCCTTCGCAAAAAAGGAGATTGGAGAATTTTCCGCCGAGGGAGCGGTGCGCGCGCGGGAAATCGCAAAAAAACGAGGCGTCACCCGCGATGTAGGCGCGCGCCGCGGCGCGCAGGTCCGGCACCACGGTACGCATGAACCCCTCCGGCGAGAGCACGCGGTGGCATTCGCGCAGCAGGGCGCTCAATTCTTCGGCGTAGAAATGCTCGAAGACGTGCGAAGAATAAATCGACGCGATCGAATCCGAAGCGAATGGCAGGCCGTTGCGCAGATCGAGCCAGACATCGCGCTTGCGAAGGAGATTGCCATCGACATTTATAAAGCCCGAAAGATATTTCGGGCCGCAGCCCAGATGCAGGTGCGGCGCTCCGGAACCGTTCGCGTGCGCGCCGCGAATTTTCCAGCGCCAATAATTCAATTTGTTCAGCCGCCGCAGGGCGGTGAAATAAACTTCACGCGTTCGCTGATGCAGCATTTTCGTAAGATCGTGTGCAGCGCGCCCAACGCGCCAGGCAATCGCTTGAAATCGCGAGCAGCTTGCAGTCCGACGCGTCACTTCCGAGCGTGCGGCCATCGAACAAAGTGAATTGCAGTGCGCGCAAAAGATCGGGGATGCGCGCGTCGGCGTAGCCATCGATGTATACGGCCTTCACACGGCCCGAGGCCAGCAGGCGCTGTGCCCCGCTCAGGACTTCCGCTTCGTGATTTTCAACGTCGATCTTCATCACGATCGAATCGCCTTCGATCGGCACATCGTCAAGGCGCATGGCGCGCACGCGCACCGCGCGGCTTCCAATTTGAAATGGGCTTTTGGGATCGTACGCGCCAAATGTCCACGATCCGGCTCCTTCGCGAAATTCGAGTTCTCCCGCGCGGTCGGAAAGCGCGCATTCGTGGATTTCTACGCCGCTGCGTTGGAGCGTGCTGCGCAGCCGCTTCACAGTTTCGGGATGCGGCTCGAACGCGTAAAACTTCATGCGCGGGAAAATTGCGCCGGCGCGCGCCATCACCGCCGAATACAATCCGACGTTCGCTCCGACGTCAAGAAACGTATCGCTCGGCTCGATCAACATCGCAAGCGTGGCCAGAATCCCCGAGTCGCCTCCGAGCGGAATGCTCAGCGCGGCCATTTTCTGCGCGGCGAGGTAGCCGACTTCCTGGCGCGCGCTGACCAATAGACGTGCGCCGAACAATTCGACTTCCACGTCCCGATTCGGGAAAAATAGGCGCAAAAGGAAAAGACGAAATCGCGGATGAACGTTTACGAAGCGATGCAGAACGCCTTTTAGCAGGCTTGATTTCGCGTTTTTTGCCACCGATTGCGTGCCTCCGCTGACCGCTGGAACGCTTGCCTAGGAGCAATTGCCAGGCCAATCGCGGGCGTCGCGGCGCGCGGGGCGCATTGCGCGCCTGTGCTATAGTTTTGCAATTCACATGGCCCTTATCGAACGCATCCAGAATGACCTGACGCAGGCGATGAAAGCCAAGGACGAATTGCGTCTGAGCGTTCTGCGCATGGTAAAGAGCGCACTGAAGAACAAAGAAATTGAAAAAATCCGGCCGCTAGACGATGCGGAATCGCTGCAGATTTTGAATACGCTGGTGAAGCAGCGGCGCGAATCCGTGGAAATGTTTGCGAAGGGCGGCCGTCATGATTTGGCCGAAAAGGAAACCAAAGAGATCGCCATCATCGAAAGCTATTTGCCCGCGGGCGCGAGCGACGCCGATATGGACGCGGCCATCGCCGCAGCCATCGTGGAAACCGGCGCGAATTCTCCGAAGCAGATGGGCGCGGTGATCAAGGCGGCGCGCGCGCATCTTGAAGGCAAGACGGTGGATGGCAAAGTGTTGTCAGACCGCGTGCGCGATCGTTTGTCTAAGCCCGCTTGAATTTCCGCAGCTCTCGCAGATCTTCCACTTTATTTTTTCGGTAGCCGCTCAGTGACTCGCCGGCGTGCGCCCGTCCATCGCGCGCAGCGGGGCAAGCGCGGTATTCTGAATTCGTGGCGCTGCCCAGCACAGTCCCCGTTCGCTATTCGGAAGAAGAGGCCGGATACGTCAGCTTTCGCCCCGTAGTCCGGCAAACATTCGGATTCCGCGAATTGCTGGACATGATTTTGTCGGTCACTGGCAAGGACGCCGCGCGCGTGGGCCAAATTCTGCGCGCGGGCACGATCGCATTTCGTTCGTATCGTTACTGGTGGACCGGCTTCGAGCCTGCCGAAGCCGAGCTGCGTGCGGCGCTGGCTGAATTTCCGGACGCCGATCCTGCGCGCGCATTTTCCGCGGGCGAATGCACGTTGGTGGTGCTGGAATCGGGCGGAGTAGCGGCGCGCGAAATCGCCGAGCTCGCGCGCGATGCGGGATCGGCGCGGCGATGGTTTACGCGCGGGAATTTGTGGCAGATCTTGCTCGCCGAAGCCGAGCGCGTCGCGCCCACGTATCACGGCTATTCCTACGCGCGCCGCGCCGACGTTTATCGCCGCGATCTTGCGCCCGAAGAAGCCGCGGCTCTCGCCGCCGAAGCCGGGCGCGTCGCGCCGCGCGCGCTCCAGCACTTCGCGCGCGCAATCGCGGATACGCGGCGCCTGCTGCTGGTTTGCCCGCGCGTGACGGGAACTACTGCTTGACGAGCGCCAGGATGTCTTCGTTTGCGTTGATCGCGAGCTTTTCGGGCGCAGTGGGGAGTTCGAGGTTCACAGTCGAGTGGGGTGTCCGGCCCGATAGCCAACCGAGGAGCAGCGGCTGTCCGTTGCGGTAGAAATAAAGTGGAAGCGTGTCCTTCCAGCTGTCAGGCACGCCCGTGCGATCGAACGTAACGGAAATCTTAACCTTGCCGTCGCTCGCCGGCGCAGTTGTGTAGCTGAAGTGGTATTCGGGCACTCCGGTTCCGTAGACGTATTGATCGAAAAACCAGTCCATACTGTGGTTGCCGTCGAGATCCATATGGTCGTTCATGTGTTTTTCGACGATGGCTTTGAAATCTGCAGTGGATGCGGCGTTATTTTTGTAGGTCGCCGTGTAATCGTGCATCATGGCCTTGAACGCGGAATCGGGATCCTTCTGAGTCGGATCGAAAAGCATCATGCGCAGCATGTGCAGAACGTAGCCGCCCTTGTTGTATACGACGTTCTGATACGCTTGAGGTTCGTCGGCCGGCGACATGCGCGCGCCCATCCAGATCGGCCCTAGCGATTCGTACGTATGGCCGTGCTCGTCCTTGGTGAGCAATTCTTCGCGATCTTCGCGAAGGCGCTCAAGGTATTGCTTCTGGTTGTCGCGAAATTCGACGTAGAGATTGCCCGAGAATTGCGCGAATCCCTCGGAGAGCCACTGATCGTGGTAACTCTTCCAACCCACCTCCTGGCCCCACCATTGATGCGAGGTTTCGTGACCGCGCCAATAATCGCTGAGCCAGACCAGATCCTTCATGTCCATTCCCAGGGCGACCTGTTGGGTCTGATCCATGAACGAAATTGCGGATAGATAAATCAATCCGGGCCAGCCTTGGCCATAGTCGCCTGGAATGTTCGTGATCGCCAGGGAGCGATACGGGTAAGGTCCGTAATACGATTCAAAGACGCGAATCATATTGCCCAGTTCAATGCTCATTGATTTTGCCATTGGCGCCGGGCTGAGGCTGCCGACTGGCAAGTCCGGATTATCGACCCTGATTCCGGCCATCAGATCGTCGGGATCGTTGTTCGCATAGACGTCGATGCTGGTATCGCCAGTTTTCTGCTCAACGATTTTGTAGTCGCCAAACGCGAAACCGGCAACCGAGGTTGCGGGATCGCTCTTCCATTTCGTGATCAGCCAATCGCCGTCGCTGCTTTCGCTCACTTTGTCGCCCGTTGCGACCAGCGCGTATTTTTTGGGAGACCGGAAGGTCAAATCAAAATCGCTGCGCGTCGCGAACATGTTCTCGACCGCCGGATACCATCCGAAACTTTCGCAGAAGAAATTGCCGGCTCCCTGCTTGCTCACTACATGCTTGCCGGCGTAATGAAATTGGAGCGTCACGGGATCGAACGAAGTCGCTTCCGGTAGGACAATTTCTAAGTAATCGTCGACGAAAGTGGCCTTCATACCGGGGTCGGGAGCTTGGAAGTATGCGAGTACGTGGCCCGAGCCATCCGTGACGCTATCGACGCGCAGATGTGGGTCCAACTCGAATGTGAGCACTTGCTCGCCCGCAGCCTCGATTTCAAGGTGCGCGCGCGTGGTGGCCTCGAGTTCGGCTGAGCCTGTTACCGTGGAGCTGATCTCGTAATTCGCCACGTGGAAGTCCGCCTTACTCAGCGGATACTTGAATGCCGCTTCGGCCGAGCGATTATTCGCTGGGAAGCTTAGCCACGTTTCAAACTCCCACTCGCCGTAGGGGCGCACCCAGCGCCCGGCCGAGATCTCCTCTGGTTCGAGCGCGTCGTCCTCCACCTGAATCCAGCCTTTTGCGTTGGTGTTGAGATCGGCTTCAAAAAACGCAGTGCGGTCGCGGTCCAGAGAAAAAATGCCCTTAAACAAGCGGGCACGCGGCGAGCCGTCGCGCTTCGAGCGTTCGGCGAACAGCGTATCGCTCTCAACCCCCTGGGAGATCCAGCGCCCGTGCGCTGCTATCTCGTCGTACGTCTTATCCGTGAACCAAAAGACGCCGTCGGTGAATTGCATGCTGAGCGTGTCTTGGCCCGTATACATGTGCAGTTGTTGTTGCTCCATCGGATTTGGCGGCGCAATTTCAACCTGCCCCTCGCCATGAAACGCGGCACCGAACGGCTTGCCGTCGATGGGCGCCGTGAATTGCAACGTTCCTTTCGCGAATGTGATCCGAATTCGGTCGCGCGTCAGGACCAGATTCTCGACCGAGGTTATTTTCCCGGTGTCCATCGCGGGCTCGTTGATCGCGCGCCAGACCTCGGCTGCGTGCGTAGCCGCCGCCGACGGGATTGGAGCAGTTGGCGCCGCCGGCGCCACGGTTGGAGACTGTGCCGGTGCGTAAGCTTGAGCCCGAGGCGGAGCCTGGGTCTGCCCGCGCCACTCGGCGTGTCCTTGAATCGCGTAGCCCATAAAAAGAAGGAGGAGGGCTGCCGCGGGAGCGCTTGCGAATCGTCGTTTTCGCACTAGATCATCCTTGCCGCACCGTGGCACATCCCGGCACATCGCCCCGCGGCGCAATCCGATTGCGGTAAAGCCGATTTTCATGTTCCAGCCCGATAAGTCCCTCAAGAAGTGCGGGGAACCATAATCGCTCATACCCGTTATGTCAACACCCGCATAAGTACGTATGCAACAGGCGACCCTAAATGCATCCATCCGTGCGCGCGCGGCAAGTTTTTTGGTGAGCCGTTCCGCTAATCGGGTATTCCCGCGGCGCAATTTCAGCCATAATGCCCGGCATCCCGATGCGCGGCGTGGCATCGGTGCGATGGGCTGGCGCGCGAGGAGGCAAGGGTGACCGACAAGCCGTGGAGTTCGACGGCTCCCGCCGATGAGTTCCGGCCGTACGTGGCGCCGGAAGAGAATCTTCCGGAGTTCACGCTCCGGGCGGTTCTTCTAGGCATTCTGGCCGGATTGTTTTTCGGCGCGGTCACCGTCTACGTGGGCTTGCGCGCGGGCCTTACGGTTTCGGCTTCGATCCCCATCGCCGTGCTGAGTATCAGCATCCTGCGCGGCTTCGGCAAAGTCAGCATCCTCGAAAATAATATTGTGCAGACCACCGGTTCGGCCGGCGAATCCATTGCCGGCGGCGTGATCTTCACTTTGCCCGCGCTGATTTTTCTGGGCTATCCGCTGCAATATTGGAGCGTTTTTTTTCTGGCGCTGATCGGTGGATGGCTGGGCGTGCTCTTTATGATTCCGCTGCGGCGGCAATTGATCGTGAAGGAGCACGGGAATCTTTTATATCCGGAAGGCACGGCCTGCGCGGACGTGCTGGTGGCCGGCGATCGCGGCGGTTCATTCGCCAGCCGCGTGTTCTGGGGATTGGGCTTGGGCGGCGCGTATTCCGTGATGATGAATACGCTCGGCGTGTGGCGCGATACGCCGGGCTACGATCCGAAGTGGCTGCCGGGCGCGTCGTTGCGCTCGAATATCACGCCGGAATATCTGGGCGTGGGCTACATCATTGGGCCGCGCATCGCGGGCGTGATTTTTTCCGGCGGCGTGTTTTCTTGGCTGGTGCTGATGCCGGCGATTAAATTTTTCGGCTCGCTCGCGCCCGGCGTGGCGCTCTATCCCAGCACGGTTCCGATTCCGCTGATGACGTCCGATCAACTCTGGGCCAGTTACATTCGGCCGATGGGCGCGGGCGCCGTGGCCGCGGCAGGCGTGATCACGCTGGCGAAAACGCTGCCGACGATTTGGAGCGCGCTGGTTGCGGGCCTGAAGGATGTGCGCGAAGGCGGCAAGGCCGCCGGCGCCGCGCGCGTGGTGAGCCGCACGGACCGCGATCTTTCGATGAAGGTGGTTGTGTTCGGATCGATCGCGGTGCTGGCGATGATGTGGGGGCTGCTGACGTTTCGCCCGATTCCCGGCGCGCAGACTTCTTTTGTCGGCAACGTGGCCGCAGCGGTTTTCGTAGTGGTCTTCGGGTTTCTCTTCGTCACCGTTTCATCGCGAATTTGCGGATTGATCGGCACAAGCTCGAATCCCATCAGCGGCATGGCCATCGCCACGCTGATGGCTACGTGCGCCATGTTTCTGGTGGCCGGGTGGACGCACGGCAATTACGCCGTACTGGCGCTGACGATCGGCGGCGTTGTGTGCATCGCGTCCGCCAACGGCGGCGGCACCTCGCAGGATCTCAAAACCGGCTACTTGGTCGGCGCCACGCCGTCGAAGCAGCAGCTTGCGCTGATCATCGGCGCGATGGCTTCGGTTTTCGCCATCGGCGGCACGTTGAAATTGATGAACGTGGGCCTGGCCGAATATAAGCCGATCGAAATCGCCGTGGACGTCGCGAATTTGCCGTCAGGCGCGCAAGTGGAAAATCAGAATTACATTTATCACGATAAATCCTACGTGTTGATCAACGCCATCGGCTCGCACGACATTCCGGACGGAAAATATCTTTACGATCCCGCCACGCATCAAATCGAAATTCAGTGGGTGGAAGGCATCGGTAGCGATCGCGCCACGGCGCCGCAGGCGCGCCTGATGGCCACGGTGATCAACGGCATTTTGAACCACCAATTGCCCTGGCGCTTGGTGCTGCTCGGCGTGTTCCTGGTGATCGCGATCGAATTGCTGGGTATCCGCTCGCTACCGTTCGCGGTGGGCGCGTATATTCCAATCGCCACCACGTCTGCGATCTTCGCCGGCGGAATGGTCCGTTGGCTGGCGGAGCGCGGCCGCAAAACCGATAAGGGGCAGGGCGAAGGCGAAACCAGTCCGGGGCCGCTGTTCGCCAGCGGGCTGATCGCCGGCGGCGGAATCTTCGGTCTTTTTGGAATTGTGATCGCGCTGCTCGAAGATTCCGAATTCAAATATCACATTTTTCGTCCCGGCCTGTTTCAAATCGGCCCGCGCATCGCGCCGAATTTTGCCGTCAGTCATCTTTTCGCGCTCGGAATGTTCGCGCTGCTGATGTGCGCGCAATTTTATTTCGCGCGAAAGAAATTGGATTGAAAAGCCCGGCGCGGCGTCTGGCGCAGGCAGGTAGGCCATCGTAACCAACGAAGAAAAATCGGAGATGGGCGGTCTCACCAAGAACCGCATTGAGACGCTCACCGACGGCGTCTTCGCCATCGCGATGACGCTGCTGGTCTTCAATATTCACGTGCCGCAGCTTCAGGGCGCCGACGTCGCGCAGTTGCCGCACCGCCTGCTCGAATTGTGGTCCAGTTTTTTTATTTACGCGCTCACGTTTGCTCTCCTGGGAATTTTTTGGGTCGCGCACCACGGTCAGTTTTTCTTTATCCGGCGCATCGACCGCAATTCGCTGTGGATCAACATCGCGTTTCTCTCCACGGTCACTACGCTTCCGTTTTCGGCGGCTCTGCTGGGCAGCTATCCAGGCCAGCGCGTGGCGGTGATCTGTTACGGCGTCAATTTGTCGCTCGTCGCGCTGGTGCTCTACGCGCATTTGCTCTACGCAACCGGTCAGGCTCATTTGACCGGGCCGGAGAGTGACAAGATCGGGCTGAGCCTCGCCAAGCAGCGCCTGCTCTCTTGCCCGTTGCTCTGCGCCACATGCATCGTAATTTCGTTTTTCCATCCGCTGGTCGCCAGCATCGTATATTTGACCGTGCCCGTGATTTACATCATGCCGGGCCGCGTGGATCGCTACTTCGCCGATGTGCTCGAGGGCCGCGGCGCAAAATAGGGAACGCCTCCGTTCCCGCCGCGCGCTTTGACTCCCGGAAGTCCGGCGCTTAGACTCAACGAAGATGGGCTCCTCCTCACGCTCCTACGGTTTCCGTACCAATTGGAAAGGTTTTGTCACGCCCGCGATCAAGTCCATCGTAATTATTTGCACCGGCGTATTTCTGGTGCAGACGCTATTGGCATTGTTTCGGCCGGACGCGGCCAACGTTTTAATTCTGGAATTGGGCCTGGTGCCGCGCGCGGTGACGCACGGTCTGCGTCTCTGGCAGCCGCTCACCTATCTGTTTCTGCACGGCGGCTTGATGCATTTGCTTTTCAACATGCTGTTCCTTTGGATGTTCGGCGTGGATCTCGAACGCGCCTGGGGAACGCGCCGCTTCTGGAATTATTTTCTGGTCACCGGCGTCGGCGCCGGCATCATCAATGTGCTGGTGAAGACGGCGCTCGATCCGCACGGCGTCGGAACTTCGCTCGCGCCCACGATTGGCGCCTCCGGTGCGATCTACGCCGTGTTGGTGGCCGCGGCGATCATGTTTCCGGACCGCCAAGTGTGGTTGATCCCGTTCCCCGTGCAGATTCCCATGAAGATTTACGTGATCGCGGCGGTGGCCATCGAATTCTTTTTCACGCTCGGAGCCGGCGGTGACAACGTCAGTCACGTCACGCATCTGGGCGGGATTCTGGTGGGCTATGTTTACCTTCGGCGCGGATCGTTCATGTATCGCGCGCGCAACGGCTTTCTGGATTGGAAGCGCAAGCGCGCGCGGCGCAAATTTGAAGTCTATCAGCGCGATCACCGCGACGAACCGCCCACGCGTCCCGATAATTGGGTGAATTAAGAAGTTGTCTTGGCGCCCTCGCCCGGGAGTTCATCGAAACATTGAAATAACCGCGATTCGGCGTCACGGAGCGGGCC
>Ga0182015_10005919_pt1 | contig 12493 bp, 15 predicted proteins | sample 712P3MmetaG_FD_120478 | JGI IMG/M metagenome (GOLD analysis project Ga0182015, IMG submission 120478) | Permafrost microbial communities from Stordalen Mire, Sweden - 712P3M metaG | ecosystem: Environmental > Terrestrial > Soil > Wetlands > Permafrost | place: Sweden: Stordalen | collected...
GCAGGTTCGGCGGGTCTTGATCGAGCCGTCGCAAAGGGTTTCGCATCAGGGCTTCTCCACCGCGGTCTCGGTGCGTTCCAGCTTGGGATCGTGGATCGAGGCGGCGACGTCGCTCGCCAGGGCCTCGGCCCGGATCTGGTCGAGTCGCGGCAGGGTTGCATACAAATCCTCCGCGCGCCGCGCGGCGGCTTGGCTGGCGCGCCGGCCCGCCGCCTGATACCAGGCATAAGCGTCGACCGCCGACGCGGGGACGCCTTCGCCCTTCTCATACATCACGGCCAGATTGATCATCGCCTGCACCACGCCTTGCCCCGCCGCGCGACGATACCAGAGGGCTGCTTCCGAGACGTCTTGACGGATACCTTGCCCCTTGGTGTAGCACACCGCGAGATTGTATTCCGCCAGCGGATACTTGCCCTCGGCGGCTTTCAAGTACCAATTGGCGGCCTGGGTCAGGTCGACCGGCACGCCGCGGCCACGCTCGTAGAGCACGCCGAGATCGTATTGCGCGCGCGTCATTCCCTGATCCGCCGCGGCGCGGAACAAGTTCGCCGCAATCGTGTAATCCTGCGTCACGCCCTCGCCCTTGGCATAGAGGATCGCGAGCTGCATTTCGGCATTGGCGTCGCGCGCCTTTGTACCGGCCTGGTAATAGGCGACGCGCTGCGCCGGATCGCTCGGGGGCGGCGAGGAGGGGCGATACTGCCCCGTCCGGGAAAACGGGCCGATGCCGGCAATAGCGGCAAGCCCGACGGCGAGCACGACCACGACGCCGGCGGCAATCGCCATGCGCGGCGAACGGCCCACCGGCAGCGCGGTCTTGGCCGCGCGCAGCCATCGTTCCGGCGGCGCCGGCCAACGGGCCGGCAGCGTTGCCTGGGCTGCCCGCAGCCATTGCTTCGGCAGCGCGAGCCAGGGCCCTGCCGGCAGTGTCGCGCAGGTTGCGCGCCATCGCTCTGGCGCCGGCAGGCCGCGCGGCGGTGCGACCTCGGGTAGCGTTTCCGTCGGCTCGATCAGCCTGCCCGTATCCGCCAGAACCGGAACGGGCTCGCTGAGTTTGACGATGGCGGGTGGCGCGCTTTCGGCGGTAGCGATCACCGGCGGCAGATCCGTCGCTTCGCCGAAGCCGACCAGCTCGACGAGAGGCGGAGGGTTTTCGACCGGCTGGCCGCTATCGACGTAGTTCGCGGCGACCGCCGCGCTTGAACTGCGCATCCCTACCAATCCCACCGAGCCCGGCAGCATTTCAAGAGCGAATCGCCGGCGCTTCAATAAACCTCCGCTACAGCGCCGGCTTTTCGCCAGAAAGGCGTGTCGGCGGAACCTGGTGCACGTCTCCGCGTTATCGATGCGTCCAATCGATGCCCGCAAAGAAATTCCAATGTCCAAGCTCATGCTGGTGCCCGCTGCCGCCCTGCTACTGGGCCTAGCCGCGTGCAATCCGTATAACCCGGCCGATCGCGCCCTTGGCGGCGCGGCGATTGGCGCCGGCGCCGGCGCGGCGACCGGTGCCGCAATCGGTGGTGGCCCGGGCGCCGCGGTTGGCGCAGGCGTCGGCGCCGGTCTCGGCGCAACGACCGGCGTTCTGACCACTCCAGTCCCGCCGCCTCCGCCGCCTTACTACCGCTAACTTATTAACGCCAAGCCTTTTATCGCGCGCCGTCGCCAGCCCATCGCTGGCGGCGGCGTTGCCATATCAAGTTCGCCGGGGCAATCACGGCCGCTTACGGCGTTGGCAAACCTCAGTCGAAACCCGGCGGCGCGGTGAACCCGCCAATCTCGGCGGCGAGCAGCCGGGCAAACTCGATCGTCGTCGGGTCTTCGCCGTCGGGCCCGATGATCTGCAGTCCGACCGGGAGGCCGCGCGAGGTCAGCCCGATCGGCGCGGCGGTCGCCGGCAGATAGCTGAGGCTCGCCAACCCCGCCCAGGTGATGTCGACATGCGGGATCGGCTTGCCGTTGACAATGACCCGCCGCGCGCCGCGATCCGGGTTGTGATCGTGCGGAAAGGCCGCGGTCGCGGCGACCGGAGCCAGCAGCACGTCGAACCGGCCGAAAAAATCGCGCCAGGCATAACGCAGCCTGCTGCGCGCCTCGTTGGCCGCGCCCCAGGCGCGATGGCTCACCGTCGCGCCGCGAGCGACATGCGCGCGCGGGCTCACGTCGTCGGGCGCCAGCATCGCGGCGATCTTTACCTGCTCGGCGAAATCCTCGTCGCGCAGGCGTGAGGCGGTCGCCGCGCGCAACAGCAGCATGAAGAGCCGCTCGTTCTCGGCGAGCGCGACACCCGGCCGCGCGCCGGCGTCGACCGTGGCGCCGGCCTTGGCGACCGCCGCGACCGCGGCCGCGAACAGCCCGGCGACGCTGTCGTCGATCGGTGCCTCGGGCGCTTCCGCCCATACCGCGACGCGGAAATCCTGCAGCCGCCGTGCACGCGGCGCCGGCAGCTCGATCCGCCACGCCGATTGCTGGAGCAGATCCGGCCCGGCGAGAACGCCGAGCGCCAGCGCGAGATCCTCGGCGTCGCGCGCCAGTGGCCCGACGACCGAGATATCGGTTGGCGTGACGACGCCCGGCGGCCCGTGGCCGCGCGTCGGGATGAGGCCAAAGCTCGGCTTATGGCCGTAGACGCCGCTGTAATGCGCCGGGTTGCGCAGCGACCCGGCAATATCGCTGCCGGCGCCGAGAGCGCTCATCCCGGCGGCCAGGGTCGCGGCCTCGCCGCCCGACGACCCGCCCGGCCCGCGATCGAGCGCCCAAGGGTTGTTGGTCGTGCCGTAGATGTCGTTGTAACTCTGCGAATCAGCCAGCATGTACGGCACGTTGGTCTTGCCGAAGATAACCGCGCCGGCGGCCTCGAGGCGATCGACCACGACCGAGTTGGCCACCGGGATATTGTCCTTCCAGGCCGGGTTGCCGAACGTCGTCGGCAGCCCGGCGAGATTGAAGGACTCCTTCACCGTCATCGGCACGCCATGCAGCTTCCCCCAGTTTTCGCCGCGCGCGAGCGCCGCGTCGCCGGCGCGGGCGCGTTCGCGCGCCTTCTCGACCTGCCAGACGACGATCGCGTTGAGCTTCGGATTGTGGCGGTCGGCGCGGGCGTGAAAGAAATCGAGGAGTTCGAGGCAGCCAATCTGCCGGTCGCGGATCTGCGCGGCCAGCCGGGTCGCCGAGGCGAAAGCGAGATTGTCCATCAGGCGGTCAGGATTTCGAAGACGTGACCGTTCGGGTCGTCGAAATAAACCCCTCGGCCGCCGCGCCGATGGTTGATCTCGCGGTCGGTGCGCGAACGCGGGCCGCTGCCGTAGCTGATCCCTTCGGCCTTGACCCGGTCGAAGATCGCGTCGAACTCGGCCTCGCCCACCATGAAGGCATAGTGATGCGACTCGAACTGGCCGCGCTCGTCGAAATCGAGGGTCAGCCCGTCATTGACCTGCACCGGGGCGAAATGCGAATGCGGCCCGCGATAGTCGAGCCCGAATATCCGCGCGAAGAACTCGGCGGAGACGACCTTGTCGTGCGCCGGGACGATCGTGTGATTGAGAACGATAGCCATCGGAACCTCCCATTGGGGGGCAGTCGTATTGATGGGACTTAGCGACGCGGGGCAGGGTATCGCGAATTCGGGTTTGACTAAAGGCGCGCGCACGGCAGGATCGCCGGCTTGCTCGATGAGGGGCTTTTGGTGAAATTCGGCATCGTCTCGGACATCCATTGCAACGCTGCCGGGCTCCGCCAGGCGCTGGCGCTGATGGGCGATGTCGACGAGCTGATCTGTCTCGGCGACAGCATCTGGGAATACCGCTTCTCAAACGAGGTCGCGCAAATCCTCAAGGAGCACGGTGCGCACACCATCCTCGGCAACCACGAGGAGGGGTTTTTCGGCCCCCTGGGCGAGCGGGCGCGGGCGCGCGCCGACAACGATCCCGATCTCATGGCGTGGATGGAATGCCGGCCGCATCGCATCGAACTCGACCGCGCCGACAAACGGCTGTTGCTAGTGCATTCGACCCCGTGGGAGCCGCGCGGCGCGTATATTCTCCCGGAAAGCGCCGAGCTCGCGCGCTTTGCCGAAGCCGAGGCCGATTTTGTGCTCTACGGCCATACCCACCGCCAGGTCGTGCAGCGTTTCGGCCACGTGCTGGTGGTCAATCCAGGCTCGACCGGCGACGCGCGCGACCACCGCAATGGCCGCCAGCTAAGCTGCGCCGTGCTCGACACGGCGAGCGAGGAGGTTCGCATCATCGACTTCCCGGATCCGCGATGAGCGCGCCCATCAATACCAAGCCAGGCACCTATTTCGAGGATTACCCGGTGGGGGCGGTCTACGGCGGCGGGCCGATCGCGGTCAGCGAGGCGGACATCCTCGACTTCGCCCGGCGCTACGACCCGCAGCCGATGCATGTCGACAAGGCGGCGGCCGAGGCCGGCCAGTTTAGCGGCCTTATCGCCAGCGGCTGGCACACCGGCGCCATGATGATGCGGCTTCTGGAAGCGCATTTCGTGCCGCGCCCCGGAAACCTCGCCTCGCCGGGGCTCGACGAGTTGCGCTGGCTGAAGCCGGTGCGCCCGGGCGACCGGCTCAGCCTCAAGGCCACGGTGCTGACGGCGCGGCGCTCGCGCTCGAAGCCCGACCAGGGCGTCGTCACCAGCCTCGTCGAGGTGCTGAACCAGCACGGCGAGGTGGTGATGAGCCTCAAGCCGATCAGTCTGATCCGTTGCCGGGAGAACGCGCCATGAAAGGCCTCTTCGGTTATGCCGCGCTCGTCGCGCTGGCGCTCGCGCCGCCGGCGTCCGCCGAGCCGAAGCCCCCGGTCGATACCGAGCTCGCCAAGTCGGACACCGTGCTGCTGAAGGACGAGGCGAAGGCGATCGCCGAGTTCCAGCGCCGCCTGCGCGGTCAGGTGACCTATCGCGACGGGATGCTCGTCATTATCGACCGCAGCGGCACGACTTCCGGCGTCACGGTGATGCCGGCGACGGTGATGTGGGGCGTCGATTGCAGCGATAGCGGCCTCGCCGCGACCTTCGGCGCGGGCAGTGGCGACACCGATAACGGGATCGTGCTGCAACTGACCGGCGCCGCGATCGGCGATGACGAATGCACTCGCCTCGCCCCGGCGATCGGCGAAGCACTATTGGCGATTGCCAAGGGGAACTAGCGCGGCGACGGGAAACCCGAATTTCCCTCAGCAATCCGCTCGGCCGCACCCAGCTATTGCACCGGATCGAAGCAGGGGCGGAAGACCTGGCTCGGCGCCTCGTAGACGCCGCACAGCAGCCCGTTGTCGATGTGCATGTCGGTATAGCGGGTGCAGTCGAAGGACTTGCCGTCGGCGGTGCGCTTGCACGTCCGCGGCCGGTCGTAAAAATAATTCTCGATGGACGATGTCTCGAGGCTGCGGTTCGCCTGGTGCAAGACGGTGCCGGAGACGTGGATCGAGACGGTCGTCGGCGAAACCTGGTCGATAAAGAAATCGACCTCGGTCATGTCGACCGGCCCGCGCCAATGCCCCGCGCGAAGCGGCTCCCTGACGCCGAGCGGCCGGCGCGCGGGCGGGTAATGCGCCGGCTCGGGCGAGCAGGCGGAGAGCAGCGTCGCCGCAAGCAGGACTTGGACCGCTATCCTTTTTCCCAGAGACATGGTGCTCCGATTCATCGTCATTTCGGCGCAGGCCGGGATCCATTTCCGCCGGCGTCGAAATGCTGAGGCATGGATCCGGGACAGTAAGGCTCGAACTTCCGGCAAAGCCGGGGTTCGTCTAACCTCCGGGGTGACTATCCCAGTTAATGCCCGGCGTGGCCGTCCTTGGGCATTTCGGCCAATTCAAACAGCAGGTTGCCGGTCGCCTTCGGATCGATAAAGGCGATGCGGCAATTGGCGTGCCCAATGATCGGCTCGTCGTTGAGTAGCGGCGTGCCCTTGGCCTTCAACTCGGCGAGCGCCGCGTCGATATCCTCGACCTCGAAGCAGATGTGGAAGAGACTCTGGCCCTTCTCGTTGAGCCATTTCGTGGCGCCCGATTCCGGCGTCACCCCTTGCAGCAGCTCGATATAGGTCTCGCCGACCGGCAGCATGCCGATGCGGGTCTGCACCCGTTCCTCGGTGTATTCGAGGTCGAGGCCGAACTTGTCGCCGAGCAGCTTGGCCATCTGGTCGAGGTTTTCGACCGCCACCGCGATATGCTCGATGCGTTTGATTTTCATCTCTTCCTCCCTCAGCCTCGCGGCGTCTCGACCAGCACATTATAGCCGCGCGCCGCCTCGGCGATCTCGCGCCACGTCTCGTCGTCGATCGGCACGCCCTCGGCGAGGCGCTTCGCCCGCGACAGGCGCTCGGGATCGCCGGGGATCAGCACCGGCTCCTTGGCGTTGCGGGCCGGCGAGGCCGTCACATACTCGGTCATCGCGGTGATTTCGTCGACGAGCCAGCCGCGGTCGGTCATCCGGCCGGGATCGATGACGATCAGCAGCATGCCGTTGGTGACCGATTCGTTGTCGATCCGCTCGGGCCGCATCGTGCCGCTGCCGGTGACCGCGCCGGCCAGCATCTCGCAGATGAAGGCGAGCGCGTAGCCCTTGTGCTCGGCGAAGGTGAGGAGCGCGCCGCGCGGCCGCTTGTACATGACGTTGGGATCGGTCGAAGGCTGCCCGTCGGGGCCGAGCAATGTTTCGGCGGCGATTGCCTCGCCCTTGTTGCGCGCGACGCGGACCTTGCCCATGGCGATGCGGCTGGTCGCCATGTCGGCGACGATCGGCCGGTCGGGGGAGGGCCCGGGGATCGCGATCGTCACCGGGTTGGTGCCGAAGCGCGCGTCGCCGCCGCGCCACGGCGCGACGGCCGGGCGCTGGTCGGTGATGTTGACGAACGAGATCGAGACCAGCCCCTCGGCCGCGCACATCTCGCCATAGGTGCCGACCCGGCCGATATGGTGCGCGTTGCGCAGCGCGACGATGGCGACCCCGTTCTCCTTCGCCCTTTGGATGCCGAGTTCGGTCGCCTCGCGGGCGACGATCTGGCCGTAACCGCGCGCGCCGTCGTAGACGATGAAGGCACCGCTGTCGCTGACGACATGGCCCTTCTCGTTGGCCGCGGCCTTGCCGTTGCCGAGGTTGCGCAGATAGCTGGGGATCATGCCGACGCCGTGGCTGTCATGGCCCTTGAGGTTGGCCTCGACGAGATGGTCGACGACGACCGCAGCCTCGTCCTCACTGCTCCCGGCGGCGACAAAGACGCGCCGCCCGACGCGGCGCAATTCGGCATGATCGACAATCGGCATGGCTTGTCCTCAGGCTTTGGCGCGCTCGGGCGCGGCGGGGTAGACCCCCAGAATCTTGACCTCGGTCGAGAAGAATTCGAGCTCTTCCAACGCCAGCTGCAGCGGCCGGTCGTCGGGATGCGCCTCGACATCGGCGTAGAACTGGGTCGCGGTGAAATTGCCGGCGACCATGTAGCTTTCGAGCTTGGTCATGTTGATCGCGTTGGTCGCGAACCCGCCCAGCGCCTTGTAGAGCGCGGCGGGGACGTTGCGCACATTGAAGACGAAGGTCGTGACGGTCGGTTTGCCGCGAGGTGCGCGCGTCGCCTCGCGCGACATGACGAGGAACCGCGTCGTGTTGTGCGCGGCGTCCTCGATGTTCGCGGCGAGCGATACGAGGCCGTAGATCTGCCCCGCTAGCTCGGAGGCGATCGCCGCGACGCCGGGGTCGCGGCGATCGGCCAATTCGGCGGCGGCGCCGGCCGTGTCGACCGCGACCACTGGCGTCAGCCCGTGCTGGCGCTGGAAGTTGCGGGTCTGCCCCAGCGCGTGGACATGGCTGCGCACGATCTTGATGCTGTCGAGCGTCGCGCCGGGCGGCGCCAGCAAATGATGGTGCACCGGCTCAAAATGCTCGCCGATGATGAAGAGGCCCGAATCCGGCATCAGATGGTGGATGTCAGCGACGCGGCCGGCGACCGAGTTCTCGATGGGGATCATGCCGAGCGCCGCCTTGCCCTCGCGCACCGCGGCGAAGGCGTCGTCGAACTGGGTGCAGGGGAGTGTCTCCATCTCCGGAAACGCATGCCGGCAGGCGAGGTCGGAATAAGCGCCGGGCGCGCCCTGGAAGGCGATCAAGTGCTTCGAATCGGCGGACTGCGCAGGCATCTGCTACCTCACCATCCCGACGAAGGTCGGGGCCCATTTCTGCCATGGGCACCGGCCTTTGCCGGTATGGAAACAAAAATTTGCGGCGCGTTCGCGCCTTGCATCGAGGCTCATGCGGCTAACGTCCGCCTCCGAGAAGCGCGCGGGCGCGTTCGAGGTCGGCGGGGGTGTCGACCTGGACGCCGAGCCGCGCCGGCTCGATCAGCGCCACGGCCATCGTCATGCCGTTTTCCAGCGCGCGCAATTGCTCCAGCCGCTCGCGCTTTTCGAGCACGCCGCGCGGCAGAGTGACAAAGCGTTCGAGCGCCGCGCGGCGATAGGCGTAGAGACCGATATGCTCGTAATGCGGGCCGTCGCCCCACGGCACGACCGCCTTCGAAAAATAGAGCGCGCGGGCCCAGCCGCCCGGATCGGCGAAGCCGGCGACGACCTTGTTGACGCTGGTGGCGACGAGCGCCGCCGGATCGGTGATGACCGCGCCCAGCGTCGCGATGTCGATATCGGGATCGGCGAGGCCCGCGGCGGCGATCCTGACGGCTTCGGGATCGAGCGTCGGCAGATCGCCCTGCACGTTGATGACCGCGTCGTACTCGCGACCAGGGTCGAGCCTGGCGATCGCCGCGGCAATCCGGTCGGAGCCGGTCGGCAGATCGGGGTCGGTCATCACTGCTCTTCCGCCCGCCGCCTCGACCGCGTCGGCGATTTCGCGGTCACCGCAAGCGACGACCACCGGTCCGATCGCGGCTGCCACGGCGCGGCGCCAGACATGGACGATCATCGGCGCCCCGGCGATGTAGGCAAGCGGCTTCCCCGGCAGTCGGGTCGATGCCAGTCGCGACGGTATCAGGACGATCGGGTTCTGGGGCGCGGCTCGCGTCACGGTTTCGTCCAAAGGCTTGGCTGCGGCAATCGGGGAGCGACAACATGCCCGGTTCGCGCAATCGTCGGAAGCGTGATAATTGCATTGAGCCGGTGACCGGAATCCGGTTTGCTGCCGCCTCGCCGAAGCGGGGCACGGTAGCCGCGCCGGAGGGAGCGGAAAGAACGCCGATGTCTGCTTTCGAGTGGAACAAGATCATTGCCTCGGTGCTGACCGCGATGATCGTCGCCATGGCGACGGGCATCATCGCGAGCAGCATTGTCCATCCCGTCCGTCTCGAAACGGCCGCCTATCTGCCGCGCGGCGCCGAGGGCGAGACCGGCGCCGCGCCGGCGGCCGCTGCCGCCGCCCCCGCCGGCCCCGAGCCGATCGGCCCCTCTATGGCGAAGGCCGACGCGAAACACGGCGAGCAGGTCGCCAAGGTCTGCCTGCAATGCCACACCTTCGGCAAGGGCGAGGCCAACAAGATCGGCCCGAACCTGTTCGGCATCCTCGACGAAAACATCGCCAGCGTTCCTGGCTACACCTTCTCCAGCGCCCTTCTCGCCGACAAGGACAAGAAGTGGGACCCGGACGAGCTTAACGTCTGGCTCTACAAGCCGCAGGAATTCGCCAAGGGCACCAAGATGACCTTCGCCGGCCTGCCGAAGATCCAGGACCGCGCCGACGTCATCGCCTATCTGCAGACGTTGAAATAGGGAGACTGTGGGAAGCAGGGAGATTGTGGCCGGGCTCGACGCCTACTTGGCTCTCGCGGCCGAACTGGCCGACGCCGCCGGCGCGGCGATCCGCCCGTATTTTCGCACCCGGCTCACGGTCGACGAGAAGGCCGATCTCAGTCCCGTGACCGCCGCCGACCGCGCCGCCGAGATGGCGATGCGGCAGCGGATCGCCGCCCGCTATCCCGATCACGGCATCATCGGCGAGGAATTCGGAGCCGATCGCGCCGACGCCGAATTCGTCTGGGTGCTCGACCCGATCGACGGCACCAAATCCTTTATCAGCGGGGTGCCGCTCTTCGGCACGTTGATCGCGCTGGCGCGGCGCGGCCGCCCGATCCTCGGGATCATCGACCAGCCGATCTCGCGCGAGCGCTGGATCGGCGCCGAGGGCTACAAGACGACGCATAACGGCAGTCCGGCGCATTGCCGGCCGTGCGCGGCGCTGGGCGCGGCGACCGTATTCGCGACCACGCCCGATATGTTCCAGGGCGATGACGCCGACACCTTTTCGAACGTCGCCCGCGCCGCCAAGCTCGTGCGCTACGGCGCCGATTGCTACGCCTACGGGCTGGTCGCGCTCGGCTTTGTCGACGTCGTCATCGAAGCCAGCCTCAAACCCTACGATTTCAGCGCGATGCTGCCGATTATCGAGGGCGCCGGCGGGATCGCCACCGATTGGCGGGGCGCGCCGCTCGGGTTGTCGTCGGACGGGCGGGTGCTGATCGCCGGCGACAAGCGTACGCATGGCGACGCGCTCGCCTTGCTGCGAGGATGAGCGTCGTCGCCCGATACCCCGCTTGCTGACGGGAAGCCGCTGATGCGTAAAGTGAATGCCGCTCTCCTCGGTCTGGCGCTGCTGGTTGGCGCGGTCGGCGTGGCGAAAGCCGTCGTCACTTATGGCATCTCGCTCTACGGCGATTTCAAGTACCAGCCCGGCTTCACCCATTTCGATTACGCCAACCCCGACGCGCCGAAGGGCGGCACGATGCGGCTGGCGTCGATCGGGACGTTCGACACGCTGAACCCGTTCGTCATCAAGGGAGTGCCGGCGGCCGGCATCGGCGAAGTCTTCGACACGCTGATGACCCGCGGCGAAGACGAGCCGGCGACCGACTACCCGCTCGTCGCCGAGAGCGCCGACCTCGCCGCCGACCGGACCTCGATCCTCTACACGCTCAACAAGAATGCGCGGTTTCATGACGGCACGCCGATGACCTCGGACGACGTGGTGTGGAGCTTCGAGACGCTGCGCGACAAGGGCCAGCCGCTCTACCGCTTCTATTACGGCGATGTGACCAAGGTCGAGCAGGAGGGCGAGCGTGGCGTGCGCTTCACCTTGAAATCCGGCGACAACCGCGAGTTGCCAGCGATCATCAGCGAACTGCCGGTGCTGTCGAAGGCCTATTGGTCGGGCCGCGATTCCGAGAAGACGACGCTCGATCCGCCGCTCGGCAGTGGCCCCTACAAGATCGACGCGGTCGATCCCGGCCGCTCGATCACCTATCGCCGGGTGCCCGACTATTGGGCCAAGGATTTGCCGGTCAACAAGGGCCGCTTCAATGTCGATGTTATCCGCTACGACTACTACCGCGACGCGACCGTCTCGCTCGAAGCCTTCAAGGCCGGGCAATACGATCTGCGCCGGGAGAACTCGTCGAAATCCTGGGCGACCGGCTATGACGGCCCGGCGTTGCGCGACGGACTGATCAAGAAGGAGGTCATCCCAAACAAGCTGCCGAGCCCGATGCAAGGGTTCGGCTACAATTTGCGCAAGCCGCTGTTTCAGGACCCGAAGGTACGCGAGGCGCTCGCCTACGCCTTCGATTTCGAGTGGTCGAACAAGAACCTGTTCTACGGCGCCTATACCCGCACCCGCAGCTATTATGACAATTCGGAACTGGCGGCGACCGGCGTGCCGCAAGGCGACGAGTTGAAAATCCTCGAGCCGTTCCGCGGGCAGATCCCGGACGGGGTGTTCACCACCGAATACAACCCGCCCAAATACGACGGCTCGGGCGAGATCCGCGACGGGCTGCGCAAGGCGCTGGCCTTGCTGAAAGAGGCCGGCTGGAGCTTCAAGGGCGAGCAGCTGATCAATGACAAGACCGGCGAGCCGTTCCAGTTCGAGCTGTTGGACGACGATCCGCAAATGGAGCGGGTCGCCCTGCCCTTCATCCAGAACCTGAAGCGTCTTGGCGTCATCGCGACGCTGCGCACCGTCGACGTCTCGCAATACGAGCAACGGATCAACACTTTCGACTACGACATGACCGTCGTCGTGATCCCGCAATCGCTGTCGCCCGGCAACGAGCAGCGCGAGTTCTTCGGCTCGGCTTCAGCCGATCAGCCGGGCAGCCAGAACCAGCTCGGGATCAAGAGCAAGGCCATCGACCAGCTGACCGAGCAGCTGATCGCCGCGCCGACCCGCCAGCAGCTGGTTACCCAAACCCGGGCGCTCGACCGGGTGCTGCAGTATGGCTACTACGTGATCCCGCAATACCATCTGCCGGATTACTGGATCGCCTATTGGGATAAATACCGCCGCCCGGAGGCGGCGCCGAAATATGCCCCTGGCCTCGAGACCTGGTGGGTCGACCCGAAGGCCGAGCAGACGATCGAGTCGAAGAAGACCGAGACGCCCAAGTGATCCGAACGGCGGCAGCCCCCACCGGCCCGCTGACGCGGGCCACCTCTCCCGCTAGCGGAGGAGGTTATGCGAGGCGGCGCCATAGGTTACTACCCCC
>Ga0182015_10005920_pt1 | contig 12493 bp, 8 predicted proteins | sample 712P3MmetaG_FD_120478 | JGI IMG/M metagenome (GOLD analysis project Ga0182015, IMG submission 120478) | Permafrost microbial communities from Stordalen Mire, Sweden - 712P3M metaG | ecosystem: Environmental > Terrestrial > Soil > Wetlands > Permafrost | place: Sweden: Stordalen | collected...
CGTCCTCCCTCGCGACTTCGAGATGCCGCGGCTCTAGGCCGTGGATGTGCTGCTCCCCGAGGCACTGGACGTAGCTGCGCAGCTCAGGGCAGATCCGGGGCGTCCGCTTTGGGCCTTCGCGCGACTCAAGCCTGGAGTCACCATCGAGCAGGCCAAGGCCGAACTCGAGCCGCTCTTTCAATACTCGCTGCGACTCGCGCCCGCGCCCTTCCGCAAAGAGGTGCATCTACAAGTCCGCAGTCTGCGCGACCGCCAGTTTCATGACGTGCATCGTGCCGCTTGGATTCTCCTCGGCCTCGTGGCCGCGGTTCTGCTCATCGCCTGCGCCAACGTCACCAGCTTGATGATGGCGCGCGGCGCGAGCCGGGAGAAGGAATTGGCCGTTCGTTCAGCGTTGGGAGCCGGCCGTATACGCCTGCTGCGTCAGGCCGTCACCGAGTCGCTCGTGCTGTCAATCGCAGGCGGCGCCGCGGGCTGCCTCTTTGCCTCGCTCCTATTGCGCCTTTTCATCCTGATGGCTCCTGACGGCATGCCGTTCCTCTCCGAAGCACAAATTGACATCCGCATCCTCGCCTTCGCGCTCGTCACCACCGTGATCTGCGCCGTTATCTTCGGCCTCATCCTTGGCCTGCGCTCCGCAGGCTCCGAATTGCTCGCAGGCCGCGCCCGCCTGACTGCCCACCACGCCTTGCTCAGGCGAGGGCTGGTTATCGCGCAAATTGCAGGAAGCATGGTATTGCTGGCTGGAGCAGCACTGCCCACGCGCAGCTTCATGAACTTGCAGCAGCAGCCCCTCGGCATGAACGTCCAGAACGTTGTCGCCGCCACCATCTCTCTCGGATCATCCTCCTATCCCACGCCCAACAGACAGATGGCCTTCTTCGATCAGCTAGAGCGTAATCTGCGCTACAAACCCGGCATCACCTCAGTTGCCATCAGCGACTCCCTGCCGCCCGGCGGCAATCACCGCGACACGCTCTACGCCAACATCCGCGTAGAAGGCCATCCCGCTCTGGCCTCCGGAACGGGCGGGAACGTTGCATCGCGCTGGGTCACGCCCGAGTACTTCCAGACTCTTCAAATCCCCATGATCCAGGGACCCGGCTTTACAGATGGCGAATTGGAATCAACCGACCGGTTCCTAGTTCTCAGCAAGTCTCTCGCCGATCGCGTGTTCCCCGGTCAGGACCCAATCGGACAGCACCTTCACCTGGCGAATGGCGCTTCCCCTGACAACGACCCCATCTATACCGTTGTCGGCGTGTCCGCGGACGTGAAAAACAGCGGGCTCGCTGGTGACGAGGAGCCGGAGTACTACCGTTTGCGTCGCCACCAGCCACAGGATTGGGATCAAAGCGCGACCATAATTCTGAAAACGACCCTCCCACCCGGCCCAATCGAATCCTGGATTCGCTCTCAGGTTGCGGCGCTCGATCCCACCCTTCCCGTCGAGATCGTCACACTCTCCGAACGCGTCGGCAAAATGGCCGATCAGCCTCGCTTTGAGGCGATGCTCGTTGGTTTCTTCGCCTCCATGGGCCTGGTCCTCGCCATGATTGGTTTGTATGGAGTCATCGCATTCCTTGTCGTCCAGCGAACCCAGGAGATTGGCGTCCGCATGGCGTTGGGGGCTACCAGGCCCGACATCCTCAGACTCGTCCTTGCGAGCGCTCTGCGTCTGATTGCGCCAGGAGTACTCCTTGGACTCGCCCTGTCGCTCGCACTTTCGCGCGCCCTGTCGAGCCTCCTCTTCAATCTCGGCCCGCGCGATCCCCTGGCCTTTGCTTTCATCACATGCCTCTTGGTTGCCGTCGCAGTTCTCGCCTCGCTCATCCCTGGGGTATCTGCTGCTCGCGTGGATCCGGTGGTGGCGCTGCGATGCGAATGATCCTTCAACCTCTATCGCAAAGCGCACCTCGACCTTCCGCATCCCCCATCCTGTTCCTCTCCCTCGCTTTCGAGCGTGGATGAGGGCCATTTAACCCTTCATCCCGGCTGCCCCGAATCCAGCGCCGGGCCCATCCATGTCAAACAGGATTTTCGCCCCGCCAAAATTGCCATTGCATCGGCTTGACCAAACGGCTAATATCCTTTGCATAGTTAGCCCCGGGACCGCGCCTTCCCTGGAATGCACTCATTCCGCCGCGCGGGGAAAGGGACTTGCGATGCGGAAGCTCACCATCCTCCTGGCCATAGTGGCGATCGCTCTCCCCGCCCTGGCAACTCACCGCGTTACAGTCGACCAGTTCCACAGTTGGCTTGCTGCCCGCAAGGCCTCAAACCAATCTGACGTCGAGATCGCAAAGCAGATCGCCACCCTCCAGCTCCTTGAGCGCCTTTCCCCTTCCGCGCTTGCCGGCCTGAAGACTGAATTCTCTCCCGGCCCCAGGACCACCGAAGCCCTCGATCTCCTCGCCGACTGCTCCGCAATCCTCGATCCGCCCGCAACTGAGCTCCCTTCCCGACCGCCGCCGGACTCTGCTGCACTCACGGCCATGATCAAAGCCACCGTCCACTTTGTCGGTGCCACCATGCGCCAGATGCCCGATTTCCTGGCCACCCGCGTCACGCGGAGTTACGACGACAACGATCCCCATGTTGCGGTAGGCATGCCCGATACCACTGAAGACGTGAGCATGATCGCGCCTCATACCGTAATGATTCCGGTTGGCACTTTCACCCAGCAGATCACCTACCGGGATGGCAAAGAGGTCCCTTCCGACGCCAGGGAAGCAAAACAAAAGCATTCCGAAGCGCCCCCGGGATTCGCCACGCGTGGGGAGTTTGGAGAAATCCTTACCCTTGCTCTGCTCGACGCAGCGAAAGGAAAAATGTCCTTCAGCCATTGGGAACAGATGGAATCGGGAACTGTCGCGGTATTCCATTACCAGGTCCCCCAAACCGCATCCCATTATGCAGTTGACTATTGCTGTTTAAGCGCGGGACAAGACCGCGCGTCGGGGGCAACTTTTGCGGGAGCGGGCGGCAGCGGCGGAATTTCACATTTTATCGGGAATGACCAGTTTCCCGGCGCAAATAAGATCAACGATTCCTATCGTGGAACCCCCGGCTATCATGGCAACATCTTCATCGATCCCGCTACCGGAGCCATCCTTCGTATCACTCTCGACGTCGAACTGAATCCGTCCGAGCCAATCACTCGCAATGCTTCCACAATTGATTACGGAACAGTTGAGATAGGGGGGAAGAAATTCATTTGCCCCGTCCGAAGCGTTGCGATCTCTTTGACCCGGGAGTATCGCAAGGACCAGCCCGGCATCCGAACCATTCTCCACATCAATCGCACTGAATTCACCTCCTACCACCGATTCGGTTCAAGCGTCCAAATTGTGGCCACCGAAGCAGTCCACTAGCGACCTCTTGCACTCTGATTTGCTTCCCCCTGCGAGTGAATAAAGTGCCCTGCAAATTCAAGAAACGCTGGCCAGTTTGGCGCCGGAGTGTGCCCGAACTGATGCTGGCGAAAGCCCAACTCTCCATCGATGAGCCCCGTCCCCATAGGCGGAAACTCGCTCGTCCCCAAATCTTTCTTCCCCAGTAGCCGATACACCGGCCCCGCCGCAACCTCGGCCAGAAACATCCCCTTCGCATCCGCCCACCCGTCCGTGCGTGGTCCTCCATTCACATTCTTGCCCATCAAGCCAGCGCCAACAAATACCGGTCGCGGCGCGCACAGCGCAATCAACTCGTGGTTGTCCACGGGCAGGTCCGCCGGAGTCAGCGGCCCCGCATACTTCAACAACTGCGGGCTCATCCATTGATAAAGCTGAGCATTCATCAAATGGCTCAGCGGCTCCCCGTAGTTGTGACGGTAAAGTTTCGCGCCGCCCTCGCCAGATGAGCTGCTGTAGACAATCGCGAACCGTGGATCATAGGCCATTGCAACCAGCGCGGTCTTTCCAAAGCGCGAATGCCCCTCGATCCCAACCTGTTTCGCATCGACGGTCTTGTCGGTCTCAAAATAGTCCAGCAAGCGACTCGCGCCCCATGCCCACGCTTTCAGGCACCCCCAGTCGTTTACTCCACGCGGCTGTCCCTTGTTCACCAGCCCGATAATCCCGCTCGTCAAACCCACCCCGCTATCCGCCTGAAAGCTGGTCGGACTCAATACCGCGTATCCCCAGCCTTTCTTCAGCACCTGCGCCTGCCAAGGCTCCCCATCGTTCCCCGGTCCGCCCGGCTGCATCTCCGGAATGCTGTTTCTAGTCGCCGATAGAAACTCCTGCCCGAATGCAATCTCGACGAAGACCGGAACCGGCCCTTTCGCGTGCGCAGGCGTCGAGAGCGTGGCCTCAATTGTGACTTTGATGCTTGGATAACTCGAGTTGTCCACGTGCCCGGCAAGCTGCCTGGTCAATACATCCACGCCGCCCACGGACTCAGCCCCGCTGCTCACGACCTCCCACGTCACCCTCGGCAAATGCTCTGGCGTGCGCCCCAAAACCTCCCCATCGTAATCCGCAACTATCTCAGGCCGCCGCACACTCCACCATTCTTTCGCCGTCGTCACCCTCTTGCCGCTCTTCTCAATCAACGGGTCTGGCAGTTTGCCATTGATGTTCGCTTTGGCCTCATCGAAGTTCGCATCGCTCTCCTCGCCCGGCCTGAGTTCCTTGATTCCAAGCAGGTCCATGAGCCTCTGATGATCCCTCCTGCTTGCCTCCTCGGGCGTCACGACCTCCGAGGCTCCCGACAGTTGTGCGACGCCCCCAGTCGACCCCGGGACAGGTGCGGCCTGGCTCTCAACCTGACCTTGACGCATGCAGCTAACCAGTAAAACCACCATCGCCACCCTGAATCCCCGCATCAGAATCCTCTTTCCCCGTCCAGTTTTAACCAGTTCCGATTACAGCGTTTTCGATTCTACTCTTTACAGAAACCTGGGCGCCAAGTGGCTTTTTCCTTAAGAAAAAGCCACCTTTCAAGACCTCAAAATGTCTGCATGTGAATCGAAAACGCTCTAGAATCCCCCGAACCGCAGAAGATTACCGAGTCCCTCTGGGATGCGCAAGTGCCACGCGCTCACCCGCAACCGCTGCAAACTCAAGTTCATGACCTTCGTGCCGATGATCTCCAAGAACCGCCTCAGAAAGGGCTTCCTGCATGACCTGGCTCCGAAACCTCCCCATCGCCCGTAAATTCGCGTTCGCCTTCGGAATCGTATGCCTGGGCATCACGCTCCTTGGCATCTACAGCTTCATCTCCTTGCGTAGTTTCGCCAGCCTGAACGCTGACGTCAGCAACAACTCCCTCCCTTCGCTGATTACTCTTTCCGACGCGCGCGCTAGCGTGAACGAGCTTCGGCGCCAGGATCTTGACCTGCTCCTCTGCCAGAGCACCGAATGCTCGAGCCGTCATTCAGCCCTGCGCCAGAAGGCAATCGAGACGTATCGAGCGGCAATCAATAGCTACGAATCCCAGATCCACTATCCGGGAGAAAGAGAGCTTTATCGGAAATTCTCGGACTCCGTCGCGAAGTACATCGAGATCAGCGACAAGGTCATTGGCCTGCTCGCCAGCGGAAAGTCCGGCGAAGCTCTCGACCTATCCCTCGCCAACCCTACCGTAGAAATTGTCACTGCGAGCCTCGACGCCTTGAACGAGGACGTCAAGCTCAACGCCGATTACGCAACAAGGGAGTCCACCCAGGTCACCGTTTCGGCATCCCGGACAACATTCATCACCGCTGGTGTCGATCTCTTTTTGATCGTCTTTTGCGCCATCGTCGGAGTTCTCCTGACCCGTCTCATCGCCCCTCCGCTGCAGGCCGCAACTTCCGCCCTCGAACGCATCGCCCAGAAGGACCTTACCGCCTCCGTCGATGAGGAAGGGCACGACGAGATTGGCCGCCTCTGCACCGCTTTGAACACCAGCGTCGGTGCGATTCGCTCAGTAATGTCTTCCGTCTCCCAGGCCGCCGACACCCTCTCCGCCGCCACCACTCAAATCAGCGCCCGCTCCGTCCAAAGCGCTGGAAACGCGCGAACACAGTCCAGCAAGACCAACCAGATTGCCGCTGCCGCTCACGAAATGACCGCAACAATCGGCGAAATCAGCCACAACGCCGAGAGCGCCGCAAACTCAAGTCGCGAGTCGGCTCAGACGGCAAATCAGGGCGGCACTGTGATGCAGGCTGCGGCCGCAACCATGGAAAAGATCGCCGCGGCCACCAGTTCCGTTTCCGACAAGATGGCGTCGCTCGCTCAACGCTCCGAAGAAATTGGCAAGGTAGTCAATGTCATCCAGGAGATCAGCGAGCAAACCAACCTGCTGGCTCTCAACGCCGCCATTGAGGCTGCTCGCGCCGGCGAACACGGCCGCGGGTTTGCCGTTGTCGCTGGCGAGGTCCGTCGGCTTGCGGAGCGCACCAAGAGCGCAACTGAAGAGATTGCCGGCACCATTCACAGCATCCAGGAAGAGACCCGCGAAACCCTGACCGTGATGCAAGACAGCCGATCCGCTGTCGAGTCTGGAATGAATGAGACGGCCGACGCCCGACGAAGCCTTGAAGCAATCATCGAATCCTCGCGCCAGGTGGAGCACCAGATTCACTTGATCGCCACCGCCGCGACCGAACAGACCGCCGCTTCCGGAGAGATCTCCGAGTCGGCAGGTCAGATCTCACAGCTTTCCGTGGAAAACACCCAAGGGGCTGAAGAGGCTGTCGAGGCCCTCAAAAACCTCGCATCCCTCGCCGCGGATCTCGACGGAATGGTCCGTGACTTCAAGCTGGACTCTGGCAATCAATCCGGCAGCAACTTTTCCGGAATCACGCAGCGCGCAGTCCATCCAAAGCTCGCCTCGGCGCACTCCTAAACTGAAACTCTCACAGGCTGCCGAGAACCGTAGCGCCGGTCCCTAGACCGGCTGTCCTGAGGGCCTCCAGGCCCTCAGAGACTTCGCAAGACCTCAAATTCTGAGGGTTCGGGCCTTCTGTGAGGAATGCAAGCTAAGCCCCCCTTCCAAGTCCCACAATTCACACTCCCGCCTCCCACTTCCCGCCCCGCGCCATGATAGCCTCCGGTTGAGGACCATCGACGTTTCGATTCTGTCCCCTGCGGCACCATCCACAATCATTTCCCGGAGATTGACCCTCGCATGAGCGCCGTTAAGTACGACCTCGTTGTCATTGGTTCCGGCCCTTCCGGCCAGCGAGCCGCTGTGGCCGCCTCCAAGATGAAAAAGCGTGTAGCTGTCGTCGAAGCACGCTCCGTTGTTGGTGGTGTCTGTATCAATACCGGAACCATCCCTTCCAAAACCATGCGCGAAGCCGTCATGCATCTGTCCGGATACAACTACCGCTCGCTCTATGGGATGAACTATCGCGTCAAAGAAAGGATCACCATGGCCGACCTGGCCTTCCGCGTCCAGGCGGTGATTAAAACAGAAGTCGACGTGACTGAAGCACAACTCTCGCGCAACGGAATCGAAGTTGTTCACGGCGTCGCCCATTTCATTAACCCGCACCAGGTCCGCGTCGATGGTCCCGGCACCGACGCCACTCTCGAAGCAGATCGCATCATCATCGCGGTTGGAACCAAGCCGGCAACCTCCAGCAAGGTCCCCATCAATGGGCGCACCATCGTCAACAGCGACCAGATTCTCGATCTGCCTGAATTGCCTAAGTCCCTCATCGTCGTCGGTGGCGGCGTCATCGGCGTCGAATACACCTGCATGTTCGCCGTCCTCGGCGTCCGCGTCACCTTGATTGAAAAGCGCGACCGCCTGCTCGAGTTTGCCGACCGGGAGATCATTGAAGCACTCAGCTACCATCTTCGCGACAGCCGTGTGACCATGCGCCTTGGCGAAGAGGTTGAAAGCGTAGAGGAGCTTCCCGACGGCGGCGTCGTCGCCAACCTACTGAGCAAGAAGAAGGTCTCTGGCGACGCTCTTCTCTATGCAATTGGCCGCCAGGGTGCCGTCGACGATCTCAACCTTTCAGCGGCAGGGCTTGAGGCCGACAATCGTGGCCGAATCCCGGTCGACGAACACTTCCAAACCAAAGTCGAGAACATCTTTGCTGTTGGCGACGTCGTCGGCTTCCCTTCTCTCGCGTCCGTCTCCATGGAGCAGGGGCGTATCGCTGCAGCTCGCGCTTTTGACGACCAATCCACCTCAACAAACCCCAGCTTTTATCCCTACGGTATCTACACCATTCCCGAAATCAGCTTTATCGGAAAGACTGAGGAGCAGCTCACCGATGAAGACGTCCCCTACGAAGTAGGCATGGCCTACTACCGCGAAACAGCGCGTGGCCAGATTCGTGGCGACACCACCGGCCGCCTCAAGCTGGTCTTCCACCGCGACACCCGCAAGATCCTCGGCGTTCATATCATCGGCGAAGGCGCCGCGGAGCTCGTCCATATCGGCCAGGCCGTGATGACGCTGGGCGGAACGATCGACTACTTCATCGACACAGTCTTCAACTATCCCACCCTCGCCGAGTGCTACAAAGCCGCCGCATTCAACGGCCTCGGCCGCCTCAGCCGCTATCAGGCCGGCTAGGCAAATCGCAATGGAGCCTCATGAATCATTCAGACTTCCTCGGAAGGTGAATCAAATGGTCAAGCCGTTGCTCGCACTTTCTCGCATGTGTCGCATTGCGGCCTTCGCGCTTCTCGCTTCCGGTTTCTACCTTGCCGGTCTACCCGCCATGGGCCAGGGGGCCCTGTCACCGTCGATTTCCGGGACGGTCGTTGACACAACTGGCGCTGTGATCCCTGGCGCAACTGTCACACTGACGAACCTTGCGACCGGGCAAAAGAGGAGAACTCCAACCGACATTCTCGGCGCCTACGCTATTGACGATGTTCCCAGCGGACCAGCCTCGATCACAATCTCCGCGCGTGGCTTCAACTCCTCTGGGCCAATCAGTATCTCCGTCAACGGCCAAATGGTCCTGAAGCCTGTAACGCTCACTGTCGCCAGCACCCCCCAAGCGGTCTCGGTCACCGCGATTGAGGGCGACGATGGGCACGGCTCCTCTGTCCCAACTGCGGAGAACTATGTAACCGTCTCGTCAAACGCTGTCGCCGGCCCAATGGGCTACGCGGCCACTCCCTCCTTGGGCGCAGCAACACAATCCCAGTCGGCACAACAGGCGGCCTTTTTCGCAGGCCAGCAGTTCAACTATCCCTCCATCGTCTTCTACATATCCGCGGCACCGCTCGTGAACCTGCCGACAACAAACGAAACGAAAAAAATCGAAACCGCCCAGGAGACCAACCGCAATCCCCTCTGGCTCGATGCCTCCTTCACGTTGTCACTCTACGATGACGACGGAAATCTGTTGTCCGACGCCTGCACAGATGGCAGCGTGCAGGTACTCGGTCTCATGCCTCAGCAAACCGTAGCAGCTCTCAAGAACCAAACCATCGCCGATGCGGCCTCTGCCGCGAACGATGTCGCCGGTGCGCTCGCAACTTTCTATCCCGGAACTTCGGGCGAAGTCACCGCTGCAACCAAGGCCATGAACATCGTCTTTCAGGACATTTTTCCGCCCAGGCCCGTCGCCTACGAATACTCCGACATGACTGACAACTGCAACTTCGGCTGGTACTTCCGCCCCAACACCACTTCGACCGCGGGCACCAGCGGGCAGGCATCGATTCTCGGAATCCAAACCGGAATCGTGCTCCTGAAAACGTCAAAGAACATCGCCTCCATCAAGGTGAACGGGCGGTCTCTCTCCGCATGGAACAACCCGCCGACTTCCGACAAGGACAAAGACAAAAAGAATACGCTTTTCTTGGTTCCAGACCGGCCGATTGGAACCGTTGTCCTCCCCAGCATCGGCAACATCGACTACGACAACATCACCTCGCTGGACATGTTCCCCTCCCTGATTCCAAAAGCACAGGCCATGAAGATCCTCCACATCGATAAGGACGCCGACTTTATTGCCTTTGCGACCGCCAACAAGCTCGTAGGCACCAATGCAACAACATTCGACTACATCACCAACAAATCCCTCGACAACTTTCTAGGCTTGTCTTCGCCCAACCCGCCAGATGGCGGAACTAAGCCCGACCCCAAACCCAAGGACACCGGAACCACGCCTGCGCAGCCAACAACAAAACCCGCAACCACCCCAGCCCAGCCAACCACGCCGACAAACTCGACTCCCGCAAAGCCGGCCAAGCAGCCAAGCCCTCACGCCAATAAGCCCCAGCCCGCCCCAGCCAAACCTCAATCCTGAGCGGCTCGCCTGCAGCCCGTTCACACCGCTGCCATCGACGCACCAACCGCTCCTGCGCTATTCTTGCTGCGGATTCCGCAGGACGACTCCACCATCTCAGCAACGTTGTGCTGAACCCCGCCATCTGACCAAGTAGAACGCCCAGCCATCCCCACTCCTCGGAGGCCAGAATGACAACCGCGATCGGCGTCGTGATCACCGACCACCTTGTGTCCGGCCGCCTGGTGGACTTCCGCCTTGCCGGGAATACCCTGCGTTATCCAGCCGACTTGGACGAATTGGATGCCCTTTCCGCCATCCCCGGCGGTGACCTTGTTGAACTGATCGCCACCCAGATTGCCAACCTTGCCGTCGAAGATTCAACCCCGCTCGACGCCATCGGAGTCGCGGTCCCAGGCATTGTGCGCCACGGAGTTGTGGAGGACTCGCCCAACCTTACCCAGCTCAAAGGCATGCGCATGGCCGATGAGCTCACGCGCGTTCTCGCCACCCGAGGCATTACCACGCCAGTCCATGTAGCCAACGACGCCGACTGCATCGCCGCAGGCGTCGCCGCCACTCGAGGGCAGCTCAACAAGCTCACCCGCGTCTGGACCCTCGGCAATGGCATCGGCTATGGCCGCTGGCCTTACGTTGAAGGCGTCTGGGAGGGTGGCCACATCACGGTCACGCTTGACCCCAAAGAGAAGTTCTGCGGCTGCGGTGGCGTCGGCCACCTCGAAGGCATCATGGGCTATCGAGCCATGCGACTTCGCTTCCTCGATCTCGAGCCGGAAGAGGTCTTTGAAAACGCAAAACAAGGCGACCAGCGCTGCCGCGAATTCGTCGACCTGTGGCATCGTGCTCTCGCCGCCGCCACGGCCTCCTTCATCCATCTCGCCGGGCCGGGCCGCTTCTACTTCACCGGCCACAACGCCCACTATCTCGATCTCACAACCCTGCGCGCCCACATGGAGACCATGGTACGGTTCAGCACGCTGCAGAGCTTCTCCCTTGAAATCCTTCCGCCCGACGACGAAACCGCACTCCTCGGCGCCGGCGTCTCCGCAGTCCGCGCATTAGCCAGCTAAAGAAAGACCACAGCGCCGCCGATTAGGGCTTCTTGCAGAACAGTCTTGAAAGGGCACGACTTCAGTCGTGCCATAGTGCGCAATAAAATGTGCAAGGCTTTAGCCCCTGAGGGATGTTCTTCGTAAAACCATCAAGAGAAATTCTCTACTGCTTCGCCCCCGCCGGCACGTATCCCTGCCAAACGTATTCCAACGCTTCCGGCAGAGTCTGCGCCCTCACCGCGCGATCCACATGCCCCGCATTCTTCACAAATACAAACTGATAGTGGTAGTCCTTTGCCGCCAACACGCTGGCCATCCGCTCGTTCGCTAACACCCAGTCGTGCATGTGATCGTCCATGGAATTCGGGTTATACAGATCCCGGTCCCCCACTTCCATCCATATCCGTATCGGTTTCACCGGACTGTTCTGAATCAGATGCTCGTGAAACTCCCATGCTCCATGCGGGCTCTCCGGATTCGAGGGCCATTGCTGATTCACATAGGTTCCTGAATAAGTCAGCACACGATGGTAAAGCTCCGGGTGATACCAGGCCATGATCAGTGCGCAGGATCCACCGGAACTCCCGCCCGTCGTCGCCCTTCCGTCCGGGTCCTTGGTCAGCTTCACATTTGCTTTCGCCTCCACCAGCGGCAGCACCTCGCTCTCAACCCACTCCGCATAGCGGCCCGACATCGTGTCGTACTCCAACCCGCGCTCACTCCCCTGCCCATCGCCGCTTCCGTTTCCAATCGAAATTGCCACAATCGGCGGCAGCTTCTTTTCGGCAATCAGGTGATCCAGCGCCGTGAACATCATTCGATCTATTCCGTCCGCGGTAACAATGAAGGGAGCCGCCGACCCCGGCACATATTGCCTGGGAACGTACACGCCAACCCGCCGTGAATAGCGCGCCGGATGGCTCGTCGTGACCATCAGCTTGGCCGGGTCGCTCGGGTCGGGAGTGCCAAACGTATGCGGGTCCCGCGCAATTCCCGGATACAACTTGCTGTCTTCGGAGTTCATCGTGAACTCCACCACGGTTCCCTGCAACATCTCCTCGGCCATCTCCGGCACAGCCGCATGCGTCGGACCGAGAATGAAGTTTCCATCCTCATCTGCATGCGCATTGGCTCCGTCCGGAAGTTCCTTCGCTGCGACGTACCCCGGCTCATGAGGGCTTCGAGTTGGAAACGCCGGGCGCGCTGGAGCCTGTCCCTGCGC
>Ga0182015_10005921_pt1 | contig 12490 bp, 8 predicted proteins | sample 712P3MmetaG_FD_120478 | JGI IMG/M metagenome (GOLD analysis project Ga0182015, IMG submission 120478) | Permafrost microbial communities from Stordalen Mire, Sweden - 712P3M metaG | ecosystem: Environmental > Terrestrial > Soil > Wetlands > Permafrost | place: Sweden: Stordalen | collected...
CACTCGTCGCGGTTTTCGACGAGTGGGCACTGCGAGCCTTAATCTGCTGGCTTCTCGTGATGACAGGCCCCAAAGTCGCATGATTAAGATCGCGGCGTAAAAGCGTGGAGGTTGCCGGTACCCCCTCGTCGAAAACCGCGACGAGTGGGGCAGCCTCGGTCACTGGGGATTAATGGAAGAAAGCCACAGCTGGCCCATCCTTTCCTTTGTGATCTTACTCCCGAGGGTTCCCTGCCCTTGTCTCTCCGCTTTTTGGAGAGACAGGGCGGGGCTTTCATTGGGAATAATCGCTGAACTGCCCCAGCCTTCGCACAGGACGCGAAAGGCTGGGCCACCAGGCCCAACGACAGATTTTTGCACGGACAGTGCGCCGTACTACTGGTTGCCGGGCGAATCCCACCATTCGCGTGGCTGCGCGTCCATTCGCTGCCCATCCTGCGACAAGCGCAATTCATCCGCTATACTAATTAGGTATGGCAATTCTGGAGAACATCGCGGCCATCGCCAAGGGCATGAGCATCACCTTTATGGAGATGTTTCAGCCCACGCAAGTGGAGAATTATCCCGACGGGCCGGGACCGCTGCGCGGCGCAAAGTTGCAGGAACGTTTTCGCGGCGTGCACGTTTTGCAGCGTGATGAGAATGGACTAGAAAAGTGCGTTGCCTGTTTTCTGTGTGCTGCGGCTTGTCCGTCGAACTGCATTTATATCGAGGCGGCGGAGAATACGGCTGAGCGTCGCGTGAGCGGAGCCGAACGCTATGCCAAGGTTTATAACATCGATTACAATCGATGTATTTTCTGCGGATATTGCGTTGAAGCCTGCCCCACGGATGCGATCACCCATGGACACGGCTTCGAAATCGCGACCTTCAACGCCAGCAACCTGGTCTACCGTAAGGAGCAGATGCTGGCTCCCAAGCCAGCACACATGGGAGCAAACGCGGTATTCAATCAAGCTGAGGTCGCGGGTGGCGCGCCTCCGCTGCCGGTTCCAGGGAGCTAGTTTTTTCAGTTTTCGCACGAAAGATGAGAGACGCCGGTCCCCCAACCGAGGACCGGCGTTTGTATATGGGAAGCGTCTTTGGTCGCAGGCCGTCGGCCGCGCCGAAAGTCTGAGAGCGGCGTTGGCTTCCTCCCAATGGATTTAAGACCGGGTTTGGCCAACGACCGACGGCCAACGACCAAAGACAGAACTTAATGTCCGACTTTCTACAAACCGTTCGTGAGCGCGTCGTCATCTACGATGGCGCGATGGGCACCAATATCCAGAAGCGCAATCCCACTCTGGATGATTATTGGGGCAAAGAAAATTGCAGCGAAGTGCTGGTGCTGAGCCGTCCTGATATTATTCGCGACATTCACGCCGACTTTTTCAACGTCGGATGCGACGTGGTCGAAACCGACACGTTCGGGGGCACAAGCATCGTCCTAACCGAATTCGGTCTGGCAGACCGGGTCGAGGAGATCAATCTCGCAGCAGCCAGAATTGGCCGGGAAGTTGCCCAGCAGTTCTCGACAAAAAGCCATCCACGATTCGTAGCCGGATCGATTGGCCCGACCACCAAACTGCCATCGCTGGGCCACATCAAGTTCGATGACATGGTAGCCAGCTACGTAGAACAAGCTCTGGCCCTGATAAAAGGCGGCGTAGATGTTCTGTTGATCGAGACCGCGCAGGATCTCGGGCAGGCGAAGGCGGCGGTGGTTGGCGTTTTTGAGGCGATGGCGAAGGCGGGGAAGCGGTTGCCGGTTACCGTGCAGGTTACGTTGCAGGAATCGGGCACGATGCTTTTGGGTACGGAGATTGGTGCGGCGCTTACTGCGCTTGAGCCGTTTGATGTGGACATTATCGGGCTCAACTGCGCTACTGGTCCGGTTGAAATGAATGATGCGGTGCGGTTTCTGGGCGCGAACTCGACCAAGCATGTTTCGGTGTTGCCGAATGCGGGGTTGCCGCACAACGAAGGCGGGCACGCGGTCTACAAGCTGACGCCGGCGGAGTTGGCGCAGTATCACAAGCATTTTGTTCAGGATTACGGCGTCCGCATCGTAGGCGGTTGCTGTGGTACTACGCCTGAACATTTGAAAGCCGTTGTGGACGCGGTTTCCGGTGTTGAACCGGCCAAGCGTGATGTGAAGCCGACTGCAGCTGCATCGAGCGCGTATACATCAGTGCCCCTCGATCTTGACCCCAAACCGCTGGTCGTTGCTGAGGAAATGAATACGACCACGCGGGTTGAGCATTTCCGCAACCTGGTGCGCGGGAAAAAGTACGACGATATTCTGGCGCTGGCCAAGAAACTGGTGAACGAAGGTTCGCACATGCTCGACCTGTGCTGCGCCATCGTGGGCGAAGATGAGAAGGGTTACATCACGGCGATTTTAGAAAAGGTCGCAACCCGCGTGCCTGCGCCGATTCTCGTCGATTCGACCGAAGCCGATGTGGTTGAAGAGGCGCTGAAGCGCATTCCGGGTAAGGCGATCATCAACTCGATCAATTTGGAGGATGGCGAGAAACGCACTTCGAAAGTGTTGCCTATGGCGAAACGCTATGGCGCGGCGGTGATCGCACTCACCATCGATGAAGACGGCATGGCGCTGACCGCCGAGAAGAAAACCGCGATTGCCAAGCGTATTTATGAACTGGCGACAGCGAAGTATGGCATTCGTCCGGTGGATATTATTTTCGACGCGTTGACGCTGCCGATTTCAACCGGGCAGGAGGAATATCGGTCAGCGGGAATGGAGACGTTGAATGCGATCAAGCAGATCAAAAAAGAACTGCCGGATGTAAAGACGATTCTCGGCGTCAGCAATATTTCTTTTGGTCTGGATGCTTATCCGCGGCGGGTATTGAATTCGGTTTTCATGCACGAAGCGGTCGATTATGGCCTCGATATGGCCATTGTCAACTACACAAAGATTTATCCGCTGTACAAGATTCCGCACGAAGAAGTGGAACTGGCGCGCAAGCTGATTTATCAGGACCGGTCGGATGGCGACCCGCTGCAGAAATATATGCAGCATTTTGCGGCGACGAAAGGCAAGGTACAAGGAGCCACAACCGCGCATGTTGATACCCTTTCGGTCGACGACAAGCTGAAGTTTGCCATTATCAACGGCGAAAAGTCAGTGGGAGAGGGCGCGCAGAAAAAAACTCTGGAACAGCTTCTGGACGATGCACTGCACGAGTACACGCCGCTGGAGCTAATCAATACCGTGCTGCTGGATGGAATGCGCACGGTGGGCGAATTGTTCGGCGCGCGCAAGATGCAGTTGCCTTCGGTGCTCGATTCTGCGGGCGTGATGAAACAGGCCGTGGCGTATCTCGAACCCAAGATGGAGAAGAAGACCGGTTCGCAGCAGAAGGGCACGATTGTGCTGGCTACGGTAAAGGGCGATGTTCACGACATTGGGAAAAATCTGGTTGACATTATTCTGACCAACAACGGTTTCAAGGTCGTCAATCTTGGAATCAAGCAGCCGGGCGACACGATAATCAAGTCGGCGCAGGATCACAAAGCGGATGCGATTGGGCTCAGCGGATTGCTGGTGAAATCCACCCTGGAGATGAAATATGTTATTCAGGATCTGGAACGGCAGAAGTTGGAGTTCCCGGTGATCTGCGGCGGCGCGGCTCTGACGCGAAAATATGTCGAGGACGATTTGCGGCGCGAATATTCCAACGCCGTATTTTACGCGGATGATGCCTTCGCCGGCTTACATATTATGGAAGACCTGGCTACCGCGAACGGCAAGAAGCAGGCGCGGCTGCAGGAGGGTCGCACGGTGAAGGAGTATGCCAAGGCCGCCGCGGTCGACGAAGAGACTGGGCCAGTTTTTGCCGAGCGAAGCGCGGTGGTGCAGGATGCGCCCGGCATTCCTACGCCTCCTTTTTGGGGAGTGCGAGTGCGGAAGGATTTCGATCTGCGCGAGGTTTTTCAGTACATCAACGATACGGCGCTCTTCAAGAATCAGTGGCAGTTGAAGACGGCTTCGCAGGAAGATTACCTGCGGCTGGTGGAGGAAAAATTTCGTCCCATCAAGTTTAAGTTGCAGGAAGAAGTTATTGCCAGCGGGCTTTTTGAGCCGAAGGTTGTGTACGGGTATTTTCCGGCTCAGGCAGAAGGAAATGATGTGATTGTATATGAGACGGAATCAAACCCTGATAACCACCCTTCGACTTCGCTCAGGGCAGGCTCCGGACACGAAGGTGCACAAAGGAAAGCAGAGCTGTTGCGGTTTACGTTTCCGCGGCAGCGGGAGGGGCGGAAGCTTTCTATTTCTGATTTCTTTGCGCCCAAGAGTTCCGGAAAGATGGATGTGATTGGTTTGTCTCTTGTGACCATTGGATCGAAGGCTTCTCTTGAAACGCAGCGTTTATTTGAGGGTGGGGAGTACACGCGATATTTGTATCTGCACGGGCTCAGCGTGGAGACGGCGGAGGCGCTGGCAGAATATCTTCACAAGAAAATGCGCGAGGAATTAGGGATTTCCGGCCAAGATTCGCAGCATATCCGCGACTTGTTCCATCAGAAGTATCAGGGATCGCGTTATTCGTTTGGCTATCCGGCGTGTCCCAACCTGGAAGATCAGACCAAGCTGTTTGCGCTGCTGCATCCGGAGGAGAATGTCGGAGTGAAATTGACGACCGGATTTTTGCTGGAGCCAGAGCAGTCGACGTCGGCCATCGTGGTACATCATCCGCAGGCAAAATATTTCGTGGTGTAGCCTTTCATTTCTTGCAAAAAACAGCGAGACATGGGACATCGCTGCAAATCACGCCGTTCGAACTTCTTTCGGAAAATCCCGGAAGTCTGGTGTACTATAGCGGGCCAACGAGGTGAATATGACGCGCACACCGTTCTGGCCCGGTGTTGGTCTTCTGCTTGTTGTCCCAATCTTGATCGTGTCCGCCTTGGGCAGCGAACCTGCCTGGGTGGAAATCCGCTCACCGCATTTTTCCGTAGTTACCGACGCGGGCGAGAAACGTGGCCGAGATGCTGCGTTCCACTTCGAAGAGATGAGAGCGGTGTTCGGCGCCCTTTTATTTAAAGCGAAAGTTACTCTGCCTACGCCCCTGCAGATTGTGGCCTTTCGCAATACGAAAGAATTGCGGCAGTTCGCGCCGCTATACAACGGAAAGCCGACGCAGGTCGCGGGACTTTTCGAGGGCAATACGGATCGTAGTTTTATTCTGCTGGACATGTCGGTGGAAGATCCGTGGACCGTCGTCTTCCACGAATATGCGCACCAGTTGCTGAATGGAAATACGGACGCATCGGTTCAGCCCTGGTTCGATGAAGGGTTTGCCGAGTTTTTTTCTACGATTAAGGTAAACGGAAAAGAGGCGGACGTTGGCCTCACCCAGCAGAACGATTTTCAAATCCTGCAGCATGACCGAATGTTTAGGGTCGCTGATCTTTTCCGAGTGCAGCAGAATTCAAGCGTGTACAACGAGAGCGGCGATCATCGATCGATGTTTTATGCAGAGTCCTGGCTGGTCATGCATTATCTGTTCGATAGAAAATTGGTGGCGAAGGCGGGCCCGTATTTTGATCTTGCCATAGACCGCAGAGTGCCGGTCGAAGATGCCATCCAGCAGGCCTTCGGCATGAGCGCCGCGCAGTTCGACAAGGAGTTGCGCGACTATCTGGACAAGAATCATTTAATTTATTGGAAAATAGCGACGCCGGCGGGAATCGAAAGCACGGGATACACGGTGAAACCGGTATCGATAGCGGATGCAAGAGCGATGCTCGCGGATGTGCATCTGCACTCTTCTTTCTATCAGGAAAAAGCGGTGGCGGAATTTGAGGAAGTGCTCAAGCTGCAGCCGGACAATGCGGCGGCGTTACGAGGCATGGGCTACGCCTGCATGATGAAACGAGATTTTTCACGGGCCGGAGAGTACTTCAACCAAGCGACGGAGCACGATTCTGATGATCCGCGAGTGCTCTACTACTCGGGACTGCTGGCCCAGATGCAGAATGGACCGGCCTTGGGGGGTGATCCGGCGCAACTGGTGTCGATGCAGAAAAAGTTAGAGAGATCAGTAGCGCTGGCTCCTGAATTTGCCGATACGTATTCGGTGCTGGCTTTTAATTATGCATCACAGGGCAAATACACTTCGGCTCTGATTACGATGAGCAAAGCCGTAGCTCTCAATCCGCGAAGTGAGCAGTACCGGTTTAATCTGGCGCAGATGTACCTGGCGAACAAGAAAGCAGATCCGGCGCTGCAAATTCTGCAACCATTGCAGAACAGCAGCGATCCGGGGGTCGCGGAGCGGGCTCGTCAGGCAATGGCGCAGGCCCAGGCGTTCAAGCAGGCAATGCAGGGAGGGGCAGAGCCGGTTCGCCGGGTTGCCGTGGTACCGGCTTCGGGCGTGGGCGCTGAGCATCCTGCCGTCATTGAATCGCAGCCGCTACCCGCGAAGGCTCCGCCGCCTGTGAATTTTCTAAAGGGAAGATTAACGGCAGTGGACTGCTCGGCGCCAGCAAGCGCATTGCTGACTCTGATTTCTGGAACGAAGACGTGGAAACTTAAAGTGCAAGACAGGGAGCACGTGGTGGTGATTGGAGCGGACAATTTTTCTTGTGCTTGGAACAATCAAGCGGTCGCTGTGAACTACCGGGCTACCGGCGAGACGAACGGAGACGTGGTTTCGATTGAAGTGGAGTAGAGTGCAAAGAAGTATTTCGGAAAGAAGGAAATAGTTGAGGGGCGCAATTGTCCGCGTTGTCGGTGCTTTGGTTTTGTTGGCCGCGCTGGTGTATGCGGGAGATTATCTCTTAGTCCGATTCAAGATACCTAAAAGCCGCGAGCCTTTTTCCAGTGTGACCATCCAGCCTTACTACGCGATTCATCAGAAGAATGGCAGGACCGAATACGATTATGCGCAGCCGCAGATTCAGGTCTGCGTTCAATCGTTGTTTCCTCACTTCGGCTACGATCCCTGTTGGTACGTGAAGCGGCATACGGAGAAGCGGATCGATATATAAACGACTTTGCGTGAAAACTACTTCCGGGTTAGTTTCACGCGGGCGAAAGGCGAGAGCTTGCCGCCATCATCGTTATCCATCAGCCACTGCCAGGTGTCGGAAGTTTTGTTGTACACGAAGGTGGTGTGGAAGTTGCCGTCGAAAAGAAAGGCGATTTCGTCGCCGGTACGTTTTCCGTGTGCGATTGCCTGCGGCGAAATACCGCCGGCCCCGGTGGAATCGAGCCATAGGCAAGTGTAGTCGTTGGATGATTTGTCCCAGCCGATAAAGACGATGGCTTCGTAGGCGGGCTGGCCCTGCGCGTTCCGCTCCCGCGAGACTTCGTGCAGCCGAATATACTCGCGGCCCAAAACCCATGTGGATTCGACATCGTGCGTGGTCTCGTGTCCGCTGATCGTACCTTGAAGAACCCAGTTGCCGGTCATCTGGTCGAGTATCGGGTTTTCATTTTTGGGCTGCTGCGCCGAAACAGGGCATACAAGCATGACCATTAAAAGGGAAATTAAAAGAGTTATTTTCATCTCTTCGCCTCCAGATGCCGTTGTGACTGCCACCCTGCCTAATTGATCGATAGGAGTATAAGCCAAAGTTCTTGAGTCTCGAATACTGCATCTTTCGCATTGCCAGTGTTACTATCTAGCTGATTTTTTAAATCACGGACATTGGAACACAAATGACTTCAGCCCGCGCAGTTGCATCTCCGCGAGTGGTGTGCATCGAGGATTTTCGGCCGATAGCCCGGCGGCGCGTACCCAAGGCGGTTTTCGATTACCTGGATGGCGGCGCTGAAGGTGAAGTGACGCTGCGCGAAAACTGCCGCGCATTTCAGGACGTGACCTTTCGTCCGCGACACGCGGTTGCGCTGGGCAAATGCGATTTAGGTGTGCGGGTGTTGGGATTTGATCTGGCGCTTCCGTTTTTGCTTGCACCCGTCGGATATAGCCGGCTTATGCATCCGGGCGGGGAAGTCGCAGCGGCTCGCGCCGCGGGGGCGGCAGGAACGGCCTATATTCTTTCCACCATTTCCGGCCACAAGTTGGAAGCCGTGAAAGCTGGTTCGAGCGGCCCGGTTTTCTACCAGCTTTATCTGATGGGCGGACGCGGGGCGGCGGAGGCTGCAATCGACCGAGCGCGGGTGGCTGGATTCTCGGCTTTAGTCGTTACCATTGATACGGCGGTTTCGGGAATTCGCGAGCGCGACTTTCGCAATGGCATGAAGGAACTGATCAGTGGGAGCGTGTTCGAGAAAATTCCTTATATTTCAGAATTGTTGAAGCACCCCGGATGGCTGATGAGTTATTTGCGCGATGGCGGTTTGCCCGGGCTGCCTAACGTGATCATTCCGGGAAAAGGGCCGATGCCGCTGGTTGATATCAATGCTGCGTTGGCGGCGGCTGCGGTTACCTGGGCGGATTTGCGTTGGATTCGCGAACACTGGAAAGGGCCGATCGTGGTCAAGGGCGTGCTAACCGGCGACGATGGGCGGCGCGCAGTCGATGAGGGGGCCGCGGCCATTTCAGTTTCGAATCACGGCGGACGTCAACTGGATTGTGTTCCAGCTTCCGTACAAGCGTTGCCGGAAGTGGTGAAAGCGGTGAAGGATCAAGTCGAAGTGCTGATGGACGGCGGGGTTCGCCGCGGCACGGATGTGGTCAAAGCGATCTGCATGGGAGCGCGCGCGGTTTTGTGTGGGCGCGCTTATGCCTATGGACTGGCCGCGGCGGGTGAGCCAGGGGTGACGCGTGCGATTGAAATTCTGCGAACTGATGTTGAGCGCACCCTGAGGTTGCTCGGTTGTCCGTCGGTTGCAGCTTTGGACCGCTCTTACGTGAATGTTCCTGCGGCGTGGGAGTAGCGTCTGTTGTTTAGCAGTTTCGGTTGTGACGAATGAACCGCCCCACTCTGTTCGCAAAGAACGCGAACCAGGGATGGGCACCCTCCTATTCAATCAAAACCCAAGGACATCTGTCAGCGAAGGCGGTCCCGTCTCTGATGGTTCTTCGCGTGCTCCGGCAAAACTTCACGGGGCCTCGGCGAGCGTCTTGATTAATTTCCTCTAAAAGATATTGGGCACGGTGATGCTTGGCGGTTAAAGTTCGTTTTCTTCAGGCCGATTGAAGGAGATAGTGTGCCCGTTACTGTTGAGCAAAGTGGAGGGATGCGCTTCATCCGGCTGGAGGGTGAGGTCAACATTGCGTCGGCTTCGGAGCTGAAGAAGTTGCTGCTCGAAGCGCTGGCGGCAGACGGCGAAGTGCGGGTCGATCTGGAACGTGCCGCGGAATTGGATGTAACCGCCTGGCAGTTGTTGTGGGCCGGGGAGCGCGAAGCCCGAGCCTGTGGTAAAGGCTTCAGCGTTGCGGGCCAGGTTCCGGAAGAAGTTCTGCTCAGCATGGGAGAAGCGGGGTGGAACACGTTTCCAGTTTCAGGCGAAGCCAAAGCGGAAGAAAAATAGGGCAATTGGGCCGAGGGCAACGAGGGACACGGCAACGAGGGACGCGGCAACGAGGCGCGGTACTTGGCACAAGAGAACAACATCGATAAATACAAGCAGACTTTTCTCGAAGAAGCGCGCGAGATTCTGATCGAACTGGAGTCGGCTCTACTGGCGCTGAACGAGAATCGCGGCGACCTGGAACTGGTGGGACGGGCTTTTCGCGCCCTGCACACCATCAAGGGATCCGGGGCCATGTTTGGTTTCGATCAACTGGCCGGGTTCAGTCATAACCTGGAAAACGCTTTTGACGAAGTCCGCAACGGACGGTTGGCGGTCAGCTCCGAGCTTATTAATCTATCCTTATCCGCGTTCGATCAGATTAAAGCCATGCTGGATGAGGCCGCGGGGGGCGAGCCGGCGAGCAGCGTGGTGGCCGCGGAGATTCTGACGAAATTGCGGGAGGTAACGGGAAAAGGGGAAAGGCCCGCCGAAGCGGTAGCGCCGCCGGCCGTGGTTCCGGCCGCGCCGGCGGGAACGGTTCGCCGGTGGCAAGTACGTTTTTCTCCGGGGGCAGATTTCATGCGCCACGGCGCTAACCCTCTTCTGCTGTTGCGCGAGCTCAGGCAGTTGGGAAGCCTCGAGATCAAAGCCAGTCTGGCAGCCATTCCGCCCATATCCGAATTAGATCCGGAGCGTTGCTATATAAGCTGGGACATGGTTCTCAGCACGGCGTCGACGCGCGCCGCCATGCGGGATGTTTTCATCTTTGTGGAAGACATCTGCGAGTTGGTAATCGAGCCGGCGGCGGAGCTGGTGGCCAAGCCGGTGGTTGCGGAGGCGGCCGCCACGGCGCCCAAGGGAGCCGAAAAGAAATTTCCTCCCTGGGGACGGCGCGCTTCCGACACGCCCGATAACGCCTCGAGCATTCGCGTGCCTGCGGCCAAACTTGACCAATTCGTCGACCTCGTGGGCGAGTTGGTTACGGTGCAGGCCCGCTTGGTCGAAATCGCCACCCGCCATGACGATGCCGACGTAGTGGCGGTGTCGGAGGAGATTGAGCGGCTGACCACGGCGCTGCGGGAGAATTCGATCAGCATCCGCATGCTGCCGGTTCGATCGACCTTCGAACGCTTTCGCCGCCTGGTCCACGACCTGGCGCGGGACTTGCACAAAGAGGTCGAACTCACCATCGAAGGCACCGACACCGAGCTGGACAAGAGCGTGATCGATCAACTGAACGATCCGCTGATGCACCTCATTCGCAACAGCATGGATCACGGCATTGAGCCAGCCGCAGGCCGCCTGGCCGCGGGAAAACGCAGCAGCGCAACCATCCATTTGTCGGCGCGGCATTCGGGCGCGAGCGTGCTGATCTGTGTGGCCGACGATGGCGGGGGCATCAATGCAGCTGCGGTGCGGGCGCGGGCGATTGAGAAAGGCCTGGTAGCCGCGGAGGCTCAGCTGAGCGAGAGTGAAGTCTTCGCCCTGATACTCGCGCCCGGTTTTTCCACGGCGCAAACCATAACCGATGTTTCCGGCCGGGGCGTCGGTATGGATGTGGTTCGCCGCAGCGTGGAAGGGCTGCGGGGAACCATCGACATCGCCAGTAAGCCCGGCATGGGAACCACAGTCACGCTGCGGCTGCCGCTGACGCTGGCAATCATCGATGGCCTGCTGGTGCGGGTGGGGCAAGCCTATTTTGTGCTGCCGCTGGCCAGCACCCTGGAATGCATCGAGTTGACGCGGCAGGATATCGACAGGGCCAATGGCAAGCATGTGGCCAATGTTCGCGGGGAGATCATTCCTTATATCCGGCTGCGCGAATACTTCAGGCTGAGAAGCGAACCGCCGGAGCGGGAGCAGATCATGGTCGCCGAAACCGAGTCGGGACGCTACGGCTTCGTGGTTGATGAGGTGCTCGGCGATCATCAGACGGTCATCAAGAATCTGGGACGCTTTTACCGCCATGTCGATCTGGTATCCGGCGCCACCATTTTGGGCAATGGAACCGTAGCGTTGATTCTCGATCCCCATCGACTGGTGCGTGAGGCGATCCGTACCATGACGGTCGGCAGGCGCCCCCTGAGTACACGAACCGCGCACATCCGCGCCGACGCTCGCGCTTCTCCTCCGTCCCACGATGGCGCCGCCGGGGATGGAGCCGGGGCTGAGGGTCCACTTTTAAGCTCCACAGAAAAGTTTGCCGGTACTGCCGGCGCTGTTCAATAACCGTGGAACCGACTGCGTTCCGTTCCATGAAAGTCGCGCAGCGGGTGGAAAGCGAAGTCAATTTACCAACACAAAAGGAGCTGGAACTATGGCAACGAAAGCAGTGCAGCAAAGCCGCAAGTTGCGGTCCGGCGGTGAGGCAAACGGCGGTAACGGACATAGCCAGGGTGGCCGGGCAGGCGCCGGGCATAGTGGGGAAGACGGCAAGATGCTGCTGGTCTCGCAGGAGATCATGCGCTTGCTCGACGCCTCGCGCGACGGCCGCCTCACGGAGCGCGGCAAGGCGGAGCAGTTTGACGGCGTTTACCGCGAGATTGTGCAGGGCATCAATGAAATGCTGGATGCCATCCTGCTGCCGATTGGCGAGGGCAATCGCATCCTCGCCCAGATCTCAAGCGGCAAAATCGACGAACTGATTGCCCAGACTTATAAGGGCGATCACGAGAAGATGAAGCAGGCGGTCAACAATGTGGCCGTCGTGGTACAGAGCCTGCAGAAGGAAATGGCGCGGCTTACCGAGGCCTCGAAGCAAGGGCAACTTTCCGACCGCGGCCAGCCCGAGCAGTTTCAGGGAGCGTATTCCGAGATCGTGCGCGGGGTGAACACTATGCTGGACGCGATTCTGCTGCCGATTGGCGAAGGCAATCGCATCCTTGCGCAGGTCTCCAACGGCAAGATCGACGAGCTGATTGCCGCAACCTACAAGGGCGACCACGAAAAGATGAAGCAGGCCATCAACAATGTGGCCCAGGTTCTACAAAGCCTGCACAAGGAGCTGGCGCGGCTGACCGAAGCCTCCAACTCCGGCAAGCTGAGCGAGCG
>Ga0182015_10005922_pt1 | contig 12489 bp, 9 predicted proteins | sample 712P3MmetaG_FD_120478 | JGI IMG/M metagenome (GOLD analysis project Ga0182015, IMG submission 120478) | Permafrost microbial communities from Stordalen Mire, Sweden - 712P3M metaG | ecosystem: Environmental > Terrestrial > Soil > Wetlands > Permafrost | place: Sweden: Stordalen | collected...
ATCGGCGGCAAGCCCTATTCCGAGTTGGCCTGGCCTCTGCGGGAGGTGGGAGGTCTGCTCGAGGCGAAATCGTTCCACCCGGCTCGGACCGCCCGCAACCACCTGCGCTGGCTTGCCCTCACCAATGACATCCCGCTCCGGCGAGTCGATGAGGTCCTGGACCAGGTAGGCCTGAGTTCGGTCGCGAACCGGCGGGCTGGCAAGTTCTCACTTGGCATGAGCCAGCGGCTCGGCATAGCAGCGACCCTCCTGGGCGACCCGGGCGTGTTGCTCTTCGACGAACCCGTCAACGGCCTCGACCCGGAGGGCATCCGCTGGGTACGCCACTTCCTGCGGGACCTTGCCGCGGGCGGCCGGACCGTGTTCGTGTCCAGCCATCTCATTTCCGAGATGGCCCTGACCGCCGACCGGTTGATTGTGATCGGCCGCGGCCACTTGATCGCCGAGACAAGCGTGACCGACTTCGTCGCCAGGAGCAGCGGCGGAGCCGTCAAGCTGGTCACGCCGGACGCGGCCTCGTTCACATCGGCGCTCGTAGCCATCGGGGCCGCTGTCGCCGACGGAGATGGCGGGTCACTAAGCGTCACGGGGCTGACCACACGGCAGATCGGCGACGTCGCAGCCCGCGATGGCCTGCGGATCTACGAGCTGACGCCGATCACTGCGTCTTTGGAAGACGCGTTCATGGAACTAACCCAGGACGACGTGGAGTACCGCCCGTCGATAATGGCCGGCGCAATTGCCGCCGGCGGGAAGGAGTGAAAGTCATGGCACAGGTCCTCCAGAGAACCCCGATGGGGCACTATCGCGTCAAGAACGTCGTGAAGTCCGAGGTCCTCAAGATCCTGACCCTGCGCTCGACCGCCATCACAGTGGGCGTCACAGTCGTCGCGGCGCTCCTGGTGACAGGGCTCGTGGCGAACAACGACGTGCACCAAAGTCCCGGGTTCTACTCCGGCTTCGACCCGACGCAAGACTCGCTCATCGGCCTGATCGTGGCCGGCTTGACCGGTGGCGTGTTCGGAGCGTTGCTCATCACAGGCGAGTATTCGAGCGGCACTGTCCGCTTGTCAATGGCGGCCACTCCCAGACGGCCCATCCTGCTCGCAGCGAAACTTGGCGTAGCAGCGGCGACCGTCCTGGTTTTCTGTGAGATCCTCAGCTTTGTGTCGTTCTTCCTCGGCCAGGTTGTCCTTTCCGGAGGGGGTGCCCCGTCGGCGAGCCTGGAGTCCCCGGGCGCCCTGCGAGCCGTCGTCATGACCGGAGCGTTCATCGCACTGTTGTCCCTAATGTCGTTCGGTTTCGGGTTGATCTTGCGCAGCACGGCGGCGGCCATCGCCGCCTTCGTCGGAGTCGTGTTCGTCGTCCCGCTCGTGATGCGGGCCATCTCCGAACATGCCGTTCGCTACGTGCCGATTAACATCCTGTCCAACTCGATCACAGCCACCGTCACCCAAGGCCCCGGGGAGCCGTACCAACCGGTCTCGCCGGCCATAGGGTTATTGCTCATGGCCATCTATGCCGCGGTCCCCCTCGCCGTCGGGGCGGTGCTGTTCCTCAGGCGAGACGCTTGAGCTTGGCCGGGACCGAGGGCCGTCGAGTGCAGGTCCGGATCCCGGAGCAACGAGCCGCTCAGGCCAGGCACCTGGTCCGCTTGGTCGCCCGGGAGCCCTTTCAGAAGCGCAGTTGGGCGGAGCTGGGGTTTTTCCTCGCCAGTTCCGCCCTGGCATGTGGCGCAGAGTTCTTTTTGGCTTGGCTCGGGACCGCCGGGGTACTGCTTGCGGCGGTTCTCGTCGGGCCGCTTGTCCTGGCTGGCGGGCTGCGGGCCGCGCGCGGGCTCGGCAGTTGGGAACGGGGGCTTGCGAGAGTGATGCTCGGGGCGGAGATCGCCCCCCCTGCACCGTTCTCCGCCCGTCCCGGTTTGTTCGGGTGGTTGCGGGCGTCCTTCGGCGACCCGGCGGCTTGGCGTGCGGTTGGGTACTTCGTGGCCAAGGTGCCGCTGACCGTCTTTGGCGTATGGTTCGCTTTGACCGTCTGGCTCGAGGCGATCTCGGGGATCGCTTCTCCTTTGCTCGGCGGTAGGGGGGAGCCAGCGAGGTACGGCGCCTTCGGGCGGCTGTTCGACTTCGGCTCCAACGGCGGCTCGTCGCCGCGTGTCGCTACCCATGTCGCCGTTTTCTTGACGGGGCTCGTTTTCCTCTTTGTGGCTCCTTGGACGATGAGGCTGGTCGTCAGCATAGACAGGGCGATGATGCAACTCTTGCTCGGTCCCGGGGCGGCGGCGTCCCGAGTCAGAACTCTCGAGGAGTCGCGCTCGAAGACGCTCTCGGTTGCCACCGAGACCCTCCGTCAGATTGAGCGCAACCTCCATGACGGCACGCAAGCCCAGCTGGTAGCCCTTGCGATGCGGCTCGGTCAGGCAAAGGACAAGCTTGACAACCTGCCCGGCAAGGACGAGACCGCCGAGATTGCGGCCATCAGACGTCTGGTCGACGAAGCTCACCGTGGCGCCAAGGACGCCATCACTGACCTCCGCGACCTGGCTCGCGGCATCCACCCGCCCGTACTCGACACCGGTCTCGAAAATGCCCTGGCGACCCTGGCCTCGCGCAGCCCCGTCCCGACGGAAGTGACGGTGTCGGTCCCGACCCGGCCCAGCCTGGCCATCGAGGCAATTTGCTACTTCTGCGCCGCTGAGCTGCTCGCTAACGTCGCCCAGCATGCTCACGCGACCCGCGCCTCGCTCAGCTGCGCACAGCACGGCCCCTGGCTCAGGATCGTGGTGCGCGACAACGGTCGAGGCGGAGCTGCAATGAACCGGCTCGGCTCATCGTCGAGCGGCCTGGCCGGGCTCGCCGACCGCGTCGGCGCAGTCGACGGGCACCTCAGCATCGCCAGCCCATCTGGCGGGCCAACCGCCGTCACCGTCGACCTCCCTTTCCAGTCCTGAAATGGCAGACGCCGACGCCATCCGGGTCGTGATCGCCGAGGACTCGGCAATCCTGCGCGACGGTTTGGTGCAGCTCCTGTCGGACAGAGGTTTCTCAGTGACCGGAGCCGTCAGCGACGCCGTCACCTTGGAGTTGGCGGTCGCCGCAGATCCACCCGACGTGGCTGTAGTCGACATCCGCATGCCTCCGACGTTCACCGACGAGGGGCTGAGGGCCGCTATCAGGCTGCGGCGGAGCCACCCGGGCGTGGGGATACTTGTGTTTTCCCAGTACGTGGAAACGCGTTACGCGGCCGAGTTGCTCGCGGGCGGCGCGTCCGGCATCGGCTACCTCCTCAAAGACAGGGTCGCCGACGTGGCCGATTTCGTGGAAGCACTGGTGCGGGTGGCCTCAGGAGGCACTGCCCTGGACGCAGACGTCGTGACCCAATTGATGGGTGCGTCGCGGCGCACCGACACGCTGGCGGCACTGAGCGGCCGGGAGCGCCAGGTGCTGTCACTTATGGCGGAGGGGCGGACCAACTCGGCGATCGCCGGTGGCCTCGTAATCTCAGAGGGCGCGGTGGAAAAGCACGTGGCCAATATTTTCTCGAAGCTGGACTTGCCCGCGACCTCCAGCGACCATCGCCGCGTACTCGCCGTGCTGCGCTATCTCGAAGGGTGACCCAATTCGCGCCAGTCGCTAGCCGAGACTTCGACATCGAACTTGTTCGCCGCGGTCACTATGCGCTTCCAAGCTCGGTCCCGCTCCGCATCGCTCACGCCCTCGACCTGGTCGAACCGGGCGATGGCGTTCCGAACATGAGCGGCGTCGTTAAGCGGCTCCTTGCGTTCGTCGGGGAACGCAAACTGACCGTCCGACAGGCGGTCTTTCTCTGAGGTGCTCATACCCTCGCTCTGTTTTGTCGTGGCCATGAATGTCTCCTCTCACTTACCGTTTGCTGTCACCGTCCCACCCCAGGTGCTACCCGGACGCTCCGTCTCTCACACGCAGAGACTGGCGTCAGATAGTTTGCACATGTGGTTGTCGACCGGGCGCGCGCACGAGCCTTCGCAGCAAATGCGGTCGCTAATGGCGAGCCACTGCGGTGGTTCGAGGAGTTGTACGCGGCGGCTTCTGCAGGCGAGGCCGAGGTCCCGTGGGCAGATCTGCGAGCGAACCCGAACCTTGTCACGTGGCCTCTCCTGGACCAGCAACGTCCCAAGAGCGTGCTCGTCGTCGGTTGCGGGCTCGGTGACGACGCCGAGTGGCTGGCCGCTCGGGGACTAGCAGTCACGGCGTTCGACATCGCCCCCACCGCCGTCTCGGTATGCAGTCGACGGTCCCCTGGCGGCTCCGTCAACTATGTCGTCGCCGACCTGTTGGACCCGCCAGTGCAATGGGTGAAAGAACGGTTCGATCTCGTCGTTGAGGCCTACACGGTCCAGGTGCTGCCTCCGGGAAGTCCAGAACGGGCAGCCTCATTTGGCGCCCTTGCCTCCGTCACCGGTGGAACGCTGCTCGTCATCGCCAGGGGTCGCGAGCCGGCTGACGACCCAGGTTCGATGCCGTGGCCGCTTACCGCCGAGGAGATGACGAGGTTCGAAGACTTCGGGCTCACCAACATCGCTTTCGAGGATTATCCCGATCCCGAAGAGCCCAACGTGCGGCGGTTCCGTGCGACGTACCGACGTGAGACAACCTGAGCAACGGGATAGTCATGAGCCGTCGAGTACCGGTCATCGGCGTCCCAAACAGTGCCCGGAGCTACGCGGCCGGGCAACAACAGGCGCCTGCCCCTTGCGTGCGGCGGGCCTCATCGGCGCCCTTGTCGCTGCCTGCCTCGAGATCCATGACGACGGCGACTTGCCCGAACACGCGTGGGCACCGGACCGAGCACACCCGTACGCACAGAACGCCCAGCAGGTGTCGACCGGCACTTTGACCTGAACACCCGGTGCACAGGCCCCAGCGTCACCGCAGTAAACGCGGCCAAGGCGCGAGTTTCCGGGCGTTAGCGGGCCCTTGCCGGCTCGGTGAGCGGGCGCGTGCATAGGCGCGCCAGGCGGCCGCAGCACCCAGGTCCGTGACATATCGACCGCGTAGGCACGACGGTCCCCTGAGAGCCGGGCCAAATCCCCTTTCTTGTCGCGACGAGCCGACGTCCCTTGACGCCGCCAACCAACTGTGCTAACGATAACACAGCAGTAAAGACCGAGGCTACTCAGGACAGAGGGGGGCGAAGTCTGAAGCAGGGGACTGGGACGAAGGGGGCAAATGTGTGCTCCTCAACCTTCGAGTTACGTGTCGGCGCGCCAGCGCCGAGGCAGATCATACAAGGGCCGCTTGGTACGTGTTACCGGACGGTTGACCGCGATGAGCTTAGGTTCCGGTGCCGCCGGCATGCACGGCACCAGCCGCCGCGTCGTTCGCGGGCAAAGACCCGCGGCCACGGGGACTTCCGGCTGAGGGCTCAACGAGTAGCAGCCAGTCGCGATGACCAAGAACGCGCACTGGGGTTTGGCATTTGTAGACAGTGGCAGTGCGGTTCGCACCTACTTGACGGTTTTAGTCGATCTACACAAAGTGCATGTCGAACTAGTTCAAGCACAACAACAAGGAGTCTCAATGACAGGCATTAGAAGAAAATATGCGTTGGGGGCAACGGCTTCCATTATGGCCCTAGTAGGCACTCTGACGCCCTATGCCATTGCCAACGCGTCGGGCTCGACGTACTTGGCGCTGGCCAACGACAAGTCAACGTGGACGACGCAGTTCAATGCGATCGGGAAAGTGCTTGCGGCCGACGACGGCATTGGTTGGACGGCGAACCCGTACCCCAGCACAGCAGACTACCAAGCTCTCGTTCGCGCGGCGGCAACGACGTCGAAGTCGCCCGCACTGTTTACCTGGTGGTCCGGTGAGCAGCTCAACCCGCTGGTACAGGCTGGAGCCGTAGCCAATCTCACCTCGGACGTCAAGGTCTGGGAAGCCAAGTACGGTCTCAACCCAGGGGTCGAGAAAGCGTACGAAGTGAACGGGCAATATTACGGTGCCCCCCTTTACACCGCAGACTGGGTCGTGTTTTACAATAAAACTGACTACGCCAAGAACCACCTGAGTGTTCCCACAACATGGGCCCAACTGGCGAGCAACGTAGCGGTACTCAGATCGAAGGGCATCTCCCCGTTCACGTACAACGTTGACGACTGGGCCGGCTTCATCTGGTTCGAGCAAATCTTGGACGAACAGGACCCAAGTGCATACCAGGCGCTGGTAAACGGGCAGATCTCCTACACCAGTGCGCCTGTCGTGGCGGCCATGAACGAGTGGCGTACACTTTCCAACGACGGGTGGTTTGCTACGCCGACGGACATCGATACCGCGACCCCGACCGATTTGGTCAATGGGTCCAACGCGATGATCCTTATCGGATCGTGGGACGAGGCTAGTTTTACGGGCGCCGGCATGGTCCCAGGGAAGACTCTGGGTGCCTTTTTCATGCCCCCGTTGAACCCGAAGGTTGGGTGGCAAGCCATCTTTGAAACGGGACCGGTGGTCGTATCGGCTCACAGCTCTCAGGAAGCCGAGGCCCTCACGTCGGTGAACACTTTCATGGAGCCCGCGGTACAGGCCAAGTGGGACAAGCTCCAGGACTTCGTCAGCGCAGAGAGCAGTGTCCACTCCACTGACCCCACTGCGGTCTTTGAGGCTAACGAGATCAAAAGCGAAAACGTCCAGCTATCGAACCGCTACTGGGAGGCGACACCACCCCAGATCGCCGTCCCTGTCGCATCGGCGCTCTCCAAGTTCATCCTCAACCCCAATTTGTCGCTCATGCCGTTCCTAAAGTCGCTGCAGCAAATTGCCCAGTCGTACTGGTCAACGGTAAAGAAGTAGCGACAGGCCGATTGCCAAGGTCGCCCGCGGCCTCTGGGCGATCTACAGTGCACGCGTGCCCGCCCGGTCCGAGCCATTGGCACGGGCCGGGCGGACTAGCGCCAACCCGAACGGAAAGGCATTTGTGGAAGTAGGCAATGAGTGGTGCTGAACGAGCAAGCCCGGGTGCTGGGGACGGCCACAGCATCTGACGCGACCAAGCACACTGGGCGGAGTACCCTGCCGGCTGGCGTCCGCGAGGGTGCCCGGCAAAAGCGTCGACGCAAGCTTGCCGCATACCTTTACGTGGTACCAGCCCTGGTGCTTGTTGTGGGGATGTTCTGGTATTCGGCCGTTGTCACGGTTCAGCTGAGCTTTACCAACTCGAGTGGGCTTGGCCCGGCGCACTACGTCGGGCTGTCGAACTATCGTGCCATGCTCAGTGACAGCCAGCTCAGTACGAACATTTACAACACGCTCATCTGGGCCGTAGCCATGGTCGTCTTGCCCGTATCGATCGGGCTCGGTGCGGCGATCCTCGTCCGCAGGCGGCGTGGCAGCGCCCTGTTTCAGACGGTCTTTTACCTCCCCTACGCGATTGGCTTTGTTACCACCGGGGTAATCTGGAGTTTCCTATTCAGTACCAATGGTTTCTCGACCCTGTTCCAAGCCGTGGGCCTTCACAGCCTGGCATCGGTCCAGTGGCTGAACGACGTGCCGCTGAACACGTACTCGATGATCACGGCCTCTACCTGGCAGACCATGGGCGTCGACATGCTGCTTTTTTTGGTGGGCCTCGACACGATTGACCGGTCCGTTGTCGAGGCGGCAAGGATCGACGGCGCCTCAGGTTGGCAGATGTTCAAGAAGATGACGTTCCCCTTGCTGACCCCGATGACGAGGGTGATCATTGCGATCAGCATCGTGAACGCGCTGCAAGCTTTCAATTTGATCTGGGTCATGACGGAGGGAGGGCCCTACGGGTCGTCTTCCACATTTGCCGTCTGGATGTACACAGAGTCGTTCGAACTGTTCAAGATGGGCTACGGGGCTGCGATCGCCGCGATCTTGACCATCTTCGTCTTCGCGGTGTCTATCGGCTATCTGCGGCGCAGCCTTCGGGAGGTGACAGCGTGAGCGCGGCGTCGTCCCCTGGACGGACGGCCACCGACAAGGCGGGCACGGCGCCCAAGCACCCGAGGTCATCGCCGTTCGGGCGCGTCGCGGTGTACACAGTGCTGAGTGTGGCGGCATTGGCGTGGGCCCTCCCCGTTTGGTGGACCGTGATCAATGCCGACAAGTCGTCGCATGATTTCTTTTTTCATTCGTTCTATTCCCTGCCCAGGGAGTTCGACCTATTCTCTAATATCTCGACGGCCTGGAGCGGCGCCGGCCTGGGCACGGGGTTCATCAACAGCCTCCTTTACGGCGTCGTGGGGGCGGGGGCTTCGATCCTGATTGCTTCGTTCGCCAGTTACGCCATTGTGGTGCTGAGGATCCGGGGCGGTTTCACCATATTTCTGGCTATTTTCTCAGCGACCGTGTTCCCACTGCAGATGTACATCATCCCGTTGTTCAGGATGTTCAACTCCCTAGACCTCTATGACACGAGGCTGGGTTTGTTCCTGTTCTATACCGCGGTCTCAGTGCCGTTCTGCACACTGGTCCTTCGGGGCTTCTACAGCACAGTGCCTCGGGACTACCGGGAAGCCGCGTTGGTCGAGGGCGCGCCCGAGATACGTGTCCTTCAGCTCATCTACATGCCCTTGGCGCGCTCAGCAATGCTCGTGCTCTTCTTGTTCCAGTTCACCTGGATATGGAACGACCTGCTCTTTGGGATCGTCCTGACGTCGTCGCCATCAGTCCGCCCTGTGATGGCCAGCCTGAGCAGCTTGCTGGGGGTCTACGCCGGTACGAGCTTCCCCGTCGTGCTGTCCGGGGCGCTGGTCGCCGCATCGCCGACGCTGCTCCTTTTCTTCGGTCTACGGCGGCACTTCACCCAGGGCTTGACCCTGTTGGCCAAGCGAGGTTGACGCGAGTGTACGGACCGCACTTCAAGGAGGAAATATGACTCAGGGGCTCCTCAACAGCACCTTCCACGACAAGGCGAACGGTGAGCGAAGCCGTGACCTCGAGGAGTTCCGGGGCCAGTTGGCGGATTCCGTCTTCCACGAGGTTGGGAAGATCGCTGGATGCTCGCTGCAGACTGCGAACCTGCCGATGTTCAAGAGGGCACCGGCCGGCCTCGAGCAGGTGATCGGCTTTCGCCTGTTTGCACCAGGACCAGGGCGGCTGTGGTTAGAGCAGGGCGATAACGCCGGGGGGGGCCGGTGGGAGTTCCGGGCTGAGGGCACCAATTTGGAGGCTCGCGCCACCGTTGCCGAGGTCGGCTCTCCCGGGCGCCAGGTGTTCAAGGTGGTGGCTGAAAACGGCGACGTGGCCTGGCGGGGCGAAGTTGTGGTACGTCCGCAACGCAAATGGTCGGTGTCTCTGGTCCACCACACGCACCTCGACGTGGGCTACACCGATCGTCAAGAGGTGGTCATCAAAAACCACCTGCAATACCTGGACTCGGTGCTGGACTTGGTCGACCTTACGAGCGACTGGGAGGACGACGCCCGGTTCCGCTGGAACGTAGAAGTGAACTGGCCCCTTGAGCGTTGGTTCGCTTGCCGGAGCCAACGGGACCGGCGACGGATGCTTGACGCGGTCAAAGCGGGCCAGGTCAGCGTGGGGGCCATGAGCCTGAACATGCACACCGAGGCGTGCGCCATTGAAGAGCTGTACGAGATGGTTCGCTTCGCCGTCGAACTGCGGACCACCTACGGGGTGCCGGTGACCGGCGCCATGCAGACCGACGTCCCGGGCGGGGTGACTGGTCTCATCGAGGTGCTGTCCGACGTCGGTGTCAATTTCCTATCGGTGGCCCACAACTATGCCGGGCGTTCCGTTCCGTACCTCATCGGCGGAGAGAAGCTGGGGAGGCCCTTTTACTGGAAAGCCCCAAGTGGCAAGCGCCTTTTGGTCTGGCACACCGACACCCTGCACGGCAATGCCTACATGGAAGGCAACATTGTGGGGCTGGCCGAGTCGTTTGCCGTCGCCCAGGAGAGCTTTCCCTGCTACCTCGCTGCCCTGTCGCAGCGGCCTTACCCTTTCGACTCGGGCACTTGGCTGCCTGAAGCCACGAAAGTGGAAAGGGACCCCTACCCTCATGACGTCCTTCACCTGCGCGTGCAGGGCAAGTACGGCGACAACGCCCCACCGAGCCTGGCGGTCTCAGAGATCGCCCGTGAGTGGAACTCCACCTGGGCATACCCGCACTTGCGGGTTGACCTTAACGAGGGGTTTTTCGAGACAGCAGTGGAGCGTTTGGGGTCGGCGATCCCCGAGTGGCAGGGGGACTGGGCGGACTGGTGGGCGGACGGCCTGGGCTCGGGGGCCCGCATGATGGGTTGGGCCCGGGACGCCCAATCCGCGGTACGCGTAGGCAGGACCCTGCATGCGATGTCTGACGTCTTGAGCGGCGCACCTCCGGCGCCCGTCGAAGGGCTGGGCAAGGCGTACGAGGACATTGGCTTGTTCGACGAGCACACCTGGGGCGCACGCCACCCGTGGGAAGACGACGAGGAAGGTTGGGGCTCAGGAGACCTGCAATCTCAGCGCAAAGCTTCGTTTGCCCAAAGGGCCCGGGAGGCCGCGTCGTCGATGGTGACTGCCGGCGCCCGCCGCACCGCCGAACGGTTGGGTAGTCCGCACGGCCTGGCCGGGATCGTGGTCTTCAACGCCAGTGGCTGGGCGCGCACCGACCTGGTCAGGGTGTTCCTTCCGTACAGCACTGTCCCGTCGAGCATCGAGGTAGGCGTTGAGGACGACCGGGATGGGACCAAGGTCGCCATCATGACCGAGGCGCAGCAGAACCCTAACCACCGGCCCGCCGGTCGTTACGTCGCTTTCCTGGCTAGCCAAATCCCCGGCTTGGGGTATGCACGGTTTAACGTTGTCGAGGGCTGTCCCGTGCCCGTCGAGGTCAGCACCGCTGGCACCGCTATAGCCAACGAGTACTTCCAAGTCGAGTACTCACTAGCCGATGCCTGGATAAGCTCGCTCCGTGAGCGGGGAACGGGCCGCGAACTCGTCAACCCTGAGGCCTTATTGGGGCTCAATGCTTACATTTTCGACCGTTATGCCACGAGCACCAAAGTCGACCACCTATCTGGGCGGGTTTTCAGCCGGGCGCTGGACCTCATAGCCGACCGGGTTACCGGCGAGGCTGCCGTGGTCCAGCGACGGGAGACCAGCGAGCTCGGGGAGAGCCTCACCGTTGACGTGAGGGCACCAGGCTGCTCGCGGTTACTCACGACGATCTCGGTCTGGCGCGGGATCCCCCGGGTCGAGATCCGCAACCGGATGTGGAAGCAGAGGACCGTCGATAAACAAAGCGTGTTTTTTGCCTTTCCATTCGCGGCCGCGACTCCTGAGGTTACCTACGAGCTACCCGGGGCAGGGACAGGAGCCAGTGCGCCGCGCGTCCCTGGTTGCCCGCAGCACATGAGGGCGATCCGGCATTGGACGGCTCTGGCCGAGGGTGGAAGTGCCATTGCGTGGGCGACGGTCGATGCCCCCCTGGTGCAGTTTGGCGACATTCACTCACCGTACTCACCCTTCCCGGGGACGCTCCGACTGGACCGACCCGAGCCCGGCACTATCTATTCGTGGGTGCTCAACAACATCTGGGACACCAACTTCCCAACTGAACAGGGCGGCGAGATGAGCTTCCATTACGCTGTCACATCCGGCAAAGGGGCCGATGCTGCACCGCTCGGCGCCCGCCTCGGGGAGTCAGTCAGTACACCGTTGGTAGCTACCGTGGTACCTTCGGGCGCTCACCACGACGAGACGTCGCCGTCAGCGAGCCTCTGCGTGATCGAGCGACCTGAGGTCAGACTGGTCCAGGCGACCGCTTCGACGGGGGGCGGACATTTGCTCCTGTGGCTTAACAACCTGGCCACCGACGAGGTGACGACCCGTATCGATTTCCCTGGGGTCGTAGTCGAAGCGGCCATGATCGGGACGGTCTTCGAGGAGAACCAGGTTGGCCTTCCTGTTGCGGGCCGCTCGCTCCAGGTCAGCCTGAAGCCCGGCGAGACCAGGGCACTGTCGCTTCTGATGAGTTAGCGGGATGGCCGGCCGCGGGACCAGCATCATCGAGTTCCATCATGTCGATAAGTCCCTGGATGTACCCAAGAGCGAACGCCCGCCCACGATGCCCGTACGAAGAATCACCCACCAAGGCGGGGGTGTGGTCGTCCATGATGAAACCGTCGAAACCGTGCTGGCGAAGCTCTCGTATGACGCGCGCCGGTTGGTAGTTGCCCTCGCCCAGGAAGCACTCGACGAAGGCCGGGACAGTGCCCTTGACATCGCGCATGTGCACGTAGGCGATCTTGTCTCGCGGTGCTAAGTACCGGATGGCGTCAAGGACCGCTTCTTCTCCACCCATCTCCGAGACCGTACCCAGGCACAGCTCGATACCGAAACCGGGGCCGGGAGAGAACTCAACGCAGCGTTTGAGCGCAGCCACCGATCGAAAGATACGCGCGACGCCCCCGAGCGAGGCCACAGGGGGGTCATCGGGGTGCAGGGCCAACCGGGTCCCGGCCTGCTCGGCGATGGGGAC
>Ga0182015_10005923_pt1 | contig 12486 bp, 11 predicted proteins | sample 712P3MmetaG_FD_120478 | JGI IMG/M metagenome (GOLD analysis project Ga0182015, IMG submission 120478) | Permafrost microbial communities from Stordalen Mire, Sweden - 712P3M metaG | ecosystem: Environmental > Terrestrial > Soil > Wetlands > Permafrost | place: Sweden: Stordalen | collected...
AGCACGTGGATGTCGACGTCGGTGAGGAGCTGGATGAGCCTGCGCAGCGTGCCGCGGCGCCCCCGGCCGCGCGTCACCACGATCTCGGTGGCGAGGATCTTTCGCGCGTAATGGGTGAGCGCACTCGCGGGGTCGTGCTCGTAGAGGGTCACGAACGTGCCGTCGGCCTGGTGCGTGAGTGCCGCGTACGAACCGAGAAGCTGCATCTCCTGCTCCGATCGCTTGCGGTCTCGGACAGTGACGGCGGTCATCTTGCCGTCGAGCCGGGCGGCGAGGGCAGCGGTGCTGGCGATGACGTCGTCCATACCGGGGCGCGGCGGAACGCAGAGCATGACCCTCGGTTTGACCTCCCACGGCGCCTCGATGCCGCGGTCGCGCATGTACGCGACAAGGCGGCGATCGGTGTGCTCGGCGAGGAGCCTGAATGCGAGCTCACGCAACGACGCGAGCACCTCGGGCCGGAACGCGCGAGCCCGCGCCTGCGCGGCCTCGCTGGAGGGGACGATCTCGCCACGACGCAGCCGTTCGTCCAGCAGTGACGGCGTGATGTCGACGATTTCGAGCTCGGTGACCTGGTCGAGGAACTCGTCCTCCACGATGTGCGCCGGGCGGGCGCCGAGCATCGCGCCCATGCCTTCGACGGTGCTGCGCAGGTCGGTGAGATGCAGGGTTGCGATCAGCATCATGCCGGCGCGGAGGAGCTTGGGCACGGACTCGGTGATCGGCCTTCCGTTCGTGTCGACGCTCGCGAGGTCGTCGAGGCACGCCACCTCGGGGTTGCGGCGCAGCAACGCGTCGACGTCGACAATGCCATCTCGGGCCGGGGAGTTCGGTCCGCCGAGTATCTCCAGATCACCGACAGCGATTTCGCAGCGACTCCGGCCGTCGGTTTGCACCGCCGCCACAACCACGTCGGTGCCTCGCTGGCTGCGCCGGTTCGCCTCGTCGAGCATTGCCACCGTTGTGCCGCAGCCGCGTGCGTACCCGAGGTAGACCCGGAGCCCGGACCGGCTCGCGCTCGCGTGGAGCGCGCGAAGCAACGCGTCTGAGTCTGGACGCTGGTCGCTGCTGGTGAGCGTGCCACCGCGTTGCAGCGCCGGGCGCGCGATCACGTGCAAGCTCACTTCGGGGAGCTCGCTGATCAGCCGGTCCACGAGCCCGCGGTGCAGACGGCTGCGCACCCCCGGGTGCGATGACTGGCCGACCACGACGTGTTGCACGCCCAACTCCTGCGCGACCGCGATGACATTGTCCGCAACCTTGCCCCCGCGCTCGAGGTAGCCACACTGCAGCAGCTCGGCGAGCTGCCTCGACTTCGTCCGTCCAGCCTCGGTCCCCTCATCGTGGCGGCCCTGGACCACGAGCACCGTGCAGAAGCCACCGAAGCGTCGGGCGAGGCGACTGGCCCGGCGGATCAGCGTTCCGCTGCTCTGGCCGCCGCTGACCGCCACGAGGACCGATTGCGGCGCCGGACGGACGGCACCACGCGCGCGACCAACCGTCTGCGCCACCAGGCGAAGCGCGATCTCGCGCAGGGCGGCCAGATTTCCGGGCCGGAAGAAGTTGGCGAGCGCAGTGTCGATCTTCTCGGGCGCGTAAATGTTCCCGTGGCGCATGCGCTTGCGCAGCGCCTCGGGAGAGATGTCGATGAACTGGATCTCGTCAGCGTTGTCGAGAACACGGTCGGGGAGGGTTTCGCGCACGGGGATGCCCGTGATGTGCTCGGCAAGGTCCTTGACCGACTCGAGGTGCTGGACGTTGACGGTCGTGACGACGTCGATGCCCGCGGCGAGGATGTCCTCGATGTCCTCGTACCGCTTGGCGTGGCGGACACCAGGCACGTTGGTGTGAGCGAGCTCGTCCACGAGCACCACCTGCGGGTGGCGGGCGAGCACGGTATCGAGGTCCATCTCCTCCATGTGACGCCCGTGGTACTCGACCTCGATTCGAGGGATGACTTCGAGGCTCCCGATCGCCTGCTCGGTCAGCTTGCGGCCGTGCGTCTCGACGTACCCGACGACGAGGTCCTCGCCCTGGGAGCGGCGGTCGTGCGCCTCGCGGAGCATGGCGAACGTCTTGCCGCTTCCCGGTGTGGCTCCGAGGAAGACCCGCAGGTGGCCACGCCCAATCTTGGTTGTTGCCGGGGCCGGCACCGCGCCGGTGGCGACCGTATCGGTCATGGCATTAATTGTGCTCGTCTCGGCCGCTCGATAAACGCTCAGCCGGCGAGGCTCGACTGCTGCGCATCGAGCGCGAGGTTGAGCTGGAGCACGTTGACCACCGGCTCGCCGAACACCCAGAGGATGCGGCCCTGCACCTGGGATTCGACGAGCGCGTGCAGCTTGCTCGGGCTGAGGCCGCGCGCGTTGGCGACCATGTTCACCTGGGCGAGGGCGGCGGCTTCACTGATGTCCGGGTCGAATCCGGTGAAGTCCGAGGTAACGAGGTCGATCGGAACAGGAGCCGAGACGCCGGCCGCCTCATACGCGGCGACAGCGTTCTTCGTCGTCTCCTTCAGCACCGGGTTGGACGGCCCCAGGTTGCTGCCTGCGGAGTTGGCGGCGTTGCACGGCTGCAGATCGTCGGTGCTCGCGTTCTCGGTGTACGAGAGCCGCCCCTGGAAGTACTTGGTGTCGATGGTGATCTTCAGGCTCCCGTCGGAGGCGACCGTCTCCTGCGGGCAGCTCTGCCCGATCAGCGAGGAGCCGACAACCTTGCCATTCACCGTGATCAGGCTGCCGTTGGCATTGCTGTTGAACGCGACCTGCGATATACCTGTGATGACGAAGGTGTAGACGAGCGCGAGCGCAGCGGTGAAGAGTGTGAGCCGGAGTCCGATCAGAAGTTGCTTTGGCAGTCTGCTCATTCTTGTCGCCTAGACCAGGTGAAGGGCGGTGATGATCACGTCGATGATCTTGATGCCGATGAAAGGCGCGATGATCCCGCCGACTCCGTAGATGAGGAGGTTGCGCCGCAGCAGCGCAGCGGCACCCACGGCGCGGAAGCGCACACCGCGAAGCGCGAGTGGAACGAGCGCGATGATGATCAGCGCATTGAAGATGACCGCACTGAGGATCGCGCTGTGCGCCGAGTGCAGATGCATGACATTGAGCACGGAAAGCGGCTTGAGCGCCGCGTAGGCCGTGAACATCGCCGGGATGATGGCGAAGTACTTGGCGACGTCGTTGGCGATGCTGAAGGTGGTGAGCGCCCCGCGCGTGATCAGCATCTGCTTCCCGGTCTCCACGATCTCGATGAGCTTGGTCGGGTCGCTGTCGAGATCGACGAGGTTGCCGGCCTCCTTGGCCGCCTGGGTGCCGCTGTTCATGGCGACTCCAACGTCGGCCTGAGCCAGCGCCGGGGCGTCGTTGGTGCCGTCACCGGTCATGGCCACGAGCTTGCCGCCGGCCTGCTCCTGCCGGATCAGTTCGAGCTTGTTCTCGGGCGTGGCCTGGGCCAGGAAGTCGTCGACCCCTGCTTCGCTCGCGATGGCCGCTGCGGTCAGCGGGTTGTCACCAGTGATCATCACGGTGCGCAGGCCCATCCTGCGCAGCTCCGCGAAGCGCTCGGCGATGCCCGGCTTGACGATGTCCTTGAGGTGGATCGTCCCGAGGACGACGTGGTTCTGAGCCACGAGGAGCGGCGTCCCGCCGCTGCGAGCGATTGTCTCGACCTGGGCGTTGACCTCCTCCGAGATCGCGTGACCGCCGCACCACGCATCGATCGAGTCTCCTGCACCCTTGCGGATGCTGTCGCTGCCTCGATCCACCCCACTCATGCGGGTTTCTGCCGTGAATGGCACGAAGGTCCAGGGGTCGCCGGCAACCTCCTCGGGTGCGCCGAACCGGCGTGCCAGGGCGACGATTGATCGACCTTCGGGGGTCTCATCGGCGCGGCTGGCCAGGTCGGCGGCGCGGACAAGGTCCTCCATGGTGACACCAGGGGCGGGAAGGAACTCCGTCGCCTGACGGTTGCCGAGCGTGATCGTTCCGGTCTTGTCGAGAAGCAGCGTGTCGACATCGCCCGCAGCCTCGACAGCGCGGCCCGACATCGCGAGCACATTCTTCTGGAGGAGGCGGTCGATACCGGCGATCCCGATGGCACTCAGGAGTCCGCCAATCGTGGTGGGAATGAGGCAGACCAGGAGGGCGATCAACACCGGTACCGAGATCGACGCGCCGGAGAAGATCGCATACGGCTGGAGCGTCACCACCGCGATCAGGAAGATGAGCGTGAGGCTGGCGAGCAGGATGTTGAGGGCGATCTCATTGGGCGTCTTCTGACGCGAGGCGCTCTCGACGAGCGAGATCATGCGGTCGAGAAAGGTCTCTCCCGGGTTCTGAGTGATCTCGATGACGATGCGGTCGCTCAGCACGCGCGTGCCGCCGGTGACGGCGCTCCGATCGCCGCCCGCCTCGCGAATGACGGGCGCTGATTCACCGGTGATCGCTGACTCGTCCACGCTTGCGATGCCTTCGACGATCGTCCCGTCGCTCGGGATCACATCGCCCGCCTCACACACCACGATGTCACCCTTGCGGAGATCCGGTGCGGGCACTGCGACCTCGGTGCCGCCGACGCCGCCCTGCAGCTTGCGGGCGATCGTCTCGGTGCGCGTCCGGCGCAGCGCCTGCGCCTGCGCCTTGCCACGTCCCTCGGCGATGGCCTCTGCGAAGTTCGCGAAGAGCACGGTGAACCAGAGCCAGAGTGCGATCTGTCCGACGAAGCTCGTGTCGCTGGAGTTACCGACGATGCCCGCGATAAACCCGTAGGTGGTCATCAGCGCGCCGATCTCGACGATGAACATCACCGGGTTGCGGACCATCGCTCGCGGGTCAAGCTTGACGAAGCTCTGGCCGATCGCGGGAAGCAGCAACTCCGGATCGGTGACGCTGGTGCGGCGGCGCCGGGTGCCGTGTGTGGATGCAAGAGCCATGATCAGATTGCCGCGATGAGTTTGAAGTGCTCGAGAATCGGCCCGAGCGAGATGGCGGGAAAGAACGTGAGCGCCGCGACGATGATGATCGTGCCGATCAGCAACGCAACGAAGAGGGGTCCGTCGGTGGGGAACGTCCCCGCGCTCGCGGGCACGATCTTCTTCTTGACGAGGTTGCCGGCCATGGCCATCACGGGGATCAGGAAGAGATATCGGCCGGCCCACATCGCCCCGGCCAGCATGAAGTTGTAGAAGTTGGTGTTACCAGTGAGTCCGGCGAATGCGCTTCCGTTGTTGCCCGTAGCGGACGCGAACGCGTAGAGGATTTCTGTGAGCATGTGCGGCGTTCCCTGTGTCGCAATCGGGCCGGCTTGGCCCGCGGTGGTGAGAACGGCGACAGCTGAGAAGCCGAGAATCGAAGCGGGAAGGACAAGAATTGCTATCGCAGCGTACTTGACATCCCGCGCCTCGATCTTCTTGCCGAGATATTCGGGCGTTCGTCCCACCATCAGGCCGGCGATGAACACCGCGACGATGGCGAAGACAACCATGCCGTAGAGGCCCGAGCCGACGTCACCTGGAGTGATCTCTCCGAGCTTGATGAGCACCAGCGGGACGAGGCCGCCGATGGGCGTCAGGCTGTCCATCGACGCGTCGACTGAACCGGTGCTCGTGCCCGTCGTCGCGGTGTTGTACAGGGCCGACTGGATCGGCCCGAAACGAGCTTCCTTGCCTTCCATGTTGCCGCCGGGCAAGGTGCTGGTTGACACCTGGGTTGCCCCGGTGCTGACCAGCGCGGGGTTGCCCTGCTGCTCCTGCCACGCGACCACACCAAAGGCGGAGATGAGGATGATGCCCATCACCGAGCCGAGCACGATTCCCTGCTTGACGTGTCCGACCCACTTCCCGAATGTGATGGTGAGCCCAAATGGGATCAGCAGACAGATGAAGATCTCGAGCGAGTTGGTGAGACCGTTGGGGTTCTCGAACGGGTGCGCGGCGTTGGCGTTGAAGAAGCCTCCGCCGTTGGTACCGAGATCCTTGATCGCTTCCATGGACGCAACCGGTCCCTGCGCGATCGTCTGCAGGCCGTTCGTCAACGTGTGCACCACGGTGTAGTTGCTGAAGTTCTGAATCGAGCCGTTGGCAACGAGCACCAGCGCGAATACCACACTGATCGGGAGGAGGACGTAGAGGATCCCCCGCACCATGTCCACCCAGAAATTTCCGAGCGTGCTCATGGTCCGCCGCGCGATGGCGCGGATGACCACGATGGCAACGGAGATGCCCACTGCGGCGCTGAGGAATTGATGGATCACCAGCGCCACGATCTGCGAGAAGTAGCTCATAGTGGTCTCGCCCGCGTAGTTCTGCCAGTTGGTGTTGGTGGCGAAGCTGATCGCCGTGTTGAAGGCCAGCGGAGCGGGCACTCCCGGCAGGTTCTCCGGGTTGAGCGGCAGGTGGTCCTGGAACCGAAGGACGAGATACGTGAACGCGATGCTCACCACCGTCACGGACAGCAGTGAAACGAGGTATGCGATCCAGCCCTGCTCGTGGTCGGCGTCGACGCCGATGATCTTGTAGGTGAGTCGCTCGACAGGGCCGACGACGCGGCTCAGCCAGACGCGCTCGCCCTTGAAGACTTTCACCATGTAGCCGCCAATGAACCAGGCGCCGACGCCGACCGCGGCATAGGTGATCACCGCAGCGATGATGTCGAGAGCCATCAGAACCGCTCCGGCGCGACCAGCGCGATCACGAGATAGATGGCAGCCAGCAGCGCGATGACCGCGGAGACGATGTAGCCGGTGAGCTCGGACCCCACGCTAGATCCTCCGCATTCCGTCGGAAAACAGGTACGCGGCCACGATCATTCCCGCGAAGCAGAGCAGCACCAGCAGATCGAGTGGCACACCAGCAGTATCGAATCGGTTGCGTCAACGCTGCGTCAACGAACGCATGACGACAAATCGAATGCCCGGACCGGCAAACCGGTGATGCAGAGTGCGTGCGGTCGCGCCGGTAAATGGTTAAAGAGAGAGGCCGCGGGACTGGAGGGTGCCCGCGGCCTCATATGGAAGTTAGTTGCGCGGTCGAACGACCACCAACGATGCAGCGGTCAACATCAACGATCCGTCAATGATTTCAACAGCCGCGGCGTCAGCGGTGCGCGAGCCTGATGACCGGCGTGCCGGCGCCCAGCGCCGCTCCCGCCTGATCGGCCAGTGTCACCGCCGCGAGCAGTTGATCACGGCGCACCTTCGTACCCGGTTCGGCGAGCAGGACGAAGCGGCCCAGACGTCGCCGGTCGTGTTCGACCTCGATCGTGATCTCCTTGCCCGGCAGGCCGAGCGTATCAACGCCCCACCAGATCCGACCCCAGCTGACGTTCCCATTTCGGTCAATGGTGGGACCCGGCCGCTCGGGCTGTGACGTCTCGAAACGGGCGTCTATCAGCCCGAGCAGGCCTTGCAGTTCTTGGGCCACAGCATCGACAACTTCGTCCGGGCCCGCGCCGGCGGCCATCAACTCCGCGACGGCCTGGATGTGCGCGAGGTCATCGCTCTGCTGCACGACCAGTCCTCGATGTCTGCGATTGCGTGCCGAGAGCTGGCCGACGATCAAGCCCGTGATGAGAAGCAACGCCGTCGTCTCGATGTCCTGCGGGTGAGAGATGGTGAGCGATCCATACGCCGGTGTGAACCCGGCGTCGAAGCAGAGTGCCGCCGATACGGCGGCGACGACCGCCGAGACGCGTGTCCCGGTTGCCGCGAGCAACGACACGAGCACGGCAAAACCAAGCGCGACGGTCGCGGCTGGAGCCTGGCCGCGGAATGGGAGGAGCGCGAACGTGAGTGCGATGGGCGCGACCACGGCGGCAATCAGCACCACCGCCGGCCGGATCGTGTACGCGACCTCCAGCGTCCGGTCCCACCAATCCTGCTGAGGAGTGTCCGGCTGAGACGGCGTCGCGCCTGGGAGCATGATTATCACGCGGGCGAGATCCCGCCTCCAGAAAGCCTTTTCCCGTTGCTCACTTGCATTGCCATGTCACCACACATGCTCTCACCGACAGCGTCAACAGCGCATCAACGGGGCGGCCCGAAGCGGTACCCCTGGCGACCGACGGTGACAACGATCTCCGGGTGCGCCGGGTCGTCCTCGAGCTTGACTCTGAGACGCTGCGCGAACGTCCGGAGGTAGTTGCGCTCGTCGGCATACTGCGGCCCCCAGACGCGCTGCAACAGGGTGCGGTGGTCGATGGTCACGCCGGCGTTGCGCGCCAGTTCAGCAAGCAGCTGCCACTCGGTCGGGGACAGCCGCACCTCCACGCCGCCGCGAGTCACCGAACGAGCGCCGAGATCGACGCGGACGCTGCCCCGCGCGACGACACCGCCCGCACCATCGGAGGGTCGCACCCGGCGGAGCACCGCACGCACGCGGGCGAGCAACTCGTCGGCGCCGAAGGGCTTGGCCAGGTAGTCGTCCGCGCCGAGGTCGAGAGCGCGCACCTTGTCCGATTCCTCGCCCCGCGCACTGATGACGATGACGGCCGGACGCTGCTCATGGTCCATCTGCTCGAGGATCTGCCAGCCGTCGACGAAAGGAAGGCCGATATCGAGGAGGACGATATCGAAGGCCCTCGGCTCGCGAAGCATTTGCGACGCGGTGATGCCGTGGGACGCGAGCGCGGTTTCGTAGCCGGCAGAGTCGAGTGCGCCGGCGAGGACCTCGCGAAGCGCCGTGTCGTCCTCAACGACCAGGATGCGCGCCCGGCGCTCGTCGATCAACAGGTGCCCGGACCAATCGGCGGCGCGCCTGAGAGGACCGTGACGGTTTCCGTGAAGGTGGCTGGTGGAGTGAACGACTGGTGGCTGGGGGAGACGAGCTCGACCTCGACGGTGTGCCGCCCTGGTGCGAGATCGACCGGCACGTGCCAGACGTCGACCGTCGGCGCCTGGACGCCGTCGAGGATCACGGCGAGGTAGTACTGGGATGACGTCGCCGGGATGAGAGCACCTGACGCTTTCACTCCGCACACGGTGAGCGTCAGAGGTGCGCCGACGTTTGCGCCGCGCGAGGGTGACACGATGCGCACAGAGTACGGCGCCGCCACGAGGAGCGCGGGGCTGAAGATCCAGCTCGCGATCAGACCACCGGCGCCACAGAAGGCAGCCACGCCTCCGGCGATACGGAGCGCGCTGCGCCGCACCGCGAAGACCAGGAGCCCACCACCGAAGATCAGCAGCGCGAGCCCCCATTGCAGCGGCAGCGGAAGGTTGCTGACGATGTGCGCGATCACGGTCGCGCCCGTCAGGCCGGCGCGACGGTGAAGAAGATCGTTGGAGTGACGTCCCGCGGGTTAAACGGATAGTGGTCCTGGGCGACGAACTCCGCATGCATGGAGTACTCGAGTCCTGGTGTCACTGTGATCGGCTGCGTCAGCGTGTAGCTCATGTAGATGAGCTGGTTGTTGAGATACAGGTGCACATGACCCTTGGTGGGGGTGATGTCACCTTGGCTGGTGGTCACGGACGTGACGACGCCACCGGTGATCGACACCTTCACGACCAGCGTGGTGCCGTGGACAACCTCGCCATTGGTCGGAGAAATCAGGGTGATCTTCACGGGCGTCGATGGGCGATGGGCGAGCCCGCCCGCCAGCGTGGGGTAGGGAGTCGGCCCCGGCGTACTCGACGGCCCGTCAGCTGTTGCCGTGCTGCACCCTGCGAGGCAGACGAGCAACGAGGTCAGGAGGACGAGGAATGGACGTCGCATAGTGAGGAGTTCCCTGCCCACCCCATTATGCGCAGCGCCACCTGCGCAGGGCTTCAGCAACGTGAATGGCACAACGGTGTACGGCGGGAGGAGGCGAGCGGTCAAGCTGAGCAAGGTGCCGCCCGCCTCCTCCCGCCAGACCACAGAGCGGCCTCTGTGCGCCTTGCCGAAGGTCAGCCGCCGATGTTCAGCGCAGGCGGTAGGTCGCCGGCCGCTCGTCGGTCACCGACACCTTCGGAGCGTTCCGCTCGAGGATGCGCCGGACCTGCTGAGGCGTGAAGCTGCCGCCGAGGCGCTTGCGGATCGCCGCCACCGCCAGCGGTCGCGTGGAGTCCTTGAGGACGGCGAGCACCTTGTCGTCGGGCGTCGAACGCGGGGTGGTGTGCTTGCCGTTCGAGGCAACCGGGGGTGCCACCGTCCGCGCCGGCTCCGGGGCGCTTTCGGGCACGCGGTTCACGTGCTCAACGACCGGTGCGGGTGCCTCGGTGTGTGCCGGAAGGTCGATCCGGGCCGGCCGCGTCGATCCTTCTCCATGCAGGCGGGTCCACATCGCGGGAAGGTCGTCGAGGACCTGGCGCACAAATGCCGCCGACCCGCTCACCTCGATCTCGCGTTCACCGTCACGAAGTCGCAGCGAATGCGACATCGGCGCGGCGGGCACCTCCACGCGCGGCGCGGGGCGGAACGGAGGCCGCGAATCGTTGCGAGAATCATTGTTGAAGCTGGGTCGGGGGCCCGAGAACTGCCTGGGGCCGGAGAACGAGGGACGGTCCGAAGAAGGGCGTCCCTGATAGGGGCGGTCGTCAGGCATTGGTCTCCTGGTTGTCTGCGGGTTCGTCATGGTTGGGACCATGGCCCCGGCTGCCACGCGGCGCCGACTCTGCAACCACCGGCGTACCGACAACATCGGCGTCGGGGGCGACTGCTGTCTCGGTCTCGGTCTTCGCCGGCCTGGTCAGATCGGTGATCTCGACATGGCGGTCGTCGTCGTCCGGCAGGGTGATCTGGGGAAGATCGTCGTCATCGGACGGCGCCGGTCCGAAGAGCCGCTCCTGGATCTTGGTGCGGAGCGGCGACTGGACGAGCGCGAACACTCCACCGACAATCGCCGCTCCAATCAAGAGATTGCGAACGCGATGGGTCTTCTTCTTCGGCCGAATTGCCGTGCTCAGCTTGTCCGACGCATCCGCGATGCGCTCGCGCGCCGCGTTGCCGGCTGCGCTCACCCTGCCGTCTGCGGCAAGGTTCTCTGCGGTCTCGGCAAGCGTCGTTGCCGCCGTCTGCAATGCCTGGCTCAATCCTTCGGCGCCACGCTGCACCGTTGGGAGCGCAGCGCTGCCCGCGCCGCGCGCGAGTGTGACTGCATGATCCGCAAGGTCACTGATCGTATCTGCCGCACGCCCGCGATCAAGCACGGCAGCTCTGGAACGTCGACTCCGCATGCTGCAACAAACCTCCGTTCTCACCTGCCATGTATGGCGCCAAACGATGAAAGGGGCGCCAAAGGATTGATTCTACGTTGGTTGCACGGTTCCACGGACAGTCCGCGTCGCGCGGGGCGAAGTCAGGCGGCGGAGGAAAGCGCCGGTGCGATGTCCCTGAGACTGATCGGCGAGGCTTCGCGAGCCAGCGCGGTATCCAAAGGCGCGTCGAGGAACCAGCGGATGCGCGCTGCGGCCACTGGCCCGACCAGCCTGGCGAGCTCTGGCTCGGACGCCGTGTAGATCGCTCGCAAAGATGGGAAGGCTCGGATCAACTTCACGAAGGCGGCAGGCTCGAGGCCGTCCACCGCGGCGAGATGGGTCACCCGGCGCCTCGCGAGCGACCCGGCCTCATCGGCGTCGAGCGGGAGCTGGAGCTCGATCGTTCGAATTGGCATGACATGAGTGTACCGAACGGATGTTCGACTTGTCAAATCGGACCGATCGTGCGTACGCTTGCGCCGATGCCTCTCTACGAATACCGCTGCAATGACTGCTCGGCCGTCTTCGAGCTGCTCCGTCCGATGGCCGATCGCGAAGTCGCCGCCGTCTGCCCGAGCTGCGAGAGCCGGGCCAGCATGCCGCTGATCAGCCGCGTGGCCGTTCACGCCGGGTCCAGCTCTGAGGCGTCCCCATCCACGGGCGGGGGCGGCGGTGGATGCTGCGGCGGAAGTTGCGGCTGCGGCGCCAACTGACCGAGGGTCAGCCGGCTCCCACCACCGGGACGACCACCGCTCGCTGAGCGACGGTTCCCGTCAGGTCCAGCTCCGTCTGCATCACCGACGCCAGGAACACGCGCCGGTGCGCGGGGTGCGGACCGTATTCCCGGATCGCCGCGCGGTGCTCGGGAGCGCCGTAGCCCTTGTTGCTCGCCCAGTTGTAGTAAGGCGCCTCGTCGTGCATCCGCGTCATCAGCGCATCGCGATGCACCTTGGCGATGATCGATGCGGCCGAGACCGCCGGAACTTTGCGATCGCCCGCGACGAGCGAGTGGAGCGGGCGCGAGACCGGGATGCGCAGGTTGCCGTCGCAGCAGTAGCCGTCGGCATCGACGGCGTCGACAAGCCGGCGGAAGATCTCGACGTTCGCCCACCCCAGGCCGCGCGCGTTGATGTCATCGACGCTCACCTCGGCGACGGCCCACGCGACCGCCCGCTCCCGGAGCACCGCTCCGACAAGCTCGCGCTGTTTGGCGGTCAACAGCTTGCTGTCACGGAGCAAGGGGTGGCGGAAGCGCTGGGGCAGGACCACCGCGGCGGCGACGAGTGGGCCGGCGTAGGCGCCACGACC
>Ga0182015_10005925_pt1 | contig 12484 bp, 13 predicted proteins | sample 712P3MmetaG_FD_120478 | JGI IMG/M metagenome (GOLD analysis project Ga0182015, IMG submission 120478) | Permafrost microbial communities from Stordalen Mire, Sweden - 712P3M metaG | ecosystem: Environmental > Terrestrial > Soil > Wetlands > Permafrost | place: Sweden: Stordalen | collected...
GCGTGCTTTCTCTCTCGCGACCTTCGGTACCTGCGATTCGTAAGCGTAGAAGGCGGCCAGAGCCTCTTCCGGCGTGCCTTCGCTTGCTACTCCGTGGAAGAACGAAATCAGCCGCGTGATTTCAGGGATCGGAGTGTGTCCGCGCATTTCGCGTTTCGCGCCCATGCCTTCGGCAAAGTCGAGCCAAAGCTCGGAGTGCGGCTTGAATGTCCGGCCTGAGGAATCCGCCATACCCTTTTCATCCGCCATATTGGCCAGGATTGCCCGCCGAAGTTCGCTTTCGTCGAGGCGAATGCCCAACTCGGCCAGATAAATGGGGAAAGCCTCAACATGATGATAGTAATCGCGAGCGTATGCTTGTAAATCTTCGCGGGTTAGCTCGCCCGCGCTCCATGCCTGATAAAAAGGATGGCAAAGGAGGTCATACTTCGCGATCCGCGTGCTCAACTGCTCAAAGAATTGCTGAGTATTCATGATTGCGCCTCCGGAACTGTCTAATAACGGACATTCAAATATACGAGTGCAGCTCAAAGCATGCAAACGACCCGATCCGGGAATTGATGGGAACGGCAATGCAGTTTTGAGTAAGCGAAGAGCAATCCAGACAGATAATGTAGGCGCGGGCGTCCTCGCCCGTGCTGGCGCCAATGGTTGCTGCCCTGCACATGGAAAAACGACTTGCGATTGTGATGATTGCCTGCGGAGCAGCGATCTGCACGCTGTGCCCGGTTGCAATTGCACAAACCACGCGCCCCCAGATATCCCGGATTTCTCCGACCAGCGGCTCGGAAGGTTCCCGGGTTGTCATTACCGGCGAGAATTTACAGGAAACATCGGCGGTTTTTTGGGGCAGCAGCGACGCAACTTTCAGCGTCATTTCTTCCGAAGAGATTGTAGCGCTCGTTCCACATAAGAGTTTCACGTCCGCCGTCACCGTGGTCACACCTCGAGGCAGCGCTTCGAGTCCATTTGCTTTCGTGGTTGCGAATGACCCGCGCGTCCCCGACGAGGTTAGCTATAAAGCAGGCTACGTGAACCCGGTTCCAGCGCCGCGCGAATTCAAATCCGCTTTGCTGTGGGGAATTGCAATCGCCGACACCCGCGTGCCTGGCCACGAATCGGCTACGGTGGAAATTGCTTCAACGCAACTCAGCTGCCAGGTAAATGGCGAAGATGTGATTCTTAACCAGGACGACGGCGAGGTTCGCGGTGGACTCTATCGCCGCAACCCGTGGTTTGGCACCGACCAGCACGAGCCCATGCCTATGGCTCGGGACGTCACCAATCATGCGGTCATCCTCACCGTGGGCCAGCGCGGGGACCGCGTGTGGCATTTCTGGAGCGCGTCCGCGCGGGCCATCCTGCCATCTGGCAACCTCGAGGGATGTACCGTTAAAGCCCGGGTCAGGATTTCCCCGGGGGCACTGCTGCAAATGGGCATGGATTACTGGCGCAACTCAATCATCGCCTTTGGCGCGGGGGGAAACAATCATGAAGCCGGAGCCAGCAACTGGTACTTTCCCTCCGAGCAATGGCAGGAAGCTGTGTTCACCGATATCGGTGGCCCGCAGTTCTAGCTGCGTGCAAGCATTTCATTGCTAGAATAGACACCGATGCAGTTCACCGAACAGTTTGACGTAGTCGTGGTTGGCGCTGGGCACGCTGGATGTGAAGCGGCCATGGCCGCTGCCCGCATGGGTCTGAAGGCCGCACTCTTTACGCTGAACGTCGATTTGATTGCGCAGATGTCGTGCAATCCGGCCGTTGGTGGAATCGCCAAAGGACATCTGGTCCGGGAAGTCGACGCCCTCGGCGGCATCATGGGTGAAATTACCGATGCAGTCGGCATTCAGTTTCGCCTGCTGAATACTTCGCGCGGACCAGCCGTCTGGTCTCCGCGCGCACAGTGCGACAAGCAAGCTTATCGCCTGAAGATGCGCGAGGTGCTTGAGTCGCAGCCGAATCTAAAGATCAAGCAGGCGGAAGTGGCGGAATTGATCGTGGAGAGCTGTCAGCCGTCAGCTGTCAGCCGTCAGCCACAAACCCGTCATCCCGAGCGGAGTGAGGCGCAGCCGAACGCAGTCGAGGGACCTTGTGTTTCTGCCAACGGCCAACTACCGACGACCAATGACCGCATCTGCCGCGGCATCCGCTTGCGCGACGGCCGCACTGTGGGCGCGAGCGCCGTCATCATTACTACCGGCACTTTCCTAAACGGACTCATTCACTGCGGCGAGCAGCAATATCCTGCGGGGCGCTCGGGAGAGCCTGCCGCTGTTTTGCTTGGCGAATCTTTAAAGCAACTTGGATTGCGTGGCTGCCGTCTGAAGACCGGGACTCCGCCGCGCCTCGACGGGCGCACTATCGACTGGTCGCAATTCGAACTTCAGCCCGGCGACGCGGATCCCACTCCATTTAGCTTCCGCACCAAGCGGGTCGCGCACCACGATTCTCAAGTTCCGTGCTACATCGCCTGGACTACGCCGGAAACGCAGCGCATCATTCGCGAGAATGTGCATCGTTCTCCCATGTATAGTGGCCAGATTCAATCCATCGGGCCGCGATATTGTCCGTCGATCGAAGACAAGATCGTGAAGTTTCCGGACAAAACCACACATCAACTTTTCCTCGAGCCCGAGGGACTGAACACGCACGAGATTTACGTGAACGGCATGAGCACTTCACTGCCAGTCGAGGTGCAGTTGGAGATATTGAAGTCCATCCCTGGGCTGGAAGCGGCGGAGATGCTGCGCCCTGGGTACGCCATTGAATATGATTCGATCGATCCCACCGAACTGGAGCGCACCCTCGAAACCAAAAAGATTGCCAGCCTGTTTCTCGCCGGCCAAATCAACGGAACCAGCGGATACGAAGAAGCGGCTTGCCAGGGCTTGATGGCCGGAATCAACGCCGCGCTGAAGGTAAAAAATCAACCGCCGCTGATTCTTGATCGCACGGAAGCTTACACTGCGATTCTCATCGATGACCTGATTTCCAAAGGCATCAACGAACCTTACCGGATGTTTACCTCGCGCGCCGAGTTCCGCTTGCATCTGCGCATCGACAACGCCGACCGCCGACTGACCCCGCACGGTCGCAGAATCGGATTAATCCCCGCCGTCGCTTGGGCGGATTTCCAGGCCAAACAAAATCGCTTGCAAGAAATGAAACAACTTCTGGAAAAGACCAGGCTCACTGGCGCGATGCTGGAAAAGATAAATGTCCAGGTAGAGGCGGACGCCCTGGTCCGCCCGGCCGGGCAAAGCTCGGCGGCAATTGATCTGACAAATGCCCTTGGCCAGACGTGTGCTCAACTGCTCAAGCGCCCCGAGATCACAATTGAGAACCTGGTCCCCGCACTACGCGAACTGGATCCAGGATTTTTCGCAAGAGAAGAAATCCGTGCCAATCCGCGCCAATCCGTGGCCGTGATTTCTTCTGAAATACGCAACGAACTCAAGTCGATCGAAACCGAAATTAAATACGAAGGCTACCTGCAGCAGCAACAGCGCGCCATCGAGCGCCTGAAGAAGGCTGAGCAGCGCGCCATTCCCGAGTGGTTCGATTATCATTCTGTAAGCGGCCTGTCTCGCGAAATGCAAGAGACATTATTAAAGATAAGACCGCGCACTCTGGCCCACGCATCGCGGATTCCTGGCGTAACGCCTGCTGCGGTGTCGCTGGTCCACGTCTACATCGAAATTCAGGCCAAGCGGCGCCAGCAAGCCGCCGTTTTGTGACGGCGTGGGGACTGACCGGAACGGCTGTCCGGTCAAGCAAAGCTGCACGGCATGTTCGCCACGACCTGGAAACGCGCGTGATGCTTTACACCCAAATCCTAAGCCCGCTGGGGCCGTTGCTCTTGGTTGCTGACGATGCTGGCTTGCGGCAAATCCTTTTCGTGAATGGAAGGCATGCGACACAGCCGGAGTCATCGTGGAAAGAAGATGAAGCTCCGTTCACCGAGACTATTCGCCAACTTCAAAACTACTTCGCCGGAGAACTGGAGAACTTCGATCTGCCGCTTGCGCCCGAGGGCACTCCGTTCCAGTTGGCTGTTTGGCGAAGGCTTTGCGACATTCCTTATGGTGCGACTGTGTCCTATGGCGAGCTCGCTAACCGAATCGGAAATCCCAAAGCGTGCCGAGCCGTTGGCCTTGCCAATGGCTCCAACCCGATTCCCATCGTGATTCCCTGCCATCGCGTGATCGGCAGCAATGGCAAGCTTACAGGATACGGCGGCGGCCTACCTATCAAAGAAAAGCTGCTAGCCCTGGAACGACGACAACTGCGTCTGCTCTAAGTGGAGTGCGGGCGTCTCGCCCGTCCTCCAAACTATACCTATTAATCTTGCTTGGGTTACCATAGAACGCAAGCGTGGCACTCAACACATCTTATGAATAAAATTCACGTCGCAGTTGCGTCCGTAATCCTTCTGCTCGCGCTTCACGTTGCCGCGCAGGATGAAGTCAACCCGGTCCTCAAGCCACCTAAAGGGGCGCAAGTCGCTATCGTGGTATTCGAGGATCTGGAGTGTCCCGATTGCCGCCGGGCTGCACCGCTGGTGGAAGAAGCCGCGAAAACTTACAAAATTCCGGTCGTCCGACACGATTTTCCCTTGCCGTTTCACAAGTGGTCATTCGATGCGGCGGTGATTGCGCGCTATTTTGACACCCATTCCAAACAATTGGGCAATCAGTATCGCGATTACATCTTCGTGCATCAGCCGGAAATTACCCCGGAAAATCTTCGCTCCTATTCAGAAAAATTTGCCGCCGATCATAAGGTCGACCTGCCTTTTGTGGTCGATCCCCAAGGCAAACTTGCAGCCGCGGTGGTCGCCGATCGTGACCTGGGCAAGTCGATTCACCTTGAACATACTCCGACCATTTACGTGGTAAGCAATAAAACTCAGGGCAAGCCGTTCGTCGAGGTCGTAGACCGCACGCAGCTTTTTCAGTTGATCGACGCTATGAAGGCCGAGTGAACGAGGATCCATGGCTCTCAGCTTCGCCAAAGATATTCGCCCGCTGTTCCGCGACACCCCGGACGTGGATACGATGAAGGATTTCGGCCTTGATCTTTCGTCATTCGACAGCGTCAAAACGCACGCCGAGGAAATTTATGCGCGCGTTCTTGACGGCAGTATGCCCTGCGACGAGCCTTGGCCGAAAGAACAGGTTGGCCTATTCAAGCGCTGGATGGAAGAGGGAATGGCGCCTTAGAGGTGAGGGAACACTTGAATCCCGTTTACCTCAGCGGCTTAAAGCCGGGTTCAGGAGAGTCAGTTGATTGCAGCGCTGAAAGCGCTGTTCCACCAAAGCCGGAGTTTTCTGCAGCCTGCGATCTGTAGCTATCCTCTTTCAAACGCGTGCTTCTTCTCTAATTCCTCCAATGCAGCCCGCATGTCGGCTTCGAACTTATCCGCCTGCGCCATTAGCGAAGCATTCGCGGTCGCCCTGTCTCCTGCCAGCTTTATTAAATCCTGCGCCGCCATTTTCTTCGCTAAATCAAGAAGATGGTCCGAGGTCGTTTCCACGTACAACGCTTCTGCCGGATCACAGATCCAGGAGCTGCTTCCGTCAAGCCGCGCCTGCCAGTATACTTTCCGCGCCAGCAATAACGCGATCTCATCCTCGCCCGCTTTGCCGAACATCCACTTGCCACGTTTGAAGTCATAATGGCGGCTGGAAAATTGGACTGGCACTAGCTTGCCGGACTTCACGAACTCCAATTGCCTTCTATCGACTTCTTTGCGCAATGCATTGATGACCGGCGCTTCGATATCTTTTGCCTCGAGGGATGGCACTACTTCACGCACTGTCGCCGAAAGATTTACTGCTACCGGTGCGTGCAGCCCGGTCGAGTTCTCCAACCAGATGTCGCCGTGTAGAAAGTAAAAATCCGCGCCGGAAGTGGATTTGCGAAACGGCCACTCGAGATGGAATGAAAGTGGCAGCCCGGACAGAGTGGTGTAGATTTTCTTTTGTCCACCGCCGTTACCAGCGTTAGTTCCCATCGTGTTTTCGTCCTCACGTCAAGTTTTCGTCCACATTTTACTCTGATCACCCGAGAAAAGATCTGTCGAGACTACGAATCATGCGTCGCATCCCACTTATTACTTTATTGAGTCTTGCTGAGAGAGATTCGAGCGGAAAGGAAAAAGGCGGCTGCGAGAGGCAGCCGCAAGGGAGAAATAATTTAATAATTTAGACGCGGAGAGTTACTTGCCTGCCGCTGCGCCTTTGGCCAATCCCTTGGCGGCGATTTCACCGTTCGTCATCATGGAAGCGATTTTTGCCACGAGATCGGCAATGCTCCGCCCGGTGTCGAGGTTCGCGTCCACCGCCGGATGCCGTTCGCCATCGGTATGCATGACCAGAACCCGGGTGGCGGCCTGCGCCTTCTTAATCACATAGGGCAAATGATGCCGGTCGTTTCTGGTCAAAGTAGGGCCCAGAATCACCAGGTCGAATCCACCATGATTCACCGCCTCGACGATAGCCTTGCGGCCTACCGCCATTTCCACTTGATGGCCTGCCTTTTGAACCGACGCGGCTTGCGAGACTAGCACTTCCGAGTCTCCCTCGCCGTAGAGAATCTTAAGCTGAAATGACGATTTCTGACCGTTTGCCATGAGGTGATTAGAGCCAGCCTTTCTTCGTTCTGGCTTCACGTTAGCAATGGCCGCGAGATAAGAGAACATCACCGAAGATCACGTCCGAATAGGACATGCCACTGTTCGAGGCTGGCCGCCACGTGGTATGAGAGATAAAGTCTCGGTGCACTTTCGTTCCGAAATAATTGAGGCGTCGATTCCACCTGTAATCTCGGCCTCATCGAAGTACAATGAAGCGAGCATGGCTGTCTGAACGTTGAAAGTCTAGTCCGCGGAGGACTACTTCATGCGTGTGCTAGCCGTCTTTATAGTTCTGGCATCCCAATTGTTTTTATGCACAACCGCATTCGCCCAGCAAGCGGCCCCGCCCGACCAGACCGCAACCATCACCTGTGATTTTGCCGATGGCAATGAGATCACGGTGGAATACAACAACTCACCCAATAGCGAGAAAGACCAACCCCGCAATGGCCGAGTCTGGCTGCCTGGCGGCTCTCCAATGACGCTGTTTACCCAGATCCCGCTGGTTCTGAATCACGTGGACCTGCCTGTGAGCGCGTATAGCATGTACGTGATTCCCAACAAGAAAGATTGGACTCTCGTAGTAAGCAAGAACGTAACCAATCCTAAAACCTACGACGAGAAACAGGACTTGGTGCGCGCGCCCATGGAAATCGGCGGCGTAAACTCGCCTCCGAAGCGGCTGCAGGCTTCGTTTGCTCACAGCGCGCCCAAGGTGTGCAGCCTCCGGCTTTATTATGAGAGCAACGGAGCGTTCGTAGACTTTAACGAGAAGTAAGTTGCCGAAGACGTTCTCTTCGTTCTGATCCATGCATTTTTTCTTTCCTGCAACCGGGCTGCGAGGTTTTCTTTTCTGTTCGCTGATGTTCTCTGCCAGTTTTCTTTTCGGACAGAACCCGACTGTCCAAAAATCGAACACTACGGAAAATCTTCGCGGCATTAGCGTAGTGGACGACCAAATTGCCTGGGCGAGCGGCACTCACGGAACCTATCTCCGCACGACCGATGGTGGGAATTCGTGGCGAGCCGCCCAGCTCCCGGAGGCGGAGACGCTCGACTTCCGCGACGTCGAAGCCTTCAGCGCCAATCTTGCCTATCTGCTGAGCGCTGGCCCGGGCGAACAGTCCCGCATCTATAAGACAATCAATGCTGGCAAGAGCTGGTCTCTGCAATTTTCCAACAAGAATCCGAAAGGCTTTTTCGATTGCATGGCTTTCTGGGATCGCGATCACGGCATTGCGGTCGGTGATCCAGTGCCTGATAACTCGAGCAAGCTAAGATTCGAGTTGATCGCAACCGAAGATGGTGGTGAAAACTGGAAGCCGATTCCACCCGACCAACTTCCGCCAGCAGTGGAAGGGGAAGGCGCATTTGCGGCCAGCGGAAGCTGTATCGCGGTTCATGGCAATTCCAACCTCTGGTTCGCGACTGGAGGAAAAGTCGCGCGGGTTTTCCGCTCAACGGATGCCGGGAAAACCTGGACCGTCGCTGACACGCCAATCGTCCACGGATCGGATTCCGCGGGGATTTTTTCCATCGCCTTTCGCGATGCTCTTCATGGAGTGATCGCCGGCGGGGACTACAGGCATCCGGAGCAGGGCGGTCCCAACCTCGCTTCTACCGACGATGGCGGTGCGACTTGGAAGCTTTCCCCGATCTCGCCGCAAGCTTACTTCTCAGCGGTCGCGTTTGCTCAACTTCCTGCTGGAGGCAAAGCCGTGCTGGTTGTGGGATCGACTCGTGCAGCTTACGCCGATGATATTGCGAAAACATCATGGCAGAAAATCTGGAATTTGAATCTGAATGCGCTGAGCGTAGGCCCAACCGGCAAAGCCATGGCCGTTGGTCCCAAAGGCCTGATCGTCAGCCTTTCGACTAAGTAAAAACACCGAAGCTCAAGAGCGAACCTTTATGGGCCATGCGGTAATGAATCAAATTTGTCTGCGCACCGATGAGTTGTAGAATCACCTTATGGCGTCTACGCCACTAAACGCCTTCGTCGTTGCCCTGCCTAAAGCTGAGCTGCATCTGCATCTCGAAGGTTCCATCGATCCTCCAACTGTGCTTGAGTTGAAGAGGCGTCACGGAAAAACGGGTACGCTCGCCGAAGTCGAAGAACTTTACCGGTATAAGGATTTCACCGGGTTTCTCCTGGCATTTAAGACCGTGACTGAAGAATTGCAGACTCCCGAAGATTACGAGCTGATCACTTATCGGTTGATGGAAAAGCTTAAAGCGGAAAACGTGCTGCATGCCGAGGTGTATATTTCGGTGGGCGTCTGTCTGTGGCGCAAACAGGATTTCGATTCGATTTTCGAAGGGATGGAACGCGGTCGCGAGCGCGGCGAACGCGACTTCGGTATTTCACTGCTTTGGATCTTCGATGCAGTGCGCCAATTCGGAGCGGATAAAGCCCAACGTGTCGCCGAGCTGGCAGCACGACATAAAGGCGCGAGCGTTGTCGGATTTGGCATCGGCGGAGACGAGCGCCAAGCCGCGCCTGAATTGTTTCGCGACGTGTATGCCTATGCCGCGAAGAATGGCCTTCGGCTTACGGCGCATGCCGGCGAGACTGCCGGTCCCGGCTCAGTGTGGGGCGCAATCAATCTGCCAGCCGAACGAATCGGTCACGGCTTCAGCGCCTCCCAGGATTCCGAACTTGTGGAAGCGCTGTCCAAGCGGCAGATTCCGGTGGAGATCTGTATTACCAGTAACCTGCGCACCGGAATTTGTCCAACCATAGCCGACCATCCGGTGCGCAATTATTTTGATCAAGGGGTAATGGTCACGCTTAACACCGACGATCCCGCAATGTTCGCGACTTCCCTGAGCCGGGAATATCAACTGGCACAGGAAGCATTCGGTTTTACTGATGAGCACTTGCGTGAGCTGGCGCGCAATTCGTTTGAAGCTTCATTCCTGCCAGCGGAAAAGAAGCTGGGATTTCTGAACCTGTTCGATGCCGCTGCGGCCCGGTCGTGAATCTACAGAATCTACCGACTTAGCATCCCGGCTATTTGCCCAGTACAATATTCCCATGACTGACGACCTGCTGCGCTACCGCGCCGAGTTCCCCATTCTCGAGCGCACCACCTACCTGATCAGCAATTCCCTGGGGGCCATGCCGCGAGGAGTTTACGACGCCATGCATGCCTATGCCGAAACCTGGGCGACGCGCGGCGTCCGCGCATGGGAGGAACGATGGTGGATGCTGGCTGCCGAAGTGGGCGACGAGATTGGCGCGCTGATGAATGCGCCAAAGGGATCCGTATCGACGCATCAGAATGTCACGACTTGCCAAGCTGTGGTCGCCTCCTGTTTCGACTTCTCCGGTAAGCGCAACAAAGTGGTTTATAGCGACCTGAATTTTCCCTCGGTGATGTATTTCTGGGAGGCCCAGCGACCGCTCGGCGCTCGCGTTCACATGGTCAAAACAGATGACGGAATTACGGTTCCCACCGAGCGCTTGCTGGATGCCATCGACGAGCAGACTTTGCTGGTTCCGGTCTCGCACGTAATTTTCCGCAGCGCGTACATCAACGACGCCAAGGCGATCATCGAAAAAGCTCACAAAGTCGGCGCTTACGTGGTGCTCGATACATTTCAGTCGCTCGGCACGGTGCCGGTTGACGTACAAGCGCTCGACACCGACTTCGCCTGCGGAGGAGTCTTGAAATGGCTCTGCGGCGGCCCTGGCGTAGCTTACTTATACGTCCGGCCAGATCTGGGCAAGAAGCTGGAGCCAAAATTTACCGGCTGGTTCGCGCATCGGAACTCGATGGCTTTCGAAACCGGACCGATCCGCTACACCGATCCGCCATTCCGCTTTATGAATGGCACATCGCACATCCCGTCGCTCGAAGCCGCCCGCCCGGGATTGAAGATCATCGCCGATGTGGGCGTTCAGCGCATCCGCGAAAAATCAAAACGGCAAACCGCCCGCCTGATCGAACTCGTCGACAAACAAGGCTGGCGAGTGAACTCGCCTCGCGATGCTGAAAAACGCGGCGGAACCGTATCCATCGATATGCCCGATTCGCAAGAAGTCTGCGGCGAACTGCTGAAGCGGGAAATCCTGGTGGACTGGCGCCCGAAAGCAGGCGTCCGCATGTCCCCGCATTTCTACAACAGCGATCAGGAGCTGGAAACCGCGATGAGCGCAGTAGAAGAAATCCTGAAAGAACGCGCGGTAGCAGCGCGCTAGATTAGCTCGTGTGGGGACGGCGTCTCGCCCGTCCAAGCGGAGCAACGCTCCGCAGCCTTAACCCAGCTTGTCCCGGTCACCAACCTTCGCACCATGGTAACCGTCACAAGCAAAGCTAACTCAATTAGAATTACTCGGTGAACGACGATGTTCGCATCGGAATTCTGGGCGACCTCGACCCGGGATCGCGTGGCTACAACGCGATCAATGACGCCTTGGTCCACGCTGCCACTAAACTGCAAATCAAGCTGGATTCCTGCTGGATTCCCACTCCGTCGTTGCTCGCCTTAGACGCAAAGAAATTGCTGGAAAGCTTTGACGGACTATGGGCCGCGCCCGGCAGTCCCTACAAAAGCTTCGATGGCATGTTAAAGGGAATCGAATTCGCCCGCCGCAACGACTGGCCTTTTCTCGGCACCTGCGGCGGCTTTCAGTATGCGCTCATCGAGTGCGCCCGCAACGTGCTGGGCATCAAAGATGCGGATACAGCCGAAAACAACTCCGATTCCAAAAATGTCATCATTTATCCCGTGGCCTGCGCCGTCCCAAACCGCAAGAAGGATGCGCCCAAACTCTCCGGCCTGATTCCCGAAATTCGCCTGCGTCCAGGATCCTACCTGCAATCTTTTTACATGCAGGACAGCGCCACCGAAGAATTCTTCTGCAACTTCGAGGTCAACCCGGAATACGAATGGGCTGCCATGGAAGCCGGATTCCCCGTAGTTGCCCGCGGGACCCAGGGCGAGATTCGCGCTATCGAATCGCCCACACACCGCTTTTATATCGCTACGTTGTTTCAGCCCCAGCATTCCTCCAAGCCCGGAAAGCCGCATCCGTTGGTTCTCGCCTTCGTGCAAGCGGCCGCCGATTGGGGAAGAAAAAAATTGGATGATAGCGTCCTGGAGTAAGCGTATCGCAGCCCGCCGATGAACGATCCCCTCACCAAGTCAATTCGCGAAAGCTATGACCGCCTCGCCGAAGAGTACGCCCGCCGTATTGCCAACGAACTCGAGCACAAACCGCTGGATCGCGAATTGCTCGACCGCTTCGCCCGGACGACCACTGGTCGCGGCGAGATATGCGACCTGGGTTGCGGCCCTGGCCACGTGGCGCGCTATCTCCACGATGCCGGCGCATCCGTCTTCGGCCTCGATCTTTCGCCGGGCATGATAGAGCAGGCGCGCAAGCTCAGCCCGCACATTCCTTTTCGCGAAGGAAACATGATGGCCCTCGAGATTGCAAACGACACTCTGGCTGGCGTCGTCGCCTTTTATGCCATCGTCAATATCCCCAGGCAATCTCTGCCGCTGGTTTTTCAGGAAATCAAGAGAGTACTGCGTCCACAGGGTCTGCTGCTGCTGGCGTTCCACGTAGGGGACGAAGTGCTGCACGAGGATGAGTTATGGGGACAGAAAATCTCCATGGACTTTTTACTCTTCCCCACGTCCGCCATTAAGTCTGATCTTGAATCCGCCGGCTTCACAATCCAAGAAGTAATCGAGCGCCCGCCCTACCTTGAAGTTGAATACCAGAGCCACAGAGCATACATTCTTGCCAGCAAGCCGTGATTCGCGCAGCAAGGTTCTGAAAGGGCGCGGCTTTATCCGCGCCGCGTATGCGCAGGCAGTGGAAAATAACCC
>Ga0182015_10005927_pt1 | contig 12484 bp, 11 predicted proteins | sample 712P3MmetaG_FD_120478 | JGI IMG/M metagenome (GOLD analysis project Ga0182015, IMG submission 120478) | Permafrost microbial communities from Stordalen Mire, Sweden - 712P3M metaG | ecosystem: Environmental > Terrestrial > Soil > Wetlands > Permafrost | place: Sweden: Stordalen | collected...
AAGGACAGCGACATCGATATTGACGGCGGCGGATCGGCCGCAGGCCGAACGCGAGTGTTGGCGCAAACTGCGCCAACACACCAGGACCGGGGAGGGGTTCGGTAGGCTTAGCCTACCGAACCCTCCATCTCGAGTTTGATCAAGCGGTTGAGCTCGACGGCGTATTCCATCGGGAGCTCCTTGACGAAGAAGTCGAAGAACCCGTTGACGATCATTGCGGTGGCGTCGGCTTCGCTCAGCCCGCGGCTCATCGCGTAGAACAGCTGCTCTTCGCCGATCTTCGAGACCGAGGCCTCGTGCTCGACGGTCGAGCGCTGCTCGTCGATCTTCATCGTCGGCTTGGTGTCGGACGAGGACTTGTCGTCCATGATCAGCGCGTCGCACTTCACGCGCGTCTTCGCGCCGACCGCGCCGGCATGGATCTCGACCAATCCGCGGTACGTGGTCTTGCCGCCGTGCGCGGTGACCGACTTGTTCGTCACCACCGACGTCGTGTTCGGCGCGGCGTGAATGACCTTCGCGCCCGCGTCCTGATGCTGGCCTTCGCCGGCAAACGCCGCCGAGAGGATCTCTCCGCGCGCGCCTTCGCCCATCAGGTAGATCGCCGGGTACTTCATGGTCAGCCGCGAGCCGATGTTGCCGTCGACCCACTCGACCGTCGCGTTCTTGTACGCGACGGCGCGCTTGGTGACCAGATTGTAGATGTTGCGGTACCAGTTCTGGATCGTCGTGTAGCGGATCGACGCGCCTTCCATGGCGATCAACTCGACGACGGCCGAGTGCAACGACGAGGTCGAGAACTGCGGTGCCGTGCAGCCCTCGATGTAGTGGACCTTCGAGCCTTCGTCGGCGATGATCAGCGTGCGCTCGAACTGGCCCATGTTCTCGGTGTTGATCCGGAAGTAGGCCTGGAGCGGCATCTTGACTTCGACGCCCTTGGGAACGTACACGAACGAACCCCCCGACCACACGGCCGAGTTGAGCGCGGCGAACTTGTTGTCTTGCACCGGGATGATCGTGGCCAGGTACTTCTGCACGATCTCCGGATGCTCGCGCAGCGCCGTGTCCATGTCGCAGAAGATCACACCGTCGCGTTCGAGTTCCTCGATGACGGAGTGGTACACGACCTCGGATTCGTACTGAGCCGAAACGCCGCTGAGGAACTTGCGCTCCGCCTCGGGGATGCCGAGCCGGTCGAAGGTCCGCTTGATGTCGTCGGGGACGTCGTCCCACGACTTCTCGGTCTGCTCGCCGGCTTTGACGAAATAGAAGATGTCGTCGAAGTTGATGGCGTTGAGCAGTTCGGTGTCGCCCCACGTCGGCATCGGCTTCGAGCGGAACACGTCGTAGGCATCGAGACGGAACTTGAGCATCCAGGCCGGCTCGTTCTTCATCGAGGAGATGCGCTCGACAATAGCCCGCGTCAGCCCCTTCTCGGACTTGAAGACGTAGTTCTCGGGATCGTGGAACCCGTGTCGGTATTCCTCGATCAGCGTGTCGGGCGTGGCGGCCATGGGTCTCCCAGCGTAGCGGTCGGTACCGGACCGAGCAAGATAGTTCAGCACCTTCTGCACTTTCTAACACCTTCCTCGACCATTTCGCCTCGCTGGAGCACCGATTTCGGCTTGCTTGGTTTGAGGGTCGCGGGCGGCGGGCGTCCGATCCCAGGAAGTGGCACTTTACAGGGGACCCCCTAGGGGGTACCATGGGCGTCGGACTTTCGAGGCCTTGGGTTTCGCCGCGCGGCGATGGGACGAAAGCTCGATTGGGGACGGCGCGCCCTACGCGCCCTCGCAGTGGAACGTCCGTTCGGTCCAAAGGAGGCCGTGCCGGCAAGAGTCTGCTGAAAGGTCGACAGCGAGACGGTGTACCGCACACGCTGGACGACACGCCTGGAGGTGGGATTCTCCCAACCGAACCCGAGGAGTCGAACAAAAATTGAAAGCACTGGGCACGCATATCGTGTGCGAGCTGTCCGGGTGTAACCCGGCCAAACTCACCGACGTCAACGCTGTCCGCGCGATGATGGAAGCGGCTGCTCGCGCAGCCAATGCAACCATCGTCACGAGCGCGTTTCACCGCTTCCAGCCCCAAGGGGTGTCGGGAGTGGTGGTCATCGAGGAGTCGCACCTGTCGATCCACACGTGGCCGGAGACCGGCTACGCCGCGATGGATTTCTACACGTGCGGCGACCACACCGATCCATGGGCGGCCTGCGAGTTCGCGGCCGAAGCCGTGGGCGCCACGCAAATGCTTACCACCGAAGTCAAGCGCGGCATCGAAGCCGGTAACGGCCGGTTCACCCACGTGGTGACCACCGACCACGACACCCGAGAGCTCGCGATCGCATAGCGCGCACGCTCCTCCTCGGAGCACAGGTTCGGGAGAACCCAGGCCCGCCGTTTCGACGGCGGGCTTGTTTTGTGTGCGGGCCGGCGCGGCGTCGGCCGCCGCAGGGCATGGCGCGCCCGCGCCCAACCGGTCGAGCGCGATGCCGAAGACCGAGCACTATCAGTGGTACACCGAGCAGTTCGCGCCGACCGAGGTGCACGCGCACGCGATCGAAGAGACCTACTTCGCGGGGCGCACCGCGTTCCAGTCGGTCGCGGTCCTGCGCACGGCCGTCTTCGGCAAGCTGCTCGTGCTCGACGGCGACACCCAGTCCTCACAGGCCGATGAAAAGATCTATCACGAGTCGCTCGTCCATCCGGCGATGGCGTCGGTCGACGAGCGCACGGAGGTGCTGGTCCTGGGCGGCGGCGAGGGTGCGACGCTGCGCGAGGTGCTGCGCGATCCGTCGGTGGGACGCTGCACGATGGTCGACATCGACGGCGAGGTCGTCGAGCTGGCGAAAACGTATCTGCCCGAGTGGTCGGACGGCGCCTTCGACGACCCGCGCGCGCGGGTCATCATCGGCGATGCGCTGCGGTTCCTCAAGGACGATCGCGGCCGCTACGGGGTGGTGATCTCCGACCTGACCGAACCGCTGCCCGACTCGCCGTCGTTCCCGCTCTTCAACGGCGAGGTCTTCCGGGACATCAAAGCCCGGCTCGCGCCGGGCGGTGTCTACGTGCTGCAAGCGTCCACGGCCGGCTTCCACAACCTCGGGCTGCACGCCAAGATGGCGCGTTCGCTGCAGGCGTATTTTCGCAACGTAAGCAGCTTCTACACGCACGTTCCGGCGTTCGACAACGACTGGGCCTTCATCGCATGCAGCGATGCGGTCGACGTCGCCGCGACCGATCCCGAGCGTATCGACGCGTACGTCCGCACGCTGCGCGGCGAGAACTGGTTCTATGACGCGCAGACCCATCGCCGCCTGTTTGCGCTGCCGCTGTACGTGCGCCGCGCGCTGGCAAAGGACGGCGACGTCTTCGCGTAGGAGGGCCACCCTATGAACGACGCTTCGGGTGCGCTTCGCCGAACCGCCCTGCACGGCGCGCACCTCGCGCTCGGCGCGCGCATGGTGCCGTTCGGCGGCTTCGAGATGCCGGTTCAATACGCGAGCATCCTGGCGGAGCACGAAGCCGTACGCAAGCGTGCCGGCCTGTTCGATCTCTCGCACATGGGGCAGTTCGAACTGCACGGCAGCGAGGTCGGGGAGTGGGCCGAGTCGCTGACGGTCAACCGTGTCGCCAATATGAAGCCTGGAGCGGCCCGCTACAACATCTTCACCAACGAGCGCGGCGGCGCGCACGACGACGTGATCTTCTACCGCGTCAGCGACGACGACTGGCTGCTGGTCGTCAACGCCTCGAACGCGGACGCGATGTGGGCGCTCGTTTCGGCGGCCCAAGCCGGCGACGTCCGGCTCACCAACCTGCACGGCGAGCGGGCCCTGATCGCGATCCAGGGGCCGCGCGCGGCCTCACTGCTCCAGCCGTACGTCGAGGCCGATCTGGCCGGGCTGCGGTATTATGCGTGCACGCGCACGCGAGTGCGGGAAACGCGCGATCCGATTCTGATCGCGCGCACGGGCTACACCGGCGAGGACGGTTTCGAGCTCTTCCTTTCCAACGACGAAGCGGTCGGCGTGTGGGATCTGCTGCTGGCCGAAAACCGCAAACACGGATTGGCAGCGTGCGGCCTCGGGGCGCGCGACGTGCTGCGGCTCGAGGCTGGGATGCCGCTCTACGGACACGAGATGGACGAAGAGATCACGCCGCTGCAAGCCGGACTGGCCTGGGCGATCAAGTTCGACAAGCCGGCCTTCGTCGGCAAGGACGCCCTCGCGGCGCAGCGCGATGCCGACGACTATGCGCGCATCGTTGGGGTCACGATGGAAGGGCGCGCACCGGCTCGCGCCGGTTACACCGTCTTCGCGGGCGGCGAACGGGCCGGCGAGGTGCGCAGCGGCTCGTGGGGACCTTCGCTGGGGAAGAACGTCGCGACGGCGCTGGTCGTACCCTCGGCGGCGGCCGAGGGCACGCCGCTCGAGATCGAGATTCGCGGCACGCGGCATCCCGCGGTCACGGTACCGCTCCCATTCTACCGGCGTCCCAAGAAATGACCGGCGGCAGGTTCGGCGCGGTGCGAGAGACGAGATTTCGCAAGGGAACTTGCGAGACAGTGCACTAGGTAGGGGACCGAGATGGCACAACCCGCAGGCCTGCTGTACAGCAAAGAGCACGAATGGGTGAAGCTCGACGGCGACGTCGCGACCGTCGGCATCACCGACTACGCGCAGGCCTCGCTGGGGGACATCGTCTACGTCGAACTGCCGCGCCTCGGCGCGACGCTCGAGCAGTTCGGCAGCATCGGTGTGGTCGAGTCGGTCAAGGCCGTGTCCGATATCTTCACCCCGGTCGGCGGCGAAGTGATCGCGATCAACGATGCGATCGAGGCCGACCCGGCGCTCGTGAACCGCGAACCCTACGACGGCGGCTGGTTCTACAAAGTGAAGCTCGGCGACGTTTCGCAGAGCGCTGAACTGATGTCGCCCGAGCAGTACGACCGGCTCATCAGCCAAACCTGAACGGAGCTGCCGCGATCTACACGCCGCACACCCCCGCCGACATCGAGGCCATGCTGCAAGCGGTCGGCGTTGCCTCACTCGACGAACTGGTGCGGGTCCCCGAGGCGCTGGCACTGCGGACACCGATCGCGGTCACGCCGCAGCTGAGCGAGAGCGAGATCGCCGAGCGCTTCGCGCGGTTCGCCGCGCGCACGACTGCCGGCGGATACACCTCGTTCCTCGGTGCCGGCGCCTATCGGCATTACATTCCGCCCGTCGTCGGCGCGCTCGCGATGCGCGGCGAGTTCCTGACCGCGTACACGCCGTATCAAGCCGAGGTTTCCCAGGGCTACCTGCAAGCGACCTACGAGTGGCAGTCCTATATCACGCTGCTGACCGGTCTCGACGTCGCCAATGCGTCGGTATACGACGGTGCGACCGCGCTTGCCGAAGCCGTGATCATGGCGGTCAATGCGAGCGGCCGCAAAGCCGTGCTCGTGTCGCGCGCCGTTCACCCGAACTACCGCGCCGTGCTGCGCACCTACGCCGAGGGTCTCGAGCTCGCCGTCGACGAGCTGGCGTATCGCGCCGACGGGCGCACCGACACGGCGTCGCTCGACGCCGCGCTCGCCGATCAGCGTTATGCCGCGGTCGTGGTTCAAACGCCGAACATGTTCGGCGTGATCGATCCGCTCGCTGCGGCAGAGTCCGCCCGCGCGGCTGCGAACGGGGCGGTCGTGATCGGCGTCGTCGCCGAAGCGCTCTCGCTGGCCGCGCTCGCGACGCCCGCCTCGTGGGGCGCGCGGATCTGTGTCGGCGAAGCGCAATCCTTCGGCAACGCGGTCGCGTACGGAGGGCCGCACGTCGGCTTCATCGCGGCCGGCAGCGAACATCTTCGGCGCATGCCCGGCCGTTTGGTCGGGAAATCCGTCGACGGCGAAGGGCGGTTGGCCTACGTGCTGACCCTGCAGGCGCGCGAACAGCATATCAGGCGCGAGAAAGCGACCTCGAACATCTGCACGAACCAGGCCCACTGCGCGCTCTGCGCGACGATCTATCTGGCCGCGATGGGGAAGACCGGGCTGCGCGATTGTGCCGCGCTCAACATCGCGCGGACGCGCGAACTGCGCGCTGCCGTGACGGCGCTCGACGGTTTTTCGGCCCGCTTTGCGGCCCCGGTTTTCAACGAGGTCGCGATCCGGGTCCCGGGCCGCGCGAGCGACGTGCTGCGGGCGCTCGAGGATCGCGCGATCCTCGGCGGGCTGGACCTCGGCCGCTTCTATCCCGAGCTCGGCGACACGCTGCTGATGGCAGCGACCGAGCTGACCACCGGCGCCGACATCGCGCGCTTGGTGGGTGCCCTCGCGGAGGTCGAGACCCGTGCCGCCGCCCGCATTTGATACACCGCTGATCTTCGATACCGGCCAGGACGGCCGCGCGAACTGCTACCTTCCCCACGGACCGCAGCTCGACGAACTGCTCCCGCGCGAGGTTCTGCGCGACGACCTGCCGCTGCCCGACAACAGCGAACTCGACGTCGTGCGGCACTTTACGCGGCTCTCACACAAGACGTTCGGGATCGACACCGTGTTCTATCCGCTCGGCTCCTGCACGATGAAGTACAACCCGCGCATCAACGATGCGATGGCGAATTTGCCCGCGCTGCGCGACCTGCACCCGTTCGCGCCGGATCACGCCGCGCAGGGCGCGCTGGCCGTGATGTGGGAACTCGAGCGCGCCCTCGCATCGCTGTTCGGGATGGCCGCCTTCTCGCTCAATCCCGCCGCCGGCGCCCATGCCGAACTGACCGCGCTGCTGATCGCCAAAGCGTACTTCGCAAAGCGCGGCGAATCACGGCGCAACGTCGTCATCGTCCCCGACACCGCCCACGGTACGAACCCGGCTTCGGCCGCGATGGTCGGTTTTCGGGTCATCTCGCTGAAATCGGACGCCCGCGGCCGCGTCGACCCGGCCGCGTTAGCCGCCGTTGCCGGGCCGGACACCGCCGTCTGCATGATGACCAATCCGAATACGCTCGGGCTCTTCGAAGACCGCATCGCTGAGGTGTCGGACGTGATCCACGCGGCCGGTGCACTGATGTACTACGACGGCGCAAACGCCAACGCGCTGATGGGAAATACGCGGCCCGGCGACATGGGCTTCGACCTGATGCACCTCAACTTGCACAAGACGTTCTCGATCCCGCACGGCGGCGGCGGTGCCGGTGCCGGTCCGGTGGGCGTCGCTGAGGCGCTGGTTGGGTTCTTGCCGACACCGGTCGTGCGGGCGTACGAAGCGAACGGCACCCCGGCCGCAGCTGACGGCTGGCGCGAGAGCGCCGGCCTGCGCTTCGCGCTCGACTTCGCGGCCCCCGACGCGATCGGCACGATGCGCTCGTTCTGGTCGAACTTCGCCCATATGGTGCGCGCGCTGGCGTACATCTACGCCAACGGTGCCGAAGGCCTGACGCTGACCTCGCAGCTGGCGGTACTGAACGCGAACTACATCCGGGTCGGGATTTCCGACGTGGTCGACATCCCGTACCCCGAGATCAACCGGCACGAATTCGTCGCTTCGGCACAGAGTCTCAAACGCGACACCGGCGTGCGAGCGCTCGACCTGGGCAAAGCGCTGCTCGACCACGGTTACCACGCACCGACCGTGTACTTCCCGCTGATCGTCCCGGAGTGCTTGATGATCGAACCGACGGAAACCGAGTCGAAGGAAACGCTCGATGCGTTTATCGCGGCGTTCCGAGAGATCGTGGCGGCGGCACGGATCGATCCGCAGAGCGCGCTCGGGACGCCGCGAACGACGCCGGTCGGGCGCATCGACGAAACGCGCGCCGCGCGGCAGCCCGACCTGCGCTGGCAGCCGCCCTCACGCACCGGGGAATGAAACGCGCCGACCTGTTGAAAAGCGCTGCCGCATCATGCGGCTCGCTGGCGTTCGGCGAAGGAGTCACGATGACGGAGGCTGCGGCCGCAAACACTTCCGCTGACGCCGAGCTGGATGCGATCTTGGCCGCCGAGTGGACGGATTATCACCGGCGGCACCCGATCCAGGCCTCGCTCGACGGCGACCGCAGCGCCGACGACCGCTGGGACGATCAGTCCTTGACGGCCCTGGCCGACGAGGCCGCGCACCAGCGCGCCGTGCTGACGCGCGTCGAAGGGCTGGGCCCGTTGAGCGCCGGCGGGACGCTCAACCGCGACCTCTACGCAGGCCAGCTGCGCGACACGCTGCGCGGCTACGAGCTGCGCACGTATCTCTTCGCCGTCAGCCCGCGGGACGGCGTCCAGACGTACGCCGGATACGCCGACACGCTGCCGTTCGCATCGCTGCGCGACTACGACGCTTGGCAGGCGCGGCTCGACGCGTATCCCGCCGCGGTCGCCCAGACGATCGACCTCTTGCGCGAAGCGGTGGCGCGACATCTGTTGTGGCCGCGCAGCTCGATGCAGCGGCTCCCCGCTCAAATCGATCGTCTGCTCGGCGACGTCGAGACGTCGCCGTTTTACGCGCCGTACACGCGCATTCCGGCAGCGATCGCGAGCGCCGATGCCGCCCGCATCCGCGCGCGGGCGCGCCGCACGATCGAAGCCGGCGTCAACCCTGCGCTGCGGACGCTGCGCGCATTCCTCGTCGACGTCTACCTGGCCGCCGCCCCGAGCGAGGTCGGCCTTTCGCATCTGCCCGGCGGTGCGGCGATGTACGCCTATTTCGCCGCCTCCTACACGACGACGTCGATGACGCCCGACGCGATCCACCAGCTCGGCCTGCGCGAGGTCGCGCGGATTCGCGCCGCGATGGAAGCGCTCGCGCCGCAAACCGGATACACCGGCGACCTGCCGGACGTCTTTGCGCAGCTGCGCGCCGACCCGGCCAACTACATCGCCGATCCGCACGCGCTGCTGACCGCATATCGCGCCACCGCCAAGCGCACCGATCCCGAGCTGACGCGGATCTTTCACCTCAGCTCGCTGCCGCGTCTGCCGTACGGTGTGGTCCCGATCCCCGCCGCGCTGGCGCCGGACACGACGACGGCCTACTATCAGCCCGGTGCCTTGGACGGTTCGCGCGCCGGTCTGTATAACGTCAATCTGTACCAGCCCTCGCAGCGCCCGCTGTACGAGATGACCGTGCTTTCGCTGCACGAGTCGGTCCCCGGGCATCATCTGCAGATTGCGCTCGCGCAAGAGCTGCAGGGTTTACCGGAATTCCGGCGGGCCGGGTTGTCGTATACGGCGTACGTCGAGGGCTGGGGATTGTATTCCGAGTCGCTCGGCGATGAGATGGGACTCTACGACGATCCGAAGTCGAAGTTCGGCGCGCTGACCTACGAGATGTGGCGCGCGGTGCGGCTCGTCGTCGATACCGGAATGCACGCGCAGGACTGGACGCGTCAACGCGCGATCGACTACTTTCTCGCCAATGCTGCGAAGACGAAACTCGACGTCGAAAACGAGATCGACCGCTACATCACCAATCCGGGTCAGGCGCTGGCCTACAAGATCGGCCAGCTGAAGATTTTGGAACTGCGCGAGCGCGCACGGCGGCGGCTCGGGCCCCGTTTCGACCTGCGCGACTTTCACGCGGTCGTGCTGAGCCAGGGTGCCTTGCCGCTCGACGTCCTCGAGCGGCGCGTCGACGATTGGCTGAGCGGCGCGCCGGCGGCGTAAACTTCGTGTTTTCCTCGCGGAGAATCCGGAGGTGACGTCGTAAGAGCCCGCATGGCAAGGCGTCCTTCGCCAACCTTGACCGAGGCGGAGTACCGTCTCATGGACATCTTGTGGGACCTCGGCAACGGCACGGTTGCCGAGGTGCACGCGCGCCTGGCCGATCATCCGATCGCGTACACGACCGTGCTTTCCACGTTGACGATCCTCGAGCGCAAGGGTTACGTGCGGCACACCGTGCGCGGCAAGGCCAACGTCTACCGCCCGCGCGTCGAACGTGACGCGGCGCGCCGCACGGTCGTCGCCAACGTCTTGACGACGTTTTTCGGCGGCTCGGCCCGCGCGCTGATGCTGAACCTGCTCGAGGCCGAACGGCTCGGCCCCGACGAGGAGCGGCGGCTGCGCGCCCTGCTCGAGGCCGAACGCTGACGTTCGCCGTCGCAGCGGCAGCAGCAGCGGGTGCTGCCGCCGTCGCCGGCGTGATCCTCGCGGCCGCGGCCATCGCCGCCGCCCGAACCTTCGCGCGACCCGCCACTCGCTGCACGATTCTCGGCGCTGCCTTCGTGATGGCCGCGCTGACCGGCCCGTTGACCCTGGCCGTCGCGGTGCTGCGCCCGGCCGCCGGCGGACCGGCCGGGGGTAGCGGCCGTCTCGAGCCGTTCGCCGGGCCGCTGCTGGTCGGGATCGTCGCCTTGGCAATCGCGCTGCTGATCGAATTGGCGCTGGACGCCGCGCGGCTGCGAGCGATCAAGCGCGCGGCTCATCCGATCGGGAGCGTCGCCGTCCGGCGCGCCCGCATCGCGCTCTCCGACGCGGTCGGGAGCCCGACCGCGATCGGCTACCTGCACCCGGCGATCGTCCTTCCGGCCGGCTTCCGCCGTCGCGTCGACGATGCGGAGTGGCAGGCCGTCGTGGCACACGAGGCCGCGCATCTGGCCCGCGGCGACGACTGGGCGAAGGCCGTCCAGAGCACTGTCCTGCGGCTGGGCTGGTGGCTCCCGGGTCTGTGGATCCTCGCGCGCGCGCTCGACGTCGAGCGGGAAGTTGCGAGCGACGAACGCGCCGTCCGGGCGGCCGGCGTGCGGCGCTACGCGGCCTGCCTGCTGCGCCTGGCGACCAGTGCTGCGCCGGCGGCCCTGTCGCCCGCGTTTCGCGGCCGGCGCGCGCAAGTCGCGATCCGGGTCGAACGCCTGCTGCGACCGCGTCCAGAGCCCGCGCCGATCGTGCGGGCCGCGGTGATCGGGGTCGCGACCGCCGCGACGCTGGCCACGCTGGTGACCGCGGTCGCGGCCGTGCCGGCGATCGGCCGGGGCGACGCGCATCCCATCCAGGCGCGCCGCTTGGCCGTCCTCTCCGTGCGGCAGGCCGCGCCGGCGCGTGCGACTTCCCTGCGGCTGCATGGCATTCGCCGGCCGGGTCCGCCGCTGGTCGCTCGCGCCGCCTCGCCGCCCGCGCCGGCCCAGCCGCTCCACGTCGTCGCGGTCACGCCGCGCGTTCACCGCGCCCGGGCCGCGCGGCCCAGCGCCCCCGCCGTCGTCGGAATGGCGACGCTTCGCCCCCGCTGTGCCACCTGTTTTGGCCCGCTGCGGTCGCCGGATACCGCTTCAGCGCTCCCGTCGACGCCGGCCGCCGCCCTTGCTCCGGCGAGCGTCGCAATCGCGACGGGATCGGGGTCCAGCGGGCTGCGGTTCGGCCTGATGTCGCTGCCGGTCCCGCGCGCATTGGCCGTTCCCTAGCCGGGGTTTTCCGTCGCGCCTTCTTGGGGCTACGCGCTATACTGAAAGCACCAGCCCGGAGTCGGGCTGCCATTTTCTCCGGGAAGCGACGATGCGGATCAAATACGAGGTCTCTGCCGGCGGGCTCGTCCTGCGGTGGAACGGGGGTTCGTTGGAAGCTCTGCTCATTGGGCGTGGCGAACCGCGTGTTTGGTCGCTGCCCAAGGGGCACGTCGAGGCCAAGGAGACCCACGAGCAGGCCGCCCTGCGCGAAGTTCGCGAGGAGACGGGCTGCTGGGCCGAGATCCTCTCGAAGCTGTCCGACATCTCGTATTGGTTCTATCTCAACCGCACCAAGCACAAAAAGTCGGTCCACTTCTACCTGATGCGCTACCTCTCGGGCGATACGGCCAACCACGACCACGAAGTGGACGAGGCCCGCTGGTTCGAGATCCGGGCGGCCAAAAAAGCGCTGAAATACGTCAACGAAAAGCGCCTGGTCGACCTCGGCCTGGACTGGCTGCAGCAGGAAGGTGCCGGGACGTTCGAGACCGAGGAGGTCGCCGTCGGGCAGGCCGTGGGCGACAGCAGCGCGTGATGGGGTTCGTTGCCGCTGACGCATGACGTCTTCGCCTGACCCGCAGGAGCGCGCGCTGCGCGTTTCGGTGGCCGTTTTCGACGGCCCGCTCGATCTGCTGCTGAACCTGGTGAAGGAACGGCAGCTCGACATCGCAACCGTCCCGCTGGCGAGCATCGCCGATCAATACCTGGCCTACATCCAGGCGATGGACGCGCTCGACGTCGAGCTCGCGGGCGACTATTTGGTCGTCGCGGCGACGCTGGTTTTTCTCAAGTCGAAGGCCCTCTTGCCGCCGATTCCGCTCGAGTTCGCCGGCGATGGCGACGAATCGGCTGAATCGGTCGAAGCCCGGCTGCGCGAGCGGCTGATCGCGTATTCCAAATATCGCGACGCGGGCGCGGATCTCAAGGGGCGCGCCGCCGAAGCCGCTGCCTACTACCTGCGCACCGACGGCGGCGATCCGAGCGCGGAACTCGTGCAGCGCTACCGCATCGACGTCACCAAACTCGCCGGTGCGCTCTCCGCCGCACTGCGCGCTGCGAAACCGGAGAAGCGC
>Ga0182015_10005929_pt1 | contig 12480 bp, 12 predicted proteins | sample 712P3MmetaG_FD_120478 | JGI IMG/M metagenome (GOLD analysis project Ga0182015, IMG submission 120478) | Permafrost microbial communities from Stordalen Mire, Sweden - 712P3M metaG | ecosystem: Environmental > Terrestrial > Soil > Wetlands > Permafrost | place: Sweden: Stordalen | collected...
AGCAGTTCCACTTCGGTTGATGTCGTGATTCACGGTATCGGCGGCCATGGCGCGTATCCGCAGGGCGGGCGCGATCCCATCACCCTGGCCGCGCTCTACATCACGCAGATTCAGACCATCGTCAGCCGCGAAGAAGACCCGCAGGATCCCACGGTCATCACCGTCGGCCACATAGAAGGCGGCACCAAACGCAACATCATTCCCAACGAGGTCAAACTGGAGCTGACAACGCGCTCCTTCTCGGACAAGAGTCGCGACACGGTCATCACCGGCCTCAAACAGATGGCCGCCGGCATCACGGCCTCCGCCGGCCTGCCGCCAGAGAAGGCTGCGACCGTCACCGTGCTCGAAGACGAATCGACGCCGGTGCTCTACAACGATCCCGCGCAAACAGAAAAAGTAAAGGCCACACTGGTCAGGACGCTCGGCGCAGACAACGTCATCGACATTCCCCGTGGCATGGCCAGCGAGGACGTAGGCGTCTTCGCGTTGCCAAACCACGAGATCCCGCTTACGTATTTCATTCTCGGCGCCATGGATCCGCAAAAACTCGCCACAGCAAAAGCAGCCGGCAAAGAACTGCCAGGCCCGCATACCAGCCGTTTCGAGCCACTGCCCGAGCCGACGCTGCGCACCGGCGTGACGGCAATTTCCAGCGTTGCGATTTCCCTGTTGCAATAACTGAAAAGTTGCGGTGACTTCGGTGACCGGAAAATCTGTGCCCGGCCAAACTTAATCCCGCGATAAGTGAGACCCGGCGTCGTCGAACCTCGTCTCCTTGACTGAATCGCAAAGGGTCCTGCACGCCATGTCGTCCATTTCGAAGTTCGCTTCCTGCCTCGGCCTCACTTCCACAATTCTTCTCAGCGGATGCAGCAGTATCCAGGTTCACCTGGGAATGAAGGTCCGTCTCGCCAAACTTCCCGTCACCTCGATAGAAGCCACGTTGCCGAAGGATCCCGCCATCGCGCCTGGGGAGAAGACTCCGCTGGTGGTCACCTTCACTCAGCCCGACGGCAAGATACTGGTCACCGAAGGCCAGGGCAAGGGCAAGGTTCTGTGGAGCGACCTCGCCATTACAGCCACCGTCGTCACCATCAATAAGAAGGGCATCGTCTCCCTGGCTCATGATCCGCGCGTGAGCGAGGGCAAATCCGGCCACCTCGATATAGTGGTGCCGAGCCATCCGGATCTGCATGCAGCGGTCGACATTCCGCTCCGTTACGACTACAAATTCGTCGCGAATTATTCCGGCAGCGCTGGCTCGAGCGGCAGCAACGGCATGGATGGGACCAGTGGCACTCCTGGCAGCCCTGGCTCGAGCGATCCCAACAATCCTTCTGCTGGCGGAAACGGCGGCGACGGCGGCGACGGCTCCAATGGAGGAGACGGGGACCCTGGTGGCGCCGCTCCACCGGTACAGGTACAGGCGACTCTTCGTGCGGGCGCCCATCCATTGCTACAGATTGCTGTGACCGCGCCCGGACGCAAGGAGCATTTCTACCTGGTCGATCCCCAGGGCGGCTCGCTCACCGTGACGGCCAACGGCGGTCCAGGCGGGTCTGGAGGCAAAGGCGGCCGCGGAGGCAGTGGTGGCTCGGGCGGCTCCGGCACGCCCGACGGGCAAAGCGGACGCAACGGCTCCGACGGCAGAGACGGCTCCGATGGATCGAGCGGACGCGCCGGAAGCATCACCGTGCTTTACGACCCGCAGGTGAAGCCATTTCTCTCCACCCTTGTTCTTATCAATCAGGGAGGACCAAAGCCGGTGTTTCAGGAGCAGCCCATTTCGCCGCTGTGGTAGGAGACCGACTTGTTGCGCTTCGTCCGTTCACCAGCGTTGCGATCTCCCGCTGCAATAGACTGGTTTGTTCCGGAGGCGCTTGCGTGAGGCTCGATCAATCTTTCACCGCGAAGCTTCAGAAGAGCCCTGCCAAAGGTGGTTGGACCTACGTCGTCTGGCCGAAATCCGTCGAGTTTTTCCGCACACGCGGCTTGGTAAGAGTTCGCGGAAAAATGGATGGCGTTTCTTTTCGCAGCTCCTTCATGGCACTCGGCGACGGCTGCCACAAGCTGCCCGTCAAGGGCGACATTCTCAAAGCAATCGGCAAAAGGAAGGGTGACAACATCACCGTCGTGCTTGAAGAGCGCATCACTGCATCTGCTGTGAAAACCCGAAAGCGCGCCTCTTTGTGAGCGCCGTCGCGATCCGCCCAGCTGCTGTCCACGAACAGCCCGCGCTTGAGGAATTGCAGCGTCGCGCATCCCTCGCCAATAAAGGCGATCGCGAGGCGGTCCTTGCTCATCCCGATGCCATCGAGGTCCCGCTGGACCAGATCGTCTCGGGTGACGTGTTTGCGCTGGAGTTCGACGGCGCGCTGGCCGGATTCGCCGCCGTGCTGTCTCACCCGGCCGGACACGCTCAGCTGGACGCCTTATTCGTCGAACCCCATCTGCAGCGGCGCGGATTCGGACGCAGTCTCGTCGATCACTGTGCTCAAATCGCCCGCACGCGAGGCTCGACATCCCTGCACGTGATTGGCAACCCGCATGCGCAGGAGTTCTATCGCTCATGCGGCTTTGTCTCCCTGGGAACCGCAGAAACTAGCTTCGGTAAGGGCCTGCTGATGCGCAGGTGGCTCCTGCCTTAGCCCTGTACCGGCCGCCATTTGCAAGCCAGAATTCCCGTTGCACACGTCGTGGTGCACACGTATACTGCGCCATCCCCCCAAAACAAGGAGGCTGTATGGGAAAGATCAATGTCGGCCGTTGGATTTTCTGTGGGATCGTTGCTGGTGTTGCTGGAAACATCGTTGAAGCTCTCGCAGAGGGTCTGTGGCTGGGACCAAAGTGGAACGCGGCCATGCAGCTCCTGGGCAAGCCACCACTCGCCACGACACAAATCATCGAGTTCAACCTAATCGGCCTTGTAATCGGATTCGCCGCGCTATGGATCTATGTCGGCATCCGTCCGCGCTTCGGCGCGGGGCCCAAAACCGCCATCTATGCGGCACTGGCGACCTGGGTGCTGTCCTCGCTGGTGGCAATCACGTTCTTCATGGTGATCCCGTACATGTACCCGCATCACCTCGCGCTCTACGCCGCTATCGTCGACTTCTTTGCGTGCGTGATCGGAACGCTGGCAGGAGCGGCGCTCTACAAGGAAGCGTAGGCAGAGCAGCGCAGATCGGGTTCCTGAAAATGTAACCGTGCAGGTTCCCAATTCGCGGAACCTGCACGGTTTTTATGCGTGCCCGCGGGTGAGGCTCGGGCCTATAGATTCGCTTTGCGATTGCCGCTGATCAAGCGAATGATCATCGTCAGGATGACCGCTCCAATGACAGCGATCACGATGCTCATGATCAGCCCGTGCTGGCCGACTCCCCCGAGGCCGAGATGGCTGGAGATGAAGCCTCCAATCAGCGCGCCAACCAGGCCCACCACCATATCCATCAGGAAGCCGAAACCGGATCCCTTCATGAGCTTCCCTGTAAGCCAGCCTGCGATCGCTCCAATGATGATCCAGGCAATAATCCCATGTCCCATGTATGAACCTCTCTCTCTTTCGTTTTAGGGGGAACCACACTGATAGTCCTTTCGGGAGCAAAGGTCAATAGCGCGAGCGCCGGCGCGGGCGAGCCCGTCTGCATAACAGCTGGTTCGATCCAATTCTGAGATACTCGTCCGATGCTCAGGAATCTTCTTGCTTTCGCCTTGTTTCTCGCGACGCCGGCCCTACATGCCGCGCCGCCGGAAGAGCCCGCCTCGTGGCAGGCAAGGGTTGCTCAGGAACTGCCGCTGCTCGGCCATCGCAACTGGATTCTCATCGTCGACTCGGCCTATCCTTTGCAGGCTTCGCCGGGAGTCGAAACCATCGAAACGAATGCACCGCTCGTCGGTGTGCTGCGATTTGTCCTCGGTGCGATCGACAACTCCGAACATCTGCGGCCCGATATCTTCATGGATGCCGAGTTGCCCTTCGTGTCCGACCAGGACGCTCCAGGCGCCTCGCAGTATCGCGCAAATATCGTCGATGTTCTGCGCGGATACCAAATCCAGACGCAACCCCACGACAAACTGATCGCCACCGTCGATAGCGCCGGCAAGACGTTCCAGGTTCTGGTCCTCAAAACGAATGCGACGATTCCATATTCGTCGGTGTTCATCCGGCTCAACTGCAAATACTGGAGCGACGAAGGGGAAGCGCGCCTTCGCGAGAAGATCGGCTCTTCGCAGCAGTGAGGGATGCGGTGATTACCGCAATCCCACTAACCCCCGCACCGACGCGATCAGTTTTTGCGGATCGTAGCCGACGCCGTCTTTGAAAACTGTGTCGACCTTCTCAACGTCGGCGATGTTCTTCGCGGGATTCCCATCGACCACCACCAGGTCCGCCACCATTCCGACAGCGATGGTGCCCACCTTGCTGTCTTCGCCGAGCCACTGCGCTCCATTCTCCGTCGCGACGTGGATCGCCTCTTCTGGCGTGAAGCCTGCCTCGACCAGCAACTCGAGATTGCGCTGATCGCCGAACCCTGGCAGCACGCCGCCGTAGCCGGTTGGATCGCACCCGGCCATCAGCACCCCGCCCTGTCTCACAAAGTCACGCTCGAACTGCATCTCCATTTTCAGCAGCGTCGGCCAAATCGCATCCGCTTCATGCTCCGCGATGCCCGCCCGGGTCGTCGTGTAACTGCCCCACGCGTCCGGAAGCAGGGAGGTGCGCACACGCATCTCCTCGCTCATCGGCGGCCGGTTCGGCACAAAGCTTTCGAAGATCGCCAGCGTCGAGGTGATCGCAACGTGATGGGCGATGAGGTCCTTGATCGTCCCCTGAATATCGGCGCCTTCCACATCCATCTTCGCCAGCTCCGCCTGCGGCGGATGTTGGCCCGGGCACACGCCCGTCTTCTTCTGCGAATAAAACTCTGTGTCGACGGCCAGCCCGTGCTCCAGGTTGTCGATCCCGAGTGCCGCTGCCTCTTTGAATCCCACCGCACACAAGTGCCCCGTCATTTTCAGACCGTGCTCATGCGCGTGATCGATCGCCGCCTTTAGCTCTTCTGGGGTGATATGCATGTACGCCTTGAACGAGGTCATGCCTTCCGCCGACCAGTAGTCCACCATCCGCGCCGCATCGTCGGGCCCTGTCAGGGCGTGGAGCTGCGGCCCGATCGATGGCGAGCCTTCTAAGTAAGGACCGGTAAGGAAGAGCTTTGGTCCGGGAATCTGCCCCGCATCGATAGCCTGCTTCACGGAAATATCCGTGTAGGGTTCCAGACTGCCGGCCGTCCGCGCTGTCGTCACGCCGCCGGCAAGATAAAGCCGAGGCGCGGAGTCGGCCATCTCGCCGTAGAGCGGCAACAAACCCGGACCGCCATCGGGCAACGGATAGAAGAGGTGTTCGTGCATGCCGACCAAGCCGGGGAAAACGGTCTTGCCGCTCATGTCCAGGATTTTCGCGCCCGTTGGAAACAGTGGACCCTCGCCCGAGCCCACCCGCGTGATCTTGCCGTTCTCGATCACAATGACCTGGTTTTCCTCCGCCCCAGTTCCCGTCCCGTCGATCACCCGCACGTTTTCCAGCACCAGCACCGGCGCATCGACCTTCACAAACGGTTGCAACGTCGCCGGAACCTGCGCTTCCGCTACCGCGCAAAAGGCACAACTCATCGCCACAGCCACCAGGCGTCGCATCTTCATCTGTCCTCGCTGATTCGGATATCCGGGGAAGGAACTTCCACTATCCGGGCAGACTGCGCGCGACGTCAAGCAGTTGCCAGCGTCAGATCCGCGCTCACAACTCCTTTACATCTTCCCTGGAGCGCCTTTATGGCCTCGGCGATCCAATAAGAACAGCCGGACCATGTCGCCCGGCGGAGGAACCATGAGCGCCTTTCGTACCTGCCGGCCCCTGTTGGTCGACGCTAATCAAGCGAGCGAACCTTCTACCATTGCCACTGACCTTGGCTTTGTCAACGTGCAGCGCGGCGAGTGGATCGTCCGCGGCGAAGACGGGGAAACGTACGTCGTCGACGACGCGTTTTTCCAGCGCACCTTCGTCCCCATCCAGAAATATCCGTGGGAGAAAACGGAAGAGGCGCGCAGCTACGGTTGCTGACGTTTTTCCCCGGGCCATTACACTGAACGTCAGGCCGACCTGAAGAAGTGTCGCCTGCCGAGAATCATGCCCGAACTCCCCGAAGTAGAAACCATTGCAAACGGAGTCGACCGGCGAGTCCGGGGCGACAGCATCGTCTCCGCCTCGTTCAGCAAATATAAGGAGCCGTTCAAGACCCCACCTGCTGAGATGGCTGCGGCGCTAGCTGGCCTGCGCATTGCCCGCGTTTACCGCGTCGGCAAGCACATCGTTGTTGACCTCACAGCGAAATCCGGCCGCAAATTGAGTGAGCAGTTGCTTGTCCATCTCGGCATGACCGGCCGGCTCCTGGTTTCTTCCCCCGACGTCCCTATACCCCCACACACCCACGCGGTCCTGAGTCTCTCTTCTGGGCGCGAACTGCGGTTCGTCGACCCGCGGCGCTTCGGGCGGCTTGAGTTGCACGGACTCGAGTCGGGCGCCTTCGCCGGACCCGGCCATGAACCCTTGACGATCTCCCTCGACGATTTCGCCGCGCTGTTTCGCGGGCGCAAGCTTTCCATCAAAGCCGCGCTTCTGAATCAGTCGCTGCTGCACGGTGTGGGTAACATCTATGCCGACGAAAGCCTTTTCCGCGCCAAGATTCGCCCTACACGCGTCGCTGGTCGTCTTACCCGGCAGCAACTCGGCCTCCTGCACAAGAGCGTTCGGACGGTCCTGCAATCTGCGATCCGCGCCAGCGGATCGTCGGTTTCGGACTATGTCGATGCCGACGGTGTGAAGGGATTCTTCCAGATCCAGCACCGGGTCTACGGCCGTGAAGGCGAGCCTTGCTTCGTCTGTGGAACGCCGATCCGGCGCATCGTCCTCGCCGGACGCGGGACCCATTTCTGTCCCCACTGCCAGAATTGAGATCAAAGTAGTCCCACTCGCGTGTTATGGATTTCCGGACCACTGACCTCAGGTTCTACTGGAATCTGAATGGATCGGACCTTCCACTCCGGTTAAATGTATGATTCCACTGCAGAAGATGAACGGCCCCCCAATTGCACATTCCTTCAACGCCAGCGACGTATAGGTCCTCGCAAGGGGGCCGGTGCGAAACAAGAGATTCCGGCCGCCGAGAGCATCATCCTTTGAGATTCTGCCCCGGTCGGGATGCAAAAAGTCCTAATCCATAAGTTACGGATAAAGGGCGACTTCAGGGAGGCCAGTGACTGGCTGTCACACGGGAAAAGCCATCCGTAATACGGGTGGCTTTTCTGTTCTCCCGCGCCGCGCCGCGCACCATCCCGGTTACTATCCTTCAGGCTGCCGTATCAAAGCACTTGTCAGGGCTTGAGCTGAGGAGTACTATTAGGTTTGCCTATCGAGCGGCTGAAGCCACGCCAATTATCTGCGAGGCTCGCCGCGATTCTCGAGAGTCAGGAATCACCCACGGGAGTTTTTCTCCGTTGTCGTTTGCCGTCAGAGGAGAAACCCCTCGGTTGGGAAGGTTGAATCAGCATCAGACGGCAACTCCAGTACGTTCCGTTGATCGGCGCGGCATTCGGTAGCGTTCCCCCGTCTCACTCCTCAGGTAGCCGAGCAGAGGAACCCGGTCCGTGTGTGTCGCACCGCATTATGAACTTTCCGGCCATTTCTGTCGCGTTTGCGCTACAGGTTTCAGGCCGGAGCTAAACAATTTCCACTGTTCCTGACTCCCGGTGAGTTAGGTGCGTGCTTGCAGGTCCCCCACGGACGGCAGGCCGCGCAAATCCAGATGCCGGAAGTAAACGGGAAACAGGAACAGAGTCCATCGCACCAGGAAGTGCAGGCATGACAACAGAGCAGAACCAGCCTCAGCCCCCGGCGGAAAACCCGATCCCGGCACAGGCCCAGGCAGCGAATCAAGAACAAAACCCAGGTGGGGGCGGACATCGCCGCCGTCGGCGCCGCAAGCGGAACAAAGGCGGCCAGGGTCAGGCCAACGGCCAGGGACCGAACCAAGCCCAGGCTCAACCCCAGAGTCCGCAGCCGCAGGCGTTCAAACCGAAGCCTCCCAAGCCGCAACCCTCCAGCCAGACCCGTTTCTTCAAAAGCAACAACAACGGCAATGGCAATGGCCAGTACCAGGGTGGCGGTGGCGGCGGTCGACGCCGCAACAAGCAGCGCCGCGAGCGCGTCTTCGTCGGTCCTATGGACCACAGCTATCGAACCGTCAACGGCAATGTCGCCGACTCTCCGCCCTCCACCATCGAGTTCCGGAACGGCAACGTGAACGGCAACGGCCATTACGCCGAGAACAACGCCCCATGGGAAGCTCCTCCGCCTCCCATCAAAGAAGACGCGCCCACGCGCATTTACTTCTTCGTCGAAGATCTGTTTTTCTTTGCGAAGATCAACGAGAGTGCCCGCAAGCTCGGCATTAAAGTTGCCTTCGTGAAGAACGATCCCGAAACATTGGCGAAGATTGTGGAAGGTCCCGAAGAAGAGCGGCCGTCGCTGATCGTATTCGACCTCAACAACGTTGCGGCCAAGCCCTTGACACTGATCCCGAAGATCAAGTCGAAGCTGAAGCGCGGCACCTCGATCATCGGATTCCTTTCGCATCTGCAGGGCGATCTGAAGGCCAAGGCCGTCGAAGCTGGCTGCGACATGGTGATGCCGCGTTCGGCCTTTTCGCAGAATCTGCCTACGCTGCTGCGCCGCCACGGCCTCGACGAAGAGCAGGAAGCGGAATACTCGCACGTGTAATTTTCAGCTATTGCTGAACGGAAGCCCCGGTTTTCGAGCCGGGGCTTTTTGTTTTGGATGGACAATGCAGCGCTGTCAAAGGGGACGGTTTCACTACAGCTTCCCCAAATGGGGATTGCCCCGCTTCGATGGTTGTATTTTTCGGTGATTTGCACTGAAGTTCTTTTTGGATCTGCCGATATATTCGGCAAGCGGTAGCGCAATTTCTGGATGACAAGGACCCATCATGGCCCTGCCTCCCTTATCCTCTGCCTCTTCCGCGTCTCGCTCGCCCATTGGCGCGCAGACGGAGTCTGTTCCCTTTTCCGCCAAAGTCGCTGGCCAGACGCATACGGCTCATGTCGACTACTCGGCCGGTGAATACGTCGCCGCCGATCCCACCGTCTTTGGATCGGTGGCCACAGGCCCCAGCCCGGAGGCCGCGGAAATTGCCTTCATGAATCGCATCGATCTGCTCGCATAGGCGTCAGACCTCGCGCGGTTGGCAAGTTAGCGACGTCACTCCCGGCAGGCGGCAGCGGAGGCCTCGTCACGCAGTAAGCACACAAATCGCCGTTCATCGGATTCCTCGGCGCAGCTTCAATCCCACCGTTTTCCGTGTTTCGTGTAAAACGGACGGTGGCTTCGCCGAGGACAACCCATGCACCGTCTGCCTATATTCCGTGCGCTCGTCCGCTCTTTCCCCTCGCTCATTCTCATCGCCGCGCTCCCGCTTCATGCCCAGGAGCCTGCGCCTCGCTGGGTTGGCACCTGGACCGCATCGCCTCTGGACCAACATGTCAATCCTGGACAACCTTCGCCGGCAAACACCACGTACCGTAATGTCGTGCAGATCTCCGCGGGCGGCTCCTCGGTCCGCGTTGAGTTCACGAACGAATTCGGCACGCAACCCCTCACCATCGGAGCGGCCCACATCGCGCTCAGCGCCGGCTCTCCGACTCCCTCCGGTGCCATCCAGTCCGGCAGCGACCACGCGCTCACCTTCAATGGTCAGGCCTCCGTCATCATTCCGCCCGGCGCACCCGTCATCAGCGATCCCGTCCCGCTTCAGGTCGCTCCGCTCTCCAGTCTCGCGGTCAGCGTCTTCCTTCCCAATCAGCCCATCGGCGACACCACCTGCCATGCGGACGCCCGTTCCACCACCTTCATCACCATCGGTGACACCACCGCCGCGGAGACCCTCGCCGATACCCGCTCCGTCTACTCCTGGTGCTTCGTCAAAGCCATCGATGTCAGTACCCACGCGGCCAACGCCGCCGCCATCGTCTGTCTCGGCGATTCCATCACCGACGGCGCTCTATCGACGCGCGACACCAACCACCGCTGGCCCGACGTGCTTGCCCGTCGCCTGCAGCAGGATCCAAAAACCGCGCACCTTTCCGTCCTCAACGAAGGCATCGGCGGCAATCGCCTGCTCCACGACGGCGCCGGACCCAACGCCCTCGCCCGTTTCGATCGTGACGTCCTCGCGCAGAGCGGTGTGAAATACCTCATCATCCTCGAAGGCATCAACGACATCGGCCGCACCGCTCAGCCGCGCGATCCCGGGGACGAGATCACCACACAGCAGGCAATTTCCGCACTCGCCCAACTTGTTACCCGCGCCCATGCAAACGGGATCAAAGTATTCGGCGCCACGCTGACCCCATACATCGGTGCGCACTACGCTTCGCCCGCAGGCGAGCAAATGCGTGAGGCCATCAATCAGTGGATCCGAACCAGCGGCATCTTTGATGGCGTCATCGACTTTGACCAGGTCACCCGCGATCCGGCGAACCCCACGGTCTTTGCCGCGGACGTCGATTCCGGCGATCATCTCCACCCTGGAGATGCTGGCTACCAGAAGATGGGCTCCTTCATCGACTTATCGCTGTTTCACTGACAAAAGCGAAAGCCGACTGCGAAAGATGGTTGTACTCTATGTCCAGGGCCCGAGAACACCGCGCTGAGCTTGCATCGGCCTGAGATCGAGAAAGCCATGCATCCAGAAGCGTCCATAGCAAGGGAACGCCGGTGAGCCTCGCACCTCTCCGCAAGATCGGACCGATATCTGTGCGTCCACACGCCAAGCCGATCAGTCCTATCCATGGCTCCGGCGAGATGGCCGACCGCACCCGCGCCTTCGACTGGAGCCGAACCCCCGTTGGTCCAATCGAACAATGGCCGGAAGCGCTTCTGATTACCGTCAACACCATGCTGGGCTCGCGCCACCCCATGTTTCTCTGGTGGGGCGAAGATCTCATCCAGCTCTACAACGACGCCTACCGCCCCAGCATCCGCGAGGACAAGCATCCTCGCGCCCTCGGCCAGCGCGGCCCCGATTGCTGGCCCGAGATATGGCCCATAATCGGGCCGCAGATCGATGGCGTCATGACCCGCGGCGAAGCCACATGGCACGAAAATCAACTCGTCCCCATCTTTCGCAACGGGAAACTCGAGGACGTCTACTGGACTTACGGCTACAGCCCGGTGCGCGATGCCGACGGCACCATCTGCGGCACCCTGGTCGTTTGCACCGAAACTACCGACAGCGTTGTCGCCCGAGCCTTGCTACAGCAGGAGCGCGAGCGCTTCGCCGACCTCTTCCAACAGGCCCCTGCCTTCTTCGCATTGCTGGGTGGTCCGGACCATATGTTCGAAATCGTTAATCCCCCCTATCAGGAGTTGATCGGTCAGCGCCCTGTGCTCGGCAAATCCGTGCGCGAAGCCATCCCGGAGGCCGAAGGCCAGGGTTTCATTGCTCTCCTCGACCAGGTTTATCGAACCGGCACGCCCTTCATCGGACGCGGCACCCCCATCCAGTTAGCGCGGAGCGGCTCTGCCTCGCTCGAGCAGCGATTCATGGACTTTGTCTATCAGCCCAGGCGCGACCCAGACGGAACCATTTCCGGCATCATCGTGCTGGGCGTTGATGTCACAGAAAGCAAGCGCGCTGAGCAAGCCCTTCTTCAATCGGAAAAGATCGCTGCGGTCGGCCGGCTTGCCAGCTCTATCGCCCACGAAATCAATAACCCGCTCGAGGCCGTCACCAACCTCCTCTATCTCGCGCAACGCTCCGCCTCTCCGCAGGAAACGCGAAAATATCTCACCACCGCGGAATCTGAGTTGCAGCGCGTCTCCGTGATTGCCAGCCGCACTCTGCGCTTTCACCGCCAATCGACTTTTCCGAGAGCCGTCACTCCCAGCGAACTGATCGATGGCACCCTGCCTCTTTATCAGGGTCGCCTCAACAACGGCCACGTATCCGTCCACCGCCGCGAACGAGCGCACGATCCCATCGTCTGCCTCGAAGGCGAGATTCGTCAGGTGCTCAGCAATCTCATCGGGAACGCCATCGACGCGACCAAAGCCGCCGGTGGCCGCCTCCTGCTCCGCACCCGCAACGCCACCGACTGGCGAACCGGTCGCAGCGGTATTGTGTTCACCGTCGCGGACACGGGTTCCGGTATGTCCCCCCGTACCATAGCCCGCATCTTCGAACCGTTTTTCACCACCAAAGAAGTTGGCGGCACTGGGCTCGGCCTCTGGATCTGCCGTGAAATCGTCGATCGTCATCACGGATCTTTGAAGGTTCGCTCGTCCGAGTCCCCTAAAGGCTCCGGAACCGTCTTTACCCTCTTCCTTCCTCTCGACGACACGCCCCG
>Ga0182015_10005930_pt1 | contig 12477 bp, 12 predicted proteins | sample 712P3MmetaG_FD_120478 | JGI IMG/M metagenome (GOLD analysis project Ga0182015, IMG submission 120478) | Permafrost microbial communities from Stordalen Mire, Sweden - 712P3M metaG | ecosystem: Environmental > Terrestrial > Soil > Wetlands > Permafrost | place: Sweden: Stordalen | collected...
TCGTCGACCAATCGGAAAATTCGCGGGTGAAGACGACGCTGGCGTGGCGGGCGTTGTCGAAGAATTCGGTCCCGCACTTCACCCAGTTTTGCGCGTCGATGCGAACCATCAGCCCAGCCTGGTCGTAGAGGGCTGCGTACTGGCCGTCGATCCGAGCCTCGAAGTCAAACTCTCCACCGACAGGCAGATGAAAGAGGTGCCCGTTATCGGTGACGTATCCGTAAAATGTCTTCCGCCAGAAATCCGTTTTCGGACGTGCCCGTACCGCGAGTTTATCCCCTGATATCGTCGAGGAAGCTGGTTCATTCAGCCATTTCATGCGATGGAGGAGTTCACCGCCAGAAGATGATAAATCTTCAGCGAAGGCATGGGTCGAAACAAATCCGCTGCCTAACAAAGCTGCACCGGTAAGAGCGACTTGAGTGGCAAACTGGCGACGGGTCGTATACAGCATGGTTGCTGCCCCTGTTCTCTGGCTTTCTCGGAAATCAAGATACTCGTTTTCTCTTGAGGAACATAGCGGAGAACGCCAGCTTCTTTCCGCTCCTTGCCTCCGTGTTGGGTTTATGATGTTTGGTTACCTGTTGAGAGGTCCTTATGTTTACTGGCATCGTGGAAGAAGTTGGACGTGTCACTCGCATCGAGCAGCACGGCGAGAATCGCCGCATCACCGTCACAGCGACGAATACGCCGAAGGAACTGAAGTCCGGCAACAGCGTCTCGGTAAGCGGCGTTTGCCTCACGGCGGTCGATATCAGGGACGGATCGTTCTGCGCCGACCTGGCTCCGGAGACCTGGGTGCTTACATCGTTTTCGCGCATGCATGAAGGAGCGCTGGTCAACCTGGAGCTGCCCATGAAGGCCGACGGCCGCTTCGGTGGGCACATTGTGCAAGGCCACGTGGATGGGGTGGGGAAGCTGATCGGCCTGGAGCGCATCGCAGACTCGGAAAATTATTGGCTGCACGTTGAAATGCCGCGTGAGATTGAGAAATATACCGTCTATAAGGGATCGATTTCGATTGAGGGAATCAGTCTTACAGTCGCCAAACTTGAGGGCAAAAAATGCACCATTGCCATCATTCCTCACACCGTGGAGATGACCAACCTCAATTCGCTCAAGCCTGGTGATCCGATGAACCTGGAAGCGGATTTGATTGCGAAATACGTCGAAAAAATGATGACCAGCGAACCGGTGGAGAGCTCGCTGACTGTCGAAGAGTTGGTGCGGCAAGGGTTTTGAGCAGTGGGAAATGGGCAGTAAGAACGATCAGGGATTCAGCGCTGCGCGCGCTGTCATTGATGTTGTTACAGACATGAATGCGTGACTAACACGTGACTATGGATGAGCCCGGGAATGCGACCGCTCCCCTAGGAATCGCTGCTGGCGAGGCGGGGCTCTGCGGGGATTGCATCAATGCCCGGATCATTGAAACCCAGCGGGGCTCGACTTTCCTGCAGTGCCAGCTTTCGTTCGCTGATCCGCGGTTTGCGAAATACCCGCGGCTGCCGGTTCGTATCTGCAGCGGATACGCGCAGCGTATAGCGAAACCCTGAGACATCGCATGCGAATCATTGAATTTGGGCGAGCAGCTGAACAAAATCCTCTAACACTCTAGTTTCAGTTCATCCAGTTCCAGAAATTCCTGCACGATGGGCTCCGTGGATTTTTCCATGTCTTCAGAGGTGCCGAAGAAAATCGCGCGTCCTTCGTGTAGAAAAACCACGCGGTCGGCGAGCTTCTTCGCGAGGCGCATATCATGAGTAACGACGATGCTGGTCAGGCTTAACTGGAGCTTCAGGCGCTTGATGAGATCGCCGAGCAGCTGGGCCATCAGCGGGTCCACCATGGTGGTGGGCTCGTCGTAAAGGACACATTCGGGCCGCGCTGCCAGGGCGCGGGCGATGGCTACGGACCGTTTCATTCCGGTCGAAAGGTCGGAGGGCAGCAGGTCCCGCATTTCTCTTACGCCCACCATCTGCAGCAGGCCGTCGACAATCTGGTAGATCTGATCCTCGGAGAGGTCGCGAGTCTCGCGCAGGGGAAACGCTACATTCTCGCCCACGGTGAGGGAATCAAAGAGCGCCCCGTTCTGGAAGACCATGGTTACTTTCTTGCGGATCGGCTCGAGTTGTTCCTCGGAAAAATCGGTGATATCTTCGCCGGCAACGATTACGCTGCCGGAGTCCGCTTTAAGAAATCCCATGAGCAGCTGCAGCGAAACCGATTTGCCGACGCCGCTGCGGCCGAGGATACAAACGGTTTCCGCGGGCATGACCTTAAAACTGACGCGGTAGAGGACGGCATTTTCGCCGAAGGCTTTCGAGACCTCGCGGAACTCGATGTAAGGTTGGTTCACGGTTTCAGGCATTTTCAGATGCTTCGTGGCTCTGTCTCGCTCCGCTATTTCACCTCTCCGACTCGCTCCTCCGACTTTAATTCCTCGAAAGTATTCAGATTGCGAAAGATCGCACTCGAGAACCCGTTGCGTTTCAATTCTTCCTCGTCAAGCGCGCGAGTTTGGACCGCAGCAAAGAGCGAGTCGATCCGGTTCCGGCTAGCCAGCAAGGCAGCTTCAGCGGCGTCGGCGAACTCCCGGCGGTAGATGGCGCACAGGGGTTGCCAGCGTCCACCGGTGCGGGGAACGACGACGACCGTTCCTAGGGCGGTGCGTGACTGATGAATCAGGTATTTCAAGAATGCGGCGGAGATGAAAGGCATGTCCACCGCAAGCATTAGGTTCAGATCCGTGCTCGAAGCCCGCAAAGCGGCATGAATTCCACCCAGGGGGCCGCAATCGAGGAAGACATCTTCGACGACCGGGGAAAACGGGGCAAACTTCTCGCGGCTTCCCACGACGCGGGCATCGAGAGGAACGGAACGCACCAGATCGAGGGCGCGGGCGAGCAAGGGTCGGCAGTCAAACTCTACGAAAGCCTTGTCCATGCCCATGCGCCTGCTTTTGCCTCCTGCGAGGATAAAGGCAGTCACGTCGGGCGGCGGGACCAATGCCATGCCGAGATCATACACTTTGCGCCACGGGCTGAAGCCTGCGGACAGCCGGACCTGACAGGAGCGGATTGGGGGGGTGAGACAGAATTAAGGCTTGAGGGGTTACGAGCCGGTTTCGGCAAACCCGGAGGGTCTGCTTGAGTGCCTGCGGACGATCAAGACTCCGACCAGAACGGCGCTGACCAGCATGACAACCCTGATGTAGAGCCCGGCATGGAAGGTTTGATCGCCGGCGGCGGTTCGCAGCAGGCCTGAGACGGCACTGATGGTGCACAATCCGAAATAGATCTTTTCCATCCCTCCACGGGAGACGAGGAGGAGCCATAAAAGGATAGAGGAGACGACGGCGAAGATTCCACAGAGGATCCAGGTGCCGGTAGAGACCGTGGACGGCAGACAGATGCCAGCTACTGGATTCGCGGCGACCATTTGCCGTACGGCGACCAGCAGGAACACGACGGAGTGCGCCAGAGCCACCATGGCGCGTTTCCGGTTGGTCAGGATAGAAAAGGTGCCCATGCGTGACCATAATTTAGCGAAATCAATGGACATAAGGCTGTGATCCAGATCACGCTGGGCTGCGAGGGGGCCGGGGACCCCGGGGCACGGTCTGTACGCCCTCAGAGGAATGCCCTCATTGCAAGGAACTCCTTAGCGTAGCAAGCTAGCGGGAGTTTCCCACGATACCGAGTCTCTGAATAGCAAAGTCATTGACAGGGAAAGGGTTTCTGGGTTGGATCGTGTATATACGTAATCGTGCCATGACAAACAACGTTATTGATTACACGGGATCCCTTGTTTACATGGCTATAACTCAGTCTTGACAGAGAGATCGAGACTGTCGTATATACGTAATTGAATGGCCTCCCTTCAGCGCTACCAGTCGCACGGCATCCCCTATTACCGCATCGTCGAATCCTTCCGCAAAGACGGCAAACCCGCTCTGCGCGTGCTGGCTCACCTGGGCCGCGTCGAAGATATCCTGCAGCGCCAACAAGAACCGCAAGCCGGGCCGGTGAAAGTCTCTTCGGTCTCGGCCGGCGCGGTGACCGCCCTCCACCGTCTGGCTCTGGAGTTGGATGTGGTGGGGCGCATCAACCGCGCGCTCGCTCCGCCTGGCGAGGTGCAGATCCGCGACCGATTGACGGTGGGCGAGTCCCTGTTGGCGGCGATGATTGCGCGGGCCTGCGCTCCGCGCAGCCAACGAGCTTTTGCCGACTGGGCCAAGACTACGTATTTACCCGAACTGATGCAGTTCACCGCAACCGATCTGACCAGCCAACATTTTTGGGACCAGATGCAGGCCCTGCCGGTGGGAAAGTTGGCGGCCATCGAACACGATATCGTGCGGGAGATGGTGCGGATCGAACAACTGCAACTGAAGATGTTGGCCTATGACACGACCAACTTCTATACCCATATTGCGAGCACGAACCTGCGCCCGAAACTACCCCAGCGCGGACACAACAAACAGGGCCGCCATGATCTGCGGCAACTGGGCCTGGCGCTGGTCGTGGATCAGGATACGCAGTTGCCCTTGAGCCATACGCTGTATGAAGGAGCCTGTTCGGACATGCGGGCGTTCGCCGAGTTTCTCCAGCCCTTGCGCCAGAGTCTGCGCGAATTGAGCGGGCGCGCCGAGCAATGCACCCTCGTGTTCGACGCCGGAGCCTCCTCGAAAAAGAATCTGGAAAGCAGCGAGCATTATGTGACCGCAGTGCGCCCCTCGTATCATCGCAGTGTGCTGGAGGAAGCCGCCCGGGACCTGGATACGGTAGAACTCTCCTCGGGCGCTACCGTGCGTGCCTGGCGCAGCACCCGGGTGATCGCCGGGGCGCAACGGGAAGTGGTGGTGGTCTTCAGTCCGCAACTGTATGAGGGACAACTGCGAGGGCTGGATCAGGCCATGCGGCGGAGTGGTCAGCAACTGCAGGCGATGAGCTCGCATCCCAGCCCGAGTGTGGAAGCAGCGAAACGAAAGCTGAAGAAGATTTGCGGCCACCAATATCTTCGTACCTTGCTAGCCTACCAAGTCGAGCCCGACGAGCACGGGGCGGTGCAGTTCCGGTGCTGGAGCCATTGCCAAGAATATCAGCGTCTGACCACCGGCTATTTTGGCTTGCGGGTGCTGATTACGGATCATCGCGAGTGGCGCACCGCACAAATTGTCGAAGCCTATCGCGGGCAAGCCAAAGCCGAGTCTGCGTTTCGGGATCTGAAAGATCCCCGCATGCTCAGTACCCGTCCCCAGTTTCACTGGACCGATCAGAAATTACGGGTTCACGTCTTCTTGTGCGTAACGGCGTATCTACTGGTCACCTTGCTGCATCGCCGCGCTCGCCGGAAGACGGCTTATACCGGCAGTTCCCGCAGGCTACTGGCGGTGTTGGCGGAGGTGCGCTGTTGCCGGCTCGTCGATAGGACCGGCCGTAAGGGCAGGCCACGAGTGCGTTTGCAGATCGAAGAGATCGGAGAGGACCAGAAAATCCTGGCCCCAGTTCTTGGCGCCGTGCCGACGATTGTCTGACGGCGCGTGCTATATACGGGGACGCCTGGCTATCTCCTTCGCTCCATGACAGTTCCCGCACTTCTTCCCAAATTCCTAGAAAACTCCCGCTAGCCTTGTGGCACTCTTAGGCCATACTTCCCCAGTTCGTGCCATTGTCAGGTAGCGCGATTGGCCTCAAGCTGTTGGTGCCTGATGATTTGCAGTTCTGATCGGCAGCTAAGATACAAATGTTCAATCTGAACACAAACCCGGAGCAGGATCGAAAGCGGGCGGCCCAGGGACATCGACGCGAACTGATCGCCCTCCTGCTTCTGGTGGCAGCTTTGGCAGTGGTCATGGTGAAAAACCACGATTTCTGGTTCGGCTCGGACGAGGAGTTTGAATCGGACGCCACACAATCGGAGAGCGTACACCAGGCCAAGAAAGCGGCTGCTCCTGCCAAGACCGAGAAATCGACGGTCGCCCGGGCGTTAACTTCCAAGAACCATCCTGCATCGAAGACTGCGACCACCCCGGCCGTTCCTGAGACGACCAGTAAAGATGCTTCGAACTCGGAGGCTCCGGCAGTGGTAACGAATCGGGCGGTGCTTCCTCCCTTGGACATCGAAGTGGTCGCGGGAGACAAGCACAGCACAGTTCATGCCGGAAGCAATGTCACGAAGGTGGAAATCCCAAGCGATTCAACCCGGGTACCGGCCTCGGCGAGCTCGGTGGCGCCTCAGCCGACGAATGCTGCGGTGCGCGAGCCTTTGACCTCGATGGGGTCGCTCTATCCCTTGCTGGGACAGCACATGAAGGTGCAGGGGTCGGTGATATTGCAGGCGGTGGTGGGCGTGGACGGCACGATTCAAAACCTGCGCGTGGTCAGCGGCCCGGCGATCCTGACAGCGGCGGCCCAGCAAGCGGTCCGGGAGTGGCACTTCAAGCCCTACCTTCTCAACGGGCAAGCAGTTGAAACGAAAGCTACAATCACCGTGAACTTCTCGATTCGCGTGTCCGACAACGCGGCAAAAACCAGTTAAACCCGGTTCTGCTCCGATTACTTCCCGGCCCCAAAGTAACCTACCCAACAGGCCCGCTTCGAGCGATCATCGAACCGCCTTGGGACTTCTCTGTAAGGACCGAAGCGCGGATCCGAAGCGGGATTCGTAAGTAACCATCATGCCGCAGAAAATCATGGATGTTCTTATGCTTGGGCGCTGCTCTCATGAGTTTTCCTGGCCCCGGCGAGGCCCCGATGGGGATTATTACCAGATTTGCCTGATGTGCGCTGCCGAATACAAGTATGACTGGACCACCATGCGCCGGACGGAGCGGATGGAACACGCCAAACCGGAGACCGGCATCCGGCGCGGTCATAACCGCGAAAAACGGCCGTCCTGGATCCCGCGCGCGCGGCGGCTGAAGCTGGATTTGGCGCTCCGCTACCGGGTAAACAACACCAGCACATGGTATGAGGGAACCCTCGAAAACATCAGCCAGACGGGGCTTCTGTTTCACGGGCCCCAACAGTTGCCGGTAAACGCGCTCATCGAGATGATATTCGAGATGCCGGAAGAGATTTCCGGCCAGAAGAACCGCGATGTGGTATGCCAGGGGCGTGTCATCCGTGGCAGTGATCCGGGCGCGAAGTATCAGGACGAGGAAGGGATCAGGGGAGTCCTGGCCGCTTCGATCGTTGATTACAAGTTCATCCGCTAGTCCGCCGGGGACGATGCAGGATCGAACTTCGCGAGGCTGCCGCCCTGGCCGCTTACGGTCCGATTCGTTCACCCCACGCCCACCGTTACCAGATGCGGACCCGGTCGGGTGGAGCGAGGTAGAGTTTCTCTCCCGGTTGCACATCAAACGCTGAATACCAGGCGTCTATATTGCGCACCGTCGCGGCGCGGTACTCCGCGGGGGCATGCGGATCGGTCATCACTTGCTGGTGGAGCGCGGCCTCCCGCGTCTTCGATCCCCAGTTCTGGCCGAAAGCGATGAAGAATTGGTGGTCTCCGGAAAAACCATCCTGCCCAGGCGCGGTCTTGCCCTGAAGCGAAGCTTTATAACCGTCGTACGCAGCGGAGATGCCGGCCACGTCGGCGATGTTTTCCGCCAGTGTCTGCTTGCCGTTTACCGACAGGTCGGGAAAGGGCTTGTAGGTGTCATACTGGGCGGCGAGTTGAGCCGTGGCGGCCTCGAAATGCCTGAAATCGGCGGGCGTCCACCAGTCGCGTACGCGGCCTTTTGAGTCGAATGTACTGCCTTCGGTATCGAAGGTGTGGCTGATTTCGTGCCCGATGATGGAGCCGATGGCGCCGTAATTGGCGGCTGCCGCGGCCAGAGGATCGAAGAAGGGCGGTTGCAAAATCGCGGCGGGGAAATTGAGCGCGTTTTGCAGCGGCAGATTTACCGCATTCACCGTCTGCGGTGTCATTGACCATTCTTTGCGGTCCACGGGCTTGCCGAGCCGCGCGACCTCGCGGCGATCCTCGGACAAATTGCCTCGCCAGAGGTTGCCAAAAATATCATCCGGCTTCACTTCGAAGTTTGAGTAATCGTGCCAGGTTTCTGGATATCCGATTCCGACGTACAACGTAGAGAGTTTGGCTTCGGCCTCGGCCCTGGTCGCTGGAGCCATCCAGGAGAGCGCTTCGATTCGCTTGCCGTAAGCGGCGATCAGATTCGCGACCATGGCCTCTGCCTGAGCCTTGGCCTCGGGCGAGAAATACCGCTGCGCGTAGATTTGGCCGACGACATCGCCCAGCAGTCCATTCACTACGAACACGCCGCGTTGCCAGCGGGGACGCTGCTGCGGCGTGCCGGAAAGTGCCTTACCGAAAAAAGCAAAGCGTTCTTCTGCAACCGCTCTTGGAAGCACGCCTCCATAGGCCTCGATCAGGTGGAAAGCAAGCCAGTCTTTCCATGTTTCCAGGGAAGCGGAGGCAACCAATGCGGATTCTCCGCGGAAGGCCTCGGGCTGCCAAACGATAAAGCTATCCTGCTGGGTGATCCCGGCTCCGCGAAAATACTCGGCCCAGTCGAGGCCGGGGGCTTTCGCTGGAAACTCGCCCTGCGTCCAGGTGTTGTTAGCCTTGTGGATGTCTTCGTTCTCTGCCAGGCTGCGATGGGTCTGCGCGATGCCGTGCTCGAGCTCAAGAATGCATGCGGCGCGGGCATCGGTGTCAATGAACCCAGCGAGCTTGAGCATGGCGGAGATGTGAGTCTGATACTGCGCGCGAAGGCCGCGCATGTGCTCGCTCTCGCCGATGTAATATTCTTGATCCGGCAGTTGCAATCCGCCCTGCAGCAGGTAAGCCGTGTAGTGCTCCGAATCATTGAAGCCGGGTGCAACCCACAATCCAAAAAGATTGGCGGTATGAAAGTTGGTGTTGTTCAGAGCATCCACGTCCGCGCGCAGGGTCTCACCGAGTGCGTGTGCCAACTCGCGCTTATCATGGATGGCAGCGATCGCATCGAGATGCGGACGAAGCGGCGCGAGGCCTTTTGCCTCGATGGCGGCCTCGTCCATGTAGGAATTGTATAGGTCAGCCACCTTGCGCGAGCCGGAACCCTGGCCCGGGTTGGATTTGGCGATCTCTCCAATCAATCCGGCTGTACGCTTGTTGCTCAGGTCGGCCAGCTTCGAAAAGACGCCAATCGAGGCGCGATCCGGTGGAATCTCGGTGCGCTTGATCCAACCGCCATTGGCGTACTCGTAGAAATTGTCGCCCGGCTTGACCGAGCGATCCATGTTGGCGACGTCGATACCGTGCGTTTCTGGGGCTGGCGCATCCTGCGCGTAGGCGCGCACAACAACGGCGAGAATACAAGTCAGCAGAAACGCCACAACGATCTTTGAATATTCCGAGATGAGTTTCATCTAGACTCCGCAGAGCCCCCCGATCTGTGCCGGGGCGGCTGATTTAGGAATAGAAAGCATACTGGACCTACTAACGGATTGTACGGCGATTGTGACACCGAAGTCCTGCGGTATGCCGTTTACTTTTATTTGAACGTGCGCTTGCCAAGATAATTCAGGGTGGGCACAGTTACATCAGAGTGGAAAAAATTCGGTCTCGTCGGCCGGTGCGTCAGCGTCGTACACTCGGAGAACTAGATTCGCCCTTATGCCTCGTATTACGGCAGTGCTGCATACCGAAAATGATGCTCCGCGGCTGGGCCGCGCGCTGGAGACACTTTTCCCCTGCGCCGAACTGCTGATCGTAGACCATTCCTCCGGTGATTCCACGCTGCGCATCGCGCGTGAGTATGGGGCGCGGATTGTGCCAGCCGAGAGCAGGGCCCCGATGCAACATTACCTCGGCCATGCACGCTACGATTGGATCCTTTGTTTGCATCCTTCAGAGTCGATCACGGAGGCACTGCAGGCCAGTCTATTGGAGTGGAGTTCCTTGCCGGACACGAGCATCGTCGCTAACGCTTTCGCCCTGTTCGTGCGCGAACAAATCGATGGAATCTGGCGGCAGCACCCGGTGCCGCAAACCCGTTTAGTACCGCGAGATTGGAGTCTTTGGAAGGGATGGCTTCCCGCGCACGAAACGTCGCCCACGGCTCTGGAGGGCGAGTTGCTGAGAATAGCTTTTCCTTGACTCCTCATTCTCAGGACTTGTCATTTCCTGACGAACGTTGTCTTGACCTTCATGGTCTTGACCCGGCGTTGGCTTGAACCTCATAGGCTTGACCTTTCATGGTCCCTTGGGACAGTGACTTCGGTACCTTAGTCCTGCCCACCTCCGTCGACTTATAATCCACACAAGGTTCAGCATTGTCCGCGTTCTTGGGAAGAAGTGCGTTTGTAGGGTTTTGATTGGATTGAAGAACGTCATAAACGAAGTGGATCCTTTCTACGCATCGGCGATTTTTTTCCTCGGACTGTCCTTCGGCAGCTTTCTGAACGTGTGTATCTACCGCTTGCCGTTAGGTTTGTCCGTCGTAACGCCGCGTTCCTCCTGTCCCAGTTGCAGACGCCCAATCGCCTTTTATGACAATATTCCCGTGATCAGCTGGTTGCTTCTGCGGGGCCGGTGCCGAAGCTGCAAAAGCAAGATTTCACCCCGTTACCTCTTTATCGAGCTGCTTACCGGGGCTCTATTCCTGGGTTGTTACGCCTACTTTGGGCGCACGCCGGCCACGCTGAAATATTGTGTTTTTGGATTTCTTATACTCGGCCTCATCTTTACTGACGCAGAAACCAAGCTGCTGCCCGATAAACTGACGCTTCCCGGCCTCGCCCTCGGCATCCTGTTCAGCTTGCTGGTTCCGGTGAATGACTTGGCTTCGCAGTTTCTGCCAGGAGTTGTGAATCTGCCCTTGAGCGCCGATCTCTCCGGCAGACTCCTCTCCCTGCTCGATTCCCTGCTGGGTGCGGCGTCGGGTGCGTCCTTTATTTACGGGGTAGGGGCTGCGTATTTGCGCTGGCGAGGAACCGAAGGCATGGGTTTTGGCGATGTCAAGCTGATGGCCATGGTGGGAGCGTTTCTCGGCGTCAAGCTCACCATTTTCACCATCTTTACGGCATCGCTGGTCGGATCGATGTTCGGCCTTGGCACGGTGTTGATGGTTTGGATCAAACGCACTCATCGCTTTATGCGGCGGCTTGCCAACCTGACTGCGGCGCGCCGCCGGGGATGGCAGTCGGCGCAAATGGTGTACCGCTATTACCAGATGCCCTTCGGCGTATTTCTGGGCAGCATGGCATTGCTCGCGCAATTTGCCGGCAACCAGTTCTTGCGCTGGTATGGGAGGCTCTGGTGGTGAGGCTGCTTGCGAATCCGCTGGTGCTGCGGGGCCTTCTGGTGCTGTTTGCCGCGGGATGCTCGTTCGTCTTCGTCATCTCCGTGATGCGCCGTCTGCGCCGCAACATCGCTGTCGAGGCCGATCTCGATTCGGTCGCCGCTCCCACTCTGGAAGGTCTGCCAGTCCACCTGTACAACACGGTTATCCAGCAACTGAAACAACAGAAGCACGAGTTGCAGGTTCAGACGCTGGCCGAGCAACGGCGGGCGCGCACCAGCGAAAACTTCAGCCAGACCGTGCTTTCCAATCTTCCCTGCGGAGTGCTGGTGTTCAGCCCCAGCGGATTGGCGAAGCAGGCCAATCCCGCAGCCAAAGAGATTCTAGGTTTCGGATCGCTCTCGGGAATGAGTGCGGAGGATATTTTCCGCGAAGCAGCAATCTGTTCGCCCGCATCCTCCGTCGATTCCGATGGTGTTTCTGGCTCGCCCAGTCTTCTGGTTGAGGAAGTTCATGCGGTTCTGCGCGAGGGCAGCAAGCGCCGTCAACTTGAAGCCGACTACAGCACCCCCGCAGGGAAAGAGGTTCGCGTTGCGATTACGATTTCCGCGATTCCCGCAGCCGACGGCAGCCTGCTGGGGGCAGCGTGCTTGATCAACGATCGCAGCGAGTTCGAACAGATTCGCCGCCAAGAACAGTTGCACGGCGAAATTTCCGCAGAGATGGCGTTGGAGTTACGCACCTCGCTGACTACGATTGCTGGCTATGCGCAGCATTTGGCGCAGAATCGCAATCCCGATCTATCTCCGCAACTAGCGGCTGATATTGCCGAAGAGGCCGCCAATCTGGACCGCCGCATCGGTGGATTCTTAGCTCAGAAACGTACGCCGACAGAGGCTGGTTCTCGCGCCGCTTCGGCTGGTCGCACCAAATGAAACTTGAACAAGGGTTATGTCGAAGAGGCAGCGAACTTCAAAAGTACCATGATGACCGCAGTCAAAGGACGGAAGCCATGAAGCGCATTACGTATGTTGGATTCGTCGGATTCGTACTCACGGGGATTGTTGTCTTGGCCGGTTCAACGGCCACGGCGCAGAGCACGACGCAGGCGCCGGATCAGACCTCGCTTGGAGACTATGCACGCAAGGTTCACAAAGATCCAACCGCGAAAGCCAAGCCGAAGGTCTTCGACAACGACAACCTTCCGAAGGACGACA
>Ga0182015_10005931_pt1 | contig 12477 bp, 5 predicted proteins | sample 712P3MmetaG_FD_120478 | JGI IMG/M metagenome (GOLD analysis project Ga0182015, IMG submission 120478) | Permafrost microbial communities from Stordalen Mire, Sweden - 712P3M metaG | ecosystem: Environmental > Terrestrial > Soil > Wetlands > Permafrost | place: Sweden: Stordalen | collected...
GCGGCGACGACGACGCGGTTGCTGGTGACAACGGAGCCGTCTTCAAGGGTGAGCTTGAAGAGGGAGCCTTCGCGGCGGAGATTGGTGACGTGGCGGGGGTCGTGATCGGCGCCCATCTGCTTCTGGAACCATCTGCCGTAGCTGACGAAGGACTTGCCGGGGACGCGCTTGACGGGTTTGGTGCCAGTGGCTTCTTCCCAGGCTTCGAGGGTGAACTTATCGCCGGGATCGGAGATGGTGGAGGCTGGGCGGGGCGAGCGGAGCAGCATGCCCGGGGGCATGCCGGTGTTCCAGAACTGCATGGGCTCACCGAAGACGCGGGTATCGACGCCGAGGGCGTGCAGGTGTGCGGCAGCAGAGAGGCCGTAGGGGCCCGCACCGACTATAGCGACGTCACAATCAACTGAGTTTCCGTTCACAACCTCTCCATGCTTCGTGGCCGGACGAATGGATTTTGGGGAAGTGGCCGCATCGGAACGAATCCAATTTTCCAAATATCAGGATCGAACCCTGAAAAAAACCGTCTGGTTGCACTTCTGTATGAATTTCTGTTCAAGCGCTAAGCACCTTGCTGGGAACCGTGCAGTGCCGGACACCAGATTATTGGGCGCCAGCCGAGGGAAACATACCAGTTTCGGGTGATTGAGTTTCCACAGGTGCGCGAGCTGTGGTGACCAATGGGGGATCAAGGGAAAGAGAAAGCCGGCCGTCGACTTCGCTGGCCCAGGCAAGGCAGGCGCGGTCGCTGCCGGATCCTTCGATCTGCCAGTCGCCGTCTCTCTCGACAAGCTGGAGCTGGGCACGCTGACGCCACCAACGATTGACTTCGCCGGGAGTCGTGATCCAGACATTCTGGTCGCGACGGAGCTCGACGAGGTGGTCGAGGAGCGCTTCGAAGATGGCGCGTTGACGATCGTCCATGACGTAGTCGGGATGAATGATGAAGCTCATGAGGCCATGTTTGGCGACGATGATGCTGGTTTGACGCTTCCAAATGTCGATGGAGTAGTCGTTCAGGATGTGGAATAGTGTGTAGTCCTGGACGGTCGTTACAGGAATCTCGACAATATCGCCGATGAAGTAGGGCATGACGGTGCAACAGCCGCCGTGCTGTGGATCGAGGTGGGCGACGTTGGGGACAGACATGTCGAAGGAGCACTTGAGGGCGTCGTACCAGACCTGCTTGCGATAGAGGACGGCGGCGCGGAAGCCCTCAGCGCCGTACTGGCGGCCGTAGGCGTTGATTTTTTCGGCGCGCTCGAGGAACCGCTCGCGATTCTCGTAGAGGTGGCCATCGTGGTTAAGGTCGTGAATGACGATTTCGAAACCACGGGAGCGCAGGGAGTGAAGAAATTCGGGAGTAACGCCGTAGCGCTCCTCGGGAATGACCTGCATGGAAGCTTTGATCCCATAGGATTCGTCGATGTCCATGAGGGTGGAGCAGAAATCTCTTCCGGTCCTGGTCTCGATATCGTGGGTCATGAGGGCGCAGGCGGATTTTCCCTCGGGCCAGAACCAGATGAAGGGGATGCGACGGGCGCCCGATTCCCGGAGCGAGAGCAGCAACAGCTTCTCCAGCAGATTATCGACGGAACAGTCCACCGGCCAGCGAGGGAAGGGGTGTTTGGCCCAGTTTCTGAGGTGGAATTTCTGCAGGTGTTTGCGCAGACCCACAGGCAGAACCGGGCGCAGAAAGTAATACAGCCTGGCGACGGCCGAAGAGGAGCCGGAGCGCCAGTCCTCTACATAGATTTCGCGATAGAGATTGGCGATAACCTCGCGCGGATCGAAGGGCAGGTAGACGGTTCCGTTCTCGGTTTCCACCTCGCCGCTGATGTCCTGCAGAGGCTCTTCGGGCGTCTGAGCCGGTTTCCTTCCGCTCAGATTTCCGTAGCAGGTGGTGTCCTCCCCGAAGAGAAAATACCCGGTAGCGACGGGACCGCGCTGCCGCAGGGCCAGGCGCACATATTCTTCCGGGCAGCGATAATACCCGGTCAGACAACCGTTCATTGCGGCTTCGGACATAACCGTATCGATGATCGTTTGGCGCACTACAGATAGGTAGCCAGACCGACGGAATCGTTTCAATTTCAGGAATCACCTCGGAAAGAGCGATTCCTCAAATGAACTGCCTGTGGAGCGTTCAGGAGTCTGCTGCCGGGGAAACCGAACCAAAGTCACCCCTCCCGCTCTCTGACTACCAGCAGTTTCTGCCAACATACTACTCAAAATGGAGCATCGCAACTGCACTTTCGGTTGATGAATCAAAACGGTGGAAAACCCCGCCGAATCTCCTCCAATCGTCGATGACAAAATTGTCAGGGACAGCGCGAATGGGACGTTATATCCTTGTGCACAAAGCCTCCGGGGCTCCCCAGCTCAATCCCTATCCAGCGCATTTGCGCACACGGTTTGGCTTTCTCAGGATGTACTGGCATGGCAGAGAGCCCCAAACAACCGGCAAGTGAAATGCCAACGCAATTTGGAACCGCCGTCGGCGTGAGCAGTTCCAGCGAGAATCTGCGTCCGGAGGAGACGCTGGTTCCCCCGTCACGCTCGGATGCCCCTACTGTGGTAACGGGGACAGCGTCGGGTTCCGCGAGCCGGGGCGGCGGAGGAACACTGGTCGGAGGCAGCGGGAGCGAATCGGAGCTGGAAGCGGGAACGGTTCTTGCGGGGCGGTACGAGATTCTCAACGTGCTGGGAACGGGGGGAATGGGCTCCGTTTATAGGGCGCAGGACCGGGAGCTGGACCGGCTGGTGGCGCTGAAGGTGATCCGACCGGAGTTGGCGCGCAATGCGGCGATCGTCGACCGGTTCAAGCAGGAGCTGCGGCTTTCGCACCAGGTGACGCACCGGAATGTCGTCCGCATGTACGACCTGGCGGAAGACTCAGGGATGCGCTTCGTGACCATGGAGCTGGTTGCGGGACGCGATCTGCGGTCGATTCTGGAAGAACGGGGCAAGCTGCCGTCGGACGAGGCGGTGGATATTCTGCAGCAGATTTGTTTTGCGCTGGAGGCCGCGCACGGCGTGGGCATTCTGCACCGCGACCTGAAGCCGCAGAACGTGATGCGGGAAGCTGCGGGCCGGGTAGTGGTGATGGATTTTGGGCTGGCGCGGACGATTGAAGGCGACGGCATGACCCAGTCCGGTGCGCTGGTGGGGACGATGGAATATATGTCTCCGGAACAGGCGCTGGGAAAGGATCTGGATCAACGGTCGGACATCTTTGCCCTGGGGTTGATTGGCTACGAAATGCTGACCGGCAATATGCCGTTCAAGGCGGAAAGCGCGATCGCCAGCCTGCTGAAGCGGACGCGGGAGCGCGCCGTACCGTGCGTGCAGCTGGACCCGAACATTCCCGGAGCCCTGAGCGACATCATTGGCAAGTGCCTGGAGAGCGACGTCGAGCAGCGATACGGCAACGTCGGCGAGGTTCTCAGGGATCTGGAAACTTGGCGCGGCAAGACGGCGGCTGCCAGCCTGCGCTTCCCGGCCGACGTGCCTTCCACCGGAATGAGCGGCCGTTGGCTGCTGGCGGTGGGTGGAGGCGCACTGCTGATCGCGTTGGCGGCGGGGATTTCGCTGACGGTGCGTCATTTCTCCGGGTCGCACTCCGCTGCGGCAGTGGCAAGCGCGCCGACGATTTCGCTGGCCATTATGCCGTTCTACAACGCTTCAGGAGATACGACTCTGAACTGGCTGGGCGCCAGCCTGGCGGACATGCTGGGGAGCGACATTGGCGCGTCGTCGCAGGTGCGCATGGTTTCTCCCGATCGATTGCAGCAGGTGCTGGGCGATCTGCACGTTTCCGCCAACTCGCAGGTGGATGCCGCGACGCTGAAGAGGGCGGCAGAGTTCACGAACGCGCAAACGGTGATCTTTGGCCAGTTCATTCGCGCCGGAAGCGAGATTCGTATCTCCACGACCGTGATGGGCCTGGCACCCGATACGCGCACGGTGGTGACGACGGATGTTCCGGACGAGAAGGACTTGCTGACGTCGGTGGATAAGCTGGCGGGTGAACTGCGCGAGAAGCTGACGACGGATCCAAAGGTGGTGAACGATCTCAAGGCGCACGCGGAACGTCCGTCGACGACGTCGGTGGAAGCACTGAAATCATACGAAGACGGCGTGACGCTGGAGCGGGCAGGCGACAATCTCAAGGCGCTCGAGCAGTTCAGGGCGGCAACGACGGTGGATTCCAATTTTGCGCTGGCCTATTCGAGACTGGCGGAGACCTATTCAAACCTTGGGCACGATGATCTGGCCCAATCTGCCTCGCGCCGAGCCGTGGAGCTCAGCGATGCGCTGCCGGCCCAGGAACGGTATCTGATTGAGGCGAATGATGCCCGCATCCATAACAATACGCAGAAGGCTATCGACGCGTATAAGCAACTGGTAGCGGCGAATCCCTCGGATACCGATGCGCAATTTGCGCTTGCCGGGCTCTATGAGCAAACGAACGACTTTGCGGCTGCGAAACAGAGGCTGGCTGCGGTTCTTGCCAACGATCCGAAGAACGTACAGGCGCTTCTGGCCAGCGGCCGTGTGGCTATCAAGAGCGACGACCCAAACAGCGGGCTGGATTTCCTGAATCGCGCCTACACGCTGGCGGACGAACTCAACGACCAGGAAGAGAAGGCGACGATCCTGCAGGCAACCGGGATCGCTTACAAGCTCCTGAACCGGCCCGATGACGCACTGCAGAAACTGCAGGATTCGCTGAAGATCAAGCAGCAGATTGACGACAGGCGGGGCGAGGCAGCCAGCCTTGACCAGATCGCGCAAATCCAGAACCACCAGGGGAAATCGGCGGAGGCGCTGGCTGCGTATAAGCAGGCACTGGCCATCAGCCGCCAGATCGGCGATGAGGCCGGCGTAGGCGCCGAGCTGATCAATAGCGGATCCTTCTATCACGATCAGGGCAAACCGGACCAGGCCGAGCAATATTTCACCGAAGCCCTTCAGATCGAACGCCAGCTCGGCGACCAGGACCTGCAGGCCCTGTGCCTGCATAACATCGGATCCATCAAGATGGATCAGGGAGCCTATCAGGACTCGCTCACTTATCTGGAGCAGGCTTACGAACTGCGGCAGAAGCTGAATGTTCCCGAAGATACCGCCGATTCGCTACACGATCTGGCGGAAGTGAATACCAAGCTGGGACAGTACGACACGGCGCTTTCTGACTACCTGAAGTCGATCGAGACGTATCGCAGCTTCAACGATCAGCGGGGCGTGGAAATCGAATCGGATGGAATGGCCAAAATCTTCGCCGCGCAGGGACGCTATGGTGCGGCGCTGGATTCGATGAAGAACGCAGTCAGCATTGTCCGCCAGACAAAGGAAGTGACGTGGCTGACGGTGGAGTCGGTTGGCGGGTGGGGTGATCTGCTGACGCAGGTTGGACGCGGCCAGGAAGGACGGGCAAGCCTGGATGAGGCATTGAACGTCGCGCATCAGATCAAGAACGACACCTGGACGGCAATCGCGACGAACTGGATCGGGGACGCTTATTTTTATCAGGGCGATTACGCCGCGGCTCGCCAGCAGTACGAGCACGCGCTGGCCATCGCCGCGAAGACGCCCGATAAGGAGACGACTCTGCTGGCGAAGGTGAATCTGGCGAAGGCGGATCTTGCGCTGGGTCACGGCGCCGCCGCAATCCCGGTCTTCAAAAAGCTGGCTCAGGACGCGGACACGCTGGGACTGAAGGCGGTTTCGGTGGAATGCGCCGTTTATCTGGCGCAGGCGTCAATCGCTGCCAGGAACAACGGAGCCGCAGAACAGGAGTTGCCGCTGGCGCTGGCTCGGGCCGAAAACCTGGGCCTGCGGATTCTGCAGGCGAAGGCGGATTATCTTCAGGCAACGCTGGATGCGAGGAACGGCAAGAGCAGCGATGCGACCATCCATTATCGCGAGGTGGCGCGGATTCTGGACGGCATCAGCAAGGAAGACGGTTCGTCGAAGGTGCTGGATCGCGCCGATCTGAAAGGCATCTACAACGAGAGTAAGGCGGCCGCGAGCCGGTAGCCGGTAGCCGGGAGTCCCGCCGGTGGTCTTGTTCGTGGGAAGCAGAAAACCCCGGTGGATGGCCACCGGGGTTTTCATTTTTCGGATGCGAGTCGTGCTTTCGAACGACCGCAGGGCTAGTTGCCCGTGCCCCCGAGCGATATGGACTGCGGGCTGTTGAAGGCGTTGTCGGTCACGACCAGGGTCGCGGTTCGCGAGCCCTTCGCCGTGGGTTTGAAGGTGACGGAGATAACGCAACTGCCTTTTGGCGCGAGAGACGCCGGGCAGGCATTGGTTTCGGAGAAGTCATGCGGATCCGCACCAGCGAAGGCGTATCCGGCAATGGAGAGCGCGGTGCCGCCGGGGTTGTTGAGGGTGACGGTTTTGGTGACGCTGCCGGAGTTGGTTTTGGCCGTGCCGAAACTGAGGCTGATTGCGCTGAACGAAGCCACTGGGTCGATGACGGTCGCGGAGACAGGCACGATTTGCAGGCTGCCGGGCGCGTTGTCGGTGATTTTGAGATCGGCCAACTGCTGAGTGTAGAAGGGCCCGGCGACGAAGCCCACGATCATGGGGCAGCTTTTGCCGGCGGCCAGGGTTTTGGGACAGAGGTTGACGGTAGCGAACTCGTTCGAGTTGCCGCCTGACAGGATGGCGATGAGAGGATCGCCGCTGAAGATCAGGGTGGCGTTGCCGGAGTTGGTGACGGTGACGGTTTTGGCGAGGATGGAGCCGAGATAGATGTTAGTGCCGAACGGGATGCTGGTCGGCAAAATCGTGACCAGGGGACCTGGGGTGACGGTGAGCGGTACGGTCTTGCTTGCGGTGTTGTAGTGGATCGTATCAGCGGGCGTGAACGTCACCGAAAGGGTCTGACCGGCGGCCGGGCTGGTGATGATGGTGCCGGAGGGTGGCGTGTAGAGGAAGGAGGTTCCCGCAACGCTGGCCGTGGCGTTCAGCTGGGCAGCACCCAGTGGGTAGCCGAGCTGAATCGATGCTGGAGTCCAGGTGATGACTGGGGTGGTTTTGGCTGTGAAGGTGGCGGCGATATTCTCCGGTCCATTCATGGTCACGGTGGTGCTGGCCAGGGCCGGATTGGCGATATCGGAGCTGCCGGTCCAGCCGCTGAAGTAGTAGCCGGCGCTGGGAGTGGCAGCAATGGGCTGGATGCTCTGGGCCGGTTGCTGGCCGTTGTTCGCGGTGACCGTGCCGCCCGTTCCTGCAATCACATTGAGCAGATATGTGGCGGGGTTGACGGGCAGATTCAGGGTGTTGGAGCTGGTCTGGTAGTAAGGATCGCCGGTATAAGTGGCGCTGAGCGAAACCGAGGGCGTGGTGATGGGGGCGTAGCTGCAGGTTGCCGTGTAGGTGGAGGCGCTGGTTGGGGTTAGCGGCACGTTTTGGCAGATAGGGGTCGATCCGGCCAGGAAGTTGACGCTGCCGCCAGCCTGGCTGCCCGCACCCGTTGCGGGGATGAGAAGCGGGTTCAGCACCGAGATCGTGGCCGTCAGCAGATCGGATTGATTTTCGGTCGCAGGGTTGTTGTTCGCGGTGAGCTGCGTTTGGGTTGCGATGAACGCGGGTGTCACCTGCGTCGCGATGAAATCGGAGAACCTGTTGGTCGTGCCGGTGGTCGAGCCGTCCATGGAGCCGCTGGAATAGCCGGTGAAGATGTTCTGGACGTGGACAGAGGTGAGGAACTCGGTCGTGCCCCCGAACCCGTTGTTGCTGGGGATCGGAGTGGTGCTGGTGAATTCGAACTGGTAGGTGGAGTCGACGGTGGTGACGGTGACCGTACCGACGAGGGTTCCGTCAGGATTCGCGATGTTGACGGTTTGGCCGGACGCGACGGCGCATTCTCCCTGGCAGAAGACACTGCCTGTAGTGCCGCTGCTGTTGATGGAGCTGACGGGGGCGTAGAACGGGTCGCCCTGCAGGAATCCCGGCGTCGTGGGCTGGGCGGAGTTGTTATAGGCGGTGTTCAGCGTGAGGCAGTTGGGATTGGTGGGGTCCGCAGCGCAGTCTGGCGGCGCACCGCTGGGCGCAGGGCAGGCGATGGGGGTGTTGCTCCCGTTCGTGCAGGAGACGTTGTAGGCGATGCAGTTGTTGCCAGTGTCGTCATAAACCTGGCACTGCGCGCCGGCAAAGGGGGTGGCGGCGATGAGCGCGTCGAAGGTTGACTGGGGAATGGGGGTCGCGATGACGGTCATCGTGGTGCCGGTGGGAACGGCGCCGGCCGGGTAGGTAACGGAGTAATTATGCGTGCCAAATGAAAAGGTGGTGGTGGCGGGGTTGGTGGGGCTGGTGTTGACGGGTTGCGTCTGTTGGACCTGGGTGTGGGGGGTGAAGGTCCAGCCGGTGACCTCATGTTGCTCGAAGTCGGCGCCGGTGCCGGAAGTGAAGCCGACATAAGCGGGGGCGAATCCGGAATCGGAAATCAGGCTGATGTATTGCGTGATGTCGAAGGGGCCGGAGAAGAGCGGCACGGAACCCGTAACCGGGGTCAAAGTGCCGGGGTTGAAAGCGGGATCGAGGTAGACGTAGAGATAATTCGCAGGGGTGTCGAGCGGACCGTTATAGACCATCACCGCCTGATGGAGGCTGCCGTCGGCCAGGGTAACGGCTTTGCCGGAGCCAGGGACGGACGAGGTGCCTGGGTTGGAGATCAGGGTGGAGGTTCCAGGGTCGCTGCCGAGCGTGAGGAGGCAATTCCCGGTGCCGAGGTGGGCGGGCGAATTGGCTAATGGATAGCCTTCGCTGAGACCGCAGCTCTGCAGGGCGATGTGGTTATCGTTGTATGAACCCGAGATATCCGTCGGATCCCAAGAGTTGGTAAACGTATCAAATTCCAGGGCGACACTGTTATCGATGCCGCCATAGCCCAGGCATCCGCCACCGCTGCCGACGGCGGTACTGCCCGAATTTGTCTCGCTGCAGCCCGATGTTGAATCGGAACCGCCGCCACGGGAGTTCTGAATGACAAACGCGAGGCCGTCGGCGGTATTGCCGCTGCTCGAACTGGGCGTGATTTTGAACTGAAACCAGACGTTGAACCCGTTGGCGACATATTGCGGCACGGAGAACCACATGCTCGCCCCCTGGCCACCCGCGGCGTTGGTCAACTGCGTCACCCATTGGCCGCCGGAATAGTTGGGATCGGAGATGGCGGGATCCTCGATGAAGTTGGGAGGATACTGGCTGCTGTCCTGAAGGTTATTGAGGCAGAAGAGCGGAGCCGGCGATGACGGAGTCCCGCAGGTGTACGAGTACTGGCTGGGGTTGGTGCCTGGTGTGTCGAAGGTGAAATACGAGATCTGCTGGGCGGAGGCGTTGCGACCAGGAAGAGCGAGCAGGGCTGAGGTGAGAAGGGCGGCGAATAACAGAGACTGCGTCGGCCTTGCGATGGTCATGGTATGTCCTCCGGAGCTCATGGGGCGAGAGCTCGTGATACAGATTGGCCCGGGACCACTCCAACAGTTGGGAGCAGAGGGAGGAGATTGGCTCATGGGGAGTGAGCAGATCTCACGGCGATCCGTTGGGTAGAGTCAGGTAAAAATCATAACCATCGCGGAGTGAAGTGTGGATTAATTTCCGTAACCGCCGTTGGTCACCCGATCCGGGCAGTCAACGGGCAGTTGGAGGTTACTCAGAAGCTAACGTCGCGTACCGAACGCAGGGTGGGCGGCAGGTTCGTCGAGAGGGTCAGTTTGCGGGGGAGGACGATGCGCGCTTGCGCGCGGGGAGGAAGGGATGGATGAGCAGCTGGTAGGCTGCGCCGCCCACGGCTCCGCCGAGAAGGGGACCGATGATGGGAACCCACCAGTAGCTTCCGGGCGAGGGCAATGCGGAGCTTCCCCAGCCGGCGAAGAAGCAGAAGAGGCGCGGGCCGAAATCGCGGGCCGGGTTGATGGCCCATGCTTCAAGGTAGCCCATGGAGGCGCCGATGACCGCGACGAGGAAGCCGATGATGAGCGCGCCGGAGTTCGCGCCGGGCGCCACCTCGTTGTACTGCTCGGTAATGGCGAAAATTCCGAAGACAAGAAAAGCGGTGAGGACGATCTCATCGCCGAAAGCGTGCATGGTGGCGATGCCTACGGCCGGGTGCGTGAAAAAGACGCCAGCCGCGCCGCCGTCCGCGCGGGTGAGGTGATTGGCGAGGTTGAAACGATCGATGACGGGCGCGAAGAGCAGGAAGACGATGAATGCGCCGATGGAAGCGCCGATAGTTTGCGCGAGACAGTAGGGGAGAACTTTTTTCCAGGAGAATTTGCGATAGAGGGCCAGGGCCAGGGTCACTGCCGGATTGGCGTGGCATCCGCTGATGGAGCCGGTGGTGTAAATGGCAATGGTGACCGCTAAACCCCACGCGATGCAAACGCCCCAGTAGGCGTGCTGATAAGGGCTGGGGTCGTACAACGAATACATGGCGGCCACGGAATCGCCGAAGGAAATGATGATGACCAGAGCGACGGCCTCGGAGATGAGCTCACCAGCAAGTTGTTTTGTCATTTAAGGGACGTACGATAGCCCAGGGTTTCGCGGCAGTCAACCCGCATTTGATGGTGAGTGGCCGGGAATTCGCCGGATCGCGCTTCTGCAGATTCCGAAGTTGTGCCACTATTGCTGAACCATGCCCCAGCAGGATCCTGCCGAGCATTGCCTGCACCGTCCGCTGGGTCTCCGCGACCTGGTGCTTGCGCAGATCCTCTGCGTCGTCGGCAGCTCGTGGGTCGGCGTCGCGGGAGGACTGGGTCCCGCGCAGTCGCTGACCTGGGTCGCGGCGATGCTGCTTTTTTATGTGCCGATGGCGGCGTCGGTGATCTGCCTAAACCACCGCATGCCTCTGGAGGGCGGTCTTTACGTCTGGGCCCGCGAAGCCTTTGGCGATCTGGGCGGCTTCCTCACGGCGTGGAATCTCTGGGTCTACGGCATCGCGGTCACTGCGACGATTCTGTACGCTATTCCCACGGAGCTGTCGTACCTGATCGGACCAGCGGCCGCGGGGCTCCCGGAGAATCGGCTCGCCTCGCTGGCGATCGTCACGGTCCTGATCGCCGCCATCACCTTCGCGGCTCTGCGTGGCCTCGAGCTTGGCAAGTGGATCCACAACGTCGGCGGCATCGCGATGCTGATCGTCTTTGCCGCGCTCATCCTGCTTCCGCTGTGGGCCTGGGCGCACCACGCGCCCCTGCATTACACGCCCTTCTCGGTTGCCGCGCCGCAGGTCAACATGCGCAGCCTTGCGCTGTTCGGCCAGATGCTTTTCGGCGCACTGTGCGGACTGGAGTACATCGCCATTCTGGCCGGAGAAAGCCGCGACCCTGCGCGCTCCATCGGGCAGTCGGTCATTGTCTCTTCGCCCGTGATCTGCGCCATGTTCATCCTCGGCACGGCGTCCATCGTGGCGCTGGTGCCGCGCGGCCGCATTGACTTCATCGCGCCGATCCCGCAGGTGATGCGCCTGACCCTGGGCGCTACCGGACTCGGCAACGTCGCTGCCATCGTCGCGATCTTCCTGCTGCAGCTTCGCCTGCTGGGCGCGACCAGCTATCTGTTCACGGGAGTCACGCGCCTCCCCATGGCGGCCGGCTGGAACCACCTCGTTCCTGAGTGGTTCACGCGCCTCGATCCGCGCCGCCGCACGCCGACCAATTCGATTGCGTGTGTTGCGGCGCTGGTCTTCGCGCTGGTTCTCCTTGGCAGCGCGGGCGTTCACGCGCAGGAAGCCTACCAGCTGCTCCAAGGCGCAAGCCTGACGCACTATGAGGTCGCCTATCTCGCCATGTTCGCGGTGCCGCTTTTCGGGGCAGCCGCTCTGCGCCGCTCGCTGCCGACGTGGCTCAAGTGGACCTCGGTCGCCGGGTTCCTTTCGACGTTATTCAGCCTGCTGATTTCCGCGTATCCGTTCGTGAATGTCGTTAACGCGCGCATCTACGCCATCAAGATTCTCAGCACGATCGTGGTGAGCAACCTGATCGCGGTCGGCTTCTATCATCTGCGCACGCGCACGGCGGAAAAGGAGAAAGCCGCGCTCTCCGACGCGGCGTGATCCTGGGATTAGCCGATGGCCGAACGGGGGAGATGGTGGGTGGGCGATGCGGCAGATTGTGGATTAGATGGTGCGCCCTGAGAGATTCGAACTCCCGACCTACTGATTCGTAGTTAAGGCCGAGGAGGCACGTAAACCAAGGGATAAACGCCGGAGACTCAAGCACTTGCCCAAACCTAAGCCCGCACCGAAGAACGTGAATCTTGTTGCAGTGTGACAATTTGCTTTCAAGGGTTTGCAGCAACGTGCGTCCCGTTCGCGTCACGGTTACGTCACGGTCGCACTTCCCGTCGGATAAGGTCCCTGGTGCCGAAGAAGGTCGATAAACGCAAAGGTCTCGCGGCACGAATGGCCATCGGCAATTGCTCTCGGCTATTTTGGATTGGGTTCGAATCCCTCTCTCTCCGCCA
>Ga0182015_10005932_pt1 | contig 12476 bp, 11 predicted proteins | sample 712P3MmetaG_FD_120478 | JGI IMG/M metagenome (GOLD analysis project Ga0182015, IMG submission 120478) | Permafrost microbial communities from Stordalen Mire, Sweden - 712P3M metaG | ecosystem: Environmental > Terrestrial > Soil > Wetlands > Permafrost | place: Sweden: Stordalen | collected...
AGGGAAGGGGCTACCGCTCAGCTGGGTCAGGAGGCCGGTGCCGGAGGCAACTGAGTAGCCGTGGACGGTGCCGTTGACCTCGTCTGTTGCATACAAATAGGAACTGGACGGATCGCTGGCGATTGCGGAGGGACAGGTTCCCACGACAAAGGGCGCGTTGAGGAATGCAGAAGTGCAGGTCCCCGTCGCAAAAGCCCCGCCGCCCAGGGGCGCGCCGCCGTTAATCGGACAGAGTGTGCCTGGCGGAAGTATGTTTACCGGCACCGGGCCGCTCGACGGACAAGATCCGCCAGGCGGAATCGTTGCGGTGCCTGGAGGGGCAACCGAGAATCCGAAGATATAGTTTGCGCTTGAGGTTGAATCGTAGGTGGCCAAATAAACGTAGGCGCCGGAGTGCAGAACGGTGATCCCTGTGGGCTCAATTATGTCGATCGATCCGCTGGTCTTGCAACTCGTACTGTTGGTTGCGGAAATGTAGCCTGACAGGCACAAAGGCCAGTAGGCCAGGCTTCCATTGGCAACCGAAGTCCCGAGTGTGTCGCTGGGAGGCGAGCCAGAGCCGACGGTAATGGGAAGGACGCCCACCGAACCCGAGCACGGCGCCGCAGTGGAGCAGATGCCGAGTGGCTGGTAGGTGTCCAAGACAAACAGGTTCAGCCCGCTGATGGTGGCGGCGAGGGGGTAGATACCCGGAGTATTTACCGTGTTTTGAGGATAGACCTTACCGTCATTGCCAATGACAAACTGCACAATCGAGTTGTCGTCCTGGTTGACCACGTAGAGGTTGGTGTTGTCTGAGGATACGGCTTCAGCGACAGGATTTCTCCCGCCGGAGGGAAAAGGTGACGTGGGAATCTGGCGCATCATGCCCGATTCCGAGTTGACCTCGAATACATCGACATCGCCGTAGTTATTGGGGCCCGCTGCCTTGGAACTGGTCACGAAGACAAAGTCAACCGTCAGTGTGGCGCAGGCGGTGACTAGCGTAGCGAGCGAGAGGCTGACCGCGGAGACCAGCAGCAACTGGCCCGATTTGTTGAACTTCATGCGCATCTTTCGTCAGGGGGCCTGAACGCCGGGCCCCAAAAAATCGAGTTTGGAATCGAACCCAACGGCGCGATCGTGAAAAGCCGCGTTCAGGATTCGGCTACGTTTGAGGAACTACCCACTGCATCCTAAGTCCGGGACCGAGCTGAGGTGCGGGGGCCTACCATCCGGTTGGCTCCCGGGCCCATAAAACCTGCATTCGGTGCCACTCTAGCTTGTACGCCCGTCCACCAGGCACCAGGCGGCCGGACCCGGGAGCGCATAGTTGGTGGAGACACGCAAATTGTTAAGTACGCCCGAGTTTGGATCAACCACCCGGCCAGTGATACTTGAATCGTTAAAGTCGGCCTCGTACATGAACTGGTCAGAAGGATCCTCAATGATGCACTGGGGGCCTGCGCCGGAACCGAATGGCTCGCCAGCGATGAAGCTGAGCTGGCGGGTAGTAGGATCGATGACATAGCCCGCAATGCCGCTCTGGGAGTTTGTGGTGTTGGTGTTGTTTCCCTGGTTGACCACATAGAGGAACTTGCCCTTGGCCTCGACAATGAGGTTAATCGGGTTTGATTTCGTCGGGTCATCGGGGACGATTCCGCCAGTTTGCGCCTGAAGAGCACCACCGGTCCCGATTGAGAAGGGAAGAATCTGGCTAGGGTAAGTACCTGCGGTGAAGCTGCCGGTACCGCCTGGCGCGATCGTGATTGGCTCGTTGTCGAGCACATAAATATTTGCAGATCCGGCAACAATTGCTGTTGCCTGCGCGATGTTCAGGGGCTGGGTACTGTTCTGGCTGAGGGTCAACTGTCCGTTTGTGGCGTTGTAGTTGTACGGAAAGACCAAATCACCAGTTGTTGGCGTTCCGCTCACGGTCAGGACATATTGGGAATTAAAGAGGAAATCGATCGGATTGGCCGGAACGGGGAAGTATGGCAGGGCCGAGCCGTTTGCAGCCGTGACAGGGGCGTTCACAACGAGTTGCAGGCGGCCCGTCGTCTGGTTGATCTGGAAAGCCGTAATGTCGCCGCAGGAAGTCGCCCCTCCGCCCAAAGCAAGTGCACACCCGGTGCTCGATGGGGCATCATGATCGAGCACATAAAGATAGTTCCCCGAGGTGTCGGAGACGATCCGGAAGGGGTTGAGCCCTTGCGTGTAGAAAGTCTGCTGCGGCGTCAGGATGCCGTTGCCACCGACCGCAAACTCTTCAATATTAGAGTTCTGGCATTCACTGGCACCGGTCCCGAAGCAATCGGCGTTACCCAACGAATTGACACCGCGGTTGAGGACGTAAAGGAACTTGCTGCCTACGATCAGCACCGCGCGTCCCGGGTTGGCGCCGCCCGATGAGATCGGGAGTCCATCGATGCTAAGGAGCTTGCCCGTATTGTGATCAATCCTGAAGCCGCTGACGATGCCGTTTCCCCCGGATTGAGCCGTCACAGTTCCCGTCACATACAAATAGCCGACCGTATAACTCTGGACGCAAGACGTAACGCTGAAGATGACGCCGATGGAGAGGGCGCTCATCAGAAGTGCCTTGCCGAATTTCGTAAACTTCATGCGATTCCTTCATCCTGGTTCGGCATGCGCCGCCAAGTTTGCTAGTTCCACAGCAGAGCTGGGTTGGGACGGGTCCCTGTTGCATTGTAAAAGCCAAGGGTAGGTTGTGCCTAGTATTGCGTGGAGACTGAACAAATCGGCAAGATTTTCGAGGCGATATCCGCCCGGTGAGCACTCCGATTCGGCGCTCGGCCGACTTGCAAACAGAATTCGAGCGCTGATTCAGTTTGGACGCTGAGTTTGCCGGAAACGTCAACGCGCAATCGCCAGTCCCATCCGGTTTTGAAACCCGTCACCGAACAACAATTACCGGGAAATCTGGATTGAACATGGAGGTGCCAATTTCTTGTGGGTTACGCTAGTTTGGAGGTTATCATGGCGGCCGGGCGCCATGCATGCCGGCTCAGCCGGAGTTTGCTCGCTGAGGCCCTGAGAAGGGGAGAACAAACCTTGATGAAGATTTGCCTGATCCTCGCTGTCCTGACCCAATCGATCTTGAGTTGCGCGCAGGACGTGCATGTTCGTGTCTCGTCGGACGTCAGGACGGGCATTGAAGGCACAAAGGAATTCCCAACTATTCAGATGGCAATGGATCATCATCCATTCCCGGGTGTGAGGCCTGACGGCAAGGCGGCCCGCGTGTTCATTGAGATTGCGCCGGGGACCTATCACGAGCGGGTGATCATTACGCAGAACCACACCAATATCACGTTGCTGGGGATGGGAAAATCTCCGGAAGAAGTAGTCATCACCAACAGCTTGAACGCGAAGCAGGCTGGCGGGACCTTCTTTACTGAGACAGTTGAGGTGAACGGCATGGGCTTTGAAGCCGACAACATCACCTTTGAGAATACTGCCGGCAACACCGGGCAAGCGGTCGCCGCAGCCGTTCGCGCCGACCGCTCCATCTTCAAACGTTGCCGTTTTCTTGGCCACCAGGACACGCTCTTCGCCGATTACGGACGGCAATATTATCTTGATTCATACGTTGAAGGCGGGGTCGATTTTATCTTTGGCAATGCCACTGCCGTATTCGACCACTCCGAGATTCACGCCAATGCCCCCGGTTACCTGACGGCTCAGTCGCGCACCTCACCCGATCAAACCACAGGCTTCGTAATCATGAACAGCAAAGTGACAAGCGGGATCGAGCACGGTGAAGGCTCAACGCTTGCCTCGAAGGAGGTGACCAGCCTTGGGCGGCCATGGCGTTCGTACTCCCGCATTGTTTACATCAATACGGAGCTTTCTGCCGACGTGACGCCGCAAGGATGGAATACCTGGGGCAAGACGCCGGGGATTCCCCAAGCCTTCTACGCCGAGTTCAAGAGCACCGGGCTTGGCGCGAATCCATCCGCTCGCGTTCCTTGGTCACACCAGCTAACTGTGGCGGACGCCAGGGCGTTTCAGACCAAGCGGTTTCTGGCGGGCTCAGACCACTGGGACGCAGAGACGGAGGCGGCAAAGCTGCCGTAGCCCATTTCTTCTGGTATTTCTTCACTTTGACTTTGACTTGCAAACGATGCGCACGTCCTGACACACTAGGGAGTGGACACCCAAACAATCGTTATTCTTGATTTTGGTTCGCAGTATACCCAGCTGATCGCTCGGCGCATTCGCGAACTGAACGTCTTTTCAGTCGTGCTTCCTTGCACAGCGCCTCTTACTGAGATTCAAGCATTACACCCGCTGGGAATTGTTCTCTCTGGCGGGCCTTCGTCGGTGTATGACGCAGATGCTCCTGCAGCGGACGCAAAGGTACTGGAGTTAGGCGTGCCGGTGCTTGGCATCTGCTACGGGCTCCATTTCATTGTTCACCATCTGGGCGGCAAGGTGCTTTCGGCCCCTCGGCGCGAGTACGGGCAGGCTGAGGTGACCATTGAGGACCTCGCGACGCCACTGTTCGCAGGGTTGCCGGAGACGATTCAGGTTTGGATGAGCCACGGCGACGAGGCGCTGGAGCTACCGGCTGGGTTCCGCCGGACAGCTGTGAGCGCCAACGCGCTGGCGGGAATTGGCAACGCGGAGCTGCGCATCTGGGCGGTGCAATTCCATCCCGAAGTGCATCACACGCCACTCGGTCCGCAACTCATCAAGAACTTTGTTTTCGCCATTTGCGGGGCGGCGGGTGATTGGACTCCGGCACATTTTATTGAGACAACTGTTTCCACCATCCGCGACAAGGTTGGCCAGGATCATGTGATTTGCGGACTTTCGGGAGGGGTGGACTCTTCAGTGGCGGCGGTGCTGGTGCACAGGGCCATCGGCAACCAATTGACCTGCGTCTTCGTGAACAACGGCGTGCTGCGGAAGAACGAGTTCTTGAGCGTACAGAAGAACCTGCGTGAGAAGCTTGGGCTGAATATTGTTGCGGTGGACGCCAGCGAGCGGTTCCTCGCGCAATTGGCTGGCGTGACCGATCCAGAGACAAAGCGCAAGAAGATCGGCGCGGAGTTCATCTCGGTATTTGACGATGAGGCTGCACGCATCGCCAAAGAGACCGGCGGGGTGGATTGGCTTGTGCAGGGAACGCTTTATCCGGACGTGATCGAGTCGTCGAGCGTGAAGGGGCCTAGCCAGACCATCAAGAGCCACCACAACGTGGGCGGCTTGCCGTTGGGTATGAAACTGAAGCTCATTGAGCCGCTTAGGGACCTATTCAAGGATGAGGTACGGCGCATTGGACGTGATCTCGGGATGCCTGAGGACGTGCTCGGACGTCAGCCCTTCCCCGGCCCCGGACTCGCAGTGCGGATCCTTGGCGAGGTGACGCCGGAACGAGTGGCCCTGCTGCAAGAGGCCGACGAGATCGTAGTTGCAGAGATCAAGGCGGCGGGGCTGTACTCCCAGATCTGGCAGAGCTTCGCAGTGCTGCTGCCGGTGATGAGTGTGGGCGTGATGGGCGACCAGCGGACCTACGCGTACACCGCGGCGGTGCGGGCTGTGCACTCCGAGGACGGCATGACCGCAGATTGGACGCCGCTGCCATACGAGGTGCTGAAGCGCATCTCAAGCCGAATTGTGAATGAGGTGCGCGGCATCAACCGTGTGGTCTATGACATTACGTCGAAGCCCCCCGGCACCATCGAATGGGAGTGAGTGCTCGCCGTACGTGCGGGAGCGCCGCCGGCGCGATCTCGGCTCATGCGAAGTGATTCGATCTGGAGAAGCCGAGTTGGTAAATTTGCAGCTGTGACCGACCTCCTCTATGCCGTCTTGGGCCGAAAGTACCAACCAAATGCAATCGTTCCAACCAAAATGACCCCGAGCATCCCGATCCACGTCAACGCCGCGAGGTTGCGCACTTGGTCTTCGCGAATTTCCACCTCGCGCATGTTCCGCCCGGCAAGTACGAAGCCTGGGTGCGGGCCGCCGACTCGCTGGACAACGGCCGCAATGCGGACTCCATATACGCTTCCGAGCACCGGCTGCCAACTGACGCGCTCCTCCCCATGCTGGCGGGCGTAATCGAAGACGCCACTGGGCGGAGCTGGAGTCGTTCCGTTCAATTGTCCCTGCGATGCCAACGGGTGGCCTTCATCGTCATAGGCAATCACGAATGGCGCAAGGCTGCGTGCCATATCGACGGAGCCCGCGGGAACGGCCTCATTGGGAGCAACTCCTTGTTCGAGCCGCGCAACAGCGTCGCTAGCGAGCTGAATTTGCGGATCGTCGGCTCCCTGGCGGAGAACTTGTTGTGGAATTACTGCAAGAGCAAGTGCAAGACCGGTCGCGAGGGCCGCAAGCACGAGAGCGTTAAACAGCAGGGTCGGCCGAGACAACGTGTCGCGTATCATGGCGAGATGCTCCTTGGCGAGGGATGTGATGAGATCGTGGAAGACGAGCGAGGCCAGGGCCAGAATAGGTCGCTCGCGGTCATGCAAGGCATCGCGGAAGGCCTGGCGCATTGCCGGCGCATAAGTTTCACGAAAAGACGGCGGATACAGGCGCAGCACAAGCGCGTACAGCGCTTCCAAGCGATCTGCGTCGTCGCTTGCCGGCTTCATGATCGGCTTCCATGGGGGAGCAGGCCGAGCGCGCGCGCGGATGCCACAGCTGCGTCGAGCCTTTCCAGTTCCACGGCAAGTGCGCTATGCCCAAGGCTGGTCAGGCGATAGTAGCGTCGACGCTCGTCGTCGGAGACGCCGGACTCCTCGACGAACCCGTCACGCATCATTCGGTCAAGCGACCCGTAGAGGGTTCCAGGACCAAGCCTGACGCCGCCGCCTTCCGGTGTAATGGCGTCTTTCATAATGAGGTAACCGTGTTTGCCACCCCACAGGCCAAGGCCAGTCGGTGAAGACCCCGTTTTTTCCCCCTCTGCGAGGGAGAGAAGGATGGCAAACACAGCGGGAGACAGTGGCGCAGCTGGTATGGTTCCATTAGCCATAAGGGGAATATATATCCGTTACGGATATATCCGCAAGAGAATTCTTTCAGGGCTACAAAATGAAAAATACGGGAGTTAACTCCCTGGATTGACGGCAGGCTGCGGCCGCAGTGAAGCCACCTCGCGGGCGAGGGCGTCGATGCGCGAGAGCAATTCGGCGTGACGCTTATCGTCAACAGAGGGGTCGAATGCCTCCACATAAAACGTACCGTTGGGATCGAGCTGGCATTTGTGTACTTGGTGGAAGTCCTCAAAGCCCTGTCTGTGGATAACGGAGAGCAGCTCTTCGCGGGTAAGGGACTCGCGTTCGATGGCACGCTGGTCGAGCTGGCCGTTGAGGATCAGGATGGCGGAGCGGCCCTCCAGAGCGCGGGTGAGGCGTGGGGAGCGGAAGAGGACACGGACCACCAGCCAATTGATCGCCAACAGCCCAAATGCGCCAATGACGCCGCCGGTCACCGAGTTATCGTCGCCGATAATTGCGTTCTGCACCGTGTTCGAGAGTGAGAGTAGGACGACCAAGTCAAAGGGGTTCAGCTGGGCCAGTTCGCGCTTGCCGAAGATGCGCAGCAGGACAACAAGGACCAAGTAAACAATGACCGGGCGTGCCAGCTTCTCCAGGATCGGAAGCGGCAGATGGAACATGCTGTCGAAGATCTGAAAATGGAACATGTAATCGAGAATAATGCGGTTTTTCGAATTCGCGAAGGGGGCGGTGCAGTTCTAGGGAATCTGCTGCGACTTTTCAAACCGAATGACTCAATTTACCTCCTTCGAATCTGGATCGGCTTGAACGTCAAAAGAAAACTTGAGCCCAGCAAGCATTCGTTGCAGAGGCAAGCATTTCCTGGTCAGAATAGTCCGCGGCGCCTTAGAATTGAATGGTCTTGGGCTGAAAGCTCTGGGCGGCGCCATGCAAGGTGACAGAGAGAAGAAACGCCACGAGTAGTGGCAGAGTGGCCAAGTGGCATCGTAGGCAAGGTTCGCGAGGCCGGTGATCAGTTTTCGTCCATGATTGACCCCGGATCAATTACCCGCCGGGACCGACCGCCGGGTAACCGATCGTCGAGAAGAAGATGAGCCGATTTACTTGGTCGCAGCCCCGCCGCTATTGGCCAGGTGGTAGTTCTGGAAAGTCACGTTTTGCGCTTCATTGGTTCCACAGCGCCAGGGGAAGGCTGGGAACCCCGCATAGAACCCTACACCGGTTGATTCACGGGGTACAAATGCGTTCTGCAGCGGCGGGGGGCAAGGAAAGAGAAAACAGATTGGGGCCGGGCGGTCCTGGACGATGCCGACCATTTCAAGGGGAAGCTTTTTTGATTTTGGTTTACTGACCTGCTGCGGCTTTGGCGGTGAAGAAATCCAGGGATTTTTGCAGACCTTCCGTAAGCGATACATGCGGCTCCCACCCGAGCATGGTTCTGGCCTTCGTAATGTCGGGGCGGCGGCGGGTTGGGTCGTCCTGAGGCAGGGGCTCAAAGCGCAGTTCGCTCTTTGAGCCAGTGACATCAAGGACGGCTCGGGCACATTCAAGGATGGTGAACTCGATTGGACTGCCGATATTGACTGGCAGGTGTTCGTTGGACTTGGAAAGAAGCAGAATCCCTTCAAGGAGGTCGTCGACGTAACAGAAGCTCCGGGTTTGATTTCCGTCTCCATACACCGTGAGCGGCTCGCCGCGCAGAGCCTGCATGAGGAAGTTCGAGATGACCCGGCCGTCGCTGGGTTGGAGGCGAGGACCATAGGTGTTGAAGATACGGACCAAGTGGGTGTTCACACCTCGATACCGGTGATAAGCCATCACAAGCGCCTCGGCATAGCGTTTGGATTCGTCGTAAACCGACCGCGGACCCACGGGGTTCACATGGCCCCAGTACTCCTCAGTCTGGGGATGCTGGAGAGGATCGCCATAGCACTCCGAAGTTGAGGCATGAAGATAGCCGGCGCCATGCCTAGCTGCAAGTTCAAGCGTGTTTTCAGTGCCGACTGAGCCCACACGAAGGGTTTCAATGCCGAGTCGGAGATACTCTGGTGGACTTGCTGGTGAGGCCATGTTAAAGACGTAGTCGACCGGGCCTCGACTGAAGTCCGGTCCGAATGGTTCGCAAATGTCGTGCTGTTCAAAGTGGAAGCGGGGTTCGCGGGACAGGTGGCCGATGTTTTTGAGGTCGCCAGTCGAGAGGTTATCGACGCCGATCACGGAATGGCCCTCGCCTAAAAGGCGGTCCGTTAGGTGGGATCCCAGAAACCCGGCTGCGCCGGTAACGAGTACGCGCATGGCTAAACCTTCGTGCTCCCAAGCGCGGGGAATCAGGCCTACGCCCGGGAACCGTTCGAGTGACCGAATGAGCAGCAGAAATTGACTCTAAATCACCATGCTGCGTGGTTTGCCCTGGGCCGCCTGGTAGCTTGCGGGCCTGCCCACGCTGACATAGGTAAATCCACGTTCGACCATCTGTTGGGGCTTATAGAGGTTGCGACCGTCAATCACGATAGGAAAGCGCACTGTATCGTTCAGTCGGACGAGGTCGATTGAGGCAAATTCTTTCCAATCGGTCAGAATCAACACGGCGTCTGCGTCCTTTGCCGCTGCATACAGGTCGTTGGCATATTGGAGTTTGTCTGAAGGTGGTAACACTTCTTTGGCACGATCCATGGCGGCCGGATCGTATGCCGTCACCGTGGCGCCGGCTTCCACCAGCCTCTTGATGATGTCGATGGCGGGAGACTCTCGAATATCGTCAGTGTTGCCTTTGAAGGCGAGGCCCAACGCCGCCAATCGCTTGCCTCGTAGGGTCCACAGAGACGCGAGAACTTTGTTAAAGAAGATGTCTTTTTGCGTGTCGTTGATCTTGCGGATTTCCTGAAGTAAGTCAAAGTCCACGCCACGCTGTTGTGCGACCCAGTGGAACGCTGCCACGTCCTTGGGAAAGCAGGAGCCACCATAGCCGAGCCCGGCGTGGAGGAATTTGGGGCCAATGCGGCTGTCAAGGCCCATGCCGGCAGAAATGTCCTCAATGTCCGCGTCCACTGCTTCAGCCAGGTTGGCCACCGCGTTGATGAAGGAGATCTTCAGAGCGAGGAAGGCGTTCGAAGCGTGTTTGATGATTTCTGAACTTTGGGTAGAAGTCACCAGAAGCTTGGCGGGATTCGAAACGCTGCAAACTCCGGGGAAAGCGCCTGGCTGCTGGTAATAGCTACCACCAACCAGCGGCTCATAGACGCGGCGCAACAGGTTCGCGGAGCGCTCGTTGCCGGCGCCCACTACGATGCGATCCGGATGGAGGAAGTCGATGATGGCAGTGCCTTCGCGCAGGAACTCTGGGTTTGAAACCACGTCGAAATTCTCAGAGTCTACGCCGTGGCGATGCAACACGCGGCTGATCCACGCGTTGGTGTAGACCGGAACCGTGCTCTTTTCCACAATCACCTTGTAGGTCTTGATGTGGCGGGCAATCTCTGAGACCACGGCCTCGACGTAGGAAAGGTCCGCTGCGCCGGTGTCGCCCTGGGGAGTCCCAACGGCAATGAAGATCGCTTCGCTGCTTTCGACGGCGCTTCCCAAATTAGTAGTAAACGTGACGCCGTTGCCCAGGTGTTTAGCGAGCAACTGAGGCAGGTGTTCTTCGAAGATGGGTACGCCGCCTTCGCGCAAGGTCTTTACCCTGGCGTCATCGTTGTCCACGCAAAGGACACGATGGCCCATTTCAGCAAAACAGGCTGCAGCAACGAGACCCACATATCCTGACCCTATGACACAAATAGAAACTGGATTTTGCATACTCTTGCGCTTTCTCCTCAGCGGATTCCCAAGACAGGTATTGCATGGCGTTGAAATCTGATGGTATTTCCCTTTCAAACGAGCGGCCCTGTAAGCGGCCAGGAGATCGGCTACGGGAATCGCGTCAATGGTCATGCCCTCCGTATTGCTGTCGGCAATTCACGCACCGCTCAGGTTAGCATTGCTGATGCGGAGTTTGGAAAGGTTGGCGTTTTCAACGGTTGCCTCGGCGAGATTGACACCCTTGAATTCGGCTCCAGCAAGGCTGACATTCATGAATGTTGACCCGGACAGGTCCGCATCTGAGGCTTCCATCCGCTTCCGGACTCGTTCCAGCTGGATCGTCCGCCGGGTATCCATATCCATTCTCCTGCTGGGCAAAACCATTTTATCCCAGGGCTTTGGCACTTCACGGTTTGTGAATTCAATCTGCGCGGCTGCCTCCGTACTCAAAAGAGCTGAACCTTGAAGGGAGCTGAATCTTGAGTATTCTCACTTTGCATCTGAGTGATTGCGTTCGAGTCTGCCGTCGCACACCGGCTCTGAGTTGCCGGGCCTTACATCCCGTGACAGGAATGGGCGTCTGCTACAGTGAGATTGCGGCCGGAAAGCCAGCGTGCGAACGCTGGAAACCTGGCTCGCTCATGACCGATACTTGTTGAAGACGGAAAGATTCTCTTGGCTTCGCCTGGACAGTTTGCACAGCCCGCGATCGCTCCATTTCGCATCGACCCTACGTTTGTGCGGCGGGTGTGGGGCTACCCGGACCTTCGGCCTTGGTACGACAAACTTGCTCAGGTTGGAGAGCCCATTGGGGAAGTTTGGCTCACTGGGGACGAGTGCGTGATTGCTACCGGCACGCATGCGGGCCAAAAGCTGGGCGAACTATTCAAGAAAACTCCGGAAGCTCTACTGGGCGCCAATGGTTTGCTCCCGGAATCGCCGCTGCTGATCAAGGTGATCTTCGCCAAAGAAAAGCTGAGCGTACAGGTACATCCCGATGACAAAATGGCTCGGAAATACGGATACCCTCGTGGCAAGACCGAGTGCTGGTATGTGTTGGCGGCAGATCCTGGGGCGAAAGTAGCGGTTGGGCTCAATCGCGGCGTGACTTTGGAGAATATTCACGAAGGGATTCGTGAGGGCTCGCTTGAACAGTGTCTGAAAATGGTGCCGGTCTCTGCGGGCGAAACAATTCTGGTAGACGCGGGAACGGTTCATGCAATTTGGCCTGGATCGATACTGCTGGAAACGCAGCAGAACTGCGACGTGACTTATCGCATGTTCGATTATGGACGGCCGCGAGAGTTGCATATCGATAGATCGTTGGAGGCCATCAAACTGACAACCGACGGAGGCCAGGTTCAACCCAAGGTGCTAAAGGACCGAACCATTCTGATCGACGGGGAGTACTTTAGTTTGGAACGCTTGCGGGTGGATGGAAGCCGAGGGAGCCGGAGCCTAGTGCGAGAAGGCGTGCAGATACCAGGGCTGGCTTATCTGTTTGCCGCTGCGGGAGCAGGCCGGATTGCAGGAAAAGAATTTGCGCCAGTGGCGCTGCCGGCGCGCGGAATTGTGGCAGTTCCAGCAATCTCCCCAGATTTTATGGTCGAGGATCTGGACGGTTTGGACCTGATCCGGATCACGCATAAGCGGCCTTGATGACCGGCGATACCTCTGGTGCGGTCAGGGCTTCAA
>Ga0182015_10005933_pt1 | contig 12475 bp, 11 predicted proteins | sample 712P3MmetaG_FD_120478 | JGI IMG/M metagenome (GOLD analysis project Ga0182015, IMG submission 120478) | Permafrost microbial communities from Stordalen Mire, Sweden - 712P3M metaG | ecosystem: Environmental > Terrestrial > Soil > Wetlands > Permafrost | place: Sweden: Stordalen | collected...
CTGGCATCGATCTGGCGTCGGACTCGCTCCAGGACCTATTTCTATTGGAGGAAGCATGCATTTATTTCCTAAAAGCTGGCTGGCTGCAGCTATGGCCGTCGCCGTGGTGTTGAGTGTTGGGGCAGCGAACGCACAGTCGGGCAGCAATTCGGGATCGATCAGCGGGGCGGTGCTCGATCCTTCGGGCGCGGTGGTGGCAAATGCCAGCGTTGAGATTCATAACCCGGTGACTGGCTATGACCGGAAGACCACGAGCGACAGCAAGGGCAATTTCGGTTTTGTGAACGTTCCGTTTAATAACTATCACATGACGGTGACGGCGGCTGGATTCGATAAGACGGCACAGGATGTGGAGGTGCGGTCGGTAGTGCCGGCGAGTGTGCAGGTCAATCTTCAGGTATTGGCTTCGACCACGACGGTTTCGGTTGAGGCGGCGGGTGATCTGGTGGAAAACGATCCAACGTCGCATCAGGACGTAGACAGGGAATTGATCGACAAACTGCCGATGGGAAGCGGATCGTCGTCGATGAGCACGCTGGTGGGGTTGGCGACGCCGGGAGTGGCCTCGGATTCTGACGGGCAAATTCACGGATACGGCGACCACGCGGAGAATTCGTTCTCGATCGACGGGCAGCCGATGACCGACCAGTCAAGCAAGACTTTTTCCAATCAGGTTCCGGTCGATTCGATCCAGTCGATGGAAGTGATCGCCGGCGCGCCACCTGCCGAGTATGGAGGCAAGACCAGCGTGGTGATTGTGGCGGCTACACGCTCGGGCCAGGGGATTACCAGTCCGCATGGCAGCATCACCACTTCTTACGGGTCGTTCGGGTCGTCAAATTTGTCGGCTGACGTTGCTTATGGAGGCAAGAGCTGGGGTAATTTCATTTCCGTGGGCGGTTTGAACAGCGGGCGATTTCTGGACGCGCCGGAGTTTGCGGTGATCCACGACAAGGGCAACGAACAAAATTTGTTCGACCGCGTGGACTTCCAAATCACGTCGGCCGATTCGATCCACCTGAACTTCGGCTACAGCCGGAGCTGGTTCCAGACGCCGAATTCGCTGGACGCAGAGAATGCGACGGCCTGGAGCGGACTGAGCGGAGTTTTGCCGGCAGTGGAGGATTATAACGGAATCTCGCCAACGGGCGAGGTGGTGGGAGCAGCGGATCAACGCTCCAAGATTGGGACGTTCAATATCGCACCGTCGTGGACGCGGCTGATCAGCACGCATTCCGTATTCACATTGGGCGCGTTTGTGCGGCGTGACGATTACAACTACTATCCGAGTAAAGACCCTTTCGCGGACCTGGGGCCTCCGAGTCTGCAGCGGCAGTCGGTGGGGCAGAACCGGACGCTGACCAATGCGGGGCTTCGATCCGACATTTCTTACGTCAGGGGTATTAACAACATCAAGGCTGGCGCTACTTACGAACAGACATTTCTGAACGAGAACGACACGATCGGGATTGTCGATCCAGCCTACAACGCACCTTGTATCACCGCGTCACCGGTAACGACGCTGAATCCGAACCCGTATGTTCCGGTACCAGGATTCAGCGATCCTTCGCAGTGCACAGGCGCCAACCTGCCCAACACGCTGGCGACGTACGGAACTTTGGGCTATGTTTCCGGTGGCCAGCCGTATAACCCGAACCCAGTTTTTTATCCCCTGTTCAACCCGGTTCTGGCTCCATATGACTTGACCCGTGGGGGAAGCTCGTATGTCTTCAATGGCCATACTGACGTGAAGGAGCTGGCTCTGTATGTGCAGGATGCGATCAGCTTTGGCCACTGGTCGATGAATCTGGGCTTGCGCGGGGATGTTTACAATGGCCTTACGACGGCGAGCCAGGCCGAGCCTCGTATAGGAATTTCGTACAACATCAAGAAGACGGGCACGGTTCTTCGAGTGTCTTACGCGCGGACGTTGGAGTCTCCGTTCAATGAGAACCTGATTCTTTCGAGCATCGGGTGCAGCAATGCGGTATTGAATCCGCTGCTGGCTTGCAGTCCGAGCCTGGCGGGGTTGGCGAATCCGTTGAGCCCTGGGTTTCGTAACGAATTCCACGCGGGACTGCAGCAGGCTTTCGGGAGGTATCTAGTTTTTTCGGGCGAGTGGATCACGAAATACACGCACAACGGCTACGATTTCAGCGTGCTCGGCAACACTCCGATCACGTTCCCGATCGAGTGGCACAACGCGAAAATTCCGGGGTATGCGGGCACCCTCAAGGTGCCGAATCTGCATGGCTTTACGGCGCAGATGGTGTTTTCGAGCGTGGCGGCGCGGTTCTTTCAGCCGCAGATCGGCGGGGCGGGCGCGACGGTGTCGACTGGCGCGGGACTCCCGTTCCGTATCGATCACGACGAGAAGTTCAATCAGACTACCCATTTGCAATATCAGCCATGGAAGACCGGTCCGTGGTTCGGCGGGAACTGGCGCTATGACAGCGGTCTGGTGGCGGGCAATGCGCCGTGCTACGGAGTCGATGCCGGCAACAATTGTCCGCAGTCGACAACGATCGGGGGACAACCGGCGGTGATGTTGCAAGATTCTTTTGGAAATCCGTTAAGCGCCGATCAGGAGTTTGAAGCCGGATTTACATGCGATGGAGTGCATGCAACTCCGACGACTCCGTTGCCCTCGGCCACGTGCCTGGCATCGCAGTTTGGATCGAACCGCATAAGAGTGCCGGCGCCGAACACCGAGAACGACGACCACAATCCCCCGCGGATCGCGCCGCGCAACCTGTTTGATCTCTCGCTTGGGCATGACAACCTGTTCAAAGGCGACCGTTATAAATGGAGCCTGCAGTTGACGGCGATCAACGTGGCTAACAAAACGTCGCTGTATAACTTCTTGTCGACTTTCAGCGGAACCCATTTTGTGACGCCGAGGGCGCTGACGGCGCAGTTGGGATTCCATTTCTAAGGCGGCAATCTAAGTTGTAACAACGGGATGATCGAGGCGGTGGGGTTACGGGGCGTTTTGACCGTTCGGCCGGGCGGGAAAGCCTGGCTCTTCGCCCTCGATTCTCCGTCCTCGACTACTGGCATTCCTCTGCGTGCTGTTTCTATAACTTAGCCAATCGGCATTTCTGACGATGCCAAAGCGTCGCTAAACGTCACTCCTCGCCGTCACCCCCTTGGTTACGGAAGTTTAGGCGGGAGCACCGCCGATCCTTTTCTGCCCGTCATCTGCCTGATATCAATGAGTGTTGGCTCTATTTAAGCCGATCTCTAACGCGATGGAATGGCGACTCGGTGTGTCTGGGACGGGAGTGTGCCAGGAATGAAATCTCGCCCTCAAAGCTGGAGGGAGATCAGCGCCGCGCCGCGCCTTTTTATCGCCGTGGTCGTGCTCTGCGGGACGACCATCCTGACATACTCCTTGTGGCACGGCAGAAGCGAGAATCCGCTCAAGTTTTTCTGCTACCTGGTGATCGCACTGGCCGCTTCGCGGCTGAAGGTGAACCTGCCGGGAATTACCGGCACGATGTCGGTCAACTTTCTGTTTCTGCTGCTGGGTGTGTTGGAACTGAGTTTGCCGGAAACCATGGCGCTAGCCTGCGCGGCCGTGGTGGTGCAATGTCTGGATAACGAACGCCCGAATCCAATCCAAGTTACTTTCAACGTCTGCTCGACCGCGCTCGCTATTGCGGTGACCTTTAGCGCCTACCGGTTCTTCTTACGGCAAAGCGCGGTGCACAATCCTTCCACTTCGCTGTTTCTGGCAGCGTCGGTGTATTTTGTTGCGAATACGCTGCCGGTGGCGGCGGTTATTTCTTTGACCGAGCGTCGATCACTGCGAAAGATCTGGGCCGATTGCTATTTCTGGAGCTTTCCCTACTACCTGGTGGGCGCGGGCGTAGTCGGCATGATCAGCTGGCTGCACGGCTTCACGGACTGGCAGACATCGTTGCTGACGCTTCCCGTGGTGTACCTCATTTATCGCTCTTACCGGCTGTACCTGGGGAAACTTTCAGACGAGAAGCGGCACGTGGAAGAGATGGCGGACTTGCACATGCGCACGATTGAAGCGCTGGCGCTGGCAATTGAGGCGAAGGACCAGACGACGCATGACCATCTGCAGAGGGTCCGAGTGTATGCGGTCGAGGTGGCCAAAGAGCTCGACGTGGGCGAAGCCGAGATGGAAGCGTTGCAGGCGGCGGCGCTGCTGCATGACATTGGGAAGCTGGCGATTCCGGAGCACATTGTTTCGAAGCCGGGGAGACTGACGCCGGAAGAATTCGAGAAGATGAAGATCCATCCGCTGGTCGGGGCGGAGATTCTGGAACGAGTGCAATTTCCCTATCCGGTGGTTCCCATTGTGCGGGCGCATCACGAAAAGTTTAATGGGACTGGCTACCCGCTGGGATTGCGGGGGACGGAAATTCCGATTGGGGCCCGCATTCTGGCGGCGGTAGATTTTCTGGACGCTCTAGCTTCGGACCGGCAATACCGGCGGGCGCTGCCTCTGAATGAAGCGATGGCGCGGCTGGTGGAGGAATCGGGCAAGTCTTTCGATCCGGATGTGGTCAATGTGCTGCAACGAAGATACGTGGAACTAGAGCATTTGGTCCACGAACGCACGCACGGCCTGGTGAAACAGAAATTGTCGACGGAGGTTAAGGAACAGGACGCCAATGTCGAGCCGGCGATCAAGCCAGCGGCCGGTTTTGCGGCGCAGGGACAGCGCCAGTCACCGGAACGAAGCTTTTTGGGATCAATCGCGGCGGCGCGGCAAGAAGCGCAAACTCTTTTCGAACTCAGCCAGGATTTGGGGGCGTCGCTCAGCCTGGGCGAGACGCTCTCGGTGTTCGCGGTAAAGTTGCGCCGGGCGATGCCTTACGACGCTATTGCGATCTACGTCCGCCACGGCAACGAACTGGTGCCGGAGTATGTGAATGGGGACAACTTCCGGCTGTTTGCATCGCTGCGCATTCCGATCGGGCAAGGACTCTCGGGCTGGGTGGCACAGAACCTGAAACCGATTCTGAACGGCAATCCGTCGGTGGAGCCTGGTTACCTGAACGACATTTCAAAGTACAGCACGCTGAACTCGGCGTTGGCGGTGCCGCTGGAAGGTCTGCAGGGCGTGGTGGGCGTAGTGGCGTTGTATCACGCCGAGAAAGACTTTTTTACCTCCGACCACCTGCGCATACTGCTGGCGGTAAGCTCGAAGATGGCGCTAGCGATCGAGAACGCGATGAAGTACGAGCAGGCGGAGAGTTCGGCAGTGACGGACTACCTGACGGGTCTGCCGAATGCACGCTCATTGTTTCTGCAACTCGACCGGGAGATGGCGCGCTGCAAACGGGACAGCACAACGCTGACGGTGATGGTCGCCGATCTGGACGGCTTCAAGCAGATCAATGACCGCTTTGGGCACCTGGAAGGCAACCGTGTGCTGCGGCTGTTTGCGCATTCGCTGAAGGAAACCAGCCGTGAATACGACTACGTGGCTCGGATGGGCGGGGATGAATTCGTGGTGATCGCTCCCGGACTGACGCCTGAAGCCGCGATGCGCAAGGCGGAACAGATGCGGGAACTGGCGCAGCAGGCGGGAAGAGATATCTGCAATGAAGACATTCTGTCACTGAGCGTGGGAAAGGCAGTGTATCCCGAAGATGGAATGGACGCGGAAAAGATCCTGTCCGAAGCCGACAAGCGCATGTATCTGCAAAAGCGCAGTCAGTCGGGGCCGAAGAATCGGAGGCTGTATCCGCGAGTGCGGGGCCGGCTCACGGCTGAGATATCGGGAGAAAGCGTGGGGCACGCGCTGCTGGGCATCGTTACCAACCTGAGCCTGGGCGGCTGCTACATCGAAACGCGCGGTCTGCTGCTTTCCGGATCGAAGCTGAAACTGACGTTCTCGCATGAACACACCAACGTTTCCATGGACGGCGAGGTAGTGCGGATGGACATGGGCATCGGCGCGGCGGTGAAGTTCGAGGAAGCGACGCATGAGATTCGCGCCGCGCTACAGCGGATTCTGGAGCAACTGGCGGCGCTGGAAGCGGCCGTGGATTTGAAGCGCAGCCAAACGGCGGCCGGTAACATCTAGATCAGGTAACATCTAGTGACCGATCTAGAGAGCGAGGCAGAGCGGCATCAGACGTGAGCGGCGAGTGGTTGGATCTGAATGAGTGGCGCGCCATTAGCCGCGAAGGTGCGTGGTTCCGATAACCCCTGCAGCAGCATGTTAGCGGTCGGGATTCCTGTCCGATAGAAAGACTTCTCGCAATCCGCGGTGGATGGGCCGCGCATATTGCCTTCCATGTAGGCCAATCCCGGGCAGCGCGAACAACTAGCGACGTGCGAACAGGACGAGCAAACGGTCAGATGCTTGGACTGGATGGAGCGAACCTCGTTCATCTGGGGCGAAAAATTCCAGATATCCATGAACTTCTGCTGACGAACGTTCCCGGTAGGGAGAGGGAATTGCACGCAGGGGAAGACATCGCCGTAGGGCGAAATGTAGCAGAAGGAATGGCCGGCGCTGCAGGAATAGCCTTCAAGATCCTCATCGGAGGGTGGCTTGGGGGGAGCGCAAAACTCTTCCTGGTTTTCGACCAACGCGGGATTGTGAAAAACCTCGGGGAGCTCCTTTCCCGGGATGCGCAGCGCGAGAACGGAAGTATCACCATCCATCATGGGCGTGATGGTGGGATCGAGGGTGTAATTTGCGCCCAGTTCGGCGGCCAGCGCCTGTACGGCCATGTGGTCAGCAGAGTTGGCGGTCATGAGCACGTTGGCGATGGTGACGCGCAGTCCTTGCTCGCGCATGAAGCGAATGGCCGCGATGGAGCGCTCGAGCGAATGGGGCAGCTTGGTGATGGCATCGTGCACTTCGGGGCGATGCGAATAGATGCTGATCTGAATGGTATCGATGCCCAGTTCGCGGAGTCGGCGCGCTTCATCTTCGTGGATCATGACTGCATTGGTCTTGATCTTTACGTTGAACATGAGACGGCGCGCATATTCGACAAGCTCAAAGAAGTCGCGGCGCATGAAGACTTCGCCGCCGCTGAAGGTGAGAAAGAAAACGCCGGCCTCCGCCAACTGATCGAGGGTGTTCTTGATTTCGTCGGTGGTCATCTCGCCATGGTCGTCGTGGTCGAGATAGCAATGCACGCAGCGCTCGTTGCAGCGATACGTGACATCCAAATGAATAGCGATGGGGACTCCGAGGTTAAATGCCTTCTGGCCCATTTCGCTCATCAGGCTCATCGAGTTGCCTCCGCACCCAGAGGTTGATTCGAAACGATCAGAATTCCATGGGTAGAAAGTTCGTGGACAAACTGCTCGGCGTCGGACTGCGCCTGCTCGAAGTCGACATCAAATTGTTCACAGACCCGGTCGCGGACGATATCGCGCAAGGGAGTGTGTCCGTCGGCGGCCTGGAAGATTGCGGTTGCTACCTGGTTCAAAGTGAAGAAGGTGGAATCGGCGGAGTTCATGACCATCATTTCGCCGGCCAGGGCGCGGGCGGCGATGGCAGAACTGCGCGCGATGTAAACAGAGTTGTCAGGCATGTACTGCTGCTCCCTGGAAATCCCGGATTCGGTCCCACACTCTGCCATCAGGATAGAACGTCAGACGGTAAATGGGAACCCTAGAAACAAAATCGCAGGCGGTGGCGAAGAGTTTTTCCACCAAGCCCTGGTCTTCGGCGAAAAACAGAATGTTGCGCATCAAGCGCCGCACGGCTTCGGTGGAGGACACGTCATCGATGCGATTTTCCGGGCCTTGCTCGAGAAAGAAAAGAGCTGCGATGGGGGCGGAGCAGTTCTCACCGGCTTTGGCGAGTTCTCCGGAGAATGGTGTGCCGAAGGCGGCGTAGCTGGCACCGGTGGGACGGGAGTTATTCGGATGAGCGTTATTCGGATGAGCGTGATCACGAGCGTTGAGAGGACGAATGTAGGAAATTTCGTCGGTCAGCAGCGTGATATCGGGTGGCGCGATCCGGGTCATGGTGGTTTTGCCGGCGCCCGAAACTCCGGAGAACAGAAAGGCACGGCCGTCGCAAATGGCGCTGGCAGCGTGGAGCAGGAAACCTCCGCGCTCGGCAAGGATTAGGCTGTGCAGGATGCGCAGAACCGAATCGAGAGAAAAGGGGTTCGGATTCTGGCGCACGGTGCCACGTCCGGTGCGCGGGTCCCAGCGAGCGCGAAAGTCGCCGCGTTCGATGAGCCAATGACCGCTATTCTTACGCTCGGCGTTTGTGTGCTCGGGGTTCGTGTCCTCGGAAAACACGCGGCGTACGCGGGTGTCGGCGTCGGAGACGGGAGTGGGGCTGGTTAGATCGAACTCCAATTCAAAGTCGGGAATCGACGGACTGAGGAAGCCGGCGTAACGCTGGCGCAAGAGATGAAGAAAATCGTCGTCGGAGGTAGCGAGGGCGATTGGTATTCCTCCGATTTCGACGCACTCAACTTGGCGGCCCTCGGCCACTAGCGAGAACTCCGCGCCACTGAAGATATTTCCGCCGTGAGTTCGAAGTTGGACGATCTGGGCGACGAGGTGCGGCGCCGGTTGTGCAGACGCAAGGCCAACCGGCGTAACGGGCCACAATGGCAAAGCACTACTCCAAGCGTGCGAGACCAGGGTGCGGCACCCGACTTGAAAGCAGGACGACAGGCGGTTCGGCCTGCCGTGACCACGCCCACGAGGCGACCCAGAAATGCGTCGCTGGGATACTGAGGGTCCGAGGCGGGGGCGGAGTCGCCGCACAAAATAAAGCCATTCGCCGAGCAGGGGGTGAGCAGGCGGTGCAGTACGAGGCGCGTATCCCGCACGGCGAGGATGATTTCTCCGGGGCGGGCATCTGCAGGCGAGCAACTCTCAATCGCGGCAACGTCACCCGGCCAAAGCGTAGGCAGCATGCTTTCGCCGCGAATTTCGGCGTAAACGGTGAGCCGAGCGTCGGGGCGGAAATCGGCGCTGCGGCGCATGACATCCGCGACCAGAGCTGAGCGTACGACGTTCCAATTCGAGGTTGACGGAATCGTCGTATCCTCCTGCATCAGGAAGTTTTTTGCGCGCCCGCCTGGCATTGCCCTTGGGTGATGCCGACTTTGCCGCAAGATAGAGCTTGCGTCTCGAAGACACGTTCGGAGCGGAAGGCTGGCTTCTGGTAGGGCTTCTTGTGCTTGCCCGTGTTGTCCAGTTGCTGGTGTGTTTCGCGTGGGGCCCGATTGTCGTTCATAGTTCGTGAAGCCAGTGGAAAAGCTGGCTCATCCCCCAGTTTCGATAAGAGTAGAGCCAGTCTACTACACGAGTTTCCCCGGTGCCAACCTCACTTTGGGCAAATTACGAAAAGCGAAACAGCGATCCGGCCATGATCTCAATAGAATGGGCTCAATAAAATGAGAGAGTTCCATTTTGCCGGGCCCGCCTCAGGCTGAGCGAGAGGCCGGCGAGGGCAAGCGGCAGCAGCACGACGCCAAACGCTGCAAGGGTAGCCAGAGTCGGGGCCATGGCAATTATGGATTCGCCGCCGAGGAGCGCACGACGCATGCCGTCGATGGCATAACTCAGAGGAACGGCGCGGGCGAGAAGGGCGAGGGGACGAGGCAGACTCTGGATGGGGAACATGGTTCCGCTGAGAAACCAGAGTCCTGAGGAGAGCAGCCACAAAAGAGACGAACCTTTCTGAAACGCCACCTGGAGCGTGGCGGCGGCGATGCCGAGCGCGAGGGCGATGGCCAGAGAAAGTATCAGGACAGCTGCGCAGGACAACAGGTTGGCGTGGACCGCTGCCCGGAAGACGGCCACTCCGGCAAAGAGATAGACCAGCAGACTGGCAAGGTTGCCGACAAAGGAGGAAATGGCGCTGAGCACGACCAGTTCGGCCGGAGGAGTGGAGGTGGTCATCAGCACTTCGAGCGTTCCGGTTTGTTGGGCTTCCTGCACCGCGTTCAGAAAGGATTGAGCGCTGGTCAGGAAAAAAGTGTAGAGGCCGGTGCCGACCAGCAGAAAAGGGAAGTACTCGATGCCATCGGGTCGAAATCCGGGACCGATGGCGCGGGAGAGAAAATAAAAAGCGGCAAGTTCGGTGAAGACCCCGACCAGGGTAACGACGAAGCCGCTACGGTGGCGGACCGCGGTGAGCAGGTCGCGCCGCAGGATGGCGTAGAGCTTGTCGAGAGTGGAAGACATAAGAATTTTGTAATTTTGCAATCGGGTAATTTGGTAATCGGACGAGCCCTTAGGTTTCAAATTGCAAAATTACCCGATTACCAAGTTACAAAATCGTCATATTGCACGCTACGATCTTCCTAGTCCGCGGTGCTGGTCATACGAAAATAAAGATCGCGCAGAGTGTCGGCGCTTTCGCCAGGGCTTACGGGCCGATCTGCCAGCAACGCGCCGCGATGCAGCAGGAGCAGGCGATCGGCGACGGCGGCCGCTTCCGCGAAATTGTGGGTGGCGATGAGAACCGTGGTCTGCTGTCTTGCCAGGGCGCGGATGGTGGTCCAGAAGCGGGCGGTGGTGCCGGCGTCAAGGCTGCGGGTGGGTTCATCGAGCAAGAGCACGCTGGGGCGCTTGACGAGAGCGCGCGCGATCCCGAGGCGCTGATACATACCGCTGGAGAACTTCATGACCAGCGTGTCGGCTTGGTCGACGAGGCCGGTATCGACCAATACTTGCTGGATGCGCTTTGGCCGGTCGCTGCGAGGTACCTCATCGAGTGCGGCAAAAAAGTCGAGATTCTCGAACGCGGAAAGCCGAGGGAAGAAAGAACGTTCGGCGGCGACGGCAATGCCGACCTGACGGCGGACTTCTCCAGGATCAAGGCGGGCATCGCTGTGGCCGACACGAACGGAGCCGGCGTCAGGCAGGAGCATGGTGGAGATCAGTTTGAGAGCGGTGGTTTTCCCGCTTCCATTGGGGCCCAGCAGCGCCAGGACTTCGGCAGGGGCGGCGGAGAATGAAACGTCTTTCAAGGCAATAGTTTCGCCGCGACGCTCGCGCCCCAGCCAATTGAACAGAGCGGGACGATGGCGGAAGATTTTGTGGACGGATTCAAAGACGATTCGGTCCATGAAGGTCAGTACCCAGTACCTAGTAACCAGGAACCCAGTACCCAGTAAAGCTACGCTGGGAAGCGGGCAAAAGCACTCCGGCATCTTTCGGTCCGTTGATTTTGGGACTGGGTACTGGCTACCGGATGCTTACACGCCGAGCTTCTTGACTTCCTCGTTGTAGTACTTGCGGTAGAGGATCGACCATTCCTCGGAGCCTTCGATGATGGTGCGGCGCTGACTTTCAATTTTCTGGCGCGCGGCCTGATCGATGCGAGCTTCCTGCATAAGAAGCGCCTCGAGGATCTTGCGGACTTCGAGGCGGATGGTGTTGCGGTCTTCGATGAACTCGACCGTATCCAGGTCGGCGACGGCGTCCGTGACAACGTGGGCGAGTTTGTTGACCTTATCGCGGCTCAAGCGCACGGCAGGGAAAATCCTCCGGAGCGTAGCGCGGCGCTACCAGCGTAGTTCCACATTAAAGGACAGCCTTGTATTTTTTTGTTAATTCGGTCTTCACCTTACGAAACATTTCCTGGTAATTGGCGCCGCTCTTCTGCATCTCCTCGGAATAGGCCTCGAGGATGACGCGGACTTCGTCGTTGATGCGGTCTTCGAGGGCCAACTCTTCGAGCAGGGCGGCATGTACTTTTTCGTTCAGAGCAGGCATGGCTTTGGTCTCGATGAGACCGCTGGCCACCAGTTTTTTGGAAACTTCGCGGGCGAGATAGCCCACGTATTCTTTAGAAAAGAGCATGGTTAAAAGAGTTTTTTGTAAGGAGGAAGTTTAACACAAATGAGCTGCGAGCCAGGAGCCGCGAGCCAGGAGCTTCGGGGCCGAAGTGGTCAGTTATCTCGCCACATTGTGCATGTGGTGGTGGAAGTGGTGCATGAGGGCGCAACTGATATGACCTAACACCAACGAAACCACGGCCACCAGAATCATCTTAACTGTAGTCGTCATGACCCTATGATGACACAGGCCAGATGGTAAGTCCGGGAATATCCAAACTGACCCAGTACCGACTCGCGGTTGATTGGCTACCGACGGACATAGGCCGTACAATAAAAGAAACGCATAAGAGAACTCCATGTCTCCACATCCAGACGACCTCACTAGCATGAAAGACGATATGACCGCCTTTATCGAAGGCTTGGGCATGCGCCGTTTTTTTGGCTACGTCGAGTGTGAGGAGGTTCCGAGTGTGCTCTGGGATTCGGAGCAGAACCCAGACGGCTGGAAGGATTTTGTGGAACTAGCCAAGTCGACCGGCGCGCCGTTTCTGACGATGCATTCCTGGGCGCTCGACCGTGAAGAACTTGAGCGCTTGTCGCAGCAACTGGCTGACAGCGATTTTCGCAGCGAGGAAGATTTGGAGGAGAGCCGGTGGCTGAAGTCCTACCTCGGCAAGACCGGTTTTCTGCAACTGGGATGGGCATAC
>Ga0182015_10005934_pt1 | contig 12474 bp, 18 predicted proteins | sample 712P3MmetaG_FD_120478 | JGI IMG/M metagenome (GOLD analysis project Ga0182015, IMG submission 120478) | Permafrost microbial communities from Stordalen Mire, Sweden - 712P3M metaG | ecosystem: Environmental > Terrestrial > Soil > Wetlands > Permafrost | place: Sweden: Stordalen | collected...
CGAATCGGCTCCGACCGCGACGATCACGGGGCATCCTACGCGCTGGCCGATGTACATTTGACGGGCGGTGTTCCCGATGACGAATTGGTAGTGTACTTCTCTCCCGCCGGACATCTCGTTGTCCTACCACTGCCCGACGGGATTCATCGGATAGTGGCACACGTCGACGAGGCGCCTGAACGACCCGAAGTTCCTTTTCTGCAGCACCTGATTGATACCCGCGGCCCAAAAGCTGAGCGTGCCATCATTCACGACGTCGTCTGGGGCTCCCGATTTCTCACCCATCATTCCCTCGTCAGTAACTACCGCTCGGGGCGAGTTGTGCTCGCCGGTGATGCTGCGCACGAACATAGCCCGCTCGGCGGACAGGGCATGAATCTCGGCATCAACGACGCTGTCGCTCTCGGGAAAGCACTGTCCGACATTCTCGGAGGAGCCCCAGCCAATTTGCTCGATTCCTACAACCAAATCCAGCGCCCAATTGCGGAACAGGTAATCTGGATCACCAATTTTCTCACCAAAACAGCCACGCTGCCGGAGTCCCTTGGTTGGATCCGCAACCTCATTGTGGGCGCGCTGAGCCCAATCATTAGCAGGCGTGTGGCACTGCGGCTGTCCCTGCTCGGCTACCTGAAAGAGGGACGGCGTGGGAACTGACGTGGCGGGATGGCTCGAGCTATGACAAGCAGATTACACAAGAGTGCGTGACGTGCGGGCCGTGATGACCATCAGATCGCGAACTTTTCAACTTCGCATGTGCAAGATTTTCGCTCTACGAACGACGCGAACTTACCGGTAAGAACCGAGGGCTACTAATGACAACGCCCACGCTTGAGAGCACGCCAGAACAGACCGAGCAGCGAAAGCAGCCAGACGCAGCCGACAGTGCGAAGCCAACTGCAGCGGACAGCGTTAAGCGAGCTGTGGAGTACGAACAGGGCAGGAAAAATTAGCAAACTCCGCCAACATCTCGCGCTTCCCAAGTTCAATCACGATTTGCATTTCCGAAGATTGATGAGACCAGAAATGCACAGGGTCCCCTGAATTATCCCCATACATGCCTGATGGCGCGCGCTTAACTTGCCTCCGTTCAATATTTTCTGTATGGCACGCCTGCCTCGGCGTGTTTTTGAATATTTGTTATGCTGCGAACTCTTTGGAATTAAATGGCTTGCGAGTTCAGACCTCCTGTCTGGCTGAATTCCACAGATGAGTTTTGAGTGAAGCGAGCTTTCAATAAGTCAAAGAAAACACGCGACATGTTTTGGTCGGGGCGCGCGGATTTGAACCGCGGACCTCCTGCGCCCAAGGCAGGCGCGCTACCGAAAACAACTGTCCTGTTTTCAACGTTCTTGCTGAAACTAAACAGCTTAGGCACGATCGTAGCATGCGGCTGGCTGTGCGCAAGTGTGCCCATCTGTCTCTTGGGTGGGCACAAAAGTTGGCACAATCGAGATGCTACCTTGGAAGCCCGGTGAGTAGTGTCGGCAAGCCGCCCTTCGAGCTTCTCTAGGGTGCGGTAATCCGACTGCGCTCGCGAAGCTTGCACCCGGCGAAACGGTCCTTGATCTCGGTTCCGGTGGCGGCATCGACGTATTGCTCTCTGCGCGTCGCGTCGGTCCGACGGGTAAGGCATACGGTCTCGACATGACCGATGAAATGCTCGCTCTCGCCGCAGAGAACAAGCGCAAATCAGGGCTCAACAATGTCGAGTTCCTCAAAGGCGAAATCGAAAATATTCCTCTCCCTGACAACACTGTGGACGTGATCGTTTCGAACTGTGTCATCAATCTTTCCGGCGACAAAGACCGAGTACTCCGCGAAGCCTTCCGTGTCCTGAAACCCGGAGGAAGATTTGCAATCTCGGATGTCGTGGTGCGCGGGGAAGTGCCAGAACAAATTCGGAAGAGCATGGAATTATGGGTCGGCTGCGTGGCTGGCGCTTTGTCCGACACCGAATATCGGGACAAGCTCGCTGCGGCGGGTTTCGACTCAATCGACATTGAACCGACCCGCGTCTACAGCATCGACGATGCCCGCGAGTTCCTGGGCGCAGCCGGGATCGACATAGACTCCATCGCAGATCAGGTGCAGGACAAGTTCATCAGCGCGTTCGTACGTGCCCAGAAACCCGCAAGCGCTCAGGGGTGCTGTGGGCCAACGTGTTGCGCCAACTGAAATCGTTCCTTCTGTAACTAGCCCGCGGGCGCAGGTTCGGCGGGTTTTCAAGATTGATTATATTCGCACTGGCGAATATACTGCGGGCGTCATGCTGTCCTGATTCAGATCACCCGTGAGGGGGATATTCATGCCAAACCACTACAACGTCCTCTTTCTATGCACGGGGAACTCGGCTCGCTCCATCATGGCCGAAGCCATCATGAATCATAAGGGAAGAGCCAACTTCAGGGCTTACAGCGCGGGAAGCTATCCTGCCGGGTTCGTCAATTCGCACGCAATCAAGATGATCGAAACCGCACGGCTGCCAACTGCCGGTCTCCGCAGCAAGCCCTGGGACGAGTTCGCAAAGCCGGGCGCTCCCGACCCGCATTTTGTCTTCACCGTCTGCGACGCCGCCGCCAAGGAGGTTTGTCCGATATGGCCGGGACAGCCCATGACGGCGCATTGGGGCGTTCCCGATCCGGCTGCCGTCGAGGGAAGTCCTGAGCAAGTCGAAAAAGCCTTTCGCGAGGCGTTCATGGTTCTCGACCGGAGAATTAGCTTGTTGCTGTGCCTTCCGTTTGGGAGTCTAGAAAAACTCGCGATCCAGAAGGAACTCGACCGCATCGAGGAAGGACTACCCGACATAAAAGCGCACGGAGCCTAAGCCAAGCTCCCTCTTCGACTCAGTCCGGGACGACAGACACCTCTACGCGGACGTGAACGATGTCATGGCCTGGATTTAGCCGCGCAGCAATCGATTCAGTGTCACCCGTCAGAGTCTTCGCAAAGACAAGCGCATCGCTCGATGATCTTACGGTTTTGAAATCAGCTTTAAGTTTTCCGGTTACCCAATCCACATACTGCGGAGCAGCCATCTTCGAGTCAAACTCCCAAGAACTGGTCTCCGACCACTCCGTGTGTTCCACTTCGTTCCGGGAGACATTCGAAGCATCGACAGGTATGGTCAGATCCGCCAGCTCGTCATAGTGGCTGGCGAGGTATCCGCCGGAAAACCCTCTTCGGCAGGACTGGCAAAAAGCCAGTGCGACAAGGACCACTCCAAGCTGCACTACGCGACGAAAACCAAGGACTAAGAGTAAGGGCACGTCATTCAATCCGCGAGATGGCCGGCGTTTCCTTCTCGATTACTTCGCGGGGAAGCCGCGAATAGGCCAACGGTTCAGCGAAGTCTTGTCCTTCAGTAAGCATCCAATGAAGAAAATCCGTCGTCGCCTTTCGCTTCTGAGCATCGGCGATCTTGCTAGATATCAAGAGCCAGGTGAAGCTCGAAACAGGATAAGCGTTAGCACCGGCTGGATTGGTAATTGAGACCCGGAAATCATCCGGCATCGACTTGGCCGCTTCGCTAGCCGCCGCAGTGACGCTCGAAAGCTCGGCTTTGACAAAATTCCCGGATGAGTTTTGCACACGTCCGTAACCCAAGTGGTTTTGCACCGCATAGTTCAGTTCAAGATATCCAATCGAATTCGGAGTCTGCTTCACGAGGCCTGAAACACCTTCGTTCCCTTTTCCTCCGAGGCCGACGGGCCAGTTCACCGACGCGCCCTTGCCTACTTTTGCTTTCCACTCCTCACTGATCTTCGACAGATAGTCCGTCCAAACGTACGTAGTGCCGCTACCGTCGGCGCGGTGAGTGACCACAATGTCTTCGGCGGGGAGCTTTACTTTGGGATTGGCCTTTGCGATCTCGGTATCGTTCCACTTCTTGACCTTGCCCAAGTAGATTCCTGCTAGCGCCTGCGGTGTGAAATTCAATTCCTCTGTGATTCCGGGAAGATTATAGGAAGGCACGTCGGCACCCAGGACTGTCGGAAAATGAAGTGCCACCGCATTCTGCTGTTTTTGAAAGGCCGCAAGCTGTTCGTCAGTCATGGGGCCGTCGCTCGCCCCAAAATCGACAGTTCCCTCCGAAAACTGCTTAATACCCCCGCCGGAACCAATGGACTGATAGTTGATGGCTATACGGGGATTCTGCTTCCGGTATTCATCAAACCATTTGGAATATATCGGGAAGGGGAACGTCGCGCCCGCGCCATTCAATCGGATCGAATCGGCATCGTAACGGGCAAGTCTTCTTCGGACTTGTTATGGCAGGCGACCATACTGGCGGCCAGCAAGAGAAAACCTAGAAGTCGTGTCGAGTGTCTTTTCATTACCCTTCTCCAAGTCTGATGAAGTTTTCAAGAAGGCTAGTTGAGCCTGAGGGCCGAGCCCTTGCTCTTCAAAAGGAAGCGACTGAGGCCCGTGAGCAATCCCGTGCCGATGACCGAAGCCAGAGACCAAGCCGTAATTCCCAACTGTGACACCAAGGCGAGCGAAAACACCGCGCCGAACATCTGAGCCATTCCGAGAGCGAAGCGAAGGCGAGGCCAGTGTTCAGAGTTTGGATTAGCAGAATCCATACATTCGCATAGCCATATATAGGCATGCGCGAATATAAGTCAAGAGAAAAGGGCAGCTAAGACTAGGTTGGGCAGCAGCCGCCGGATCGTTTTACCGATGCAGCGCGAGAGGCATCCTTCGAGATTTCGGGGACGGCATGGAAACAACCGCGAAGACATTTCATGAGGTTGCGATGAAACTCGGTCCTTGCAGGCTGCAAGGTGTAGTAGTTCCACAACCCGTTTCTTCGTGTCGCGACCAGACCAGTTCGACGCAAATAAGCGAGATGGCGAGATGCGGTCGGCTGTGGAACCTTCAGAATCTTAACAAGATCCCCTACGCAAAGCTCCCCACCCAAAAGCAGATGTAGGATGCGCAATCGCGTCGGATCGGAGAAAGCACGAAACATTAAATTGACTTGTGTTTGTGCCATAGTCGCTCGTTGACTCTCGCGATTGTAACTGGAATGTCTTGGCTGTGGAAGGTTCATAAACAAGACAGCCGCTATCAAGCCCCATTTTATCGATTTAGCCAACTCTAGACATATTCGCTAATCCGCATATACTATTAAGGCGGCGGATACTTCGCGTCGCCGTTCCGCAGAATTCTTGCTCAAACCATTTCGAGGTCATGATGTCCGCTGCCCCATATACCCAAGCCGCGATCTGTGCCCCTCTACCGCGAACCCGTCTCTCATTTCTCGACCGCTTCCTCACTCTGTGGATTTTCCTCGCGATGGCTATTGGCGTGGCACTCGGTCATTTCCTTCCAGCCACTGGGGATTTCGTCCAACGATTTCGCTACGGCACTACCAACATCCCCATCGCTATCGGACTCATCGTGATGATGTATCCGCCGCTCGCCAAGGTCCGCTATGAGAAGCTGAGCCAGGTCTTTCGCAACCGCAAGATTCTCGGTCTTTCGCTCCTTCAGAACTGGGTGATTGGTCCGATCCTGATGTTTCTCCTGGCGGTCACCTTCCTTCGCGGACAGCCTGCCTACATGCGTGGTCTCATCCTGATCGGCCTGGCACGTTGCATCGCCATGGTCATCGTCTGGAACGAACTCGCATCCGGCGACACGGACTACGCTGCTGGACTTGTAGCGTTCAACAGCATCTTTCAGGTGCTTTTCTACAGCCTCTACGCTTGGGTTTTCATAACTGTCCTGCCTACTTGGTTCGGTCTAAAAGGCAGCGTAGTGAATGTTGGAATCGGCCAGATCGCCGAGAGCGTTTTTGTTTACCTTGGCATTCCGTTTCTCGCAGGCCTCCTGACGCGGTTTGTATTCGTCCGCGTAAAAGGAGAAAGCTGGTACCGCACCCAATTCATTCCTCGCATCAGTCCTTTGACACTTGTAGCACTGCTTTTCACCATCCTCGTCATGTTCAGCTTGAAGGGGGACCTCATTGTTCGCCTTCCCCTTGATGTGCTGCGTATCGCCGTGCCCATGCTCATCTACTTCGTGCTTATGTTCCTCGTCAGCTTCTGGATGGGCCGCGCTCTTGGGGCGGATTACGCGAAAACAGCGACGCTTTCGTTTACCGCTGCGAGCAACAATTTCGAACTGGCAATTGCCGTCGCGGTTGCTGTGTTCGGTCTGAATTCTGGGGAAGCTTTCGTCGGTGTGATTGGTCCACTGGTCGAAGTTCCTGCACTCATCGGACTCGTGAACGTCGCGTTGTGGTTGCGACGCCGCTACTTTGCGTTGCCGACCCCAATCCAAAGCGCAACGGTTGCTGAAGTCTAGTTTTTGCTTTTTAGCAATCCCGTTCCTTGGTTTGCGGTAGAGAGGGGGACTGTTCCAATGGATGTCGTTCTGTTTGCTTGCGTTCACAACGCGGGCCGATCTCAGATGGCAGCGGCTTGGTTCAATAAGATGAGCGACCCGATGAAGGCACGCGCCATATCGGCGGGCACACAGCCAGGAGACCATGTTCACCCGGAAGTCGTCCAGGTTATGCGCGAGGAAGGCGTGGACGTGGCAAGCGTCAAGCCGCAGCTCCTCTCTGAAGGACTGGCTCGGCAGGCTACGCTGCTGATTACGATGGGCTGTGGTGATGCTTGCCCATATGTGCCGGGCCTGAAAAAACTCGATTGGGGGTTGCCCGATCCGAAGGGACAACCCATCGAAACCGTTCGCAAGATCAGAGACGAGATTCGAGAGCGAGTACTCGCACTAGCGACGGAGCGAGACTGGCTCTAAGCGCTTGGCGTCGTTTTACTTCCTTCGAATCTTGCTTCACTTGAGCGGCTGGCCAGCGACAGTCATTTCGGTCAGCAGTTTTTGATCTTCCTCTTGCAGCAATTTCGGAAGCTTTGCGTAGTAAAGACCTTCCGTCGCCGACTGTCCGTCGGTGACCGCGTACTGAACGAAGTCTTTGAGTGTTCTCCTGTCCAATTCAACCGTGCCGTCTTTCGGAATCAAAATAAACGTGACGCCGGAGATTGGATACGCGTCTTTCGCGGATGCTGGCGGATCCGCAATAGGTGTCCGAACATCCTTCGCGATCGCCTCGCTGGATGAGTCCAACGCTGCCGTTGCCCCGGCGACGCTTGGTTCTGCGTAGACTCCGGCGCGGTTTTGGATAGAGGCTACGCTCAAGTCTTCCTGCTTCGCATAGTTCAGCTCGGCATATCCGATTGTTCCGGTTGATTGCTTCACAAGCTCAATGACGCCGGTACTACCCTTCCCCGAAAAGCCAACTGGCCACTCAACGGAGAGCCCAGCTCCAGGTTTCTTGGACCATTCTGGGCTAACTTTGGAGAGATATGTGGTGAGGATACTCGTTGTGCCACTCCCATCGGCACGATGTACGACGATGATGGCCGCTTTCGGCAATTTAACTCCGGGATTATCGTGCCCAATCGCCGCATCGTTCCAATTCACGATCTGTCCCCGGAAGATATCCGCCAAGGACTTAGCGCTTAGCCGGAGCGGGCTTTTCAACTCGGGAATGTTGTAGATGATACAGACTGGGCCAGCACTGACGGGTACCTGGATAACCGCTGGCACTCCCTTCAATTGGTCATCGCTAAGCGGCGCGTCACTGGCAGCAAACTCTGTAATGCGTTTCTTCAATTCATCGATTCCCGCTCCGCTACCGTTCGCCCGATAGTTGACCAAAATCTTTGGATGGACCTGCTGAAAGCCGATGATCCAGCGCTTCATCAAAGGATCGACAAACGTGCTGCCCGATCCGCCGATGGCGTTCGTTATCGCCGAACTTCCTTCTGACCCTGCGTCCGACGATGAACTGCAACCGGTACCACAAAGGGCGGTTATGATTGCGACAGTGGTTGATAAGACGAATGATCGACGACTTCTAAACATTTCAACGTCCTCCTCGCCCGAATGGCACAAGCCTGCGGCGGAGCGCATCATACATAGATTCGCTTTAGCGAATATTAATGCTCTGTTACAGAATTGGTTCGACTGATGTACGCGGGACGAGGCAGGTGTGGGAAGTTCACAACACTTCAACTAAATACATCTCACTGAAAATGCGGTACACAACAACGAGACTATCCAGCCACCTTCTTCGCCTGCTTCCTTACCTTCGCCCCCGCTTCTTCGCCGCCTTGATAATCGTCGCTCTGCCAGCGGCCGACCAAACGCGCTTCTTCGCGCCGATGACTTCGCGTTCAGCGGAGTGTCCTAGCGCTTTTGCAGCCGCTCACACCCCGTTCAATTGGTGATTCAGCTTGCCTAACTGCCTTTCGAGCTTTCGTTCCTCCGCCTGATTGCTGCCAGAATGTCCATGAATCCTCCGAGCGAAAGCCTAGTCAAGTGGAGCCTGCGGTTGACAGCCATCAACGTGACCTTTCCTAGGAGTGTAATCGAACGTCGGCGCCGGGCACAGCCTCGGCGAACTTCACTTGGGTACGGTTTGTCATCGTCTACCTACTTGACTACGCTCAGTCTGCCAGTTACGCTATGGTCCATGAGGCGTAACGCGAACAAATCCGTAACAGTCTCGATTTTACTCCCAGCGGCGAAAGAATGGGCTGAAGGCACGACCTACTTCGAGGAGCCCATTAGGGTGAGGGCCTTCACGAACGACGATATGGACCTGTCGACGCCGAACGGCAAAGAGACGTGGAAGGAAATCCCGGCCCCAGCGCGAATTGGGATTCTAAAAACTGTGGAACTTATTCGCGCTCTCCACGCAGGCGACCACGAGGCGACAGAGAAGGCGATACTGGCGTTGAACTCCGAAGCCGGCCCCTTGGTCAGGATGATCGTAAACGCCTCGCTAAAGGAGCCCGGTTATACGCAGGACGTGCTGGTGAGACAACTCTGTCAGCGACTGGAGGACGTCCGATTCGTGCTCTGGAAGACCGAGGGCCGCCTAGAACCCGGCATTTTGTGCGCGGACATCCAGACCGCGTTCTCCGTTCACACGCTCATGAGCGCAGTCGGTGCAACGTCGAGCGTCAGACTATGCCCAAACTGCGGCAAAACGTTCATGCAGACACGCGCCGACCAAGACCATTGCTCCGGGCGGTGCCGCGATGCCAATCGAATGCGGCGATTTCGATCAAGACAGAAATCAGAATCTCCCAAAGCTCACGCTAAGGCAGAGAAAGTCCAGCGTCCGAAACGAGGTGCGAAATGATCTACAAACGCGGCGGCGTCTACTGGTACAAGTTCATGTGGCAGGGGAAGCTCGTGCGCAAGTCCACCCGGCAGGGTAACGATAAGGTTGCTCGGCAGATGGAGTCGGCGCACCGCACATCGCTGGCGAAGGGTGAAGTAGGGCTCAGGGACAAGATGCCGTCCCCAACACTCGCAGAGTTTATCGACAACCGCTTCGAACCTTGGGCCAAGGCGACATTCGAGAAAGCGTCGCCGAAGACGTGGTTCGACTATTATCGTGTCGGCCTGCGAGCCATCAAGGCATACAAGCCATTAGCCAATTCCAAGCTCAACGAGATTACGAGTGAGTCGCTAGCGGATTTTGCTGCACATCGACAAACTGGAAAACTCCAGGTGAGCACCGTCAACAGTTCGCTTCGTGTGGCGCGACGTATCTTGAGACTAGCGGTTGAGTGGCGCGCTACCGAATCATCACCAAAGGTCAAGCTCTTGCCTGGCGAGCGACACCGCGAAAGAGTGGTGACGAAGGAGGAAGAAGCCAAGTATCTGAGCGTAGCGCCTGAGCCCCTCAGTTCCATCGCAGCGGTACTTTGCGATACCGGGTTGCGTCCTGAGGAATGTTTCCGCCTGCGCTGGGAAGCGATTACTTGGGCGAACGGGCGGTATGGGACGCTAATGGTTACTCACGGGAAAACGGCCTCAGCGCGGCGCGTGCTCCCGATGACACCGCGAGTGCGTGGGATCATGGAGACACAGTGGGAAACCGCCGGCGAACCCGTTGAGGGCTGGGTTTGGGTCGCGCCCACTCGAAGTGGCCACGTCGAATCTTCGGGTCTCAAGAAACGACACGCGAAGGCATTGAGGCTCTGATGGAAGAGGCGTCAAAGAATAACGGGTCCAAAGCGATCCGCCCGTTTGTGCTGTACAGCTTGCGTCACACTTTTCTAACCCGCTTGGGCGAGTCAGGCTGCGACGCGTGGACGCTCGCACGTATCGCAGGACACAGCAACATATCCATGTCTTCCCGCTACGTTCATCCTTCCGAGGACGCTGTGCTGACCGCAATGGAAAGCTGGGTGGGCACAAAATTGGGCACAACGAGAATCCTACAGACTCGAGCGAAGCGAATCCGAGGCGGCTAACCCAATAAGGACAAAAGAGAAAGTTGGTGGACGTGACAGGGTTCGAACCTGCGACCCCCTGCTTGCAAAGCAGGTAAAATCTAACATAAGTCGTTGCTTTGGTTGCGCTTACAGTTTTTACGACCTGTTAGATTGCTCCAAATGCTCCAAAAGAATTTACCACCGGGATATCAACGGCGGGTAGGGCTACTTTGGCGGGTCAATCCTAGTCCAAAAGTTGCCACGACTCGCGCCACTTTCTTTGAGATTTTCCCACCGCGTTCCGCAGTTCGGGCATTTGTACTCTTGGGTCATTTCAAGCCAATGTCCGCGCTTACCCGCCTGACCCTCTGTGCGGCTTGGGCCTCCTATTGGCACGAGCTCCTCCCGGCTCGGGCTACCCGTAGCGCAATCGCCACATAGTTCTTCGATCTTCATCGTCTGGTCAATTTTCCGTTGCTTAGGCCCAAGACGAATTCCCGCAACCAAGAATCAGGTTTCTTAGCCAATTCGTCGGCAAACCACTCGCCAGATACTTCAGAGAGGTTCACTCGAATTCCTTCGTCTCGAACTCGAAATCGGATGTAATGTCGATTCTTCGTCAAATTCGACACGCTTTCCTGGAGCGAGTTCGTTAACGATTCGCTCGACTCTCCCTCGCTGGACTGAGTACTGATCTCTTTCGGCAACTTGCATTTGGGGACACCTCCTGCGTTTCCCTTATACGCTTGCGGCTACCTAGGCACCGCGATAGGTAATTCGTCTTTGCGTCGAGGATGTCCTGCCGAAACTCTTTCGACACCAACTTGCAAGTCCAACACTCGTCGTGCAGTGTTTACAACCTATTGTAGTGCTGCACCGATAACCCAACAAGCGGGTGGAAACTTGCCCACCACAATCCATGTTGACGCCACTGATGACGGCCTCTACTACCAGGACCAAGTCGGACCCTGGGTTGAGGACAAGCATCGCCTTGTCTCGCTGTACGAAACTCTGTTCTCAACCGGGATGAAACGAAAATGGGACGTGAGAGTTTGCATTGACCTTTATGCTGGACCCGGTTTGGTTCGCGTACGGGAGACCGGGAAATTCCTGTGGGGTTCTCCATTGCTCGCATTGCGGGCGAAGGACCCTTATGACAAATACATCTTCTGCGAAAATAACCCAACTGCACTGTCTGCGTTGAAAACAAGAGTCGGCAAACTGTTTCCAGGCGTCGATGTTTCGTACGTCGAAGGAAGTTGCGATGAGGCGGTCGAAGAGATTTGCAAAAAGATTCCGATTGCATCTCGGGACCAAAGGGTTCTGTCGTTCTGCTTCGTTGATCCTTGCGATTTGTCGATCAGATTCTCAACGATCAAACGGATATCTGAGACCTTTGTTGACTTCCTGGTTCTCCTCGCACTCGGGATGGATGCAAACCGCAACTTGCAGCATTACTTGGACTCCGACAATCACAAAGTAGATGATCTGCTTGGGATGCCGCATTGGCGCACCGAGTGGGAAGCGCAATGCCTCAAACACAAAGCGTCATTTCCGCAGTTCTTAGCCGAAACGTTTGCGAAACAGATGGAGACCCTCGGCTACTTACCTGTAGAGTTTCATCAGATGAAGTCAGTCCGCTCCGATGCCAAGAACCTTCCTCTTTACCGCCTTGCATTGTTTTCGCGTCACAAACTCGCCTACGACTATTGGGACGACGTTTTGAAATACAGCAACCCGCAGTTATCTCTTGGAATTTGAGTGGAGGAAGCGGTGGCCAAAACATCCGCGATTGAATGGACCGAGGCAACATGGAACCCGTGGCATGGTTGCTTAAAGGTCTCTCCTGGTTGCGCCCACTGCTACATGTATCGGGACAAATTGCGGTATGGGCAGGACCCTTCCCAGGTTCTGCGCAGCAAGTCTTCGTTTGACGCACCGACAAGATGGAAACAATCGAGAGTAATCTTCACATGTTCCTGGTCTGATTTTTTCATCGAACAAGCAGACGACTGGCGTGACGAGGCTTGGGAGATCATCCGAACGACACCACAACACACGTACCAAGTCTTAACCAAGAGACCCGACAGAATCCGGGAGCATCTCCCGAAGGGCTGGCCGTTTAGCAATGTCTGGCTCGGGGTATCAGTCGAAAATCCACGCTTCTACAAGAGAATCGAAGCATTGGTCGATATTCCAGCGGCCA